>JACXTT010000579.1_pt1 | contig 62972 bp, 65 predicted proteins | sample 9270951 | NCBI WGS metagenome assembly JACXTT01 (sample SAMN15532306, study PRJNA645909) | rock metagenome | isolation source: weathered quartz diorite | place: Puerto Rico | collected 2017-06-21 | reverse complement strand
GTCGGTGGACGATTTCTTTACGCGGAGGAGGTCGTAGTAGTCGCGGTAAGCAATGGGGCAGGTGTCGAAGTTAAGCGGTCGATTCTCCGGTGGGGTGCCCCCACCGACAATGTCCACTGGTCAAACATTTGCTTTGCGCCATCGTGTCGTACAACAATCGATCAAAGCGGCAGGGAGGCAAATGTATTCGCTACTCTCGCGGCGCAACGTGCTGACGATGATTCTCGCGGGTGGCATGGGCGAACGCCTGTATCCACTCACGCGCGATCGCGCAAAACCGGCGGTGCCGTTCGGCGGCCGGTATCGCATCATCGATTTCGTGATCAACAATTTCGTGAACTCCGGCTTCACGAAAATCAAGATTCTCACCCAGTTCAAGTCCAACTCGCTCATCGAGCACATCACGCGCACGTGGCGGCTCGTTCCCGAAATCGGACAGTACGTCGACGTCGTGCCGGCGCAGATGCGGAAGGGGCCGTTCTGGTTCCGCGGCACTGCCGACGCCGTCTTTCAGAATCTCGAGCTGATCTTCGATGAGCGTCCGGAGTTCGTCTGCGTCTTCGGCGGCGATCACATCTACAAGATGGATGTGAATCAGATGCTGCAGGAGCACATCACGAATGACGCCGATCTGACGATTGCGACGATACCTGTGCCGGTGACCGAGGCGCATCATTTCGGCATCGTCGAAGTCGATAACGACTGGCGCGTCACGGGATTCGTCGAGAAGCCGAAGGAAGGGGCGAAGACGATTCCGGGGCGGCCGGACATGGTGCTGGCTTCGATGGGCAATTACATCTTCAAGTCGAACGTGATGATCGACACGCTGCAGCGCAACGCGCTGCGCGACTCGGCGCACGACTTCGGCAAGGAGATCATCCCCGACATGTACGACCGGATGAAGGTCTACGCGTACGACTTCGCGAAGAACTTCATCCCGGGAGAAGGAGAGTTGAATCGCGGCTACTGGCGCGATGTGGGAACGGTCGACGCGTTTTTCGAGGCGTCGATGGATCTCGTATCGGTCACGCCGCTGTTCAATCTGTACAATCCGCGCTGGCCGATCATCTCGGCGCCGATGCATCTGCCGCCCGCGAAATTCGTCTTCGCCGATGCGTCGTCGCAGCGCGTTGGCATCGCGACGGATTCGCTGGTGAGTGACGGTGTCATCATCTCGGGCGGGACGATCAATCGCTGCGTGCTGCATCCGCGCGTTCGCATTCACTCGTTCTCCGATGTGGACGAGTCGATCCTGATGGACGGCGTCGAGATCGGGCGGCGTTCGAAGATCCGCCGCACGATCGTCGACAAAGGTGTGAAGATTCCTGCAGGCTCCACGATCGGATACGATCTCGAGCTCGACCGGCAGCGGTTCACCGTCACCGAGTCGGGAATCGTCGTCGTTCCGAAAGGAGCGGTGATCGAGGAGAAAGTCGCAACAACGACTGCCGCGTCATGACCACTACAGCATCGACATCCGGAAAAGCGCGCAAAGATGGCCGCGCGCATGATCAGCTCCGCCCCGTTCGCATCACGCCGCACTTCAACAAGCACGCGGAAGGCTCCGCGCTCATCGAGGTCGGTGACACGCGAGTGATCTGCACCGCGTCCATTCAGGAGAAGGTTCCGCCGTTTCTCTATCGCAGCGGAAAGGGATGGGTCACGGCGGAGTACGGCATGCTGCCGCGTGCGACGACCGAGCGGACGGAGCGCGAGGCTGCGAAGGGAAAGCAGGGCGGCCGCACGATGGAGATCCAGCGTCTCATCGGCCGCTCACTGCGCGCTGCGGTCAATCCGGAGCTGCTCGGCGAGCGCACGGTGTGGATCGACTGCGATGTCATCCAGGCCGATGGCGGAACACGCACCGCATCGATCACCGGCTCGTATGTCGCACTCGTGCTGGCGCTCTCGCGTTTGTACACCGAGGGCAACATGCAGAGCTGGCCGGTGGTCGAGTGGGTGGCCGCGGTTTCCGTCGGCATCATCGGCGGGACGCCGGCGCTCGATCTCAACTACGAAGAAGACTCGAAGGCGCACGTCGACATGAACATCGTCGCGACGGAGAAGGGCCGCTTCGTCGAGCTGCAGGGAACTGCGGAAGTGCAGAGCTTCAGCGAAGAAGAGATGACGGCGATGGTCGGGCTGGCCAGGCGCGGGATCGGCGAGCTCGTTGCGAAGCAGCGCGAGGTGCTGACGCCTGCGCTCACGCGTGTGGACAACATCGCGCGGGAACGGCTGAACAAGAAGTTCAGGTAGGAGCGCCAGACGATGACGGACGTGACGTCCGCACACCGTATGTGATCAGTCCCGTCACCGCTGCCAGCATCACTAGCACTCCGATGCGGAACGACCATGGCGCGTACCACACGCGCACGTCGTTCTCGCCCGGCGGCACGACGAAGCCCAGGAATGCGCCGTTCACTTCGAGCGGTCTGAGTTGCCTGCCGTTGGATGACACGTGCCATCCCGGCCACGATGCGATGCTGCTCGCGATCATCGTGTAGCGCGGCGCGCTGACGTGGAGGCGGTACTCGACCGGTGTCGCGTCTTGAATCGCGACGTTCGCGGCTGGCGCATTGGGTGCCCGTGGCGCGAGAAGATCATTGCGCTCCTGATCGCCGCTCACCGGGAGCCGGTTGGCGAGGCAAGTGTCGCGGAACTCTTTCTGCTGCATCACGAGCCGGTTGAACTTCTCGCGATTGAACTCGAGGACGACGTTCCGTACCGCGATGAATCGCGACATCGCGTCGTGATTGACGAAGATGCGGCCATCCTTGCCCGTGTAGATGAGCTCGAATCGCTGTTCGTCGGCGACAGTACCGTGTGTGTCGGCCAGAACGTAGCGAACGTTCAGATAGTCGAGCATGCGCGAATCGAGATTGCGCCATTGGGCGAAATAGGTAGTCGGGTCGTAGTCGCCGCGCACCCGCAGCAGTCCCAGGTAACGTCCATTCGCCATCGGATCGTGCACGCGCACATCCTCGAGACCGAAGATCGCATTCATGTTCGGGAAGAACATCGCTCCGATCCCCACGATGCGAAAGGGCTCGTGAGACTGCTTCTTCAGTGTTTCCATCCTCTCGAGCAGGGGCGTCTTCGGATAGAGATATTCGATCGGCAGATTCGGGTTCCATCCCCAGTTGAAAATGAATACCTCGGTCGTTACGGCTGTGAGGACCAGCATCATCAGCCAATGCTTATGGCGTCCGGCGAGCGGCACGAGCGCAGCGAGCGCCAGCACCGCCATGCTCGGCAGGATTCCCATGATCGCGGTCGACTTCGCGAACTCGCTGGGGAACTGCACGGTCTTGATCAGCAGAAACAGCGTGACGGCACCGCCGAGGAGGCCGCTCAGCGTGGGCCATGCGCGTTCGCGAAGGATGAAGTCGAGAGCGGCCGCCGTCTGCAGTGCGCCGAGAAAACAAATCATCGAGCGGAGCCGCGCGTTTGCGGCGAGCTTGAAGAAGAAAGCGAAGATGGTACTGATCCCGGGCCAGGCGAGCACGACGCCGATGAAGAAGATCATCGCGAGTGCGAAGAAGACCTCACGATCGCGAAAGCGGCGACGCGCGACCGCGCGTATCACGATCGCGATCAGCGAACAAAGGCCGAGGATCCCTGCCGCACCCTCCAGACCTTCCGCGGATGCGGCGTCGACCCAGGGCCGCTCGAACGGAACATGTCCGAAGAAAGTCGGTTCGAGCATCAGCACCTTCGAGGTCCAGTCCGAGAAGATGCCGATGACATGAGGCTGGACGCCGAGCTCCTGATATCTCTTGGAGCGCGGCAGGGCCTCCAGGAATGGCGCGATGAATGGCATCGCGAGCATCGCGCCGCAGGCCAGCGCTCCGCCGGCCGCGAAGAGTGTGCGTAGCGCAGGTCTCCACGATTCGAACGAAAGGCCGGGCGTCCGTCCTTCACTGCGCTCGACGAAGACGATCCATGACAGATAGAGACCGGAAAGAAACGTCGCATGAGCAACGGTCTCCGGATGCCCGTTGTAGAACATCACGGCCCACAGCGCGGCAGTGAAGAGAAAGCGGCGGTACGTGACTCGCTCCGCAAGCAGATCGATCGCGTAAAGCGCCGCGGGAATGAACGCGGCCGCGGTGCCGAGCGGGAAGTGAAGCCAGACGTGCAGGAACGTGCAGAAGCCGTAAGAGACGGCGCCGATCACGCTGGGCAACTCGTCGTACTTGCGGTGTCGCGCCAGCAGGTACATGAACGTCAGGGCGACGAGTACTTTGAATGCAGCCTCCGCAGTGACTGCCCAGTCGAGAGGAAGCGGCAGCGCAAGAAGGCGGATGATCGAGAACGGCGCGCTCTGGCCGTTCGCCATCAGCGGATAGCCGCAGCCCGCCATTGAATTCCAGAGCGGCAGTGAGAACGAGCGGACTGCCTCCCGCGCCTGATGTGCCCAGGGGATGATCTGCAGCACGATGTCGTTGATCTGCCCGTTGATCGGGCGCTTCACGCCGGAGATGTGATACCAGGGCGGCAGCCTCTGGACGTAGTCCGCGGGAGAGGTCGTCCATGGTCCCGTCAGCGGCTTCCACATGAAGATCAGTGCGAGCGCATAAAAAAAGAGCGCGACACGCGCAGGAACGACGGCGCCGGCGCGCCGCGCGAGCCAGAGCGCGATCGAATAAATCACTCCCACGTAGAGCCAGGTCGGATTCATTTCGTGAGAAAGCGGTACGCTGCCTGCGCATGCTCGAAATGCGGCTCCGCTTCGCCCTCGAGCATCTCCCGCACGATCTGCATCACAGCCGCGGCATGCGGCGCGATGTTGTTTCGATTTTCCGCGAGGATCGGCGACCACATTTCGGAGCCCATCCCTGCCAGCCTGAGAAACGTGCGCAGGCCGCCGGCCGAAAAGCGAAGCATGTCGCGCTTGTCGTCGAGGTACGACGCGAGCGCGGTCGAGAGAACCTGTGGGAGATGGCTGACGAGTGCCATCGCGCGGTCATGCTCCTCCGCGTCGACGAGCTCGGCGCTCGCGCCGCAGTCTTCGATCATTCGCCGCACGACGGGATGCTCGCGGTCGATGAACCACGATGGCTTTTGCGCGAAGAGCTCGCGCGACGCGGCATCGATTCCTGCCTGCTCGGTTCCCGTCATCGGATGTCCTGCGACAAACTCGCCTCCTGCTGCGCTGCGCAGCGGAGTCATGACGCTGCAAACCGAAGTCACGAGGCCGCGCGTGCGAGGCAGCAGTTCGAGCGCAACGTCCTCCGGTGTCGCAAGGATCGTGACATCGACGGGATCCTCGAGGTTTCCGCGGGCATCGGCCGCGCCGCGCGTATCGCTGAACTCGTGCCTGTCGAAGTAGAGGACGTACCAACCGCTCGCGCGCAACGCCATGCCGATCGATGCCCCGATGGCGCCGAGGCCGGCGATGAGCGCGCGCGGCTGGCTCATTGCCCTGTCATCAGAATCAGGGTGCGATTCACCACTTCCGACTTCGTGGGATCGAAGTAGGGGCGCTCGATAGTGACATGCGGGCGGCTTGGCTTGGCCTCGATCTCCGCGGCCCGGTACGCACCGACTGCCTTCGTCACATCGGCCTTCACGCCTATCTTCGTCATCAGATCCTGCGTCGCCCGAGCGTCGTGGCCGAGATCGCCCGCGCGGTAGTAGGCCGCGGGCTTTGCCGCGCTCAGGTTGTTGGTGGAGTCTGGTGCGACCTTGCCGTAGCCGTACTGCTTACCGTAGTACGCCGCAACGTCCTCGAGCGGAGCATCCGTGTCGTAAACGGCGACGGGTGGCGGCTCCTGCGCAGGATTCAGAATCTTGTGGGCCTGCTTGAAGAGATCAGTGACCTGGGGGAGGTACTTCGCGCCAGGATAGACGACGAACGCAAAGGGCTCGGGTGCAGTCGTTGCTGTTTCTTTTCTGCATCCGATGAGTGCGGCGGCAGCAATCAGAGTGACGACTACGAGCCGGGAAAATGTCCGCATGGGTGGACTGCCTCCGGAGTGGGTTTTTCGCGACGCGCGACCATATCACACGTGGTAACGGCGGCTGGCAGCGAGACCTGCGATCGCGAACAGCATCAGGATCACACCGATTCGGAATGACCATGGCGCATACCACACGCGCACGTCATGTTCGCCAGGGGGAACGACGAAGCCGAGAAACGTGCCGTTGACCACGAGGGAGCGAAGCTTCCTTCCGTCCGACGTGGCCCACCAGCCGGGCCATGAGGGCTGACTGCTGACGATCATGGTGTAGCGCGGCGCGCTGATATGCATTCGAAAGTCGGTGGGTGTCGAATCTGCCATGAACAGCTTCGCTCGAGCCGCTGCTGCCGGCCGGGGCGCGAGCAGGTCCGTGCGCTCCTGATCGTTGCTGATCGGGAGCTTGTTGACGATGCAGGTATCGCGGAAGTCGTGTTGCCCGGCGAGCTGCTTCGCAAACTGTTCGCCGTTGAACTCGACGATGATGTTTCGCGCGGGAAAGAAGCGCGGCAGGACGTCGTGGTTTTCGAAGATGCGTCCGTCTTTGTCGTTATAGATTTCCTGGTAACGCTCGCGGTCCTTCACTTCCTCGTAGGTATCGGCGACGAGATAGCGGACGTTGAGATAGTCGAGCATTCGCGAATCGAGCTTATCCGCGAAGTAACCCTTCGAACCATATTCGCCGCGCACCCGGAGCAGACCGAGATAGTGACCATTCGTCATCGGATCGTGCGAGCGCACATCTTCGAGTCCGTACATTGCGTTCAGGTTCGGAGCGAGCATCGGACCGATTCCGGCGACGCGAAACGGATCGTTGGCGGGATGCTTCGCTTTCAGTTTCTGCAGCGCTTCGATGAGCGGCGTCTTCGGGTAGAACATCTCCGCAGGCAGATTGGGGTTCCAGCCGAGATTGAATGAGAAAACCTCGGCGATCACAGCGACGCAGGTCAGCATCGTCACGCCATGTTTGTGGCGTCCGGCGATCGCGATGAGCGAGGCGAGCGCGAGCGCGATCATGCTCGGCAACGTATTGAGGATCGCCATTGGCTTTGCGAAGGGATCGACCGGATACGTGACGCGCGTGATGAGCAGAAAGAGCGTGAGTGCCGCTGCGAAGATACCGGCGACAAAAGGCCAGGCGCGCTCGCGCCGCACGAAATCGAGCGACGCGGCGACCATCAGCGCTCCCAGCAGAGAGAGCAAACAACGCAGGCGTGCATTTGCCGTGAGCTTGAAGATGAGGGTGAACAGATTGGCGAACCCCGGCCAGCCGAGAATGACGCCGAGGAAGAAGATTGCGGCCAGCACGAAGAAGAACTCGCGATCGCGAAAGCGGCGCAACGCGATCGTGCGCACGGCAAGTGCAAGAAATGCCGCCAGCGCGAGAATGCTCGTGGCGCCCTGCAACCCCTCGGCAGTCGCCGCTCCCACCCACGCTTTCTCGAGCGGCACGTGCCCGAAAAACGTTGGCTCGATCAGAAGTACCTTCGATGGCCAGTCGGAGAAGATGCCGATCACGTGAGGCTGCACGAGCAATTGCTGATAGCGCTTCGATCGCGGCAGTGCTTCGAGGAAGGGAGCGATGAATGGCATCGCGAGCATCACGCCGCATGCGAGTGCCACCGCGATCCAGGCGAGGTTCTTCAGCGTCGTCGCTTTCTCCACGAGCCAGATCCAGAGGAGGTAGATCGCACAGAAGAACCCTGCGTGCGAGACAGTTTCGGGATGACCGCTGTAGAGCATTGCTGCCCAGAGCACCGCGGCGAAAACAAAACGTCTGTGTGTGACGCGCTCGGCGAGCAGATCGACGCTGTAGACCGTGGCCGGAATGAACGTTGCGGCGGTGCCGAGCGGAAAGTGCAGCCAGACGTGCACGAAGGTCGAGAAGCCGAAGCAGACCGCGCCGATTGCGCTCGGCAGTTCGCCGTACGTGCGGCGTCGCGCGAGCAAATAGGTGAACGTCAGCGCGATGAGGATCTTGAGCGCGGCCTCCGCGGTCATCGACCATGCGAGCGGAAGCGGCAGCGCGAGCAGGCGCACGATCGAGAACGGCGCGGGCTGGGCGCTGGCCAGGAGTGGATAGCCGCAGCCGTTCAGCGAGTTCCAGAGCGGCAGCGTGAATGATTCGAGCGCCTCGCGTGACTGCTTTGCCCAGGGAATGATCTGCAGCACGATGTCGCTCATCTGCGGATTGAGTGAACCGTTGACATGCGACACGCGCCACCACGGAGGCAGCGTGTGCACGATGTCAACCGGCACGTTGACCCAATCGCCGGTCAGTGGCTTCCAGAGAAACAGGAGGACGAGCAGATAGAAGAACGTGGCAACACGTACCGGTATGACGATGCCGCCGCGGCGTGCGAGCCAGACCGCGATCGCGTACACGGCCCCCACATAAAGCCAGGTCGGGTTCATCAGATGAAGTCGCGCACCGGCTTTCCAACAACGCTCTCGAAACGCTCGGCGTAGGACGGGATGGCGCCGGCCGGTTCGTCGAGAAAGATCCGCTCGACGCGGAACAAAGGAATGAACATCGTGACCGGACTGATGTCCGGCTCCTCTTCATGCGCGATCTGTCTCGCCCAGTCTTCGAATGAATCGAGATTGACCGCGCGCATCGTTACACCTGCAGCGGAAAGAGAGGTGAGGATCCCGAAGAATTTCTCCCTCGGATTCACGAGATTGAGGATGACCAGCGAGCCTTCGGTAAAGCCTTCGATCATGGTTGTAGTCAACTCTGAGCGTAGCGAAGAGTCAACCAAGGCGCCACGCGACATGAGGATCGAGGCGCCTTGGTTGATCCTTCGCTACGCTCAGGATTCGTGTTTCTCACTGAGCTCGATCAGGACGCCGTTGCCCGCGGCCGGATGCAGGAACGCGACGCGGCAGCCGTGCGCGCCTGGCACAGGAGACTCGTTGATCAGTCGGTAGCCTTCTGCCTTCAGCCGCGCGAGGTGCGATTCGATGTCGTCGACGCGGAAGCAGAGATGATGAATTCCTTCGCCGCGCTTCTCGATGAACTTTGCGATCGGCGAATCAGAGTCGGTCGGCTCGAGCAGTTCGAGATTCGAGTCACCGACAGAAAGAAACGCGGTGCGCACACGCTGCGTCTCCACTGTTTCCGTATGTTCCACGGTGAGACCTAGAGACTCGTAGATCTTCGTGGCGTCAAGGGAGCGGACGGCGATGCCGATGTGATCGAGCGTGGGTTTCATCAGACACCTTTTACATCAGGTCCCCAGATGTGTTTGTGGAGTTGCGTCTGGAAGCGGGCAGGCAAGCGATCGGCGAGCATCCACTCGGCCAGTGATTTCATCTCCATTTCGCCCCACACGGGGGAGAGCAGGATGGTGAAGCGATCGAGGTTGTGATCGGCGATCACTTGCCGCGTCCATTCGTAGTCCGCACGATCGGCGATGACAAATTTGATTTCGTCGTGCGGCCGAAGGATCGCGAGATTCTCCCAGCGATTTTTGTCCGCTTCGCCGGAACCGGGGCATTTGAGATCGAGGATGAGCTTCGCGCGCGGGTCGACCGGGGTGACGTCGATCGAGCCGGATGTTTCGATGAGCACCTCGAATCCTTCGTCGCAGAGACGGCGGATGAGCTCGAAGGACTCCGCCTGCGCCAGCGGTTCGCCGCCGGTGACTTCGACGAGCTTGCAGTCGTAGCTCCTGACGCGGTCGATGATTTCGTCAATCGACATCCGCTCGCCGCCGGTGAAGGTGTACTCGGAGTCACACCACCGGCAGCGGAGATTGCAGCCGGTGAGACGGACGAAGACGCACGGCCGGCCGGCGTGGGACGACTCGCCCTGAATCGAGTGAAAGATTTCAGTGATGCGCATAGTGAGTGGGATCGGGAACGTTCGCCTCCTCGAAGCCGCGTCTACGAAGGATGCACGAATCACAGTGGCCACACGCGCCGCCATCCGGCGCGGGGTCGTAGCAGGAATGGGTGATCGAGTAGTCGACCCCGAGGGCGATGCCCTGCTTGATGATCTCGGCCTTTGTCATGGAGATCAGGGGCGCGACGATTCTGGGTGTTCCATGTTCAACTCCGCTCCTTGTTCCGCGAAGGATTACTTGCTGAAACGACTCGATGAACTCAGGCCGGCAATCGGGATAGCCGCTGAAGTCGACCGCGTTCACTCCGAGCCAGATCTCCTCCGCATCGCGCGCTTCCGCGAAGCCGAGAGCGAGAGAGAGGAAGATGGTGTTGCGCGCCGGAACGTACGTGATCGGAATGCCCGGTCCGCCGGCGGAATCCTTCGGTACGTCGATGTCGGCGGTGAGTGCGCTCGCGCCGAACACGCGCAGATCGAGGTTGTAGACGACATGCTCGGTGACGTTCATCGTTGCAGCGACGCGCCTGGCCGCCGCGAGCTCGATCTGATGCCGCTGCCCGTAGACGATCGACAACGCGTGGCAGTCGCGTCCACGGCCGCGCGCCATCGCGAGAACGGTTGCGGAGTCGAGTCCGCCGGATAAGAGGATGACGGCCTTCATGAGGTTCTTCGAGTTTATCCCGAGCGCAGCGAGGGGTCATCGGAGCAGATCTGTTCAAACATCGTTTGATACACCATCCTGCAGCCTGCTCCGCCGATCCCTCGCTGCGCTCGGGATAAACTGAACACATGAGCGACTACAGCGTCTACGAGCTTCTCAACCGCAAGCGCCGCGGCGCGCCACTCGAGCCGCGCGAGATCGAGTTCTTCATCGAAGGCTATACGCGCGGATCGATCCCCGACTACCAGATGTCTGCGCTGCTGATGGCGATCGCGATCAACGGCATGACCGGCACGGAGATGGCGACGCTGACGCAGTCGATGCTCCGCTCCGGCGAGCAGTGGCATCTGCGCGACTCGTACGACTTCATCGCGGACAAGCATTCGACCGGCGGAGTCGGCGACAAGGTCTCGCTCGTACTATCGCCGTGGGTTGCAGCGTGCGGCGTGAAGGTCGGCATGCTGTCAGGCCGCGGACTCGGACATACCGGCGGCACGCTCGACAAGCTCGAAGCGATCCCCGGTTTCAACGCGCGGCTCTCGCGTGCCGACTTCGAGCGCTGCGTGCACGATGTCTTCTGCGTCATCTCGACGTCGACCGAAGGAATCGCGCCGGCGGACAAGAAGATCTACGCGTTGCGAGACGTCACGGGCACCGTCGAATCGCTGCCGCTCATCACGGCCTCGATCATGTCGAAGAAACTCGCGATGGGTGCGTCGGGACTCATCCTCGACGTGAAGACCGGCAGCGGCGCGTTCATGCGGAAGTATCAGGACTCGAAGGCGCTGGCGCAGTCGCTCATCGCGGCCGCGGAAGGATCGGGCACGAAGGTCGAGGCGCTCATCACCGACATGGACCATCCCCTCGGTGTCGCCGCCGGCAACGCGAACGAGATCATCGAGACCATCGAAGTGCTCAAGGGCAACGGCCCTGCGGATGTCGAAGAGGTGACGCGGCAGCAGTGCGTGCGGATTCTCGTGATGTCGGGCAAGTTCGATGACGCATCCGCGAAGACCGCACTCGATGACGCATTGAGCTCGGGACGAGCACTCGAGCAGGCGCGTAAGTGGATCGCGGCACAGGGCGGGAACCCGGAGGTCGTCGACAACTATTCGCTGCTCGCACAGCCGCGAACGACAGTTGAAGTGAAAGCGACGCGCAGCGGCTTCATCACCGCGATCGACACCTATCAGGCCGGCATGTTTACGGTCGACCTCGGCGCCGGCCGCAAGAAGTCGGATGACCAGATCGACTACGCGGCAGGCGTGATGTTCGATCGCAATGCGGGAGATGAGGTGAAGGCGGGCGATGTGATCGCACGGATTCAGCTTGGCAGGAAAGAGTTCGACGCCGAGGACCTGCGGTCGCGTTTCCTGTCATTCGTCGAATTCGGTGACGCGGCGCCCGCCGAGCGTCCGCTGGTCCACGAACACCTCTCTTGAAGGATGAGGAATGAGGGATGAGGGATGATGTCGAGAGGCTGCGTCTGCGCACCAAGGATTTTGCGGTGCGTATTCTGCGGCTTTGCGACACGCTCCCACACACGCGATCGACAAACATCATTGCGAACCAGCTCTTGCGATCAGGCACATCGCCCGGCGCTCAATACCGCGAAGCGGTCCGCAGCCGATCTGACGCGGAGCTCATCAGCAAGATGGAATCGATCCTTCAGGAACTCGACGAGACAACTTACTGGCTTGCGCTCCTCGTCGACGCCAACCTCGTTGAGAAGTCATTGCTCGAGCCACTTCAGAAGGAAGCAGACGAACCTAATCGCGATCTTCGTGTCGTCGGTAAAGAACCTGAAAAAGCGCTGACAGGCCATCTCTCCGTTTGACGCCCTCATCCCTCATCCCTCATCCTTCATCCCTCATGAGAGTCATTACCATCGTTTGTGATTCGTTGGGTGTTGGCGAACTTCCGGACGCCAAAGAGTTCGGTGACGAAGGCTCCAACACGCTCGGCCACGTGCTGAGCGCCGAGCATCCGAGCCTTCCCACGCTTGCGAAACTCGGCCTTCTGCACACGCTTCCCGAACCTGCGACGAAGGACGCGCCCATGTCCGCATTCGGGCGCATGGCAGAAGTCAGCGCGGGTAAGGACACGACGACAGGTCACTGGGAAATGATGGGGCTCGTCGTCACGGATCCGTTCCGCACGTATCCTGATGGCTTCCCGCCCGAAGTCATTCACGAATACGAGAAGCGCATCGGCCGCAAGACTCTCGGCAACAAGCCGGCCAGCGGCACGGTGATCCTCGATGAGCTCGGGGAAGAGCACATGCGCACTGGAGCGCCGATCGTCTACACGTCGGCGGATTCGGTGTTTCAGGTCGCGGCGCACGAAGAAGTCATTCCGATCGAAGAGCTCTGGCGAATCTGTGCGGTCGCGCGCGAGCTGATGCGCGGCGAGCACAACATCGGCCGCATCATCGCGCGCCCATTCCTCGGGCCCGGCAAGGGTGCATTCAAGCGCACCGCGAATCGCAAAGATTTCTCAGTGAAGCCGACGGGCGAAACAGTCGTCGAGCGCGCCTCCAAAAACGGCAAGCGTGTAATCGGCCTCGGCAAGATCGCCGACATCTTCGATCGCGTCGGCATCGATCAGGAGCTTCGCACCGAGTCAAATTCGGACGGCATGCGCAAGACGATCGATCTCGTCCGCGAGTCGGACGCGAGTTTCATCTTCACGAACCTCGTCGACTTCGACTCGAAGTACGGACATCGCAACGATGCGCATGGCTACGCGAAGGCGCTCGAGACTTTCGATCAGGAGCTCGGCGGACTGCTGGATGCGATGCGGTCCGACGATCTACTCTTCATCACCGCGGATCACGGCTGCGATCCGACCGATGTCTCGACCGATCACACGCGCGAGTACGTTCCGATGCTCGTCGCAGGCCCCGCGATTCGCGAGCAGCGGCCGCTCGGCACGCGTACCACGTTCGCCGATCTCGGCGCCACGATCTGCGACTACCTCGGTCTTCCGCACGATGACATGCCTGGAACGAGTGCTTTGGGTGAGTTGGGAGTGAAGCGATGAAACTCGGAATCATTCTGTTTGCGGCGACGACGGCGATTGCACAACAGGTCCAAATGCCGGTGGCGCGCATTGCGGACGACGCGAAAGTGATCGATCGTGTTGCCGAAGTGAGCAAGGGCAGCGAGCTGCCGAAGGATGTGCTGCGGCGGATCATCTACGAAGACGTCGAATTGCTTCGCGGGCGCCGCGCTGATGGCACGTACGCCTACGCGAGTTACGAGCGGATGGAGGCCTCACGCGTCTCCGACTCGTTCTCCGTGCAGCCGTCGAGCGACGATCGCACGACGAAGCTGGAGCTGCATGGCGAGTTCGGATATCGCCTGACCATCGGGTTGCCGCAGCGACGGATGCTCGTCACGAAGAATCGCCCGTTGTGGATCGAGAATGCGGAGATCGAATACATCCCACAAGGTGCGTCGGAACCCAAGAAGGTGAACTTTCCGATCAAGGCAATGATGGAAGCGGGCGAGACGCGCAACGTAGACTTTCCGGACATCGGCCGCCAGGTGACCGCGCGTGTGTTTGCGCGCGCGCAGAAAGACTCCGGCTACGGCAACCTCGTGCTCACGATCATTCAGGCGAAGGTGTTCGACAATCCGGACAGTCCGTACGCCGATGCGGTGACGAACGCGAAGTCGATTCAGCGGAATCTCGATACGGTGGACGTGGCGTCGTTGCGCGCGACCGCGCAGCGGATGCTGGCGAGTCTGCACGTGCAGAGTCCCGTACCGGCCGTTACCCCCGTTCCGTCGGGAGCGACCCTCGAGGTGAGTGCGGCCTCGGATGTGTATGGGGAACTTCAGACGATCGAGGATCTGCTGACGGGAACCGATGCGGAACGCCGCGCGGGCCTCGACCGGCTGCATCAGCTGGTTAGACGGCTGCGGCGGTAAAGACTTCAGGGACACGCAGGAGAGTAGCCCTGCGTGACCGCCGCGCTCTTCGCGATCTTCAGCGCGCCAGCCGGCCGGCCAGGACAGTTCTCCGTGTAGTACGTGCGTGTGGCGTTATCGATATACACCTGCGCAAATGCGCGCGGCGCTTCCTCAGCCACGGTTTGTGTGACAGGTGGCCGCTTCGGCGGTTCGCGGCGCGTGGGCGGCTCGATGAAGCCTGTCGGCGCGGCGCTGGCCTCAGTCACCGGAGCCGGAGCGGGTTGTGGTGCAGGAACTTCGGGTGCGGGGGCGGTAGATGCTGCCGCGACAGGCTCGGTTTGCGCTGATCGAGCCGGTGAGTTGATCATGAGGGAGATAGTCATCACGACGGCGTAGGCTCCGAAGATCATCGGCCAGATGCGCAGTGGAATGAAGAAGAAATGATCGCCTTCGCGCCCTGACTTCTCAGCGGACCTGGCGATGAAAAACATCAGCGCTGTCGTTGCGACGAGTCCGAGAAAGACCACCCAGCCGTGTGTCCTGGGGTAGCCGGCGCCGAACGCCTGCTCAGCGAGAAAGTAAAACGCGGCAGGAGCTCCCAGACAAACGATCGGGACAACGAGTCCATAGCCTCGCCAGATGATGATCACGATCGATCCTCCTCGACGCGCGGTTCAAGAACGAATTTTTGTGGAAACCTGCGAGAAGATAACATGGCTGAGAGCTGCCACGCCTTCGGGTGACTTTCGGCACGAGTCGCGCATGCCGCCTGGCGCGATACTTGTGTCGCAACGCACGTTTTTGAGCCTGGTTTGAGCGTTATTTGCTCAGATTTCCATCTCTGCAGGTTTGACGGAAGAGGGGGGCTAAAGTAGAATGCGCATCCCTCTGGTTGTTTCCGTAACACTTCCGAAAGGAGCCACAATTGTCGTCACTGAAGCTTGGTTTCAAGGTCGGGGACAAGCTCGTTTATCCGAATCATGGGGTCACGGTCGTCGAACAGATCGGCGCATCGGCAATCATGGGATCAGATGAGTCCTATTACCACCTCCGGCTACTGGCCAATAACTCGCGGCTGATGGTGCCGATCCGCAATACGGATCGCGTCGGTCTGCGCCGGCTGTATCAGCCGAAGGAAATCAAAGGTCTCATCAGCCTTCTCGAAGAGAAGGGTCCGAAGAGCCATACCGATTGGAAGGGGCGCTACCGGGAAAATCTGGAAAAGATGAAGACCGGCCGCCTCGAAGATGTTGCCGAGGTTCTCAAGAATCTCAACGAAGTGTCGAAGAAGAAGAGCCTTTCGTTCCGCGAAAAGAAAATGTACGACCGGGCCAAATACCTGATCGTATCGGAAGTCGCGATCGTCAAAGGCATTCCCGAGATGGAAGCCGAGAAGCTGATCGAGAAGTCGCTCGATAAGTCGCTCGGTCTCGGGCACTAACGCGACCTTCGCGATCCCTCACATCTGTGCCGCTCCGAAAGGGGCGGCACTTTTGTTTTGGTTCACACCGGTGGGGGCACAGGCGCCCTCGCCTGACCACCGAGCCGACAGGCGAGGCGCCTGTCGCCGTCGCTCCACTGGACTCGCGATAAACTGCCGGAGTTGACCAAACCATGAACCGCCTGCCCGAATGGATCCGCGAGAAGCGTCTCAACCTGCGCGAGCTGCACGAAGTGAAGTCGATGCTTCGCGAGCGTTCATTGCACTCCGTCTGTGAGTCGCTCGCCTGTCCGAATCGCACGGAATGCTTTTCGCGCGGCACCGCGACCTTCATGATCCTCGGCGATGTCTGCACGCGCTCCTGCGGCTTCTGCAACGTAACGACGGGAAGACCATTTGCCGCTCCTTCGCCGCTCGAGCCGCGCTCCGTCGCCGAGACTGCGCAGCGGATGAACCTCCGCCACATCGTCGTGACTTCGGTCACGCGCGACGACCTCGAGGATGGCGGCGCACAGCAATTCGCCGAGACGATTCGCGAGATTCGCGAGCTGCTGCCGCACGCCGCGGTCGAAGTGCTCACGCCTGATTTTCGCGGCAATCGCGAGGCGATTCGAATCGTCGCCGAGGCGAAGCCCGACTACTTCAATCACAACGTCGAGACGGTTCCGCGCCTTTACGACTACGTGCGTCCCGGCTCGCGCTTCGAGCGCTCGGTCGCATTCCTCGCGGAAGTGAAACGCATCGATCCGTCCATCGTCACGAAATCCGGCTTCATGCTCGGCCTCGGCGAGCGCCGCGATGAAGTCATCGACGTGATGAAGCGCCTCCGCGAAGCCGGCTGCGAGATCCTGACGATTGGTCAGTATCTCCAGCCGAAGCGCGAGAAGCTCGACGTCGTCGAGTACATCCATCCCACGGTCTTCGACGAGTATCGCGTCATCGGAGAAGAGCTGGGCTTCGCCTCCGTCTTCTCCGGACCGTTCGTGCGCAGCTCGTACATGGCAGATGCAGTCGCCATTGCAGCAGCCTCGACATGAACGATGATCTCGTCCGCCTCTATCTCGATTTTCTCGCCGTAGAGAAAGGTCTCGCGAAGAACTCCCTCTCCTCTTACGCGACGGACCTGAAGAAATTCGGCCTTTATCTGAACGAGCAGAAGCTCGAGCTCGATCGTGTCGAGCGGATCAACATCGTTCGCTACTTTCAGTTTCTCCGCGGCAAGGGAATCTCCGCGCGATCCGTCGCACGGGCGCTCGCAGCGATCCGCGGCATGTACCGGTTTCTCGTCGCCGAACGTCATCTCAAGATCGATCCTACGGAGAACATGGAAAATCCGAAGCTCTGGACGACGCTGCCGAAGTCGCTGCAGCCGTTCGAAGTCGAAGCGCTTCTGAAGGCACCCGATCGCAGCACGCCGGACGGCCTTCGCGATCAGGCGATGCTCGAATTGTTGTACGCGACCGGCTTGCGCGTCAGCGAACTGATTCATGTGAAGGTGGACGATCTCGTCATGGATGCCGGCTTCCTGCGCACGATCGGCAAAGGCTCGAAGGAGCGCATCGTGCCTTTCGGCGACACGGCGCGCGATTCGATTCAGTCGTACCTGGACCACGGCCGCGCGCACTTCGTCAAACGCCCTGACGTGCATCTCTTTCTCTCGAATCGAGGGCGCCCGATGTCGCGCCAGTCGTTCTGGATGAAGGTCGTGAAGTACGCGCGGCTCGCCGGAATCAAGTCGCACATCTCGCCGCACGTGCTCCGTCATTCCTTCGCGACGCACTTGCTGGAGAACGGTGCGGACCTCCGATCCGTCCAACTGATGCTTGGACATTCGGACATCTCGACGACGCAGATCTACACCCACGTCTCGCGGGCTCGGCTGCAGAAGATGTACGAGACGTTCCATCCGCGGGCATAATCCGTAGAAAGAGCCAGTTAAACCGCGCCGATGCGTCGATCACTCGTCACCCTCGTGCTCACACTTGCCGCCGCGATCCCGGCGAGCGCGAGCATTGCCGTCTTCACGGACGGCCGGAACATGAAGATCGATTCGTACAAGATGGTCGACGACGAAACAATGCAGCTCGTGATGAAGAGCGGCGGCTCGATGACGCTGCCCGTTACGCGCATCGACCGCATCATCGACGATGAGATCGCCGCACCCGAGGTGGTGGCCGAGGTGAAGAAGATCGTGGAAGAGGGAGTGTTCCCGCGGCGGTCCTGGCGTTACGCCGAATCGAGCGGTCCCATCTTCAAGTCGAAGTTCGACAAGATCATCATCGCTGCCGCGAGGAAGTTCGACGTCGATGCCGCGCTGGTCTCCGCGGTCATCAAGGCCGAGTCGGATTTCAATCCGCGCGAGATCTCGAACAAAGGTGCGCGCGGCCTGATGCAGTTGATGCCTGCGACCGCGGAACGCTTCGGCGTCACGAACTCTTACGATCCCGAGGAAAACATCTACGCCGGCACGCGCTATCTGCGCTGGCTGCTGAAGACGTTCGACGGCAACGCCGACCTTGCTGTGGCCGCGTACAACGCGGGCGAAGGGAACATCTGGAAGTACAACGGCGTGCCGCCGTTCCGTGAAACGGTGAACTACATCAATCGCATCGCGAGAAACATCCGCAAGGCGATCGACACGAAGCAGATCGCCGAAGCGCGCCCGTCGTCCTGAGAGGTGTCCTGCACCTGGTCACCTCGCCATCGTCACGATGTCGCCAGCACTTCGTCCGCTGCCGTGATCGCTCTCGCCGTCTTCAGATTATCGAACCGCAGCACCATCACGGTCCGGTCGTCATCCGCGGGCCGCGGCCCGGAGTGCCGCGCGACAGCGTCGAGGATCGCATCGCGAATCACGCTCGGCGAGCGCTCGCTCTGCTGCTCGAGCAACTGTTCCAGCTGATCGAAGCCGAACGGATCGCCCTCGTTGTTCTGCGCCTCGACGATGCCGTCCGACAGATAAACGATCGCGTCCCCTTCTTCCAGCTTGATCTCTTCCGTGTGCGTGACGATCTCACTCCGCACACCGAGCGGCAGCGACGGGCATTCGATCGAGACGAGCGACGAGCCCTTACGCAGCACATACGGATAGAGATGCCCCGCATTCGTATGGCGGATCGTGCCGTGCTCGAGATCGAAGATCGTGAATGCGAGCGTCATGAACGCGCGGCGCTCCGTCGAGCGATAGACGAGCTCGTTCAACCGATTGAAGAGCGAGATCTCGTCCGCCCCTTCTTCGACGAGGGTCGTGATCGCGGCCTTGACCATGGCCATCACGAGGCCGGTGGAGAGGCCGTGACCCGACACGTCGCCGATCGCAACCGCGAGCCGCGACTTGTCGAGATTGAAGACGTCGTAATAGTCGCCGCCGATCGACGCCGTCGGCTCGAAGTGCGCCGAGAACGAGACTCCGCGGAACTGCGGTCCTTCCTTCGGCAGAAGATTGCGCTGGATCTCGGCCGCGATCTCGATCTCGCTCTGTAGCCGTTCTTTCTCGCCAACGGTCGCGAGCAGCGAGACGATCGACTCCGTCATGCGGTCGAACGACTGTGCCATCTCGCCGAGCTGGTTGTGCGGCTTCATGTTGATGCGATACGAGAAGTCACCGCGCTCGACGGCCTTCGTCCCCTTCTCGATGCGGTTTACGGCACGCGAGATGGAGAAGATCAGCATTGCCGCAAAGGCTGACGCGAAGAAGTAGATGATCATGAGCAGCGTCGTCAGTCCCATCAGGACTTTGAAGATCGTGTGCATGATCGCGCTGTTCGTCGCGCCGCCGAGATAGAACTGGACGACGGTGGAGAAGGGGGTGGAGATGAAGGTGAGGAGCCTGCGATCGGCGCGGTTGCCGCTCTCCCAGACGTTGAGGCCGCTCTTCTCGGTGATGTCGTAGAACACGACGCGATCGAGCGCGAAGACTGTGCGCATGAATGCACTCGCGCGGTCTTCGTTCATCTCCTTGTGCTTGCTCTTCTTGAAATTGAATTGTTCGCCCTCGCGCGCCGCGAGCGTCTGAACGATCACCATTCCGTTGCGCTCTTGAAGCTGCGAGGCCCATTCCTCGTCGAGGGGTTGAGCCAGCACGACGGTGCGCGTACCGCTCGCCAACGGATATTGCCGCCCGACGACCATCAGCGGCTGCTCGCCGCGTAACACGAGTCCGCTGAAGTTGTTGTCCTGCAGCCACTCGGGGATCTTCTTTCCTGATTCCTTCTCGGAATCGTACAGCTCGATGTTGCGCGGGACGTTGTCCTGCAGGGCATACTCGAGATTCATCGCCTCCAGTTGTCCGACGCTCGCTTGCCGCTCTGCCTTGAACGTCGCCTGACTTCCGATGCCGGCGATGATGTAGAGGATGAACACCAGCAGAATCGCAAAGACGATGAACGGCATCAGGCCGATCATGAAATAGCTGAGGAAGAGGCGCCGCCCCACCGTCCAGAAGAGGCGCCGGAGAATCCAGCGGACGATGACTGCAATGCCGTAGATGGTTAGGGCGCAGACGGCGAACCAGGCCAGGAACGAGAAGAAACCGAGAGGCCCGGTCCCCAGGTGGGCGTCGTTCAGCGCACCCTCGATCTGATCGAGAGTGACGATGGCGGCGATTCCCACCAGCCACACGATGAGTGCGAGGGGAAATCGTCGCCGCGGTGTGGGCGAGGAGTCGGGCATCGACGTCATCATATCGATACGTCGAAACGGCGGATGAGTTTCGCGGGGGGTTACTTGCTGTTCGCGGAGTCGCTGAGGCCGCGCGCCAGGCCGCGGACGACGCTCTTCAGCCGGTCTGTCGCGTCGCGCACCTTTCCGCGGACCTTCTCTTCGCGCAACGCATCCTGAAACGACGCTTCGGTCGTTTCCTTGTCAGCGACCCAGATGCGCCCGCGCTCCCAGTGAAATCCCTGCCGTTTGGCCTCGACGATCACCGGGATCGACTCGAAGGTCGCGCGGCAGCCAGTCGTTCCGGCGGGCGTGATCGTGACGGTAACGCCCTGCGGCGCTTCACCGTCCAGCCCCGTGCCCATCAACTGCGTGCATTGCGTGACGCCCGGCTTGCAGGCGATCGACGAGAGAAGCAGAGACGCGAGAAGAATTCTTCGCACGCTGCAACGATAGTACGATCGGACCGATGTACGCGAATTTCGACGCACGCTACCGGCCGAAGCCGCAACGCTGGCGCATCGCCCTCGTTTCCCTCTGCCACCTTCTTCTTGGAGCGGCGATCACGAATGCGATCGTGTCGATCGCCGACATCGCGGTCCTGCGCGCGGCGCCCGGGATGCCCGACTCGTGGATTCTCTACGCCACGCCCTGGCTGACGCTCAAGCCGATGCTGCCGCGGATCGTGAAGGCGTACGACTACAGGACGCCGTTTCTCGTCGCGACAGGAGGGCTGCTCATCGGCGCGCTGGTGGTTGCGTACCTCTGGCCGGCGCGGCAGTCGATCGCAAGCCGGCTCTGGGCCGTGACGCTCGGCCAGACGCTCGCGGCGTTCGGCGCTGCAATCTTTCCATTTCGCGGCTGGGAGGGAGTCGATCCGTGGCTTTACGCTGCGCCAGTCGTCGCGGCCGTGATCTGCATCGTGGGAGAGTGGAACGCGACGACGCTGCTGGGCGGCTACTACGATCTCAACTCTCCGTTGCAGCGGATCGGAATGTGGCTGTTGCGCCTGGTGCCGGGCCTTGCCTTGATCGCGGGTGCGTCGCTGGGCGTGGGTTACATGTGGGGTGCCTGCGCGGCCGCCGGTCTTGCAGTCATCACGCTCTTTGCGAATCTCGTGAGAAGACCGGCGCGTTCGCTCGAGACGATGCGCGAGGTCGAGATGAAGGAAGCGGCGGCCGCGCTCCCGTTCGTGACCGCGATCGCGATCGGCGCCGCGGTGTTCGTCTTCGGCTACACCAAACCGTATGGCGTCGTATATGCCGGCGGCCGCTTCACGCACCAGCCGCTCGCCGGCGCCGTGAAAACGATCGAACCGCCGAAGCCGGTGATCGATATTCACTGGTCGCGGCGGCCGCGGACGAAGTGATCGTTGCGCGGACTTGCGCCAATCGACCGGCCGTCTTACATTTCTCAGATCGATCCTTAGAGGTGCAAGATGGCAAGAACGCGGGTCTCCCCCAAGTATCAGGTTGTGATTCCAAAGGAAGTGAGGGAAAGCCTCGGCTTACGCGTGGGGCAAGAGCTGCAAGTCGTCTCGAAAGGAGGCGTAATGACCTTCATCCCCGAGCGGCCACTCTCTTCTCTGCGAGGATTCGCAAAGGGTATTCGGACGAATGACCTTCGCGAGAAGAAGGATAGGACGTGATCGTCGTTGATTCTTCAGGATGGATCGAGTTTTTCACTGACGGTCCGCGCGCCAACGACTATGCAACTCGACTGCGAAGCCTGCCGGCGGTTCTGACGCCGACCGTCGTTGTCTATGAGGTCTATAAGCGATTGAAGCGGGAGCTTTCCGAGGAAGAAGCGTTGATCGCGGTTTCAGCGATGCAGCGGTCTCGCGTCGTTGATTTCGATCAGGAAATCGCCCTTACTGCCGCTGATCTGAGTCTCGCACACGGACTTGCGATGGCCGATGCGATGGTGTTGGCCACGGCAAAGTCGTTTCAGGCAGAACTGGTGACGAGCGATGCTGACTTTGCAAACGTTGCCGGCGTGACCTATCTAGCGAAGAAGTGAAGGTGCGGACGAAGCGTCCGCACTCCACCTTAGATTTCGCGTAGTGCTGTCGTGATCGGCTTTCTTGCGGCGCGGATGGCGGGGATCGCGCCGCCGTAAATGCCGGCTACCAGCGCCACGGTGAAGCCGAACAGTGCGACCACGCCGTCGACGCGGAATGTGAACGCGAGCTCGGAGAATGTCGACCAGTTGACCGTGCCGCTCGATAGTCCGTTCACCGGCAGCGAGAGCAAGAGGCCGACCGCGCCGCCTGCCAGCGCGATGATCGCGCTCTCCAGCACCACAGATCCGATGATCGTCCGCCGATTGAATCCGAGAGCGCGCAGTGTTGCCAGCTCGCGCTGACGCGGCGCGATCGCGGAGAACATCGTGTTCATCGTGCCGAGGATGGCGCCGAAGATCATGAAGAAGGCAACGATCGCGACGAGGATCTTGATGCCCAGCAGGCCGTTCATCTGATCGGTGTAGTACTGGTGCTCGGTGCGGACCTGCAGCTTCAGGCGGTTGTTGTTCCTGATCTCGGCGGTCAGGGTTTCTGCCGTGGTGTGATCGACCGGGCGGATGAAGACCGATGAATACTGCTCGCGCTTGCGCGCCTGGCCGAGGAAGACCTCGTCGGCCCAGATCTCCGAGTCGTAGGCGGTGTTGTTCGCCTCGAAGGCGCCGACGATCGACCAGGTGTTGGGTCCGAACGTGAACGTCTGGCCGACGTGCAGATTGAAGCGCTGGCCGATCCGTTTCGAAACGAGCAGCTCGTTCGATGAAGGATGGAACATCCTTCCTTCGACGATCTTCACGTAGGGCCGGATCTCGAGCGCCGAGGGCGTCACGCCGCGCACGAGGAGGTTCGAACCCTTCGGCGCCCCTTCGCGCGGCAGTTTGAAGAGAATCGTGAGCTCGGGCGACACGAGCGGCTCGCCGTGCGAATCCTTCGCGATGCCCGGCAGCGTGCGCATGATCTCGACCTGTTCGCGTGTAACCCAGCTCGAGATCTCGGCCTCAGCGCCTTCGCGCATCACCATGAGCACGTCTTTCGACGCATTCGACTGTGTTGCGAGCTCGACGCCGTGATCGAGCGCCTTCATCGACAGCATGACGGCGATGACGACGCCGATGCCGAGGATCGACATGCTCACCGAGACCTTGCGCGCGGTGATGTTGCCGAGGATGTAAGAGAACGGGATGCGGCGCAGCGAAAGCAGGCCCATGACGAAGAGAATTGCGGCGCCGGTGTAGATGACGTAGATCATTGTCCTAACCTTTCGCTACACCACGCGACGCAGTCCGTCGACTACGCTCATCTTCGTTGCGTTGATGGCCGGCAGGCCGCCGGCGATGAGTCCGACGAGAATCGATGCGCCAAGCGCGCCGAGCGCCGTCATCGGGAAGATCTGAAAGCCCACGAGGAACCCCTGCGTCACTTTCCCCATCGGCACGATCATGTACATCAGCTTCGCGCCGAGGACGCCGAGCGCTCCGCCGAAGAACGTAAGGAGCGAGAACTCCGTCAGCATCAGAGTCATGACGAGCGGCTTCTCGAAGCCGATGGCCTTCAGGACCGCAATCTCCGTCACACGCTCGCGCGCCGACATGCTCATCGTGATCGCGGCGAGGAGGATGACCATGAAGACGGCGCACGTCGAGATGCTGCCGAACAGCAGCTTGATGTTGCCCATCATCGCCATGAACGAGGCCTGGAACTGCTTCTCCGTCACGGTCTCCGTGGGGAATTCGCTGTTCTTGAACATCGCATCGATCTGCTGACTGATCGCAGCGTTCTTCGAGGGATCCTTCACGTTCAGCCAGAACGTGTTGACGTGATCCTTCATCATCGGAGGGATCGCCTCGTTGTGGTAGTCCATGTGGTAGTAGAGCGACGCCGTGTTGACCGGATGGTCATAGACGCCGCGAATCGTCAGCTCGGGATCGTAGGGAAAGATCTGGCGTTTGAGCGTGATGCGATCGCCGATCTTCCAGCCGTAGCGCTTGATCAACTCCGTCCCGACGATGCAGCCCTGACGGTCGGCCTTGAAATCAGCCATCTGTTTCGGATCGATTTTGTAATCGGAGAAGACCGACTCCATCCGATCCTGATCGATTGCGAAATTCGCGAAGAAGTTCTTCTTCTCTTTGTAATACGCACCGATCCATTGCATCTTGCAGGCTTCGGCGACACCAGGGATCTGGCGGATCTTCTGCTCGTATGCGTACGGCAGCGGGTTGGCGAGGGAGATCGCCGACTGCACCACGAGGCGGTTCGCCTCTCCTCCCTGATCTTCGAAGCGATTGAACAGCTCGAGAATCGAGAGCAGCGTCGCGACGAAAAAGAAAATCACCGCGATCAGCGCCAGCGTCAGGAACGACCGCAGCCGGTTGCGGAAGAGATTGCGTCGAATCAGCTTGAAGTACTTCATGCCCGCGCGCTCTCTCCGTTCGCCGATTCTTCGATGATCTGTCCCTTCTCCAGGTGAAGCGTGCGCTTGGCGCAGCTCGCCGCCTTCGGATCGTGCGTGACCATCACGATCGTCTTCTTGAACTCACCATTGAGGTGCTGCAGAAGATCGAGCGTCTCCGCGGCGTTCTTTGCATCGAGGTCGCCGGTCGGCTCGTCGGCGACGAGGATCGAAGGATCGGTGACGATCGCGCGCGCGATCGCCACGCGCTGCTCCTGTCCGCCGGAGAGCTGCCGCGGATAGTGCTTCATCCGATCGGCCAGACCGACGATGCGCAGCGCCGTCTCGACGTGCTCGCGGCGCTCCTTCTTCGAGAGTTTCGTGAGCAGCAGCGGCAGCTCGACGTTCTCGAATGCATTGAGCACCGGGATGAGGTTGTACATCTGGAAAATGAAGCCGATGTGGCGCGCGCGCCAGCCCGCGAGCTGCGTCTCGCTGAAGTGCGAGATCTCGCGGCCGTCGACGGAGATCGCGCCGCGCGTCGGCCGGTCGATGCCCGCGATGAGATTCAGCAGCGTGGTCTTGCCGGAACCCGAAGGACCCATCAGCGCGAGAAAGTCCCCTTCCCCGACGGACAGCGAGATGCCGTTCAGCACAGGCACTTCGAACGAATCGCGCTTGTAGACCTTGTGGACATCTTTCACTTCGACGAGTGCCATGCTCTATTCCTCCGTCAGCCGCACGAGCTGACCTTCTTTCAACTGATCGATGTGGTCGGTGACGATGCGGTCGCCTTCCTTCACTCCACTCTTCACTTCGATGCGGCCTTCGCGCACTTCGCCTGTCGCGACCGTGACGAAGTGCACGTGCTTCGTTGCATCGACGACCGCAGCTTTCCCATCGTTGATGGTCGTGGGCGAGAGCCATAGCTTCGCAGGCTCCTGCAGCTCCGCGCTCGTTCGCTCCGCCTGCAGGAACGAGACGTTCGCCGCCATCTCGGGGAGCAGCGGCGCATCAGGATTGAGGATCGAGACCTTCACCTTCACGATCGCCTTCGCGCGATCAGCGGTGGGGATGATCTGCCGAAGCAGGCCTTTCCACTTGCGGCCGGGGAAGGCATCGACGCTGACTTCCGCCGGCTGTCCCTGGCGCAGCTGACCGATGTTCGACTCGTTGACGTCGGCCTCGACTTCGATCGTCTTGAGATCGACGAGCGTGCAGATCGCGCCGCTGGGCAGCGTGCCGGCAACCTGTCCCATCATCACCGACGAGATCACTTCTCCCACCTCGGTGTTTTTCGCCGCGACCGTACCGTCGAATGGCGCGCGAATGACCATGTCACCCATGTTGATGCGCACCTGCTCGACGCGAGCGCGTGCGGTCTTCAGTTGGGCCTCCGCGCCGTCGTAGAGCGCGCGGCTCGTGACGCCTTGCTTCCAGAGCGCGACCTGACGGTCGTATTCGCGCTGCGCTTCATTGAGCGAAGCGGTCGCTTCATCGAGTTGTGCCTGAACGTTGGTGCTCTCCAAAACGGCGATGACATCGCCCTTCTTCACGTTCATGCCTGTGTCGACATTGAGCCGCACGACTTTGCCCGAGATCTTCGGTGTGATCTTCGCGGTGCGGCTGGCGACGAGATAGCCGCTGGCGGTGAGCAGCGGCGGATTCGCCACGTTGACGCTCGGCTTCGCGACGAGCGTTTCGACGACGAGCGCGTTGCGCGGCACGATCCATTTTTGATAACTGGTCCAGCCGAGCCCGCCTGCGATTGCCAACACGATGATCCAGACGATGATCCTGCCGATCGCGGGACCGGTTCCGGGGGATTTTTCTTCTTCTCGATGAATGCGCAGCGCACTCAGATCGGCGCGCCGGCTCTCGGCGTCGGACATTGAATCTTCCTTTTGGACGCGTAGTCGGGAGTGCATGATACCCAATCGTAGGGACGTCACGAGCCGCTCGCCGCTGCACGAAGTCAGGACTGTGGGATGACAGATGTCACAATTCGCGTTCTAATGAGCGATACAGGTCCAACAAGTCCGGGGTAGACCATGAAGCTCGTTCGCAATTTCGCCGTCTTCGCCTTTGTCGCGTCCATCGTCGCGCTGCCCGCATCGGCTGCGGTTTGTGTGAACAAGTTCCTCAGCCGCAGCGAAGGTGCAGCCAAGCAGATCGTGACCTTGCTGACTGGAAAGCTGACGTTCCAGGAAGCACAGGATCTGGCCAAAGCGATCACCGCCAAGAGCGCGCCGCCCTTCGAGTGGGTCGATGACAAGGGGAAGACGATCGCGCGTCAGTTTGGCGAGCTCAAGGTCGTGCGGCCGATGCCAGTCGGCTGCGACGGCAAGACGTCAGGCGTCGTCGTGATCGCGACCTTCCAGACCCTCTCGCAGCCGTCGGGAAAGATGATGGTCAAGATCGACGCGAATACGACCGTTACGTTCGACGAACAGAAGGAGTAGTTCTTTGGGCAGTGCCCAGTGCCTAACGCCCCTTCCACACCGCCTTCCGCTTCTCGATGAACGCGGCCAATCCCTCGTTCGCGTCCTCGCTCTTCATCAGCTCCTCGAGATACATCCGCTCGACGCGCGCCAGCCGTTCTTCGAAATCGAAGTTTTGTGAGAGCCGGAACGCCTTCTTCGCGAACCGGAGCGACGACGGGCTGTGCCGGTAGAGTCGCGCGAGCCAGTCGTTCGCTTTCGCATCGAACTCGGCGACGGGAAATACCGCATTGATGAGTCCGATGCGCTCCGCCGTTGCCGCATCGATGGGATCGCCGGTCAGCAGCAGTTCGAGTCCGCGCCGCTCCGCGATGTGATGCGAAAGCTGATAGGCGGCGACAGGCGGAAAGACGCCGAGGTTGATTTCGGGCTGGCCGAAGCGGGCGCGGTCGGAGGCGAGGATGAGATCGCAACCCATCGCGAGCTCGCACCCTCCACCAAGCGCTGCACCCCGCACGAGCGCCACCGTCGTGAGCTTGAGCCGCGCGAGCATGCGGAAGCAGTCGTGAAAGCGGCGCAGCATCTCGATGACGCGATCGCCGATGTGGTCCTGCACGCTCGCCCCCGCGGAGAAGGCCTTCTCTCCCTGCGCATCGATGATCAGGCAGTGACGGTCGTTCCTGACGTTCGCCAGTGCGTTCTGCAACTCGCCCAGCATCTCGATATCGAGAATGTGAAGCGGTGGGTCGGCTAACGTGATGCGATAGGCGTTGTCGTCGTTGCTGCTGGTGATTTTCATCGTGCCGTCCGGCGCCTCGCTGGCGAGGGCAGAGGCGTAGCTGACCATATCTCCAGCGAGTCATCGGTGACGATGAACACCATGCCGTTTTGCGTGGCGAAGGACTGCACTGGTGCCGGCACCGGCTGCGCGGCCTGCGCCGCGAAGGCGGGCAGCGAATAGAGCAGCGGACCGAAGGTGCGGCCCCCGAGGACGCCACAATTGCCGGCCACGCGCATCAGCGCCGTCGGGTCGTTCGAATACGGGGGTGGCTGGCTGCCGCCAGTGAGCGAGGACTCGCTATAGAGGTAGAGCTTGTCGCCAGTCACGTAGATCGTTCCGTTCGACTGCGCGATAGAGGTCGCCGGAATCGTCCCTTCGACCGTGCGCGAGCGCAGGATGTTCGGCTGTGCCGGGCTCGCGACATTGATCACGCGAATCTCGGGCGGCATGTCCGTGAGGACGTACGCGGTCGTTCCGCTGAGCGAAGTGTCGGTGACTCCGCCCGTCATCGTGGCTGTGATCGCGAGCGTCTTCGGGTCGAGGACGTACGTCTTCTTGATGCAGCCCGTGGTTAGGCAGCCGGCGGAGAGCGAAACCCAGGGCACACCGCCGACTGTGCGGATCGAGAGCGGAATGGAGTCCGAGCCCTCGCTCACGATCGTCGTCGCCAGTTGTGTTCCGTCGATCGAGTAGGCGGCGACCGTGCCGCCGCTCGTCAGCGAATAGAACGCGGTGTCGGACGCCGCGACATCGAGCAGCCCGCCGGCACGGATCGATCCGCTCCAGCGCGGCGCCGACGCGATCTCGAAGATGTCGGCGGCGCGGCCGTCGAAGAGCAGCATCCGCTTCGCGCCCATCGAAGCTTTCTTGTAATACGAGTTGCCGGACGGCGCGGCGAACAGAGATGGTGTCGGGGTCGGCGAGTTGAGCGTGATCAGTGCCTCACCCGACGCGGTTGCCACGGCTGCAATCGAGCGTTGGGAATCGTCGCCGCCATGAATGGCGATGGGTTGCGAGGGCACGACGAACTTGCGCAGCATCGTGCGGGTCGTCGTGTTCCACGCCACGACCGAGGTGTCCGTCATTTCGAGCAGTGTCGAGCCGCTGAAGGAGAGGTCCTGGGGCAAGGCGACTGCGCTCGTGGAATTCGGGATCGTCGAGACGGTGGCGGGGGACGTACTGAAATCGACGAGCGTGAGACCGGCGAACGTGAAGAGTGCGACCGTGGAGCCGTTCGCCGTGATGCCCGCCGGCGGTACTCCCGCGACTTCCACGGCTGTGCCGAGCGTTCCGTTCGTCAATAGCCGGATCACCGTGGTACCGCTCGCCGTCTCCTCCGCCAGTGCGATCGAGGTCCCTGCGCGAGCCATCCATGAGGGCTTCATCCCTTGCAGGTTCACTTGCGTGACCACGGGTGGTGTCACGCCGAAGTTCGTCGTGAAGAGCGACTTACTGCTCAACACGTGAATCGTGGTGCCGCTCATGACTGCGGCGTCGGCGGAGACGCCGAACGGGATCGTGAAGAGCGCGGTCGGGGTGGTCGAGTCGAGCGTCCAGACGATCGCGGTGGTACCCGTCGTCGTCAGCAGCAGCGCGCTCGATGATGCATCCCACACGGTGTGCGTCCTGTTGTCCCAATGTCTCGCCTCGGTCAATGATCCGGAACTCGCCATCTTGTATTCGTAAATCCCGGTCGCGCGCGACACGTAGAGGGCATCGCTGTGCGCGACGATCGAAGTTGCGGGAGCGTCGTTGTAGCTGTGGATGGGATATGGCGATCCGAATCCTGTGATGTCCCAGGTCAGGAGACCGAGATCTCCACCACCCGCGTAGAGGCGGTTGCCCGCGCGGACAATCGAGGAGATGCGGTTGATCGATCCACCGGCGGTCGTTACGGATTGCTCGAAGACTTCGATGGGTGTGCCGGCCGTCGAGAAGTCGACGGCGTGAACGCGCGTATCGTTCGTGCCGATCCAGACGACGTCGCCGGAGAGCGCGGTGAGTGCCGTAAAAGGAGCGTTGGCCGTAGTCAGCTTCGTCCCGCTTGCCGTGAAGATGGCGGTCGACTGAAGCCTGTCGGAAACGTAGACGCGGCCGTTGTTGAGCCGGACGATTTGTGAGCTCGGGACGCCGATCAGCGCGCCGGTCGATTGAACGAGCGGTCCACCGATCGCGAAGACCTCCACGCTGCTGTCGGTATCGGCGGCGTAGAGCGTTTGAATGTTGTCGAATGCCAGCGACTGAACGTTCGGGTTCGAGGTCGTGATCGTCTGCTTCGTGAACGTGAGCAGGTCAATTTGCTGCAGACCATTCGACGTCGCTGCGAAGATCGAAAGCGGCGTGACGACGAGGTCATTGACTGTGCCGCCGGCGTCGATCGTCTTGAACACCTGCAGCGTGTTGCCTGTCTTGCGGATGAACGCGATCGACGAGCCGCTGCCCGCGTAGGCGATGCCATTGGCAAGGCGGATGACGCGTGTCGTGCCGGCGACGGGAATCGAAGTCACGAGCCGTGGAGGATCGACGCTGCGGTCGTAAAGCGAGACACCGTAGCCCGTCGCGGCCCAAAGATCGTTGTTCGTGTTGTCGATCGCGAGATCGAGCACAGAGCTGCGGAATTGTGCGCTGTAGATCGGCGCGAGAGCGCATTGGGGATACGCCGGGATGGAGAGGAGGAGGAGGAGGAGGAGTGCCACACGCCCACGCATGAGGCAATTTTAGCGGGTCTCACGCGGAGGCGCGGAGAACGCGGAGAAGAAACCTCCGCGCCTCCGCGTCTCCGCGTGAACTACTTCGCAGCCACCGCGAAGAAATCAACCTTCACATTCACTTCATTTGCGACCTTCATCATCAGCTTCTCCGGCACGGTGATGCTGTAGTCCGTCAGCTTCACCGGAAAATTCACCGTGCCGTGAATCCAATCTCCCGCGCCGCGCGAGCCCTTCGTCAGCTCGCTCTCTGGAATGTAGACCACGCGCGCCGGAACGGTGATTCGCTTCGTCACACCATGCAGTGTGAAGTCGCCGGTGAGCGTCACTTCCGCTGGCTGATTCGCGACGATCGCCTTCGCAGCCGTAACGCTCGTGGTCTTGAACGTTGCGGTGGGGAACTTCTCGGCGTCGAGAAACTTCGGGCCGCGAAGGTGCTCGTTGCGCATCGAGATGCCCGTGTCGAGTCCGGAGAGCTCGACGTTGATCGTCGCCGAAGCGGCGGAGGGATTCGCGGGATCGGCAACGACGGTACCCGAGACTTTCGTCGTCGTTCCCTTGATCGTTTCGAGCGTCGCCTCCGACTCGAACGTCGCGTAGTTCTTACCGTCGTCCGTCAGAGTGAATGTGCGTGCAGCGGCAGGACCATCAGCAAGGAGCGGTGCAGCGGAAAGCAGGAAGGCAGCAGCAAGGAATGCGTTCTTCGTCATGACGAGCCGAACGCTGCGACCGATCCGCTCAATTTCAACGCTTTGTCGACATAGGAGGGATGAGCCACCGTTCGCAGTTTTGTGACATCGATCCATTCGTAATGTCCGCTGTCCGCGAGAGGGTCCGACAGCTCGGCTTCGAACACGGCGAACTCGATCCGCCGATTCGTCACGCTGTGGCGAAACGTCCCCAGCAAGGAACCTCGCCGAACCGGGGGTGGGAGCCCTGGAAGCAGCGACGTGTCGCCGTGTGGGAGATGAAACATCATCTGCATCAGCTCCCCCCGCTCGCGACGCATGAGCACGTGACCCCGATCGTCTCGAATGATGTAGAGCGGAATCTCCAATTCGCGCGTGGCAACTTTCGTCTTCGGCCGCGGCAGTTCCTGCGTCCTGCCTGATGAATACGCAGCGCAGAACCTGGAGACCGGACAGGAGGTGCAGTCCGGATTGCGCGGCGTGCAGACGAGGGCCCCAAGCTCCATCAGTGCCTGATTGAACTTGCGCGGATCTTCGCATGCGCCGACGAGCTCCTCGGCGTGAAGCCAGACCTTTCGCATCAACTCCGGCGAGCCGAGAGGCGACTCGATCGCCTCGAGCCGCGCGATCACGCGCGCGACATTGCCATCGACGATCGCCGCGCGCTGCTGAAATGCGATCGATGCAATCGCGCCCGCGGTGTAGCGGCCGATGCCCGGGATTGACATCAGCTCATCGACCGACTCCGGCATCGCGCCGCGCTCGGCGGCCGCTTTCGCTCCCTCGTGCAGCAGGCGCGCGCGGCGGTAGTAACCGAGGCCCGACCACGCGGCGAGAACGTCATCTACGGATGAGCTGGCAAGGAGTTTGATTGTCGGAAAACGAGAGAGAAACTGCTCGTAGTATCCGAGGACCACTTCCATCCTCGTCTGCTGCAGCATCACCTCGGATACCCAGACATGGTAGGGGTCGTAGCGATCGCGCCAGGGCAGCTTTCGCTGGTTCGCGGTGAACCAGCGCTCCAGATTCCGGGTGGTATATTTCAATTTCCGAGGAACAGACATGGTCGACGATTCGCAGTCCGCTCAGCAGGATACCGAACAGGGACGATACGTCTACTGCATCATCAGAACCGATGCGCCGAAAGACTTCGGACCGGTCGGTATCGGAGGTCGTGGCGATCGGGTCTACACCGTCCACTTCAACGAGTTTGCGGCGGTCGTCTCCAACTGTCAGCTCATCGTTTTCGATCCCACGCGTGAGAACGCGCTCGCGCACGAGCATGTGAACGAGCTCGTGATGAAGGACTTCACGGTTCTGCCGATGAGCTTCGGAACCGTGTTCCGCACGGAAGACGACATCCGCGCGTTTCTCAAGGGAACGTACGACGCGCTGAGCGACGTCCTTCAGAAGATGGATGGCAAGATCGAGTTCGGTCTGAAGGTGAACTGGGACAAAGACCAGGTCGTGCGTGAGATCGAGGGCGACAGCGAAGAGATCCGCCGGCTGAAGGAAGAGATCGCGTCGAACACGACGACGTCGACGTACTTCTCGCGCATGCAGCTCGGCCGCGTGGTCGAGTCAGCGCTGCAGGCAAAAGCCGACGCGTATGTGAGCGAGATCTACGAAGCGCTGCGCGACGCCGCGATCGCGTCGCGGTCGAACAAGCCGATCGGCGACAAGATGATCATGAACGCCGCGTTCCTCGTCGATCGCGAGAAGACGAAGACCTTCGACGATCAGATCTCCGACATCGCGAAAAAATACGAGAACAAGTTGTCGTTCCTCTACACGGGCCCATGGCCACCGTACAACTTCGTGAACATCCGGCTGAAATTGGAGAGGGCGGAGCGGTAGGGCACGCGGTCACGCGGGTTCGCGGGCTCGTGGTCCCTCCACCTGCCGAACCCGCGAGCCCACGAGCCCGCATGACTCACATGGCATTCCTCCTCGACGACATCCTCCTCGCACCCTTCAAGGCTCCCATCGCGGGAGTGCGCTGGATCATGTCGACCATTCAGAAGATGGCTGATGAAGAGCTGATGAATGATCAGCCGTGGAAGGAGCGGCTGATCGAGCTGCAGATGATGCTCGAGGTGGGCGAGATCAGCGAGGAAGACTACACGCGCGAGGAATCTGTGGTGTTCCAGGCGCTGCGCGATATCCGCGCACGGCGCGAGGCCATCGCGCGTGAGCAGCGTGCGGCGGCCGGAGAAGACGAAGACGGCGGGATCGGGATCTACACCGGATACGGAAAGGGATGAACCTTTTCGTGTCGCTCGATACGTTGGCGCGCAGAAGAGTGATCCTCTTCGGCGGCAAAGGCGGCGTTGGCAAGACGACGCTGTCCGGGATCGCAGCCCAACACTTCGCTGCATCACGCCGCGTGATCCGCTTCTCATCGGATCCGGCGAATGGCGACTTCCGTCCGGATGAGCTCTGGTCGCAGTTCCTGAAGAAAAATCTCGACGCGTTTCTCGAGATCGGAGATCGCGGCACGTATCTCGATCGCGAAGAGCTGCGGCGATTCTTCGAGTTGTCGCTGCCGGGTGTCGATGAGTTGATGGCGTGGATGCACATCGGCGAGCTCGCCGAAGAGAATCCCGATGCGCTGATCGTGGTCGACACGGCGCCGACGGGCCACACGCTGCGCATGCTGTCGTCTTCGATTCACTTTCAGCAGATCGGCGAGGCACTCGACGCGATGCAGGAGAAACATCGCGGACTCGTGCGGCAGTTGACCCGCCGCGATGTGCGCGATGCCATGGATGCGTTCATCTCGGAGTTCACGGCACAGGCGGAGCGGCGGCGCGCTCTGTTGCTGGATCCGGCACGAGCGGCGTTCGTGCCGGTGATGCTGTCGGAACCATGGGTCGTGGAGCAGACCAGGAGGTTGGTGGCGGAGGTGGAGATCGACGTGCCGTTCGTCGTGTTGAATCAGGCGGCGCCGGAGATTTGCGATTGCGCTCGATGCGAGGAACAGCGATGGCGGGATGCTGAGGCACGGCGCGCGTTTCCGCGCGTGGTCGATTTTCCGCGGTCGTGCGTGCCGCTTTCCAGTGGCGGCCCCTCACCACTGGCCCCTCTCCCCGCAAGCGGGGCGAGGGGGACTACTGCTGCGCGGATTGTTTTCTTTGCCGGGAAAGGTGGGGTAGGAAAGACCACGCTTTCTTCTTCGCACGCTCTGCAATTGGCGGCGGCTAACCCGGAGCTGCACTACGTCATTCTCTCCGTCGACCCCGCGCATTCGCTGCGCGATGTGTTCGCGAACGAAAAGCCTCCGGCGAATCTCGCGGTCGAAATCGTCGAGACGAAAGAGAAGTGGCGGCAGTTCCGCGATGCGATGGGTGAAGAGATCGAACGTGCCGTCGATGCAATCACGCCGAAGGGCCTGACCGTAGCCTACGACACCGACGCCATTCAAAAGTTGATCGAGGTTGCGCCGCCGGGTGCGGACGAGTTGTTCGCGATTACTCGGCTCGCGGATCTCATCGCGGACGAGACGATCGAAGGCATCGTCGTCGATACCGCGCCTACGGGGCACTTCCTCCGGCTGCTCGATCTGCCAAAGACCGCGGGCGAATGGGTACGCGAGTTCATGCGCATCCTGCTGCGTTATCGCGAACTGATTCCTCCGGGATCACTCGGCGAAGAACTGGTCAACGCATCGAAGGCGTTGAAGCTGGTCGAGGAGACGCTGCATCGCGACGCGCGCGTGGTCCTGGTGACGCGTCCCGAACGGGCTGTGATCGACGAGACGAAGCGGCTGATGCAGGAGCTCGTTGCGCGAGACATTCCGATCGGCGGCGTCATTGCGAATTACGTGACACCCGAGAGCGATTGCAAATGCGATCAGTCGATGCGGAAGTTCGAGGAGGCGCTCCTCGCGGAACTGCCCGAGGCTAAGGCGATCGAGAGGCGCAATCATCCGGTCACGTCGCTCGAAGAGTTACGGACGTTACAATCGTGGGCGTGATCCTCTATGTCTACGCGGTCACACGCGACGCAGTCATTCCTGACTGCCCGGCGATCGATCCGTCGGGCCACTTCGATACCGCCGGACATGACGGGCTCTTTGCGAGCTACACGAAGGTCGCGGAAGAGGAGTTCTCGCAGGAGGCAATCGACCACCGCGCCGGAGATCTCGAATGGCTCGGCGCGATCGGTTATCGTCATCAGGCCGCGGCCGCCGCGCTGATGAAACAGACGACGATCATTCCTCTCCGTGCCTTCACGCTGTTCAGTACGGTCGAAGCGCTCAATCGCTATCTCGATGATAACCGCGAGCTGCTCACGAAGACGATCGAGCGGCTTCGCGACAAGCGGGAGTGGACTCTTCGCGTGGAATTCGATGCGGAGCGGTTCAGCGAGGCGCTCATTCACCGGATCGAGTCGCTCCGCGAGCTCTCGGCGCAGATCGCGAGCGCAAATCCGGGACGTGCGTTCCTGTTGAAGAAGAAACTCGACGAAGAAAAAAAGAAGGCCTCGCGCGAGGCCGAGCAGCAGGTCGTCGCCGAGATCGAGCGAACCGTCCTGGACAAGTTCGAATGCGACACGATCGCGGAGTCGCGGCTGGAGCGTGAGGGAGCGTTTCCTCAGATCAACATGCTGCTCTATTGGGATGACGACTCGCGCATCCTCGATCTTCCGGATGAGCTCAACAGGCGCTACGAGTGGGAGGGCGTGACTGTTGCGTTGACCGGTCCGTGGCCTCCGTACAGTTTTGCGGGACGGCTCGAGAATGCCTGAAGACCTCGAAGATCTGTCGCTGCTCGAGACGCTCGATCATCTGCTCGATCGCGGTGTCGTGATCGCTGGAGACGCCGTCATTTCCATCGGCGACGTCGATCTCCTCTACCTCGGTCTCAACATCGTGCTGGCCAACGTGGACGCCATCATCCGGACAGGCAGGAAATGAAGTGGGTCGTCATCGGCGCGCATCTTTTGCGCGACGACATCGAGACGCCGGCCGAACCAATTGCAGCGGGTGATCTCTTTCTGAGCGGGCTCGCGGTTGCGGACGAACAACCGCTTGGCGATCGCGAGCTGCTGCTGCGCGTTGCGCGAGTGCGTGCGTCGCTGCTCGATCGCGCGACGTTCATCGCGATCCGCTACGGCTTCGCGATCACCGCGCACGAGGAGGCGGCAGCGAAGTGTGCCGCGCATCTCGTGCGCTGGCGCGAAGTCCTCGAGCAGCGTCGCGGTCAGGTCGAGATGACGTTGAAGGTCGTTGCCTCTGAGCGCGTGGCTCCGCCGCATCGACGTGATTTCGTCAGCGGCGGTGCCTATCTCAAGGCGTTGCACACCGCCGCGAAGTCGGTGCAGGTCGATCCGGCATTTCGCGTCGAGGCGGAGAGGCTCCTCGTCAGCGACCGATGGCAGCATCGCGACAACGCGTCATTGGAGCTCGCGGGACTCGTTCCGCGCGACGCCGTCGAGAAAGTCAAGAACGACGGGATCGCATTGAAGGAACGCTTCCCACACGTCGCGTTCCTATTGTCGGGCCCCTGGCCGCTGGAGGTGTTCGGTGAGTGATCGGATTGTCGCGAACGATGCGGCCCGTCTCCGCGAGGAGCTCGCCTTCACCGACTCGGTGATTCCCGACCGCATCGCGGCCGATCCGGAAATTGTCGAGAACGGCTTGGCAAAGCTTGTGCTTTCCATCATCGAGCTCATCCGGCGCCTGCTCGAAAAGCAGGCTCTCCGCCGCATGGATGCCGGCAATCTGAGCGAAGAGGAGATCGAGCGACTCGGCAATGCGCTGATGAAACTCGAAGAGAAGATGAACGAATTGAAGAGCACCTTCGGACTATCGGATGCCGATCTCAACCTTAGACTCGGGCCCGTCAAGATGTTTGACGAGTGACTAGTGATGAGTAACGAGTGACGAGTAACGAGTGACGAGTAACGAGTGACGAGTAACGAGTGACGAGTAACGAGTAACGAGTGACGAGTAACGAGTGACGAGTAACGAGTGACGAGTAACGAGTAACGAGTGACGAGTAACGAGTGACGAGTTGGGCTCAAGCCTCCTCACTCGTCACTCGTCACTCAGCACTCGGTACTGAATAGGATATCCTTCGCGCCATGCCGATCGAGCAACGACAGCCTCAGGGACTCGTCGACATTCTCGACAAGATCCTCGACAAGGGCCTCGTAGTCGCGGGTGATGTGAAGGTCTCGCTGGCGAACGTCGAACTGTTGACGATTCAGCTCCGTCTGGTGATCTGCTCCATCGATAAGGCCGAGGCGATTGGAATCAACTGGTGGCGCTCGGACCGCTTCTACTCGAGCGAGCCGCGCACGCTTCCATCCGCAGACGAGTACGACTCGCTCAAAGCCCGCATCGCCGAGCTCGAAACGAAACTCAATGAACAAGCGCCTTCTTCGGGGAAGGCGCCAGAGAGGAAAGGCAGGTAGACCATGGCTGTCGAACGCGCACCAGGCGGCACCAGTCTAATTGACGTACTCGACCGAATTCTCGACAAGGGTATCGTCGTCGATGCGTGGGTCCGCATCTCCCTCGTTGGTATCGACCTGATCACCGTTGAAGCTCGCGTCGTCATCGCATCGATCGACACGTATCTGAAATACGCAGAAGCCGTCGGTATCACGTCGACCGTCGCCCGTCCGGCCCTCGGACCCGGTGAAGGCGGCACGCCGAGCGGCTCGTCGTCGACGCCCTCGGGTGCAGCGAGAGGTTAGGGTGCAGGGCAGGCGCCCCCGCCTGCCCCGTTGAATATCGCGATGAAGGACAGGCGATGGCGCCTGTCCTAAACAGTTACTTCACCCACTGATCCATCCAGTCGAGCACGGTCTGATGCCACAGCTTCGAGTTTTGCGGCTTCAGCACCCAGTGCCCCTCATCCGGGAAATAGAGCATCTTCGACGGAATCCCGCGACGCTGGAGCGCGGTGAACAGCTCGAAGCCTTGTGACACCGGCACGCGGAAATCGAGCTCGCCGTGCACCACGAGTGTCGGCGTCTTGAAGTTCTTCACGTAATTGGCTGGGTTCCACTTCTGATAAAGCTCAGGGTTGTCCCACGGGTTTCCTTTGAACTCCCATTCGTTGAACCAGAGCTCTTCGGTCGTGCCGTACATCGCAGGCTGGTTGTAGACGCCGTCATGCGAAACGAGCGCTTTGAAGCGGTCGCTGTGTCCGAGGATCCAGTCGATCATGAAGCCGCCGTAGGAGGCGCCGGCGGCACCGAGATGATTGCCATCGACGTACGGCAGCGCGGCGAACTTGTCGACGCCGTTCATGATGTCGACGTAAGGCTTGCCGCCCCAATCGCCGGAGACGCCCTCGACGAACGTCTGTCCATAGCCGTACGAGCCGCGCGGATTCGGCATGAAGATCACGTAGCCGCGCGCCGCCCACATCTGCGGATTCCAGCGATAGGACCAGCCATCGTTCCACGCGCTCTGCGGCCCGCCGTGAATGAGCACGATGCCGGGATACTTCTTCGTCGCGTCGAACATCGGCGGCTTCACGATGAGCGCCTGCACGTTCGCGCCTTCAGCGCCCGTGTACCAGAGGTCGCTCACCTCGCCCAGCGCGACGTTCTTCAGCAGCGCATCGTTGTCATGCGTGATCTGCGTTGCGGCGCCGCCCTTCTTCAGGGACCAGATGTCATTCGGATGCGAGAGCGACGAGCGATCGAACCAGAGCGTCTTGCCATCGTTCGAGATGGCGATCGCGTCGGAAGAGCCTTCGCCGTAGAGCTTCTTCGATGGTCCGCCGCTGAGGGCCGCTTCGAAGATCGCGTTCCTGCTCTTCTCCGGCGCGATGAAGTAGATCGACTTCGAATCGGGAGCCCATGTGAAGGACTCGACCCAGTTGTCCATGTCGGCCGCGATGCGGCGTGACTGCGACGTGGCGCGCTCCATCACCCAGAGTTCCCACAGGTCCGCTTCGTAGCCCGCACGCGACTGAGAACGCCAGGCAATCCACTTTCCATCGGGCGAGTACTTCGGACTCGTGTCGTTGCCCTTGCGCGTCGTGATGCGCTGCGCCTCGCCACCGCTGAGCGGCACGATGAACAGATCGCCATTCGTCGAGACCTCGGGGTGGTGATCCGTGTTGCGCGCGTAGACGAGCTCTTTGCCGTCAGGCGAGACGTCGAACTCATCACCGCCGCCGACGCTGAATGGCGGCGCGTCGAGTGAGCCTGGAGTGAGATCGCGCGAGATGTTGCCGCTGAGCGAGACATAGACGATGTGCGAGCGCGTCGCTTCCTGCCACGCCTTCCAATGGCGATAGAGGAGGCCGGTGAGGATGCGCGCCTGCGTCGGCTGCGCAGCCTCTGCCGCCGTCTTGTTCTTGATGCATGTTGGATCGACGCCGCACTCCGGATAGATGTCGGAGACGAGCACGAGGCCCGCGCCGTCCGGCGTCCACTTCACGCTCGCCGCGCCGCCCTGCAAATCGGTGAGCTTCTTCGACGTGCCGGCGGCGACGTCGTAGAGCCACACCTGCTTTGCCGCGCTGTCGCGGTTCGAAACGTAGGCGATGGTCTTGCCATCCGGCGACCACGCGGGACCTTCATCCTGCTTCACGCCATCGGTGATCTGCTTCGACTCGCCGCCGCTCGCGGAAACGAGAAAGACCGCGCTATGCCGATAGTTCTTCGGCAGGTCGATGATGGAAGCGTCGTACGCGATCCACTTGCCATCCGGCGAGAGCTGCGGCGCGCCGATGCGGTGAAGGCCGGCGAGGTCGTCGAAGGTGAGTGGGTGTTGCGCGAGGAGTGGGAAGGCGAGGAAGAGTAAGAATGCGAGTTTTTTCATCATCCGTCCTATCGTATGTAGCCCAGCGACTTGAGATTCTCGTAATACTCCTGATCAACTTTGGTTGAAGACACTCCAGCCACGCGATTTCCGTAGCTGCTGATTCGCCCGCTCTCTCCCGCGAGCGAATGCCCAGGCATCTCGTTCGATGCGGGGAACCCCAGCAGTGAACAAACAGTCGGAGCAATGTCGTACGCGGATGAGCCGGCGCTCAGCGAAAGCGTCGATGCGATCACCGCACGCCCTGTCTGTTGATCGCCCGGCATTCCGACGAGAATCACGTCGTAGCCGCGCGTCTTCAGCGCGGCGATCGCCGCGTTGACTTCGCCGAGTGCGCGCACCGACTGCGCGAGTTGCGCCGAGCGGTCGAGCGGCAGACGGTTGAGGATCACATCGAGCGCGGGGAGGTAGACCGTCACGAATTGCGGGTGATCGCGATCGATCGACGCGAGCATTCTCCGCACCGCAATCGCATCGACCGCCAGCGGATTTCCTTTCGCCTCCGCGAAGACCGATTGCTGAGTGATGCCTTCGCTGCTCGTCCACCAGTTCACGGCGAGCACGCGCATGCCGCGTTTCGCGAATGACTCCCAGACGAAATCGCGGCGCCGCACGGCGGGGGGCAGTGGCTCGCGTCTCGCGAGCTTGCGAATCGCGAAGTCGCAGTCGGAAATCGATTGCAGGATGTGCGTGCCGCCGAAGAAGCGGACGCCTTCGATCGCACGGACGCCATGGATTTTCGGCGTGACACCCGTGCCGACGGATGCCCACCGTTCCGCAGTCGAGGCCGAGATCATCGGAGGGATTGGGCGTTCCGTGGTGAAGGCGGATGACGAGAAGATCTCCTGCGTCAATCCGTCCACCGCCACCAGCGCAACCTTGCGCGATACGGGCGTCGTCACGATCTGCAACGGCTCATGTTCTGCATTGCGTTCCTGGCCGATCCACGCGGGAACGAAGAGCAGGGCGAAGAGCACGATCGCGGCGATCGCCATCGGGATCGTGCGCGGCCGCTGATGAATCGCAGGGACGCGCTTCAGCTCATAGATGGAGAACGAGAGCAACGCGGCGGACACGACGATCGTCGTAACGAGAAAGAAGACCAGCGTCAGCGCGACGCCGGTCGCGAGCTCGGGGAGCGAAGGAGGAGTCGCGAAGCGCCACCACCAGGTGCCGATCAGCGATGTCAGCAATGCGCTCGCGGCGATGGAGATCAGGAGGAGCGCGCGTGGCGTGTCGATGGCGAGCGCCGGGCGCAGTTTCAGCACCAGCGCGATGAGAACCACGAGGACGAATACGACGGAAATCCACGATGCACCGTAGATGAGGGCGAGATCGATGGTCTCCAGTGCCGAAAGCGGATGGTTGCGAAAAAGCATCACGGCTGTGAGCGGCAGCACACCGAAGAGGGCGATGACTGCGGCAGCCTTGAGAGCAACGATCACCAACTCGACCCAGAAGGTCCGCGAGCTCCACGGATCGAGCGCAAACCAACGCTCGATGCCGTGCGAGAGGTACCCGCGCTCGCGGAGCTGCTGGCGAAGGGTGTCGACGTTCGAGTCCGGCACGCGCGGACTATAAAGTAAGTTGTGGAGCGACAGGCGCCCTCGCCTGTCGACCGATTCAAGAATTAACAATGAGTGACGAAGGTTGTTGATTGAGCTCGATGGACCCTGGGGTTTCCACTCCCGAACAAGCTGAGCGACTCATTCCGCCGGCCGAGAAGCCGAAGCGGTGGACTATCCGCCGCCTCGCCAGCGGAGCTCTGGTCACGATCGGACTCATCCTGCTGAAGCTGAAAGCGCTGTTGCTGCTGGCGATCGAGCAGGGGCGGCTGTTTTTCGTGAATCCGTTCGAGGGCTTCGGCGCGTGGCAGTTCGCGGTCGCGGGTGGATCGATGCTCGTCACGATCGCCGCCTACGCGCGCCACTATCGCCTCGGCCTCGTTGTAGGTTTCGTCGTCATCACGGCAATTCACGAGCTCGGCCATGCCGTCGTGATTCGCGCAAAGGGCCTTCGCCTCCGCTGGATTCTTTTCATTCCATTTGTCGGCGGAGCGACGACGTCGACGGACGCGCCTCGCACTGCGTACGATGATGCGCAGATTGGCCTCGCGGGTCCGATCGCCGGCACGTTCGCCTCTCTTGCAGCACTGCAGATCTACAAATGGACCGACGATCCGCTCTATCTGCTGATCGCTTTCCTTGGCTTCTCGATCAATCTATTGAATCTCGTGCCGCTCGGCCTGTTCGACGGCGGGCGCGTATCCGGGGCAATCACCAAGTGGATGTGGTTGGTGGGCGGGGCCGCTTTGACGTATAAGACCGTCACGCATCCGAACGTGTTGTTGATTCTGGTGCTGGTGCTCGCGCTTTTTCAGGTCTATGCCTCGATCATGCGCGAGAAGAGTGAAGAGTTTTATCAAGTGAGCACTGCCCAGAGGGTCGCGGTTGCTGTCGCGTATTTCTCGCTGGTCATTTTTCTCGGGCATCAAGCGTTAATGACCTTCGATCGACTCGGAACGATCGCCAAATGAACGTATTTCGCATGCTGCCGATCGCGCTGGCGCTCTTCGCCGCGCCATCCCTCGTCATCCCGAACGTCAGTGAGGGACCGAGGCGGGCGGTGGTGTGTGCAGCGATCCCGCAGGCGCAGGAAATCGAATTCGAACAGCCCAAGCTCGTCATCGGAGAGCGCACCGCACCGAAGCTCCGCACTTCCGATGCGATCATCACCACTCCTCTCCGCGGCGCCTCCACGCCCCGCGCCCCAGCGGCATAGCGCTCCCGCTTCTCTCCGCGATTCGCTAACCGTTTGACCAATTTGGGGCTACTGCAATGATCGACAAAGTATTGACTGCCATTTTTGGCTCGAAGCACGAGCGCGACGTCAAGCGCATGCTTCCCATCGTTCAACAGATCAACGCGCTCGAGCCGGAGATCAGTGCGCTCTCCGACGACGCACTCCGCGCAAAGACTCAGGATTTCCGCGAACGCCTTCGCCCGCTCGTCGAAGCGATCGAGAATGCGAAGAAGGAAGTGCCACGCGACGAGATCGCGGTGAAAGCTGCGCGGGAAGACCTTCAGTACGCGCTCGACGATCTCCTTCCCGAAGCGTTCGCCGTCTGCCGCGAGGGTGGCAAGCGCGTGCTCAACATGCGCCACTTCGATGTGCAGCTCATGGGCGGCATCGTTCTCCATCGCGGCAAGATCTCCGAAATGAAGACGGGTGAAGGTAAGACGCTCGTCGCCACGCTCCCCGTCTACCTCAACGCACTCACCGGCCGCGGCGTACACGTCGTCACCGTGAACGATTACCTCGCGAAACGCGACTCCGAGTGGATGGGCCGCCTCTACAAATTCCTCGGTCTCACCGTCGGCGTGATCCAGAACCACTACGGCGATCGCGATCGCCAGCTCGCGTACGGCTGCGACGTCACCTACGGCACGAACAACGAGTTCGGTTTCGACTATCTGCGCGACAACATGAAGTTCGATCTCGAGTCGATGGTGCAGCGCGATCACGTCTACGCGATCGTCGACGAAGTCGACTCGATCCTCATCGACGAAGCGCGTACGCCGCTCATCATCAGCGGTCCTTCGGAAGAATCGGTCGACAAGTACTACATGGTCGACGCGATCATCCCGAAACTGATTCCGGAGACCGACTTCCAGGTCGATGAGAAGCAGCACACCGCCGTGCTCACCGAAGAAGGTGTGGCTCACGCCGAGAAGCTGCTGCGGATCGAGAATCTTTACGACCCGAACAACATGGACATCCTCCATGGCGTGCAGCAGTCGCTACGCGCACACACGCTGTACAAGCTCGATGTCGAGTACGTCGTCAACGACGGCGAAGTCATCATCGTCGACGAGTTCACCGGACGCCTGATGCCGGGCCGCCGCTGGAGCGATGGTCTGCACCAGGCGGTCGAAGCGAAGGAGAAGGTGAAGATCGAGGCCGAGAATCAGACGCTCGCCACGATCACGTTCCAGAACCTCTTCCGCATGTACGAGAAGCTGGGCGGCATGACCGGCACGGCCGATACGGAAGCGGCGGAGTTCGAGAAGATCTACAACCTCGAAGTCGTCGTGATCCCGCCGAACCGCGTGATGGTCCGCAAGGATGCGGCGGATCTCGTCTATCGCACCGAGCGCGAGAAGTTCGACGCGATCGTGGCCGACGTAAAGGAGAAGCACAAAGCCGGACAGCCGACGCTCGTCGGCACGATCTCCATTGAAAAATCGGAGGCGCTCTCCCATGCGCTGAAGCGCAACGGAGTGCCGCACGTCGTCCTCAACGCGAAGCATCACGAGCGCGAGGCGGAGATCGTCGCGCAGGCCGGACGCAAAGGCGCGGTCACGATCGCGACCAACATGGCCGGCCGTGGAACCGACATTCTCCTCGGCGGCAATCCCGAATTTCTCGCGGGACAGAAGACGAGAGACATCGAGGATCCGGCGGAGCGCAAGGCGATCGAAGAAGAGATCCGCGAGCAGTGGAAGTCCGATCACGAAGAAGTCGTCGACCTCGGCGGCCTCCACATCCTCGGCACGGAACGCCATGAGTCGCGCCGCATCGACAATCAGTTGCGCGGCCGCTCGGGACGTCAGGGCGATCCCGGTTCCTCGCGTTTCTACCTCGCACTCGAAGACGATCTGATGCGCATCTTCGGCTCGGATCGCATCTCCGGACTCATGCAGCGCCTCGGCATGGAAGAGGGTGTCCCCATCGAGCACGGCATGGTCACGCGAGCAATCGAACGCGCGCAGAAGCAGGTCGAAGCGCGCAACTTCGATGCTCGTAAACATCTGCTCGAGTACGACGACGTGATGAACAAGCAGCGTGAGTCGATCTACACGCTGCGCCGCTCGATCCTCGAAGGCCGCGAAGGGAAGGACTACATCCTCAACGCGGCGGATGACATCGTCGACTTCCTCGTCGAGACGCATGTCCCGGCGGACATGCGCGAGCATCCGAACGAGGCTGAGCTCAACGCCGAGCTGTTCGACTTCTTCGGTGTCGACTTGAAGGATGCCGGTGCCGATCTCGTCGCGATGCGGCAGGCGGAAGTGAAGGAGCGGCTGATCGATGCCGTGCATCGCCGCTACGAGGAGAAGGAGCGTGGCGTCGGCGAAGAGGTCATGCGCCTGCACGAGCGCTATCTGCTGCTGCAGGTCATCGACCAGCAGTGGAAGGATCACCTGCTCGCGATCGATCACCTGAAGGAAGGCATCGGTCTGCGCGGCTACGGCCAGCGCGATCCGCTGATCGAGTACAAGAAGGAATCGTTCGACATGTTCCAGGAAATGATGGAGCGGATTCAGGACCGCGTCGTCAAGTTCCTCTGGAAGATCGAAGTCGTCGTCGAGCGCGAAGGCGAGCAGCAGCGCGAAGCGCCGAAGCAGCAGCGATCGCCGCTCCCCGCGCCGCCGAAACAACAGCCGATGTTCTTCTCCGGCTCGGGTCCGTCACAACCGGCGACGGTGAAGAAGACCGCGGAGTCGAAGGTCGGCCGTAACGATCCATGTCCGTGCGGCTCAGGCAAGAAGTACAAGAAGTGCCACGGCGCCGCGGCGTGAACGGCCGAGTGCGCTTGACAAGGCCGGGTTGCCACCCAATGATCGGTTCCTCGTGAATTGAAAAGGAGGTTCTTTATGTCACGGATCTTCCTTCCTGCAGTCGTTGGTGTCGCGTTGCTCGCTGTCGTGCCGCTTGCCGCTCAGCCGGCGCCCGCTGCGAAGCCGGCAAGCGCCGGTACCAGCGTAGCGAAGAATCTTCCGAAGGCCGGGGCGTTGTCGAAGGCCGCGAAGATCACCCTCGCTGAGGGCGCGGGCCCAGCGCGTATCTCGAAGCACGCAACAATCATCGACTTGACTGATATGTCGAAAATGTCGGATCCCCCTGTCCTGCGCAAGGGCGATAACGGCTGGATTTGTTATGCGATGCTCCAGGAGCCGATGTGCGCTGATGAGGTGTGGCAGAAATGGGCGGCGGCGTGGATGGGCAAGCAGCCCTTCTCGACCGACAAAGCCGGTACCGCCTACATGCTTCGTGGCGACCATGGGGCAAGTAACACGGATCCGTTTGCGGAGAAGCAGACCGCCGACAACAACTGGGTCGTTTCACCGCCTCACGTCATGCTGTTGCTTCCCGACGCGAAGGAGCTCGACGCCTACCCCACCGATTGGAAGGGCGGCGGGCCGTGGGTGATGTGGAAGGGAACCCCTTACGCACACGTGATGCTTCCGGTTTCGGCCACGACGACCGCGAAGTAGATCGACAGAACACGTTCTCGATCAGGGCGCCCCTTGCGGGCGCCTTGTTTTTTCGCGCAGCGATGCGAGGCCGGGAGAGTGCGTGAAAATCGATAAGATGCGCGACCAGATGAGCGACGACAGAACGATCTCCTTCATCGGCGCCGGCAACATGGCCGAGGCGCTGATTCGTGGGCTGCTGCGCGGAAACGTGTTTGCGCCGAAGCACGTGACAGCCTCAGGCCCGCGGCAGGAGCGGCTCGACGAGCTTGCGGAGCGATTTGGTATCCATACGACGACCGACAATCGCGAAGCCGCGAAGGCGGACATCGTGATGTTGTCCGTGAAGCCGCAGATCCTGAGCCGCGTGCTCGATCAGGTTGGCAACGACATCCGCGAGGAAGCGCTCGTGATCTCGATCGCCGCCGGCGTCCCCGTCGCCGCGATCCAGGCGCGGCTCGCGGCGGGAACGCGCGTCGTGCGTGCGATGCCCAATACGCCTGCACTTGTCGATGCTGGTGCGACGGCGATCGCGGGCGGCGAGCATGCGCGCACCTCGGATCTCGACGATGCGAAGAAGATCTTCGACGCGGTCGGACTTACGGTCGTGCTCGAAGAGTCGGCACTCGATGCGGTGACGGGTTTGTCGGGATCAGGTCCTGCGTATGTGTTTCTGATTCTCGAGGCGCTGAGCGATGCCGGCGTGAAGGTGGGCTTGTCGCGCCGCAACTCGCAGTTGTTAGCTGCGCAGACGCTGCTCGGATCCGCGAAGCTGCTGCTCGAAACGAACGAGCATCCGGGACGATTAAAGGACATGGTCACGTCGCCCGGTGGAACTGCAATCACAGGTCTGCACACGCTCGAGAATGGTGGCGTGCGCACGACGCTGATGAATGCAGTCGAGGCGGCGACGAAGCGTTCGAGAGAGCTGGGCGATGCGTTGATCAGGAAGCGCGATTAGTCGCGCGCCGCTGCATCCACGTCATCAGCCAGTAGAGCGCTCCGACGACGAGCGCGAATCCGATCAGCCAATGCGACTTCGATGAGAGCGCGTGGCGCAGCGCGGTCGGATCGTTCATCAACTGCGGCTGATCGCCGAGGACCTTCTGTCCGAACCAGGCGAGCGCGGCGCAGAAGATTCCGGCGCCGAGGATCGTCATCGCCGAAAACTTCTTGAAGTTCATGTGAAAGAGGCCGGCGGGAATCGAGATCAGATGGCGGATCGCGGGGAGGAGTCGCGCGACGAAGATGCCGCCGGCTCCATACGTGTCGAACCACTGATCCGCTTTCACGAGCTTGTCATGCGAGAGGAAGACGTAGCGGCCGTAGCGCTCGAAGAGCGGGCGGCCGAGTTTCCAGGCGATCCAGTAACTGACGGCAGATCCGAACCACGAACCCGCTGTCGCGGCGATGATCACGCCCCAGATCGAAAGTCTCCCCTGCGAGGCCCAATAGGCGGCGGGTGGAATGACGATCTCGGCGGGAATCGGCAGCGCGGTGCTCTCGCACGCCATCATGAGGAAGACGCCGAGGTAGCCCCAGTCGAGGATGAATTGCATCCAGACGGCAAGCAGGTGATGGATGGTCTGTTCCATGCGGGCGCGCATGCTAGCATGCCCCGCCGTCATGTCCCGCGTTGCCCTCGTGCTCGTCAAAGACTTTCGCGACTCACTGCAGAAGCTCGCGTTTCGGATGCCCGTCTGGCTGCTCGAAACGCAGGAGAATCGTCTCGCGGCCGCAGAGGCGGTGCGGGTGTCGGAAGAGTGGCCGCAGATCGACGTCACGATCTTCACGGGAATGCCGAAGGATCGCGAAGAGTGGATCGATCGCGTGAAGTCGATGGAGCTGAACCGCCGGATCACCACGCTGGAAGTGATCGGGAGCGAGATGACGCTACCGGCGCGTGCCGCGCTATCCGAGCTCGGCTTCGACAAATTCGAGACGACGCCCGAAGGCTTCCGCGCCCGACGCGCCCGTTAAGTTGGTTTTCGGGGGTGGAAAATCAATTAACTCCCGCAGAGCCCCTTCACCTGTGTGACCGATTTCTGTTTCCCAACTTCGACGGTGATCGTCCCGCTTTCCGTCCACGCCTCGCAGCTCTCGTCGTTTTCTGCACACGTCGACGTCTTGTGCGTGTCCACCGTCACGCGCACGTCGATCTTGCGAAGAGTGATCACGCGACGATCGCCTTTCCATCCTTTGTTTGAAGGGAGGTCGCGAACGCTGATCACGTCCATCTTCTGGTCGCGATCGCCGAGGTTGAGCCACGCATCCTTGTCGAAATCCCACTGAAAGACATCGTGGTGCTTATCGGGCGCACCTTCGAGTTGAAACGAGCAGCCCGCGGCATCGTTATGGCGCTGATCAGTGAGCAGATGGGGGCGGGGTGCGTCAGCCGCGAGGAGCGGGAGCGCCGCGATCGTCAGGATGAGAGCGAGCGAGTTAGGTTGATTTTCCAGGTGTGACCCCTAAGAACCAACTTAAAGGTGGGCGAGGGCGGCTCGTTTTACTTTGCCGCGCTCGTCCACCGGCAGTTGTTCGATCAGTTTCACGATGCGCGGGACTTTGTGTGCGGAGAGGCGCGTCGCGCAGTATTCGCGGACTTGTTCCCGCGTGATGTCGGGACTCGCCACCACGGCGGCGGCTACGACGTCGCCACGTGCGCCCGCGGGCGAGCCGTACACCTTCACCTGCCGCACGCCATCGAGCTGCAGAATCACCTGCTCGACTTCGCGCGGGTTCACTTTCTTGCCCGCCGTGTTGATCAGATCGCTGACGCGGCCCGCGAGCACGACTTCGTCGCCGGCCAGCTCGACGAGATCATCGGTGACGAACGTCCGCGGCTCGAACGGATGAAACGAATTCGCGTCGTGCAGATATCCAAGCCCGACCGAATTGCTTTGCACGACGAGCCGCGAGGCATCGACTGACAACGAGATGCCTTGCATCGCGGCGCCGACCGAGCCGCGCTCCGCCGCGCCTCCGCGATAGTCGTACGTGATGCCGCCGCACTCGCTGCAACCGTAGAACGAATGAATCGGTTGATTGAAACGCTCCCGGAAGCGCTTCGATGTCGTTGCCGGAAGCGGCGCTCCGGCGCTGAGGAACGTTCGCACGGTGTCGAACTTGCCGGGCAGTGAAGAGAGAATCTCGAACACCATGGGAATCAGCGGCACCACGGTACACGCGTGTCTGTTGCACAGGTCGATCACGGACTGCGGCAGATACTGATTCGAGATCACGATCGGCGTTCCCTGAATCAGCAGCGGCATGACGAGATTCGAAAAGCCGTACGAATGCGACATCGGAATCGCGCCGAAGTTGATGTCGCCGGCGCGGATATCCATCGAGGCGCAGATGCTCGTGCAATCTGCGATGAGATTCGATTCCGAGGTGACGATTCCCTTGGGCAGGCCGGTCGATCCCGAGGTCAGCTTGATCAGCCGTGCGATGGGCGGAAGTGAGGGCGGTGTATCGACGATGCGGGTCGAGATCGACGTGCCGCCATTCCGATAGACCAGCGACCGCACCGCGAAATGTCCCAAAACGGTCATGACTTCAGAGGGAAGAGCGTCGCGATCGATCGGCACGATTACGAGATCGAGTTGCGCGGCCGCGAGGATCGCCGCGATGAAATCCGCCGAGTTCGGCAGTTGCACCGCGATGAGGTCGCGCGCACGGAGTCCGCGCTCGCGCAGCTCGCGGGCAAGCTCTTCCGTTCGCGCGAGCAACACTCCGCGCGTCACGACACGGCCGCCATCCGTTTCGATGACCGCCGTCGCGCCGGGTGCGCTCTCCACCTGTCGGAGGAACCGATCGAACATCGTCAGTCAACTATCATACAGACCATGCACGATGTCATTGTCATTGGTGGCGGGCCAGCCGGATCCACCGCAGCCGCTCTCCTTGCGCGACGCGGATTCAAAACCGTGCTGTTCGAGCGCGATCGGTTTCCGCGCTTTCAGATCGGCGAGTCGCTCCTTCCCTACAACAACGACGTTTTTCGCCGCCTGGGCATCTTCGACACGCTGTGCGAGAGGTTCTTTCCGAAGTATGGAGGAACGTTCGTCACGGCCGATGGTTCCGCGAAAACCGTCTTCCGTTTCGATAAGAATCTGACTCCTCCCTATCAACGCGCGTTCCAGGTGAAGCGTGCGGACTTCGATCTGCTGCTGCTCGATCATGCGCGCGCCCTGGGTGCAGAAGTTCACGAACAGATGCAGGTGACGAAGGTCGATGTGAGCGACCCGGCTCGCGCGGTCGTGACAACCGGTGATGGTGCGACGCACGAGGCTCGCTTCCTCGTCGACGCCGGCGGCCATGGAACATTCCTCGGCCAGAAGATCGGCGGAAAGTCCGATGTCAATGAACTGCGCCGTGTCGCCGTCTTCTCGCATTACAAGAACGTGCTGCGCGACGAAGGACGCGAAGGCGGCAATACGGTGATCGTCGTGCTGCGCGATGCGTGGTTCTGGCTGATCCCGCTCAGCGACGAGTTGATGAGCGTCGGCCTCGTGCTCGATCGCGATCATTTCCTCAAGTGTGGCCTCGAGCCGCTGCAACTCCTCGAGCAGACCATCGCGCAGACGCAGTACGCCGCCGATCGCATGAAGAACAGCGAGCGCGTGATGGACGTGAAAGTGCGCCGCGACTTCTCGTATCGGATCAAGAGTGTCGCGGGCGAGAACTTCGTGATGGCCGGCGACGCCGCCGGGTTCCTCGATCCCATCTTCTCGACGGGCGTGATGCTCGCGATGAAATCGGGCGAGCGGGCAGCGGATGCGGTCGCGGAGAAGCTCGAGCGCGGCTCGATGAAACTGCTACGCCGCTACGAGCATGACAGCCAGGTCTCGATCGATCGCTATTTCCAGTTCATCTCGAATTTCTATCGGCGCGAATTCCTCGAGGTCTTCCTCAGTCCCGAGCCCCCGCGCATCTTCTTCTTCCCGATCATTCGCGTGCTCGGCGGAGATGTGCTGTCGAGCTGGATCGATCGTCTGCGGCTCGCGCTCTTTTTCGGAGTCGTCGCGTTGCAGAAACGCTGGAAGATCTCCCCGCGGATCGCGTGGGATGCTCTGCCTCCGCCCGCTTCTGTGTGAAAATGAGTACGGATCGGACCCCAATGGACCTCAGACGAAAACTCAAGGAGCTGCTCATCGAGCGGCTCAAGTTCGAAGATATGACTCCCGATGACATCGGCGACGACGAGCCTCTCTTTGCAGGCGGGCTCGGACTCGACTCCATCGACGCGCTGGAAATCGTCGTGATGCTGGAGAGCGAGTTCGGAATCCGCGTGAAGAACGAGAGCTCGGCGCGCGAGCACTTCCGCTCCATCGCGACACTCGCCGGCTTCGTAGGACAGCGACTCGCCGAAGGCGTGTCATCCTGACGGCGTTGTTTCTCAGCGCGCTCCCTCATCAGTTTCCGTTCCGCGCCGCATCGGCCCTCGTCCGTCGCGATGAGAAGACGATCGAAGGAACGTATCTCGTGACGGCGAACGAACCGCTGCCTCTCGACGTGATGCTGGTCGAAGCGATGGCGCAGTTCGCCGGCGCGCTCGTGTTCGAGCCGGGAAAGCCGGGGATGCTGACGGGCATCGATCGCTGCGAGATCGACCGCCTGCCGGTGACGGGTGATGTCGTGCGGATCGTCATGACACTGGACGCCTCGTTCGGAGAGCTTCATCGCTTTCGTGGCAGCGGCTCGATCGATGATGTAGAAGTGGTGCGTGCTACTGTCATCCTGAGCCGCGCAAACGGCGGAGGATCCCCTACGAATGCGCAAAGCTGACCCAACCACGCGCATCGCGATCACCGGTCTGGGCGTGATCTGCGCGATCGGAAAGAATAAGGACGAAGTCTGGACCTCGATCCGGGAGTCGCGCTCCGGCATCGGCAAGCTGACACGTTTTCCCGGCGAGACGTTTCCGACGGACACCGCGGCGGAAGTCGTGGCAAACCTCGAGCTGCCGATCACGCACCGCGATGCCAAGCGTATGTCGCGTACCGATCTCCTCGGCATCATCGCGACGAACGAGGCGCTCGAGCAGGCGAGCGAGAAGTCGCGGCTGCCACTCGAACGTGCGGTGGTCTCGACAGGAACATCCACAGGCGGACTGCTCGAAGGCGAGGACTTCTTCTTTCGCCGCCTCGTGCGAGGCCGCAATCGCGCGCGTGCATCGCGCGTGCTGCAGCAGCCGACATCCGGACCGAGCGATGCCATCGCGCGCGCCTTTCGCATCGGCGGGGGCGTGATCTCGAACGCGACTGCTTGTGCGTCAGCCGGAGCAGCGATCGGGATGGCGATGGACTATCTCCGCTCGCGTCATGCCGATGTTGCGATTGCCGGCGGCAGCGACGCGCTCTGCCGGCTCACATACAGCGGCTTCAACGTGCTGCAGGCCGTCGATCCGTCGCCCTGTGCCCCGTTCTCCGCGGAGCGCAAGGGCATCACGCTCGGCGAAGGGGCTGCGTATCTCGTACTCGAGCGCTGGGACGATGCGGTCGCGCGCGGCGCGACGATTCTCTGCGAGCTCGTCGACTACGGTGCGTCGTGCGATGCGCATCACCCGACGGCTCCGCACGACGAAGGGCGGGGTGCCGAGGCGGCGATGCGGCAGGCGACGGGTGATGGTACGCAGGTTGACTATGTCAACGCGCACGGCACGGGCACGCTGCTCAACGATTCCGCAGAAACGAAGGCGATCGCAGCCGCGGTCGGTACATCGACGCCCGTCTCTTCGAGCAAGTCCTACTTCGGCCATACCCTCGGCGCCTCGGGCGCGGTCGAAGCGGCGGTTACCGTTCTCGCGCTGCAGAATCAGCTCGCGCCGCCGACCCTTCGCCTCAGCGCCGCAGCCGCGGATTGCACTCTCGACTACATCCCGCACACGCCGCGGCCGATGGCCATGACGAACGCGCTCTCCAATACGTTTGGTTTCGGCGGATCAAATGTGTCGCTCCTGTTCCGCCGCGCCGAAATGGTATAAACCGCGCTCCGTTCATGACACGAGTTCCCATCTCTGGTGCCGGTGTCGTCGCGCCGGGTGCGATCGGCCTCGATTCCTTTCGCACGCTGCTTGCGGCGGGAGCCTCTGCCGCGGTGCCAGTGGATCGTTTTGATACGACGGGCTTTTACGCCCATGACGCCGCGCTCGTGCGCGAGTTCAAGGCGCGCGATTTCATCAATCCGATGAAGATGCGGCGGATGAACGGGCTGTCGCGTTTTGCGGTTTCCGCGGCGAAGCTCGCACTCGAGAATGCGGGCGCCGATCCGGGGCGCAACACCGGCGTCGCGATGGGGACCTCGTTCGGTCCGGTGCAGACGTCCGTCGATTACATGCAGGAGTACGTCGCGAAAGGCGCCGCGCTCGCACCGCCGCAGCTTTTCGCGGAGTCGGTTGCAAACGCGCCCGGGAGCCACATCGCAATCGAGTCGGATCTGCGCGGCTTCAACGTGACGATCACGCAACGCGAGTCATCAGCACTCGGTGCCGCGATGTATGCCGCATCCCAGATCGTGAAAGGCGCCGTCGACGCCGCACTCGTTGGTGGTGTCGAGGAAGTGAGCGAGATGACGTTCAGCGTGCTCGATCGAGTGCGTGCGCTTTCCGGCAGCGCCGCGCGGCCGTTCGATCGCAATCGCGACGGAGTGCTGTTCGGCGAAGGGAGCGCCGTGCTCGTGCTTCAGCCGCGTGCGGCAAAGGCGTACGCTTATTTTTCAGGCTTCGGCATGGCGCGAGATACCACAGCATCAATCTCCGATTGGGGCGACGATCACGGCGCGGTCGTAACGGCGATGCGTGCGGCGATCGAAGATGCGGAGATCGACCTAGGCGAGATCGACGCGATCTACGCCAGCGCCAGCGGCACGGTGCGCGGCGACGCGCTCGAGGCGCGTGCAATCGAGTCGCTATTCGGAGAATCCATTCCGCCGGTCGTCGCGACGAAAGCTCTCTTCGGCGAATACGCGGCCGGCGGTGCGTTGCAGTTGACCGCGGCTGTCATCGCTCTCGATGAGCAGGTGGTGCACGCTTCGGTTGGATTCGAACAGGGCGCCTTTCGCTTCGAACCGACGCGGGAGTATCGAGCCGCGACGCTGCGGCATGTGCTCGTGAACTCCGTATCCGCGGGCGGCGGGATCGTCTGCTGCGTTCTCTCGAAGGAGGCAGCGTGATCAGCGACGTCGCCGTCCTCATTCCCGCGCTCAATGCTGCGAAATCGATCGGACCGATCGTGGCCGAAGCGAAGCAGTACGTCGATATCGTCATGATCATCGACGACGGATCGAGCGATGGCACCGGCGATCGTGCGCGCGAAGCCGGCGCACAGGTCATCCGGCACGAGGTGAATCGCGGTAAGGGCTGCGCGCTGCGCACCGGATTCAAATGGGCGCTGGAGCAGGGACTGGACGGCGTGATCACGCTCGATGCAGACGGACAGCATCTGCCGCGGCAGATTCCGGACTTCATCGAACAGCGCCGCGCGACTGGCGCAGATCTCATCATCGGAGGCCGTGCGCATCTTTTCGACGGCATGCTGCCGCGCAGACGCATGGCCAATCGCTTCTCCGCGTGGGCCGTCGCGAAGGCATCGCGGACGGACATCAAGGATTCACAAAGCGGCTACCGCTTCTACTCCGCGCATCTCCTGCGCGAAGTTCCGCTCCGCACCGAAGGTTTCGACATGGAGACCGAGGTGATCATCCGCGCCGGAGTGCGCGGCCTCAAAGTCATCCAGATCCCCATCGACCTGGGCTTCGTCGACGGCCTGTCGACGAGCCACTACAAGCCGTTGACGGATACCTTGCGAATCGCGTGGACGGGAGTGAGAGCGCGGTTTTTGTGGCGGTGAGTGTTTGGGGCTCGGGGGTGCGAGGGTGCGAGGGCTCGGGGTGGTGTTACCCGGCCGGTCCCTCGCGCCCACGAGCCCGCGTGACCGGCTCGTTACTCCAATTCCGACCAATCCACCGTCGTCGGCAGATTCGACTTCGCGAACAGCGTCGACAGCATCTCCTTCGGTGAGTAGACGCGCAGATCGCCGAACTCGCTTGGGCGGCGGTTCTTCATCGTGAACAGCGCGCGCTGGGACGTGTAGTCGAAGTTCGCGTAGTAGTCGTCGCCCTTCTTTTGATCGAACATCGTCTTCAGAACGTTCAGTTGCGACGTGAGGTGGTCGTTCGAGTCGGTCAGTGACGCCTTCGTCTTCGCTGCGCGACGCGTCGGTTCGAGACCGATGGCCACTCGCAAGTCGTCGAGCTCTTTCGATGCCTTGTCGGCTTTCGCGGCTTTCTTCGCCTGATGATGTGGGAGGAGTACCGCTGGAATCTTGTTGCAGTTGGCCTGGTGAATCATGTCGCTGCGTGTGATCCATCCGAGGTTGGTCACGCCGCAGCGCGCAGAAACGTTCTGTGTGAGATTTTCGATGAACGGCTTCACGGCCGTGTTGAACGAGTCGTCCACGCCGTTGAAGAGATTGAGTACGTAGTGGACGCGGAACTCGTCGAGGGTCTGCTGCACGGTGCGCGTGATCGGATGATCTCCGAGGTTTTGCGCCAGATCGTCGGCGAAGGCGTCGAGGTTGGGGATCGAGTTGTCGTACACGTCTTCGACGCGATCGATCAGATCGTTGATCAGTTTCCAGTAGTCGAGCTGACGGCCGCCGAGCGTCTGGAAAAACGGTGACTCCTTCGTGAAGATGAGCCGCAGCTTGCGGAAGAGGATTGCCTTCACGATGTCGGACGCGGCCAGCGTCGCGCTGGGAAGATGCGGCGTGAAGATGAGGATGCCGGAGTTCGAGAACGGCAGGAAGTCGATGACGTTCGAGTCGAGTCCCGCGCGCATGTCGAGCACCACGTAATCGGCATGGAGCTCATTGATCGCCGCGATCAGCTTTGCTTTGTGCGCCGCGCCGAAATTCGTGATCTCGTCGATGAGGTGCATGGGCCCGCCGACGAACCCGAACTTGCGATAGCGCTCTTCGGGATCGATCTTCGAGTCGAGCGTCGTCACGCACTCGTTGAGCGACGCTCCTTTTCGGAAGAAGTGATAGAGATCTTTTCCGATCGGAACGTCGATCGCATTGCGGATCGCGGACGTGCCGGTGTCGAGGTCGACGAGCACGGTCCGGCCGTAGCGAGACAGCGCCAGCGAGAAGTTGATGGCGAACGTCGTCTTTCCGACGCCGCCTTTTCCCGAGGAGATGGGGATGATTCGTTTGATGGACATTCGACGCAGTTCTGAGTGCTGAGTTCTGAGTGCTGAGTGTGGGAGAGTTTATCCGCAGTTACTCAGAACTCAGCACTCAGGTACTCAGAACTGCTTGCCTTGTTCTACAATCCCCGCCAGTGCAGACGGCCCTGTTCCGAAAATTCGCCCTCTTCGCGGAGCTCGACGAGCGTGAACTGTCGTCCATTGCCGCCGTGGCCAAGGCGCGGCACTACGCGAAGGACGACGTCGTGTTTCATGCCGACGAGAGCGGCGACATCTTCTGTCTGATTCGCGAAGGACAGGTGAAAGTGACGATGATCTCGCCCGAGGGGAAAGAGATCATCCTGTCGATGCTGGGGCCGGGAGACTTCTTCGGCGAGATGGCCCTGCTGGACAACGAACCGCGTTCCGCGACGGTGATCGTGACGGAGGCGCTCGATGTCGTCACGATCTGGCGCAGCGATTTTCTGCAGATCCTGCAGGAGAATTTCTCGATCGCGAAGAAAGTGCTCGCCGAGTTGTCGCGCCGCCTGCGCAACGCGTCGAACCGCATCGAGTCGCTGGCGACGATGGACGTCTACGGCCGTCTCGCGCGCTTCTTCCTGGATCTTGCCGCCAAGCAGGGGAAGGTTCTCGACAATGGCTACGTTGCAGTCACCCGCCCGACGCATCAGTCGATCGCAAACATGATCGGCACGTCGCGCGAAACCGTCTCACGCTTGATCCACGATCTGATGAAACAGGGACTGCTGCTTTCGGAGGGAAAGACCATTTACCTTCGGAAGACTGCGCTCGATCAGTTCCGGGCCGAGGTGTGAAGAGGGGGTTCGCAGTAGCGCGGGCTCGCAGGCTCGCGGTGCATCGCATCCACCTCGGGCCCGCGTAACAGCGAACCCGCGTAACCACATCATGATCCTCACCGTCCCCAACGCCCTCACCATGCTCCGCCTCTTCCTCGTCCCATGTTTCATGGTGGCGTCGTTCCGTGGGCATTTCCTGCTTGCGTTCGTCCTCTTCGTGACCGCTGCCGTCACGGACATCTTTGACGGCATGATCGCGCGCCGTTTCAATCAGCGCTCGCGCATCGGGGCGCTGCTCGATCCCGCTGCGGACAAGACGATGATGATCTGTGGCTATCTCTTCTACACGCTGCATGGCAGCGTGAGGAGTCCGATTCCGGCCTTTCTCACGGTGACGGTTTTCGCCCGCGACTTTCTCATCATCCTGTTCGCGTACTTGCTCTACACGAGGATTCAGGTGAAGCGGTTCGATCCGTCGTGGGCGGGAAAACTCTCGACAGTGATGCAGGCAGTCGCCCTGGGCGGCGGGATCGCAATGAATGCATTCATGCCTCCGTCGCTCAACTGGTTTCCTGAAATTCTGTTCCGCCTTTCCATGCTGGCAACGCTCTATTCGGCGTTCGACTATCTGCGCCTGGGACGCCGTCTTCTCGACGAGAGCTTGACCGCTGCCGCTGCGCGCCCGTAGAATCCGCGTCCCGCGCGCGAAATACCTTCTCGGGGCGCGTGGTTAGAAGAAACTCCAACGAGCCTCCATAGCTCAATTGGTAGAGCAGCAGACTCTTAATCTGTTGGTTCCAGGTTCGAGTCCTGGTGGGGGCACCAACCCGATTCTTCCAGGACCGAGGTCATCCCCTCGGTCCTTTTTTGTATGCTTTGCCACTGTGCGAAAGTGGCGGAATTGGCAGACGCGCTGGTCTTAGGAGCCAGTGGCCCAAAGCCGTGTGGGTTCGAGTCCCACCTTTCGCACCAAATTTTGAAAATTTCAAATTAAGAATTGCGAATGAAGAATTAAGAATTGCGCGCGAAGCGCGCCACCGCAATTCCTAATTCGAAATTCTTAATTCTGAATTTTTCATTTTGCTTTTCTGAACGAGGAAATACCCATGCTCCTGAACTTCACCGACGTCTCCCCAATCAAGAAAACGATCGAGGTCGAGATCCCGGCCGATTTGATCGAGCGCGAGTCGAAGCGCGTGACCAACGACTTCGCGAAGCATGCGAAGATCCCCGGCTTCCGTCCCGGGAAGGTTCCGCCGGCGGTCGCGCGCAATCGCTTTGCGAAAGAGATTCAGGAAGAGGTGATGAGCAATCTCCTTCCGGTCTCGTTCCGCGATGCGATTGCGGATCGTGGCGTCGAGCCGGTTGGTGATCCACAGCTCGAGCATCTCGATCCGTTCATCGAAGGTGCGCCGGTCAAGTACAAGGCGACGTTCGAAGTGAAGCCGAAGATCGAGCTCGCCGACTATCACGGCATCCGCGTCAACGAGCCGAAGGTCGAAGTCACGGCGGAAGATATCGACGGAATGATCGAGCGCATGCGCGAGCAGGCGAGCGCCTATCGTCCGGAGACCGAGCGCGGTCTCGAGGATGGCGACTACGCGATCATCGAGATCACGACGAGCGGCGAAGGCATTGAGCCGGAGACGCGCGGGGGTCATTTCCGCGTGGGCGAAGAATCGCCACTGCCGGAAATGCACGATGCACTGCGGGGTAAGAAGCCGGGCGACACCGCGTCGTTCGATCACACGTATGGCGAGGATGCCAACAACGAGAATTTCCGCGGCAAGACGATTCGCCACGAGGTCGCACTGAAGGAGATTCGCGTACAGGAGAAGCCCGAGGTCAACGACGAGTTCGCGAAGAGCGTCGGCGACTGGGACTCGGTGGCGCAGATGCGCGAGAAGATCGAAGGCGACATCCGCCGTCACCGCGAGGCCGAGGCGCTGCGCGAGAAGCGGAATCAGATCGGCGAATACCTGCTGAAGACCCATCAGCTCGATGCGCCGGAAGTGCTCGTCGAAGAAGAGCTCGGACGCTCGCTCACGAACTACGCGCGATTTCTTGCCTCGCAGGGGATCGATCTCGACAAGGCGGAGATCGACTGGGCGAAGATGCGCGAAGACTTCCGCGCCGAAGCGGAAAAGCGCGTGAAGCGGTCGCTGATTCTCGAAGCGATTGCGCGCAACGAGAAGCTTCAGGCGAGCGATGTCGAAGTCGACGCGGAGATCCGCCGCGCGGCGAACGAACAGCAGCGCGATTTCGCCGAAGTGAAGCATCGCCTGAAGCACGATGGCGGATACGAAGCGTTGCGTGCGTCGCTCGCGCAGGAAAAGGCGCTGGATCTGGTGCTGGGCGCGGCGAAGGCGTAGAAACGGTTGTGCGGGCTCGCGGTTGCGCGGGCCCGCGGTGCTTTCCCGCGTGACCGCGCGTCCTACACCATCGGTTAGGTGACTTCGCCGCAATCAACGATAGACTCCCACCAAGGAGACTCACATGGTGCTGATTCCGATGGTGGTCGAGCAGACGTCGCGTGGCGAGCGCGCCTACGACATTTACTCCCGCCTCCTCAAAGACAACGTCATCTTCCTCGGTCAGCCGATCGACGATACGGTCTCGAACCTGATCATTGCTCAGCTGCTTTTCCTCGAAGCGGAGAATCCGGAAAAGGACATCTCGATCTACATCAACTCGCCCGGTGGGTCGATCACCGCAGGGCTCGCCATCTACGACACGATGCAGTACGTGAAGCCCGACATCGCCACGATCTGCATCGGTCAGGCTGCATCGATGGCCGCGGTGCTGCTCGCCGCGGGAAAGAAGGGCAAGCGGTATGCGCTCCCCAATTCACGCGTGTTGATTCATCAGCCGCTGATGCACGGACTCGGCGGGCAGGCGACCGAAATCGACATTCATGCGAAGGACATCATGCGCATGAAAGCGCGCATGAATCAGATCCTGTCGAACCACACGGGACAACCGGTGGACAAGGTCGATCGCGATACTGATCGCGACTACATCCTCCAGGCAGCCGATGCGGTCGAGTACGGTCTGGTCGATCAGGTGATCGCCAAGAGAGAGTAGGAAAGCGCTGAGTACTGAGTGCTGAGTAGAGCCCCGAACTCAGAACTCAGCACTCAGAACTCAGCACTCAGAACGCACATGGAATGGGCTGGCGCCCCGGCGAGTTGACTTGAGCGCCCCACGGGGCAACAATTTCTAAGCGAATCCACAAAAAGGGACCAACTACGCAATGTCAAAGAAGGGGAACAGCGGCGACGTCCTGCGTTGTAGCTTCTGCAACAAGTCCCAGCGCGACGTCAAAAAGCTGATCGCCGGACCGACCGTCTACATCTGCGATGAGTGCGTCGACATCTGTCTCGACATCATCGCCGAAGACCGGAAGGACGAGCCGGGCACTCTTGAAGGCACCGGGCAGCTGCCTAAGCCGAAAGAGATCAAGGAATTCCTCGACCTCTACGTGATTGGTCAGGAGCGGGCGAAGAAGAAGCTCGCCGTTGCGGTCTACAACCACTACAAGCGGATCGACTATCACCAGCGCAATACGCGTCAGGATGTCGAGCTGCAGAAGTCGAACATTCTGCTCATCGGCCCGACCGGCACCGGCAAGACGCTGCTCGCGCAGACGCTCGCTCGCATGCTCTCCGTGCCGTTCACGATCGTCGATGCGACGACGCTGACCGAAGCGGGCTACGTCGGTGAGGATGTCGAGAACATCATCCTCAAGCTCTACCAGGCCGCGGGCAACGACAAAGAGAAGACGCAGCGCGGCATCGTCTACATCGACGAAGTCGACAAGATCTGCCGCAAGGGTGACAACCCTTCGATCACGCGCGATGTCTCCGGCGAGGGTGTGCAGCAGGCGCTGCTGAAGATTCTCGAAGGAACGGTTGCGAACGTTCCGCCGCAGGGGGGACGCAAGCATCCGCATCAGGAGTTCATCCAGATCGACACGACGAACATCCTCTTCATCTGCGGTGGTGCGTTCGTCGGTCTCGACAACGTGATCGAGCGCCGTCTGTCGCAGACGTCGATGGGCTTCGGCGCGAAGATCGCGACGAAGAAAGAGAAGCGCACGGGCGAGCTCCTCTCGCAGGTGCATCCCGAGGATCTGATCAAGTTCGGTCTGATTCCGGAGTTCGTCGGGCGTCTGCCTGTCGTCGCCACGCTGGGCGAGCTCGACAAGGGCGCGCTCATCGAGATTCTCCGCGAGCCGAAGAATTCGCTGGTGCGTCAGTACCAGACGATCATGGGCTTCGAGAACGTCGAGCTGCGCTTCAACGACGATGCGCTCGAAGCGATCGCCGAAGAAGCGCTCAAGCGCAACGTCGGCGCGCGCGGACTGAAGATCATCATCGAAGAGCTCATGCTCGAGATCATGTACACGATCCCGTCGCAGCATGAGATCAGCGAGTGCGTGATCACGCGAGAAGTGGTGGAGAACCGGAGCCAGCCGATCACGCTGTACAAGAAGGCTGGGTAGGAGTGCTGCGGCTTGCCGCAGCCCTGGAGTGCGCAGGCTTGCCTGCGCATTTTTGTTTGCGGCAGCAGGCTGCCGCACTCCATGGCGGTGGCGAGCCACCGCACTCCGTGGCAATTTTCTCCCGCGAATTTCGTTGTCTGCTCTAACGGGCAGGTCCCCCGGTCCCCGACTGGCGTACTCTGCTACCTAACAAAACATGTCAGAACGAATCCTTCATCTCCCGCTCGTTCCGCTCCGCGACATGGTCGTCTTCCCGTCGATGATGGCGCCGTTCGTCGTCGGCCGCCGCGCGTCGATTCTCGCGCTGGAGGCCACGCTCGCCACGTCCGAGAAGAAGATCTTTCTCGCAACGCAAAAAGATCCGAAGATCGACGACCCATCGATGACCGAGATTCATCACGTCGGTGTCATCGCATCCGTCGTCCAGAACCTCAAGCTGCCGAACCAGAACGTCAAGGTGATGGTCGAAGGCCTCACGCGCGCCGAGATCACCGGCTGGCAGGAAGGCGAGGGATTCGTCACCGTCGATGTACGTGAGATCGATACGAAGTATCCGCTCACGCCGGAAGTCTCGCAGTACATCCAGAAGCTCGTCGAGATCTTCGAGCAGTACGCGAAGATGTCGCATCACCTCGCATTCGAAGGCGTGATGTCGACGCTCAAGCTCGACGATCCCGATCGCTTCGCCGACACGCTCGCCTCGCACCTGCTCATCACCACGATCGAAAAGCAGATGCTGCTCGAGACGCCGTCGCCGTACGAGCGTCTGCAGAAGCTGCAGGACTTCCTCGAGATCGAGATCGAAAAGATCAACATCGACAAGCGCATCAACTCCAAAGTCAAAAAGCAGATGGAGCGCGCGCAGAAGGAGTACTACCTCAACGAGAAGATCAAGGC
>JACXTT010000578.1_pt1 | contig 63014 bp, 42 predicted proteins | sample 9270951 | NCBI WGS metagenome assembly JACXTT01 (sample SAMN15532306, study PRJNA645909) | rock metagenome | isolation source: weathered quartz diorite | place: Puerto Rico | collected 2017-06-21 | reverse complement strand
GTGCGACCACCCTCGTCTGCCGCCACACCCCTGGCCAGGATCAGCTCTGCCCGGAGGTCTTCCAGGAGGGCATCGTCCAGCCCGAACTCCCGCTGGAGGCCGCGGTAGGTGACCCGCCCCTCGCGCTGGAGGAGCGCGGCCGCGAGTGTCACGAGGTCGAAGAATCGCATGGCTGCACAGGGCCGGGCCAAGCATAGCGGAAGGAGCTGGTTGAACCGCGCCGGGTTTCGCGGAGACCCGGTTACGTGAGTGTCGCCAGCTCGGCCGAAGCCGAGTGATGACGGTAATAGGCCTGCTCAAACTCGTCAGGGGAAGCATACCCGAGCGGCTCCAGCAGGCGGCGCGTGTTGTACCACGCGACCCACTCCAGCGTGGCGAACTCGACGTCCTCGACTCCTTTCCACGGCCCGCGGCGGTAGATCTCTTCGGTCTTGTAGAGGCCGATGACCGATTCCGCGAGCGCGTTATCGTACGAATCCCCGGTGCTGCCGACCGACGGCTCGATCCCCGCCTCGGCCAGGCGCTCGGTGTATCGGATCGAGAGATACTGCACACCGCGATCGCTGTGATGGATCAGTCGCTCCGTGCCGTCGAGTTGCCGATCGTAGAGCGCCTGCTCGAGGGCATCGAGCGCCAAGTCACTCCGCAGCGAACTCGACACGCGCCAGCCGACGATCCGACGGGCGAAGACGTCGATCACGAAGGCGACGTACGCGAAGCCCCGCCATGTCGCCACGTACGTCAGGTCTGCCACCCAGAGCTCGTTCGGCCGCGTCGCAGTGAATTGCCGCGTGACGAGGTCCGCCGGGCGCGGGGCGGCGGTGTCGGGTTGCGTGGTGATCTTGAAGCGCCGCCCTCGGACGACCCCGCGAAGCTCGAGCTGACGCATCAGGCGCTGCACGGTGCAGCGGGCGACCGCGTGGCCCTCCCGCCGCAGTTGCTGCCACACTTTGCGGACGCCGTAGACTTCACGATTGGCCTGCCACACCCGGCGAATGTGCTCGCAGAGCTCACGGTCTCGACGCACGCGCGGCGGGCACCGATCCGGCTCGCGCTGGCGGGCGCGCTGCTCGTAGTACACCGACGGGGCGATCGGCAGGACGGCGCAGATCGGCTCGACCCCAAACTTCGCCCGGTGCTCGTCGATGAATCGCACCATCACTTGTGTCGGCGGTCGAGCTCCGCCTTGGCGAAATATGCCGACGCCAAGCGCAGGATCTCGTTGGCGCGGCGCAGCTCGACGTTCTCCCGCTCGAGCTGCTTGAGGCGCTCACGCTCCTCGGTGGTCAAGCCCGGACGTCTGCCGGCATCCCGCTCGGCCTGGCGAACCCACTTCCGGAGCGTCTCCGCGCTACAGCCGATCTTCTCAGCGATCGACCCGATCGCTGCCCACTGCGATTCGTGCGCGGCCTCGTGTTCCACCACCATCCGCACGGCCCGCGCCCGCACTTCCGGGGAAAACCTCGTCGGTCTCGGCATGGCCCCATCCTCTCAAGGTCTGGAGCCTCCGGGAAACCCGGCGCGGTTCAGGTGCTTGGATCAATGAGTTCTAAGATCTTGCTATTGACACCTTCTTACGCGGCGACGTACCGTCGAACGCATCCGATCCGCCCGGCCTAGGAGGAGTGACATGGACGATGACCGAGCACTCCTGTGGCCCTACAGCGCCCGGGCCGCCGTGTTCGCGGCTCCGGTAATCTGGATAGCACTTTTCTCCGTACTCGCTGTTCTCGCCAGGGCACTGGGGTGGAGTGAAGCCGGCTCACGGTATGTGCTCATAGCCGCCCTCATCGCAGGTCTGTTACCTACTCTCCTCTGTGTGGTCGACAAGATTGTCAGCAGCCGCGCCGTCCTGGACATTAAGGGAGTCAAGGTTGATTTCAGTCAAACACAGCTTGCGGTGTCGTCGATCGTGCTGCCTGACAACATCGGCCGACCGGAGCCGGTCGTGGCTGACTCGACCCCGATGCAAATTGTCGCGGCCCTTGAGACGGCGACCGAGCATGAGGTCGTCCGTCTCGACCTGCGCAATGGTTCTGGATGGTGGATGACGCGACTTCTCGCCATCTGCGCCGGGGCGGTGCGGGTCGGCATGCCGAAAGCCGTCGTGTTCATCGGGAGGAAAGATGGTGTGCCGAACTCGTATCTCGGCTGGGCCCCCACGCAGGGTTTGCTCAAGGGATTGACCGAAGACCCGCGCGTGTACGGACCGCACAAGGTCTCTTATGGCCAGGTCTATAGACGCGCAATGTGGATCGCCAAACAGATGGGTGTATTCGCAGGGCCCCCGAAGATGGCCGCTCCGCCCATGGCCCCTGTCAGTCCCGAAGCCGCCAGCGAACCAGCCGCCAGCCAACCAGCACCAGAAGTCGCACGTTACCTGAATCACCCAGAATACAAGAAGCTGGGCGAGGAGGCCCTTGAGCAAATCGTGATGGATCTCTGCGCTCAATACAGCTTAGAAGAGCCGCCGGATCGGGTAACGCTGGGGCGGCTACGGGAACAGTTCGGGCACTGGCTCTCCGAGGCGAAGGTTGATCTCGACGCACCGCAGAAGGAGCAGATCCTCTCGCTCCTCAGCGGCGAGGTCCGGTATGTTGCGCTCGTCAGAGGCGACCGATATCAGGCGCTTGTGGAGCGGGCGGTTGTTGAGCGGAACGTCCTCAAGCAGCTGCTCGCGCGCGGCAAGTAGTCTCGCGCGGACGAGGCCCGACGTGAGCTGTGCCGTAATTGGCGGTCGTGCGCTGCGGTCATGGATCGTTGAGTTCTACTTCGACCCAGTGTCGCAGTGCGCTGCACTTCTAGAAGTCATTTCAAAACCCCGAACGGACCCGACGGCCCTGGGCGGGAAGCCAGTAAAATCGGGCCTTCCGGTGCCCCTCGAGTTCGCTCAAACGGGTTTTGAAATGACCTCTAGACACCTTGCCATGATTTGGAGTGATTCCGACTGTCGTCGGCTACATAGTGGGTCGCCACACGCGGCCCGTGATCGGAGCACGCGCAGCAGCGGGGCCTTCGTGCCGGGATATGGAGAGATGCGGCGGAGGAACGCCCCTCCCGCCGCAGCAGGTCACACCAGGGTGGCACAGCGGTGATTGCGGGTGACGTTCGCGTGCAGTTCTCGCCACAGCCACTCACCGGCCCCCGCCGACTATACTGAGCCGCCGTTGCGATGACCCGCACCCGACTGGTGCTCTGCATGATCGTCAGAAACGAGGCCGACATCATCAGCCGTTGCCTCGATGCCGCCTTCCCGCTCGTTGACGGATATGTCGTGTGCGATACGGGCTCGACGGACGTCACCGTGGCGCTCGTCGAGCAGGCAGCCTCCCGCTTCGCGAAACCAGGACGGGTCCTCGAGCATGCGTGGCGGGATTTTGGCCACAACCGGACGCTCTCCGCGCGCGAGGGACGCGCGTGGGCGCAGGCGCAGGGCTGGCCGCTGGACCGCACCTATTTGCTCTTCCTCGACGCCGACATGATCGTGCGGACGAACGGCGATCTCGATCGAGAATCGCTGTCGGCTCTCGCCTATTCGATCGCGCAGGACGACGGCACGCTGCGGTATTACAACACGCGGCTCGCACGCCTGTCGCACGAGTGGGAGGCCGTCGGCGTCACGCACGAATACTGGCGGCCAGTCGGCGATGGTTTCGCGCCGCAACGGCTCGAGACGGTCTGGATCCAGGATCTCGCCGACGGCGGCACGCGCGAGGAAAAACTGGAGCGTGACATTCGCCTCCTCACCGGCGCGCTCGACGCCGAGCCCGGCAACCTTCGCCACATGTTTTATCTCGCCCAGTCGTTCTACGACGCCGGTCGGATCGCCGAGGCGGCGGACTGGTATGAACGCCGGTGGGCAGCGGTCGGATGGGCCGAAGAACGTTGGTACTCGCGATACCGCCAGGGTCTCTGCCTGCTGCAGCTGGGTGAGCACGAGCAGGGCGTGGGAACGCTCGTCGCGGCGTTTGGCGAACGGCCATGCCGTGCCGAGCCGCTCCACGCGCTGGCCCGGCATTTTCGGGAGCAGTCACAACATCATCTCGCGCTGATGTTCGCCCGCCGCGGGCTCGACGTCGCCTATCCGAGCGATGACACCCTGTTCGTCTCGAAGGCGGTGTACGACTGGCAGCTCTGGGAAGAGATCATGCTCGCGGCGTACTACACCGGAGAGGCTCTCTACGACCTCGGCCTGTCCGCTTGCGAGCGCCTGCTCGGCCGCCGAGGCCATCCGCCGGAGTTCTACGAATACGTCGCGCGCAACGAGGTGTTCTATCTTCCGCGTCTCGCGGCCGCGCGGCGCGGACGTTTCGATGTCTCAGATTCCGCCCGAACGCAGGAGGGCGTCGAGTACGCGTGCGCCAACCCGACAGCCGTTCGAATCGGCGATCGCGTGCACGTCAACGTCCGCCTCGTCAACTACCAGCAGGAGCGCGGGAAGAACTATCTGACACTCGATCCGAGCGGGCTCATTCGCACGCGCAACGTGACGATCGACTGGGACTCGCGCTCGGGACGGCTTGCCGCCGAACGCGAGTCGTCTTCGGGCATTCCCGGGAGCTGGAACTGGGACGCGCGGATCCAGGGCCTCGAGGACGTGCGCTGGATCGCTCACGACGATCGCGTGTGGTTTTCCGCGACGTGCTGTCAGGTGCCGGGCCGCGGCGGACAGCCCCAGGTGGTGCTCGGCCGGATGAACGCCGCGCTAGACGCCGTCGACCATCTCGTGGCGCTCGAAAGCGATCTGGCTCGCCCGGTCGAAAAGAACTGGGTGCCCTGGTCGCTCGGCCGGCGGCTGTTTCTCATCTACTCCTACGATCCGCTGGTCGTCGTCCGCGTCGATCCGCAGAGCGGACGGACGTGGCCGGCGGCCGCGCAGATTCCGAAGGCACGCGCGGTGCGCTTCCGAGGGTCGACGTCGCCGGTACGGATTCCATCGGCGCCGAGGCGCTGGGTGCTGCTCGTGCACGAAGTGGCGCGCCACGAACACGAAAACGTGTACGCGCATCGGTTCGTCGAGATCGACGAGAGTCCGGCGATCGTTGGATGGAGCCAGCCGTTCGTCCTCGACCATCGTGGCATCGAGTACGCGGCCGGGCTCTGCTCGCTCGATGACGATCGCCTGCTCGTGACGTATGGATTCGAGGATCGCGAGGCGCGGTGGGCGGAGATCGAATGGTCCGAGGTCTCGAGGGCGCTTCGCGGGGGTTGGTCGCGGGGAGCCTAGAACCACCGGGACCATCCGCGCCCGGCGAAGAGAAGCGTGCCGCTTGGAATCGGAAGCCGGTCGCGATCGTCCCGCACCGGGTTTGGCGTTGCGTGCCTCGCCAGCCGATCGGATAGATAGAGCAGCCCGAGGCGAAGGTCCGCCAGGGCGTCGACGTCCCTCGACAAGACTTTCAATTCGAGCGAGCGAATGAACGCCGAGGTCGCCTGGTCGGCGTGCGTCGCGACGATCGCCGCATCCGGTCCGAGCGCGGTGCAGACGTCCCTGAACGCAATGGCCATGGGCAGCGCGCCGTCGGCCTCGACGGGGATCGGGCGATCGTCCTCAGAAAGAAACGCGAGAAAGTCCGCCCGCCGGAAGCGGATGGTCAGGAGATCGAAGGACGTCGAGGCCGTCAGCTCGGCGGTGCACGTCAATCCCGCCCATCGAACCTTCGCAAACCCTTCGGAGAGGCCTCCCCCGGCGGCATCCGTCGGTTCGATCATCGCCATCCCCGCACGAGTGAGCCGATCGACCATGCTGGATTGATTGCGCTCGTCGCGTGGCAGAAAGAAGGCGGCCGCGAGCGTGACGGGTTCGGGAGTCGTCGTCATTTCCGGTCGGAGTCTTTCTGTGGCACGGTGGGAAGGATCGGCGGCACATCCGGCTTCATGACGTCGCCTCGGGGTTCTGCTCCGAGCTTCCGCACCGCATCAGCCACCTCTGGCGAGACACCCTGCGGGAATTGGATGACGACTTTCGGTGGTGTCCCGTTGACGGGATTCTGCTGCGCGGACCGTACCATCTCCTCCACTTGAACCTTCAAGCCTTGCTTGCCCTCTTTGCCCGTCCAATTGTTACTCTCCAACCCGAAAGGTTTCACGTTCTTCTCATCCACCCACGTCTTGCCGTCGTCGACCACGCGATCGACTTCGACCTGATCGGAAACTCCGTCCAGCGGGAACGTCTGGTTTACGCCCGTCAGGCCAGTCGCAGACTCGAGGCCGTCGAGCTCCGCTTGCGCGCCGTCGAGGTTGTTCCGTGTGCCTTCAACGCCTTCCTTCGTGGCCTCGACTTCGCCTTTGAGCATGCGCTCAAGGCGCGCCAGTTCGCCCTTGACCAGCTTGCCGAGCTCGAACTTCCCGGCGAGCCCCGGGTACGCCTTGCGGAAATCCTCGATGGCCTGGAGGAGTTTCTCGGCGCGCGTCCTGAGGTCGGGCAGGTCGCCGACCGTTTCGCCGAACGGGGTGCCGACCTTGGTGTCCTTGTCAAACTGATCGGACAGGCGCTTGTCCAGGTCGCCGGCTTTCGATATCTTGTCGATCGCTTCCTGCATTCGCGTGGAGTTGCCTTCCATCCGCTGGAACATCTTGTCGAACTGCCGTTGCGCCTTGTCGCTCAAGCTCCCGCGAAGCTTCTTTAGGGCATCGGACATTCCCGCGGGCGCGCTGTCAGGCGGCTTCGGCTGGCTCGGGTCGACTTTGCGGTCGGCTGGCTGCATCGGATCCTTGGCGCCCTTGCCGGCGGCGTCGCCCTTGTTCTTCATGTCCTCGAGGTTCTTCGAGGCCGTCTCTTGGTTCTTTTCTCCGTCCTTTGCGGTGTCGCTCAGCTTGTCCGGCTTGGCGGCGTCCGGATCGACCGCGCCGCCCTTGAATCTCACCAGCGTGATCTTGATGACCCGCACCAACCCGGCAAACAGCGCGAGAATCGCCGCAAGCGTGAGGTCGTCCCCGATCTCCTTTTGCTTCGTCTCGAGCTCCGGCTGTGTCGTGGCGGCTCCGGCTTCGTGAAGGTCGAGCAGGAACTTGAGTCCCGCGAACACGAGGAACGCGATCCCGAAGTAGCCCGTCCAGGTCGTGAGGAACGCTCCGATTGCCGCCACCGGGATGGCCGCCGGAATCGTGATGATGCCCGCGGCGAGTGCCGCGTCGACCAGCCAGACGATGCCGGTCAGGACGAGGAGCCACATCGCCACCGTCCCGCAGAAGTCGCGCAGGAAGGCCAGCAGCCTGCCGAGCGACGGGTTCTTGAAGAAATCCGCCGCCTGGTCGAACAGATCCACGATCGTGTCGATGGGGTGAATGATCGGCTTGAGGATCCCCTTGATGATATTGCCGAGCGAGAAGTTCTCCACCGCCGACTGCACTCCGCCCTTGAGACCCTCCCACACGTTGCCGAGATAGCTGCGATTGAAGACCTCGAGGTCTTTGTCGATCTCGGGATCCTTGAGCGACCCGAGCATCTTCGTCAGACGCTGTTTGGTGGCCTCGCTGTCGATGTGATCGAAGAGCGACTGCTTCAGGCCGAGGCTTTTCAATTGAAAGACGACGCCACTGACGTCGGACTCGACGATGTCGAGCATCTTGGACTCTTCCACGTCGTTCGACGACAACATCGCCAGGAGTACTCGCAGCAGCCCGACGCGCTGCAACGTGGTTGCCTTGGAGAAGTCGGTGATGGCCATCACGTCCTTCGGGCTTTGCGTGCTCAACGCGTTGGCGATGGCGGGGTCGGCGCTGGGCCCGCCCTGCGGCACGGCGGCGAGCAGCGTGTCGAGCTCGGCATGCAGCGCGTCGTTGTCGACGCTGTCGCGCACCTTCTGGCGGTACCCGATCGCATCGAGGAGGATGACGACCTCTGCGGCCTGGCCGCCGTGCTTGATCAATTTGACGGTGGCGCGCTCCTCCTCTTCGTTCGTCCACGTCAGATCCGTTAGGATCCGCACCATCCCGGCGCGCTGCGCCGGCGTCGAGACGTTGAGCTCCGAATCGCTCGTCGTGAGCTTGACGATCTCCTTGTCGGCGGCCGTCGCGACGATCCGTTTGATCTTGTCGGCCGTGTCGGCGGGAGCCGCCGGGGGCTCGTCCGGAGCGCGGCGGATGCGGTCGCCGCTGTGCTGCGCCACGTGCGTGAGCTCATGCGCGAGGAGCCGCTGGCCCTCCGGTTCCTCCGGCCGGTACTCTCCAGGCGCGAACGCGATATGCGCGCCGACCGTGTACGCGCGCGCGCCGATGGCCTGCGCGGCCTGGCCGGACGCCGAATCGGTGTGGACGCGCACACGTGACAGATCGCGCCCGAACGCGGATTCGAACGCGGACCGCGAGGGCTTTGAAAGAGGAAGCCCGCCGCCGTTGACCGCTGCCAGCGCGCCGTTCACGGCTTGCGGCGCCGCGGCCTGCGCCGGCGTGTCGTGCTTCGCGTGAAGCGACGATCGCCTGACCACTGCGTCGGCGACGCGGTCGGCTTCTTCTTCGTCGGGGTCGCCAGGCTGACTGACGGCCAGCTTCGGGCGAATCCCGCTGGCCGCGAGCGCGCGTCCGATGGCCTGATTGCCAGCGAAGCCCTGAACGTGAGGCGCGGACTCCAGGTCGGCCTCGGCCGGTCGCGCGGAGGCATGCCCTGATTTCGGTTCGGCGGCTTCCGGTTTCGCCGTGGCCGTCTGAGGCGCGCGCTCACGAGCCATCGGTCACGCTGTTGGCTGTCATTTCCACATGGGATCCGAGACGAGCCGAATCGTCACGCTGCGGTTGCCAGCCATCCCGCGCAATGCCGGGGCCACGAGTTCCGCATTCCAGGGCCGGACCGGCAATACCCGGCCTCCGAGCGCGGGGTCGAGCGTGAAAGCGTTCAGCAGCAGGGAATTTCTCCTGCCAGCGGACGTAGAAGACGAGCGTTTCTGCGTCGGTGAATTTCGCCAGGTTGACGAAACCGCGCGTCTGCTCCTCGACCGGGATCGAGGTGCGGTATTTGCTGTCGCCGACGAATCTCGCGGAGAACCGTTGCCCAGCGGTCGCCTTGCGTCCCTGGGAGTCGAGGAACACGGAGCTTTGTCCCGGCGGCAGGTGATCCGGAATGACGGGCTCCGCGAACGGGTTCGGAAACGACGTCGTGTTGCTGCTTCCCGGCAGGCGGGCGTCGACGACTTTCTCGAGTACGTGACCCGCGAGCTGATCGAGGCGCCGGAGCTGGTCCTGCATGGGGAGCGGGTCTTTCATGAGCGCGCGAGCCGGGCAAGATGGCGCGGGTCCACGGGCCGCGGCAAGAGACGGAGCCTGTCAATCCGCGGCTCCCCGGGAGATCTCGCGGGCCGACGGTCCGCCACCGCGGCGAGCACCGCCGCGTACCCGAGCCCGAGCAGGAGCCGCCACCGCCTCATGGCGTGAAGCGGCGAAAGATGCCGGCCTTGGTGTACTTGATCTGGATCCCGTGGGCGAACTGCTCGCCGAGCCCGAAGACGCCCACCGAGTCGTCGCGGGCGCTGATGTAGAGGTCCTTGCTGTTGTAGTTGCCCAGGTAGATGCCGACGTGGCCGCCGGTGCAGAGGATGTCGCCACGCACCGGTGGCGCCACCACCGGGAAGTTGGGGATGGTGAAGGAGGCGTCGCCCCACTCCGCGGCGCGGTAGGGGAACCAGGCCCGCGGGGCGCCGGCGGCCATCCCCTCCTTGAGGTGCCCATGGTGGACCAGGCCGGTGGCCTTGTAGATGACCTCGCCCAGGAACGCGTTGCACTTGTTCTGCGCCGCCGGCACCACCGCGTAGGCGGCGGCGCTGGGGGTGAAGTCCTTGGAGTCCCACCGCCCTTCGCCCCACTGCCCGCCGGTGTCGACGTCCCACAGGAGCAGCGCCTCCACCACGATCCGCAGGTCATCCGGCAGCGTCTGGCCCGCCGGCACCGCCTCCAGGTCGTGCTGGAGCTGCTGTTTGAAGTCCTCCACCGCCCCCTGGAAGTCCGGGCCCCCGCTCTCCGCCGACGCCTTGACTGCCAGCCGGTGCAGGTGGCCGAGCGCGCTGGTGGTGCTCGGGTCCAGCGGCCTGGGTCCGGGCTTCGTCTGCGGGGGCTTGATGTCGATCACCGCGCTGCGGTGAGCGGGCCGGGCCCCGGGGGTCGCGCCGTGGGCGTAGAAGCCGGAGATGCGCGCCTCCGACACCCCGGCGCCGAGGAGGATCTCCCTCGCCCTGATCGCGCGCTGGATGGAAAGCTGCTCGTTCAGCTCCGGCGTGCCTTCCTCGCTCGCGAAGCCGTGGATCTCCACCGTCCCCTCGGTGGGGAGGACCCGGGCGAAGGCGCGGAGGCGCGTCTCCTCGCCAGGACGGAAGCGGTTCGTGCCCACCACGTAGAGGAAGGGCTCTCCCGATGCTTCGCCGGCGAGGAGGGCCGGAGCGGGTGGCGGCGCGGAGCTGGTGAGCGGCGCGGCGGACCCGGCCGGCGCCGGCGCGCGGAGCACTGCAGGGAAGGCAGCGGCTCCGGGCTCCAGCTCCGGTTCAGGTGAGTCCTTGGTCAGCGCATCGGCCACCCGGTCGGCTTGTTCCTCTTCAAGATCGCCCGGCTGACTGATCGTCAGCTTGGGGCGTATCCCGCTCGCGGCGAGGGCGCGGCTGATCGCGAGGTTTCCGGCGAGGCGTTGAACTGCCGTGGACTCCTGGTCGAACGCGGCGCCTCGCGGCGTGGCCATCACCTGCCTCGCCTCGGCCGCGACCGGCGACGGCGCGGCTACGCGCTGACCTCCCTCATACACCATCGCGCACGCCCGCGACCGTCGGCAGCAGCTCCCGATACTGACGGAATTCCTGGTTTGTCGGCATCTTGCCCTGCTTGGTCAGCTGGCGCGCAAGGGCCTCGACGATCGCGCGCATGCCGATGACGCCGCCGCTCTGCGCCGCGAGAAACGCAGCGTCGAGCACCACGTTGCGGATGTCGCCGCCAGCGAGATCGAACTGGCGGGAAAGAAACGCGAAGTCGACGTCGGGGGCGAGCGGCGATTGTGGCGGAAACATGCCACGCCAGATCCGTTCGCGTTCCGCGTCCGTGGGATTGGGAAAATCGATTACGTAGTGCATGCGGCGGCTGAACGCGTCGTCGATATTGCGTTTCAGGTTGGTCGCGAGGATGACGATCACGTCGCCCTCGAGCTTCTGCAGCAGGTAGGCGACTTCGATGTTGGCGTACCGATCATGGGCGTCCTTGACCTCGCTGCGCTTGCCGAGCAGCGCCTCCGCCTCGTCGAGAAAGATGATCGCGTTGGCGGCGCGGGCCGCGCGGAAGATCCGATCCAGGTTCTTCTCCGTCTCGCCGATGTACTTGCTGACGATGCCCGAGAGTTCGACTTTGTAGAGATCGAGCCCCAGCTCGCGCGCCACGACGCCCGCGGCCATGGTTTTTCCAGTGCCCGAGCCGCCGGCGAACATGGCGTTGATGCCTGCGCCGGTGACGACTCGGCTCTTGAAGCCCCAGTCGTCGTACACGACGTGCCGATGCCGGATCGCGGCGGCGAGCTCGAGCAGGCGCCCCAGCGTCGCAGGCGGCAGCACGAGATCCGTCCAGTCGTGTGCCTGCTTTACCTTGCTCGCGAGCCGGTCCAGCGCCTGGTCGGAGCCGCGGCGCGCCGCCTCGGCGATGTGTGTGGCGTCGACCGCGGTCACGCCATGCATCGCCGCGAGGTCGCGGGCGTTCGCGAGCGCCCGGCGTGCGTGTCCCGGTGTGAGCGCGAAGCGCCCGGAGAGATCGCGGAGGTCTCTGTCCGAGACGTCGATCGCCTCCAGCGTCGCCGCCTGCCGCCATTGGGCCACGCGGTCCGCGAAGCGATCGACGTGGCAGGCGACCTCGATCGTCCGTCTCCCGGCGCAGGCTCGCCAGCGCTCGTCGGCGCCGGTTTTGAACATGACGAGCGTGGACGCCGGCCACCGCTCGACTGCACGCGCGACGTATGCGTCGCGGCGGCGCCGGCGGGGTTCTTCGTCGGCGGTCGCGTCGAACCCTTCGACGAGGACGACCGCGCGCTCGAGCGCGATCGCGACGCCGAGACGATCCAGGGTCGCCGCGAACGTGGGCTCGTCATGCGAGGCGGCCCGCAGATCGAGATGCGCGAGCGGTCTTCCGGTCACAGCCGCGGCCGCGGAGGCGGTCGTCCAGCGGCCCGATCCCTCTTCGCCGACGAGCGCGATGACAGGAAGCGCCCGAGTCGACCTGCCGTTCAACAAACGGACGACAGCGGCGACGTGGACGCTCGTGCTGTCGCCGTCGACGCTCGACATGTGCGCGTGGGAGAGCCAGGTCACGGCGCCGCGCTCGAGGCCCGCCGCCGCCGAATGGCCATGAAGCCAATGTGCGGGACACGCCTCGAGAGCAAAGCCCGCGTTGAGAAGTCCCGGTTGGGTGGCCGGCGGATCGAGGCGCCGCAGAAGGCGATGCGCGCTCAACGTTGCGCCCGGCGCGAGCGCCTCGACGACCGGGCCGGCACCGCCCCTGTCGCCGACCAGCCGCACGGCTAAGGAAGCCGTCGGCCACTTTCGCGTCACGTCGTTGTTCAGGTACCCGTAAAGCGTCTCGTACTTGAGATCGAGCTCGGGCGCTGCGGCGATGAACAGCAGATCCTCCTCGAGCGGCGAGAGCTCGAACGTCGCCGCCAGCTGACGCCAGCGGGGGCTGCTGTCCCTGAGGCCCGCGGTCACGCGATCGGAGACAGCGTCGAGGGGGCAGACCGCCGGCTGCTGCGCGTCGGCCATCAATGCATCGACTTGTTCGTCGCTGACGTACAGCCCACGGAATTCGTCGAGCGACAGTTGATACCGCGTACGCAGACGCAGGATCTCGCGTTCGATCGATTGGTCGAGACGCGTGAGGGGAACGGCGAAGACGTTGTCCACGTCAGTCCCGCGAGAACAGGAGCCAGGGCCGGCCGCTGGCGTCATGGCCGGTCAGCAGACCACGCGTCATCCCCGTCAGCGTCAGCACGAGGTGCAAGGGAGAGCGGCCGCAGCGGACGACGACCCGATCGGGCTCGAGATCGACGACGGCGTCGAAGTCGAGGAAGTTGCGCCAGAGATGTTCCGGCGTCGACTCGGCGAAACCGGGAAGGCGCTGTGCGAACCTCCACAGCACGACACCCGTGGCGCTCGCCAGTGTCGCTGACCACGAAGCGCCGATGCCGCTCGAACCGCCCATCGTCAGCCATCGCCGGGCCGCCGGGGATTGCGTGGCGGCGGATTCATCGACCTCGGCCACGTGCCGCGCCAGCGACGACCGGCGACGAGCGCCGGCCAGGCGCAGCCAACTGGCCGCGTCACCGATCGTGAGATCGAGCGGGATATCGAAGTACAGGCGGAGCAGCGGATCGCGCGTCGCCTCGACCGATGCGGATCGACCCGCGCAGGAAGTCAGAATCAGCCACTTCAACAGCGCAGCCGGCGGGACGGCGTCCCACATGGGCCATCCAGTCGTCCATTCCGCCCACGGGCATGCATCGAGATCGCGCAGCAACAGAAGCAGCCCGCCGAAAAACGTCGTTATGGGCTCTGCTGGCGAATCGAACGCACGGGGCAGTGGTACCGACTCACCGTCTTCTGCCAGCGCCGCGATACCGGGAGCGGCCGACAGAGCGTCGCCGATCGCGAGCACGGCCTGCTGGAGCCCGCCCGACGGCGCGCCATCGGCCGCGCGGACGTACGCGAACAACGCGCGCCCGCGATCCACGCGGAAACGCAAGGCCCGCCGCCACCCGCTCCAGGCGGCCGCGTAGACCTCGCCGCTCGGGCGCGCGTCCGCACGCAGCGTGCTCGCCAACGCTCGAAGCAGCAGTGTCTCGTCTTCAGCGCCGAATGCCGACGCGACACGCGCCAACGCGTGATCGTCGAGCCTGGCAAGCGCGGCCAGTCCCACCGCCGGATCCTGAGCGAGCACCGTACGAATCGCCGCCGATCGCGAGAGAAGACGGACGCCATCGAGCGGAGCGTAGTACCAGCGGCCCCAGGCGCGGTCTGCGGTGGCATCCGCGACGAATTGCGAGAGGTACGCGGCCCTGTCGTCGAAGCGCAGCGTTGTCGCGCCGTCGCCGCTCTCCCGGAGCGCGGACGCCAACGCGCCGACGAGCGCCTTCGTCATCACCGCGGCGATCTCGTCGGGTGCCGCGTCCACGGCAATGACCACCGACACGTCGATACGGCGGATGATCCACACGCTCTGGTCATCGCCGTCGAACCAGCGTGTAAACGCGCGCCGCAGGTTGTCCGGAAGGTGATGGCGAAGCGCCCCGTTCGTTCGATCTGCGACGTCGTGCGCTTTCTCCGGCGCGGCGCCGATCTCGCAATCGGCCGTGACTCGCGCGAGGGTGAGCGTTCCCGGCATCGAATCGCTCCTCGTTTCTGGTCGATATCCCGCTCGGGACGTCAGCCGACGTTCTTCTTCTGGTTCGGCCGCCGGCCCGGTTTCTTCGTCGACGGCTTCTCCGGCGAGCCGCGGCCGTCGACGCGCGCACGCAACTCAGCGAGCTCCGACTCGAGCCGGTTGCACCGCGCCGTCAACTCGCGCACCGCTTCGACGAATACCGCGTTGAAGCCGGTGACGTTGACGAGCTTTGTGCCGTCAGGTGCTTGCTTCACCCATTCGGGAAAGACGCTTTCGACGTCCTGCGCGATGAATCCGTGCTGGGGGCCGGCTTCCACGTTTTCGGCCTGATCCGCCGCGGCTCGCCACTTGAATTCGACGCCCTGCAACGCGAGCAGCCGCTCGAGTGGACGTTCGATCGAGGTGATCGACTCCTTGAGCCGGCGGTCCGAGGGAAAAAAGACGCCGAAGTCCAGCTGAATGTCCCCGTGGACATGAAGCTTCGCCGTCGGCACATCGATCCCGATGCCGACGAATCCATCGCCCGCGAGCGCGTTGATGATGACGTTGTTCTTTCCGCCCGGCCCCGTGCTCCGAATGTAGAGATGATCGGTCTCTGAATGAAGATCGACGGCCGCGCCGTCAGTGCGAAGATCGATGCGCTTGTTGTTGTCGCCAAGCCTGATTCGATTCCCGACGACGTTCAGCTTCGTCGCCGGCGTGGACGTGCCGATGCCGATGTCGCCGCCCATGAATGCCGTTGTGCCCCCGGTATCTTTGAAGATGAAGAGGCCGTCGTTGCCCCCGTCATACTCGAAGTCCGCCGTCCCCGAAAACATCCGGACGTCGCCCTGCGCGGGATTGGTCGAATGCACCTGGAAGGCTGAGTCTGGTGCGGCGGTGCCGATGCCAATCTTGCCGCCGAGAAACGCGGTCTTGCCACCGGTGTCCTTGAACACGAACAGCTGATCGTCGCCGCCGTCGTATTCGAAATCGGCAGTCGCCGAGAACAGCTGGATGTGGCCCTGCACCGGATTGTCGACCTCGACCTTGGCGGCCGGCGCGTCCGTGCCGATGCCGATCTTGCCGCCGAGGAACGCGGTGAGCCCGCCAGTGTCCTTGAAGATGAATCTCTTGTCGCCGCCGCCGTCGTATTCGAAATCGGCGGAGGCCGAGAACAACTGGATGTTCCCCTGATTGGCGTCGTCGGAGTGCACGTGGAGCTGCGCGGTGGGATCGGGCTGGTTCACGCCGACGCGCGCCGTGGTCACGACACCGCCGACGCGCGAGTTGGCCACGACGGTCAGGCACTCCTTCGGCTTGCTCTTGTCGTCCGTGGTGCTCACGGTGAAACGCGTCTGCGCGTCGTCGGGCGGCCGCGCGGCCGGCGGCGCGAGGTACGCATCGAGCGTCGTCTTCCGAACCGGCGTCTTGACGAGCGTGCGCCGCAAATACACCGGCACGCCGTCGTCGGTGCCGCCTTTGATGCGGTACTCGAGCTTGCCGTCCGAATCGCCTTGCGGCTGCAGACGCGCGTCGCCCACGACGCGCAGGTTGCCCTCGCACCACACTAGGTCGTTGACGGCGCCGGCCGGCGCAACGGTCGGCGCCTGGTAGTTCACGCTTGGGTCGGCCGGATTGTTCGAGCGGTCGCGCAGCCGAATGACGCCGTCGGCCGCGACGATCGCCTCGGCCACGGCGCCGATGTACCGGCGCAGCTTGCGGACCTTGTTCAGATCCAGATCGGTCCTCTTGATCAGCGTCCCGGTGGCGCCCGCGAACTTCCTCCAGCGGAGGATACCGGCGAAGATCGGCCAGCGTGGGTTGTTGCCGCTATCGGGGAACGCCTGGTGCGGGACCGACTCGTCGAACAGCGGAGGCTGGGCTGCGTCGAAGGTCGACAGCGCTTTGGTCGCGTCGACTGATCGATTCGCGAGCGACACCGTATGCGTATCGGTCGACTCGGCCAGTCGCAGCTCGATGCGGAAGCTCTCGACCACGGCTCCGTAGAGGTTATCGTCGGGGCACGAGAACCCCGGCCCTGGTGGATTCGACGGCAGCTCGCGATACGTGAGCCAGACGAACACGGGGATGCCTTCGGCGTCGGTGTCGGGGAAGTTGGCGAACTGATCGAGGCCGACTCGCTGGGGCGCGGGCGCGATCAGGCCGCGGCCGTACCCATCCCACGCGACGCCCGGGGTCAGTACCATTTCGACGTCGTCACCACCAAGTGACCGCTCGGCGAGCTCGAGGCCGATCGCGATGCCCCAGAGGTGCCCGCCGAGCGCGTGCTGCGCCTGTGCGGTGCGCGCGTAGCGCACGAGGGCGTCGAGATCGTCGGCGCCAAGATACTGTCCGTCGTAGTAGGTCGGACGCGTCTTCTGGTCCATGATGTGTCCCCCGATTGGCGCAGGTGCCCTATCGTTTCCTGCGCTTCTTGAGCTCCTCGATCTCGAGCCGCTGACGATCGACGGTGGCGCGAAGCGTCGCGAGCTCCGCGGCCAGACCGTCGACCTTCTCGTTCGACGCAGCCGAGTCTGGGGGCGCGGCGGACGGCGAGAACGAGAACGATGTCCGGCCCAGTCCGAGGAGCGGAAGCAGGGGCTTCAGGACCGGCGCCATCACCTGGTCAATCAGCACGGCCTCGCCAGGATGCTGGAGCGCCGTGGCGGAGACGAGTGGCTGGCCGTCGACCGTGCGGGCTCCGACGGCGCCGAGCAGCAGCGTCGCCGCATTCACCTTCTCGCCTCCGATGAGCGACTCGCCGAGGAGCTGTGAAAACGGATGGACGTGGCCTTGGTTGGCCGGCGCGACGAACGCTCGTTCCTGCGGCTGGCCCGCGGGCGGCGTCAGCCTGACAGCGTCGGCGTCCTCGAAGTTGAAAAGATCCGCGATCGACGTGCAGCACAGCGTGTTGACCAACGCCCCGAACGTCTCACCCTGCTCCCACGCCGAGAACCACGGCAGCCACGACAGCCAGTACTGAATCGAGGGGAACGTCATCAGGAACTTGCGGTGGCTGACGTTGCAGATGTGACGAACGCGGCAGTGGTTGCTCGCCACGGTGATCGTGGCAATCGGCACGCAGTCGTTCAGCTCGGCTGGCGGGCACGGAGGTAGGAGCGCGGAGCAGACACACTTCTGCAGAATTTCGGCCGCGACCGCCAGCATGTCGAGCACCGAGACTTTCCATTGCGATTGATAGGCAGTGAAATCAGTGATGGTACTCGACGGCACGGCCACCGCGGAAAGCCGGGCGGCGATGTCGCAGTCGTACAGGCCTTCTGTGACGAGAAACTCGCGGATGCTCGCGCGAAGACCGAGGAGCCACGTCTGCTGTGAGTTCTTCAAGGCGTTGTTGTTGTCCGACTGTCCCGGCAGACTCGACACGCGCTCGATGAGCGGCTGAAGGCAGCAGAAGAAGCGCTGGATGAGTGCGCCGCCCTTGAAGCGCGTGTCGTCCTTGGGCGGCACGCGATACACCGCGAAGCTGTAGCCTTCGCACACAAGCGTCGGCTCGCATTGCGGCGGCGTCGGTCCGGGCTTGGCCGCCCGTTTGGTTGTCGCGGACTTCGCCGCGCTCTGTCCGCCGCACCCGCAGCCCCCCTGCGGGGACGAGGTCGACGTGCTGCCTGCCGCGCTCGCCCGCCTGGTGCCTCCGTCGCATCCGCATCCGCCGCTGCTGCCCGTCTTGGTGCCGCCGCAGCTGCACGATGCGCCCCGCAGCGCCGTGATGCCGCGCGACTGTGTCTCCTGATAACAGATGGCGAGCACCCAGTCTTCGCTGTCGTCGCGCCCGCTGTCGTCCACGACCGGGGCGACGCCGGGGTCGAAACAGTCGCTCGATCGCGGCCGGCAGCGGTTGATCAAATCGCAGACGCTCACCTTCTCGTCATGGCAGACGACGATGTCGTTGCCGCACGGCGACAGCGCGTAGCCCGGCCTGACGATCACGTTGCCGTTGCCGTCGGGATCGCACGAGCTGCAAACGACCTCGAGGCCGCACGAGATGCCGGTCCCGAACAGATGCCGGTTGTGCAGGCGGTTCTTCGCCACCATGTAGTGATCGAGGCGGTTCAGATCCTCCTCGCTCAGGAGCTGACCGGCGAAGAAGCGTGGACGACACAGACACTCGAGGCCGCCGCACGCCGCGCAGACGGGACGCGGATCGCAGGGCACGGTCGGACGGCAATCGAGCAGGCTCGTCCGTGCTTCCGCGAAAAGTCTTTCGTTGGGCATATCGGCTCTATCCCTTCGTCATGAACCAGCTTTCGAACGTTCCACCCTCTTTGCCGTCACCCGTGATCTTGTTGTTGAGCCATCCCGGCAGATGGTTCGCGTCGACGGCTTTCTTGGTTGCCACCGAGCGGATCAGGTCGCCCTTCAGCACCACCCGGTAGGTCGTCTTTCCCCGGAATGGAGTCGCCGGCTTGAAGACAAGTCCGTTTGCAGGGTCGCTGGGCTTGGTCGGCGTCGTGGGCGGCGTCGTCACGTCGCAGTTGGCCGGCGTCTGCGCGCCGGTCAGCTGTCCTGGCACCTCGCACCAGCATTGTAGGCCCGAGGCGTCGTCGACGTGCATCGCGAGCACCATGAAGCTCTGCTTGTGAATGTCGCCGTTGAAGACCGAGTCCGTGAGGGCGAGGCGCAGACCTTCGTTGTTGATAGCGGAGAGCGAGGTCTCCTGCGGCGCGAGAGGGTCAACGTGGATCCAGTTGATCTTGCAGATCCTGACGAGGCCGGAATCGTTGCCGCTCGGTCCAGTGGGTCCGGTCGGGCCAACCGCGGTGGGCCCCGTCGGTCCCGTCGGCCCCACGCCCGCCGCACCAGTCGGCCCACTCGGTCCCGTTGGCCCAATCGATCCGGTCGGACCATTTGGTCCCGTCGGCCCGACGCCGCCCGCTCCTCCGCCCGCGGGCCCAGTGGGCCCGATCGGTCCGGTGGGCCCGACGCCTCCGCCACCGCCCGGATGATCGAGGATGCAGTCGATGACTTCCTTGATCAACTGCGTCGACGGCAACAACACCCGACCCAGATCGTTGTCGATGGCGACGGTGTTCGCTGGAGCGGGAGCGGGCGGCGTGTCGACGATACTGTCGCCGGGATGCCAGTTCTCGATAGTGGCCAGCACGATGCAGTCAGGCAGATCGCAGTGCGGGCAGGTCTGGCTATGCGTCCACAGCGTTTCGCACGCCGCGACGGGTTGAGGCGCTGCAGGGGCGGGCGGATCGAGCAGCGCCGACAGCTCGTACGATTCGAGGATCCGGTTCGGCGCGCACTTGTCGTCTGCGCAGCCGCACTCGTCGTAAAGCACCGGCACGGGCTCGGTCTCGCACTCGCGATATCGGATGCAGATCTGCAGCGTGTGCGATTTGCCGTCGTCGGTGCCGGCGGCAATCTTTTCGCGCAAGTCTTTGATTGCCTTGACCGTCCACAGATTGAGGTAGTCCTTCTCGCGCACGATCACTTCGTGGCCACAGCAGTCGATCGCCGTGCCCGGACCGACGACGACGTATTGCGCCTGACATTCCGGCTTCTCGTGCTGGCCGACTCTCAGGCCGCAGACGACGCCGGTGCCGTGAAGCGTCTGGTTGTGATGCCAGAGCTTCTCGGTGACGTACCGCTGCTCGTCGACGAAATCGCGCGCGAGCATCAGCTTGCCCGTCCAGTAGGCGTTTCGCGTGAACGGTCCGAATTCGCACGCCGGGCATGTGCAGCCGCAATCATGATGGGCCATGGTCTGTACTCTCCGGATCAGCCGAGACGCATCGTCGTGCCGACGCGCCCTTCTTTGCCAACGGCGATCGCCGGGCCGCCCTGCAGATGGGGCGGCGTGGTCAAAATGGAGGCCGCGCCAAGCGGCGTCGTGCCGAGCGTGACGCCCTGCGGCACGGCGGCAACCACTGTGTCGAAGCCCAACATCGACTGGATGCCGATGCGGAATCGCGGTTCGACGAAGTGGAGCTGCCCGCGCGTGCCCGCAGGCGAGTCGGTCTTGAGCAGGTTTTCGAGGGCCTTGCGCGTCCGGTCCATCGCCGAACAGCGCGCCGGTACGAAGACCGAGAACTGATTGGCGTGGACCAGAAACGGGTCCTCGTCCGGACGCGGCGAAGCGTCGAGGCGTGTCACGCCGGCTTGCGCGTGCGCGCCGAGCTTCGAACGGCCGACGATGCGCTCGCCCCAGACGACCGCGTCGTTGCCGAGGCTTCCGGAACCGACGCGCAGCCATCGACGCAGACGGAAGTGCTCGAGGACGAGCGGCGGCGGCTCGTACGGCGGAGGCGCCGGTGCCGGGCCGCATGCCGGCGGCGCGAGCGCGCATCGCCCGGGCAGGCGTGATTCGACGGAGCACGGCGCATGACGATCGAAGTCGAGGAGCAGCAGGAGCGCGTCGCGCAGCCCTCCGACCGTTCCCCGCCGGTCGAACATCGCGCCGGCACGCTTCAGAAAACGGCGCCGGGTCGAGATGTCCCAGTTGCGATCGACGGCGACACCAATCCAGGCGCCGAGCCACGAGAGGAAATCGACTTGCCGCGGATCGCTGGTCGAGGCGGGAGTCGAACCAGGATCGAAGAGACACGCCATCTTGTCGATCTGCTGCTCGATGCTGCGCAGCGACGTATCGAAGAGCGCGAGGAACCGATCGGTGAAGTCCGCGCCGACGGGATCCATGCCGAAGACGGCCGGCAGGAATCGGCGAAGGCTCACGCGTGGGAACTCGATCAGGATCGCGTCGATGGCCGGCGTCGCGAACCCATCTCCCTCGAGAGCGAGCTCGAGCCAGAGATGGCGGCCGGGCATGGCTCGCACGAGACAGTCCCAGCGGCCGTCACCGTCGAAGGCGGTGGCCTCCGCGCATTTCTCGAAGACCTTGAGCGAATCGGGCTCGAGATCGGATGGTCGTTCGTCGGCGCACAGCGCGCGGACGGTCACACGCGTTCGTTGGGGCAGCGTGCCGTACAGTACCACCCGGTGCCACACGCACTGAATGATGTGACTGTCGAGAGGCTCGCTGCGATATGTCGCGGAGCGCTGGTACTTCGGCGCCGGCGCCGAGCGTTGACGTTCGACGGAGTTTCCGTCGACGCCGAAGACGAGATCGGCGCGCGGATTGGCTTTCTTGACCGATGATGGATCGCAGCAGGGCTCGAGCTCGAGGTTGCCCTGGACGTCTACGCCGAACGGAAGACGCGGGAAGGCCGCGCGGACTTGCGCGACGGTGGCCGGCGGATCCTTCAGCGGTCTCCCGTCCGCATCGAACACACTCAGGGGCGACGGCGCGCCTGGCGTCACGACGTAGATGTCGTCTCGCGCATCGATCGCCAGATGCACCGGAGCTTGCGCGATCGGCCAGCTGCGTTCCCACGCGCCGCTTGGCGCAAAACGGTGGAGCTTGCCGACCAGGTCGCCGACCCAGACACGGCCCAGCGAGTCAACTCCGACTGACACGGGACGCCACGGCCGCTCTTTCTCCGGAGGCGTGAGGTGACCCCGCAGCGCGAAGCCTTTCAGGGCGAAGACGCTCACCCGGTGGTTCTGGCGGTCGTGCGGAGGAGTCTCCACACCGGTGTCGCATACGTACAGGTTCCCGCAGCCGATTGCGATCGCGCCCGGATTCCGCAGCTCGCGTGGTCCGGCGCCTTCGCCCCCGAGGCAGGGCACCGTGGCAAACCGGCACTCGCACGGGTCGAAGCGCTTCAGTTGAAGGTGCGTGCGGTCTAGCTGGTACACGCTCCCGTCGGGACCGAGCGCCACGTTCGAAGGCGGACGCACGCCGCCGAACGATCCAGTCGGCTCCCCGAGACTCCGGACAGACCCCGGAAGCCGCGGCAGCGTCAGCGCGCAGCGCTCGGCGTCGATCATCGTCGGCCTCGCAGCTCCTGGCGCGATCGGCCGGAACCCGATCGTGCCGTTCAGGAGGATCGCGCGCGGGTCGTGCGGCGGCGCGGGCGGTGTCGGCAGGACCCGCGTCATGCGTCCTCCGAGTCGGCGTTCTGGCCGACGCTGATCGTGTGATCCGTCGAATACAACAGCCCGTGCCGCGCGATCGGCACGTCGGTGCAGGCGTCCCGCTCCTCGTCATCGAGGACGATGGTCAGTCGCGTGATGCTCCCGACGCCGACGACGCTGAAGACCTGCTGGTAGACGCGCGAGTAGTAGATGGTGCCGCCGAAAGGCCAGCCGCGCTTGTTGTCGCCTCCACGCAGCGGATGGAAGTAGTCGACGAGCGCCTTGGCCACGTCGTCGTGCACCCGGGCGGCGTCGGCCGTATCGAGCGCGACGATGTCGGCGCGGATCTCGATATGCTGATAGGTGGGCTTCAGCACAAAGATCTCGGTCGTGAGCAGCCGGCGCTCGTCGAGGTAGCGGCAGACGCTGCGCAAGGTGCCGTCGGACGGCATCGGCTGATCGCGGTCGGTGTCGGGAACGACGACTACCGACACAATTCCCGGAAGCGGGAGCTGCGGGTAGTCCGGATGGAAGCCGGGAAGCGCTTTTGCGCGCTTGACGTTGGCGGCCTGCTCCGCGAGATATTCGAAGTCGGCGGCGGTAACCGCACGGTCGCGGCTGCGAAGCGAGCTCGGCGCGCGATCCTTCGCTTCTTGGAGCGTCTCTTCTTCTCGTCCCGAATTCGCGGCCAGCAAGTTCGTGACCTTGCCCGCGTCCACGCCCGCGACCGGCGTCACCAGCGTCGAGATGGCGCCGGCCGGCACGTTGCCGCGCCGTCCGCCCCCGAACCGGTACACGCGTGCGACAACGTTTCCGCCAGGGTTGGCGACGTACGCGACGGGCACGTTGCCGTTGACGCCGTCGCCGGTCGCGATCTCTCCGGTGGTGCGGTTCAACGTGTAGTTGTCGTCGGTCGGTCCCGATGCAAGGAGGTCCGGCACCTCCGTCCACGTGTCGGGGCCTTCGTCGCTCACCGTGATCTCGAGCGTGAGGGAGTTCGCGACGACCGGGCGGTTAGCGAGCTTGAACGTCTGATTGAGGCTGCCGTCGCTGCCGCCGAGTACTTCGTCCCGGATTGTCTCGGCCTGCTCGACTTCGACGGTGTTCGTGCGGATCGCGAGCAGCTGCGGCGGGTTCTCGTACTGGCTCTTCACGACGCGGGCACGCAGCCAGTACAGCTTCTGGGGGTCGGTCGGCTGGAGGGTCGCTTTCGAAGCGACCTTGATCCCTGCGGCCGGCAGCTTGAGCAGCACGTGCCCGGATCGGGTCAGGGCGAGGGTGTCGTCGCGCAGGAGCGTCAGGGCTCGCCAGACGCCGGCGTCGTTGTATTCCCACGCTAGCGTCGCGGGCGACTCCGAGGCCGCACCGTTGCAGGTGACGTACGGCACGCCGCGCTGATCGGCCGTGACGACGAACGCGAGATCGAGCGTTTCAGGAAGCAGGTTGTCGACGTCGTTGAGGCCGAGCGCCAGATACGCGTCTATGGGCGCGCGGGACCCGAACGGCTGGAACGGCTGCGCCTGGGTGTTGAAGTCGGTGAGCGGCGTGAACGCGGTGTCGGGATCGTAGCCTCGAACGTCGGCCAGCACCGCGCGAAACGCCACGAGCGCTTTCACCGTCTCGAAGATCAGCGTCGGCCCACCGTCCCCCGCGTCCGCGGACAACTGCGTGCGCTCGGGCACGCGCACGACCTGTGGGGCGGAGGGGTTGGACAACAGGGGCAGCGTGACCTCGGCCTTCGCGGGCTCCGCCGCGCGCAGCTCGATGCCGATCAACTGCAGGAACTTGATGTAGTTCAGCGCCGGAACGCGGTTCATGCGGTAGAGCAGCATCTCGGACAGCCACGCGAACACCTGCGTGAGCGTCACGCCCGGATCGTTGTCGTTGACGTCGGTCCATGCCGAGACGCCGGGGCGCCACTCCGGCGCGTACCGCGCGATCCGCGTGCGGACCTCTCGCACGATGTCGTCGTACGTCCGGTCGTCGAGCTTCGGCAGTAGATCGTCGAGCGGCATGGCGGCGCCTTCTACGCGGCCTCCTGGATGTAGAACGGATACACGAGGTTCCCGATCGCGTTGTTCGCGCGGATGCGGTAGTTGATCCGAATGAGCAGCAGGTTCTCGCCCTGCGTTTCGGTGGAGACATCGAGCACGTCGATCCGCGGCTCGTACTTCACGAGCGCCGACCGCACGGCGTCGACGACTGCGGCACACGCCCCCGGTGTGTTCGGCGAGAACGTGAGGTCATGAATGCCGCAGCCGAAGTCGGGCATCATCACACGCTCGCCCTTTGCGGTCGAAAGAATGAGGAGCACGGCCTCTTCGATGCGCTGCTCGTAGCGAGCCTGCGCGATGCGCCCGTCGGGCGCCACCTGTAGGGGGAATTTCCAGCCGATCCCGAGAAAGTCGCGGGCCATGACGCTACGCCAGCTCCACTTTGGGTTGACCCGGGTTGGACGCACCCGGGAGATAGAAGATGTGCTCGGCCTCGAGGTCGCCCGCGACGATCACGCGCATCTGCGGATACGGCGTGAGGCGGATCGACCCGTCCCCGAGGATCGACACCGACGCCAGCTGCGAGCCCGCGCCGTCGAACGCTGCGAGCGTGACCACGGCGTTGCTTCCAGAGGCGTCGATGTCCAGCGAACCGACCGGCTGCGCCGCGCCGTTGCGCAGCACGAGGCGGACCCGTGTCGCGCTGTCGGGATTGGGCGTCAGCTCGGCGCCGAATCGCGCGGCCTTGGCAGCCGAGGCGAATTCGATCGGCGGGCTCTCGGGTCCGAGCCCGACAGCGTCGACCTTGCCTCGACGCGCACGGAACAGCCCACGCACCCGGTAGAACGGAAAGTGCGCCGTCGCTGCCTCGATCTGCGGCGCACCGGCGACATCGATCTGACCTGCCGCGACCAGAAGGCCCGCCCACGGGCCGTCGCCGACTTTGGGCGGCAGCAGTGGGACACCTGCGAGCGTCGTGAGATCCAGGCCGGCGACCGGCTGCCAGATCTTCGCGTTCGCGTCCCAGATCTCGTGACTTCCGCCCGGCATCCGCACGCGCGAGATCAGCGCCTGCGCGGCGGCAAGCTCTTCGGGCGCCATGGCGCTGCCGTCTGGAAAACGCACGGCGGCGAACGATACAGCGACGGGACTCTCGATCGGCGCAAACACACCGGCGACCGGTTTGAATGACAGATCCGGGGCCGGCACGGCGAGCGACAGCGGCGTGCTCATATGAGGTTCCCCGCGCCCGGCGTATACGTGCTGCCGACAACCGTCGTCGCGATGAGCGTCGAGCATTGCAGTACGCCGGAGAAGCTGGCCATGCCCGCGCTGACGCTCATCACGCCGGCGGTGACGCTGCACACTCCGCTCGCCGCCACGGTCATGGCGCCCGAGGCCTGAATGGTCATCGCCGCGTCGCACGCGATCGTCATGACCGCCGACGACTGGACCGTCATGGCGGCGTCCGTCTTGACCGTCATCATCCCGGTCGACTCGACGTTCATCATCCCGGTCGACTTGACCGTGGTTTCGCCTTGCGTCTCGATGCTGGTCTGCGCGGTCGACTTGACAGACAGGTTGCCGGCGGTGACATTGACGGCGATCCCGTCCGGGCCAATCGTGATCGTGTTCTGGTTGGCTTCGATGGTCGCCTTGCCCGGCTGATCCTCGAGCGTCACGTTCCCACCACTCTTCGTCTTGAGCGTCACCTTGCCGTCCTGATCGAGGACCTCGAGCTGATGCCCCTTCTTGCTCTCGAGCGTGATCGACTTGGCCTTGTCGTCGAAGGTGAGCGAGTGTCCGTCGGCGGTCTTCACCTTGATCCGGCGATCGCCGTCCTTGTCCTCGAAGCGCAGCTCGTGCCCGCCAGGCGTCACGATCAGACGATTGGTCTTCGCGTCGTCGGGGGCTTCGTCCTCGCCGTTCCAGAGGAATCCGACGACATATGGATGATCGAACTCGCCGCGATCGAACGCGACGAGCGCCTCGTCTTCAAGTTCGGGCATGAAGCGCGCGCCGCGCTTCTTGCCGGAGAGCAGCGACGCGATCGGCGCCCAGTGGCTCGTCTGCGGTGGATCCATCCACGGGAATTTGACCTTGACGCGTCCGAGCTTCGCGTCGACTTCGCTTACCAGGCCGACCGCCACGCCTTCGATCCGCTTCACTGCACACCCTCCAGAGAGCCCGTGACTTCGCGCCGCGCCTCGAAGCGCGTCGTGTATCCCGAGTCGCCCAGCGTGTGCGTCGTGCTGACGACGTAGTACGTCCCCGAGAACCGGGCGCCGAGGCCCTCGATGTCGACCTTGCAGCCGGCGCAGAGCGCCGGCAGGCCGACGCACGAAGCCGACGCCTTGACCATCTCCTTCTGCCGATCCTTGAGGATACCGATCGCCACCTTCTTCGCCTCCTCCTTGGTGTGCACCGGCTTGTGGACGACGACCTCCTCGCGCGGATCGCACTTGTTCAGCAGATCGTGCAGGTCCTTGTTGACGGCGAGCTCCTTGTCGTCGAGCGACACCTTCTCGGAGATCTCCTTCTTCTTCGCCCGGTCCCAGCCCTTCACGGTCACCGACTTGATCTGGTTGGCGGTCGTGAGCGTCGGCTTGAAGTCGATGAGCGACGCGCCCCAGCGGAGCTTGTAGAGCGGCTCGCGCGCGCCCGGCGTGCGGCCGTCGGAGGGTCCGAAGTAGAGGTGTGTCTTGCGCCGGTCGGGGTCCCTCGATTTCGGCTCGCCCTCGCGAATGGACACGACGTAGCCGAGGCGCTTGGCGCGCACGAACAGGAAATCGATGTCGTATTGGTTCACCTGCGCGACGTACGGCGTCGACTGCTCCTGGCCTTGCGCTTCGTCGGAGATCACGATCGGCATCGGAAACCGTTTCTGGTCCTTCCCCAGCTTGGGGTCCGTGAGCTGGCCGATGTTCTTGGCGATCTCGCTGTCGCGCTTGTCGGCCCACGTCGTGCTGTACTGCTTGCGGCGGAGCTTGTGCAGCGCGTTGACACCGCGGACGGCGAGGGTGGGCGCGCCCGCCGAGGGAAAGTTCGGCTCGAGCGTCGTGAACGTGCCGCGCACGAGCGTGCGCAGATCGCCGAGGTAGCCGACGCGCACTTCGACTTCGCGGTTGCAGGGATCGAACAGCCGGGTGCGCTGCGCGTCGGCGTCCGACCCTTTGAGGTCGGCCGTCGATTCGGCGCCGACGTACTTGAAGCGGCGGCCCGCGGCGTCCCAGTTGTTCACCGTGATCTCGAAGCCGTCGATTTCCTTGAGGCTGTCCCTGTACGTCACCTGCGAGACGTCGCGCAGCACGTCGCGCGGCAGGCCGACGCCTTCGATCCGGATCTCGAATTGCGGCACATAGAACCCGTGCTGTGCGCGCGACTCGTCGGCGAGTGTCGGGATGGCCATAGTCGGGTCACCGAATCGAAGGTACGGTCAACAGAACACCGGCGTCGAGCCGGCGCGGATCGTCGATGTCGTTCTTTTCGGCGATGGCCCGCCAGTCGCCGGGCCGCGTGTAGTAACGCGCGGCCACGGCTGACAACGTCTCACCCTGGCGCGTCAAGTGCGCGTGCGTCCGATCGGGCGAGCTCAAGTTGAGCTGCGTGAGCTGTTCGTCGAGCGTCTTGTACTCGCGCAGCGCCAGCGTGAGCGTCGCCCGAAGGGGCACGCCTTCGGGGCTGAAGAACGTGAACTTCTGGCGGCAGCTCTCGACGACGCCTCGGAAGCTATTGCGGCGCTGGTTGCCCGCGGCGGGAGGCAGGTTGGCGCCGGGAAACGCCGCGTTCCATGCGAAGGTGACGATGGGCGGCGCGTGGCCGGCCGGCTCGATCTTGACGAGCGAGTAAATCGGGTCGGTGAGCGTCGTGACGCTCGTCGCGCCCGCGCCGGTCCCGTGGTCGGTCGTATCGAAGAACAGATCGACGGACAGCTTCTCGACCTGGCCGCGGACGAACTGCACGATCGGCGAGTCCAGCCCCGGGATCCCGATCTCGGCGAGCTGCGCGCTCTTGTCGAGCGAGAACTCCGTCGGGTTGTACTGGACTTCGAAGATCTCGAGGCCCGAGCTGTACTCGGCGGTCAGCGTCGCCTTGGCGAGCGGTGTCATGGCGTCACTCCTCCGCGTCGCGTTCTTCGGCTACGCCGCCCGATACGCGGCGTTCGGCGCGCACGCGGGCGCCGTGGCCTTCCCGTTCGTCCACGGCGCGCAGCACCGCGGCGACGATCTGCCGCATCACCTCGGGCGAGGTCAGGCTGCTGCCGTCGACCGCCTTCACCGTCGCCACCACTTCGCCGATCTCGACGTCCATGCTCACCCCGCGGCCCCGCCGATGCCGGGCTTGCCGCCGACGCCGGGGACCTGATGAATGCCTTCGTGCGCGATTTCGATCGCCTCGATCGTGACGCTGCTCTGGGAGGCGTTGAGCGACGGCCCCGTGTACTTCACCGGCAGGCCGCGTCTGAAATACCAGGCCTGCACCGGCACCCTCGCGGCGTCGAGGAGCACGATCACGCCGTCGCGCCGACGGCCGTGTCCTTCGAGAAAGGCGAAGTGCCAGTCCCAGAGGTCGGTGCTTGCGGTGATCCCGCGTTTGAGCGTCACGTTGCCCCACGTCGTGCGGCCGACGAACTTCAGCACCCCGCCGTTATTGCCGCCTTCCTTGTATTCGTCCGGCGTCAGCGTCATCTCGATCCCGGAGCACTCGGAGAATCCGCCGGCCGCCGCGTCGAGAATGCCGGCGAGCGCCAGCGGCGCGGCCGGCGCCAGCGCGCTCGTCGAGTCGAGCAGGCTCACGATGAAGTTGTAGTTGAGCGCCGGATCGTTCCTCACGCCGACAAGGGGGCTCATGAGGCGGCCTCCACGCGCCCGCTCTCGCTGATCTCGAGCGCGTTGTCGCTCACGGCGACGCGGATGACGACGAACTCGAACGGGGTGGCCGGCGCGACGCCGACTTCGGCGACCAGCATGCCGCGCGCGCGCTGGTCGGACGGATTCTCGAGCTCGCTGCAGTTGACGAAGAATGCTTCCTGCGCCGTCTTGCCCGCGAGCGCTCCGCGCCGCCACATCTCGAGCAGCAGGCTGGTCAGCGTGAGGTGCAGCTTCGTGCGCGTCACCCCGTTGTTCGGCTCGAACGTCGCCCACTGCGATCCGATGCGGATCGCCTTCTCGAGCATCAGCACGAGCCGACGGACATTGACGAAGCGCCAGTCGGCGTTGCTCGACAACGTGCGCGCGCCGAAGATCCGCAGGCCGCGTCCGGGGAACGCGCGAATGGCGTTGATCTGCTCGGGGTTGAGCACGCCGTGCAGCGAGTCGTCGATGGGAAGCGTGGTGGCCTGCACCCAGTTGAGGGCGCCGTTGGCCGGCGCTCGGTGCACGCCGAGACGCAAATCCGTTTGCGCGATGAACCCGGCGACGTGACCCGAGGGCGGCACCGCGCGCAGCCCGCTGTCGTCGAGCATCAGCGGGTCGGGCGCCATGAGCCATGGCGCGTACAGCGCCGCAAGGTCCGAGTCGAATCGCCGGCGCCACGCGCGCAGCGGCCCGATGCCCAGGCCCGGACGGCTCACAACGTCGAACGGCGGATCGAGGATCGCGAATCGATCGTGGGCGGCCGTGCAGTGATCGACGACGGCCTGCTGCACTTGGAAGATCTGGTCCGCCGTGAAGCGCGGCGGCAGGTCGCCGACGCTCGGCGTGCGCGGCACCGCGACCTGAACCGACTGAGCCGGCAGACAAGGGTTGACGACGCATACCGGCGGCGGCTGTTTGACGGGAGGCAGCGCCGGCTGAATCTGGATGTCCGGCACGGCGACAAGCGCCACCTCGCCCACCGGCTCCAGCGCGCGCAGGCCGCGAGTCTTGCGGCGCCGCGTCTCCTCGTCGTCGAAGATGCTCGCCGGCTCGCCGAGAAAGTCGCCGACGGTGAGGGGCGACAACCCATCCAGGCCGCCGATCAGGCTGCGCCGCGGCAGCGACTGCGATGCCATTGGCCGCAGCAACGCGGTGATGTCCGCTGGCGACAACGGCGACGTCGGCTGCAGCAGCGCGTTAGCAGCCGCGCGCCGTTCGTCGACGATGGTCACCGGATTCGGCGCCTCGTCTACCGGTCGATCGCGCCGCGCCGCCCGCCTCGAAAGTGGAGGGCGGGGTGACAGGCCGTCGAGCGGCGAGACTTGGGGCGCCAGGACCGTCGCGCCGTAACGCGGGTGCGCCGGCACCAGCGAGAGTCGATCGACGACCGAGACGAGGCGTCCAAGCTCACGCACGAGGAGCGTGTACTCGATGCTTTCGAGGAGAAGGGACCGTGCCGGATCGTATCCGGCGAGCGGCTGCTCGTAGTTCAGGCGATTGGGCCGGCGCGGATTGACCCAGTAGAGCCGGTTGAGATCGGCGTCGACGGCGGACACGACGCGGTATGTCGGCGCGCCGGGCGGCATGAACGCGCGGACGTGAGTACCGCGCTCGAATCCAGCGACCGATGCGACCGTCACGTAGTTCGGCGCTGACTGCGCCGGGTCGGCCGTCGTCTGCGCGCGATTGGTCTCCCGCCATTCGATCTCGACGTCGTTGCCCCACACGCCGGGGCTGGCGGCGTCGACGCGCAAGGCGTCGACCACGGGCGGCAGCGCTCGCCGCGTCGATGCGGGTGTCGCGGCGCGCGAAGCGACGCGCACGACCCAGCAGCGGCGTCCGCCGTTCTCGAAGAACGCGCGCACGGCGTAGGCGAGGTACCCTGCGCCGGTGACGTCGCCGAACCAGCTCACGAATTGGCGCCACGAGTCGACGGGGAGGGCGGTGTCGAGCGGGCCGCGCCGCGCGATGCCCACGAAGCCCGCGATGTCGGTGCGCAGCGGCGCGACCGCTGCGTCGCCGGCGTCGGCGCGCTCGATGTAGACCCCGGGGGTGACGTAAGTCGGCATGACGTGGACCCGGTGCCGCTACATCTCGATCGTCAGGCCCTCGTGAACGAGCTCGACGGACTCTATCGCGATCTCGTTGCCGGCGGCCTTGAAGCTCGGGCCCTCGATCTTGTTCACCCACGCGTTTTCGGCGTGCCATCGCAGCGTCGGCTGCCGCGCCTCGTTCATCAGGATGATCGTCACGTTGCGGCGATCGGGCTGCCCGTTTTGAATGTTGCGGTACCACGCCCAGAGCGACTTGTCCTGCGTGTAGCCGCGCTTGAGCGTGATGTTGCTGTACTTGCGCAACCCCGTGAGCTTGCGCACGTTCTGCTGCAGGTCGGTGCCCTCGCGATAGTCGACGGCGTCGCCCTCGGCCGTGAGGCCGCTCGCTTCCGAGAACGCACCGAGCGGCACGCCGTCGATCTCGAGCTGGAAGTTGAATGTGCGGTACGGATCCCTGCGTTCGCCGGTGGCCATTTATCTCTCCTTACTCGTCGGCGTGAGCGGTCCACAGACCGATGCGAACGACCACGAACTCCGCCGGCTTGACCGGCGCGACACCCACCATGCAGATGAGGCGCCCGCTGTCGATGTCCATTTGCGTCATTGTGGTGCGGTCGCACTTGACGAAGTACGCCTCCTCGACCTTGGTGCCCTCGAGTGCGCCGTTGCGCCAGACGAGCGTGAGGAAGTTCGAGATCGATCGAGTGACGCGGGCCCAGAGGGGCTCCGCATTGGGCTCGAAGACGACCCATTGCAGCCCCCGATTGATCGACGCTTCGATGAAGATCAGCAGCCGGCGGACGTTGACGTACTTCCAGTCGGAGTCGCTCGTGATGACCCGGCCGCCGTAAACGCGGATGCCGCGGCTGTTTGATCGGAAGTCGCGAATGACGTTGATGTTGATCGGGTACGGGTTGAGGATATCGTGTTCGCCTTTGTTCAACAGGCGCTGCAGCCCGACGACGCCGCGCACAACCTCGTTGGCCGGCGCCTTGTGCACGCCGCGCTCGATGTCCGTCCGCGCGTAAACGCCGATCATGTGGCCCGACGGCGGAATCGCATATTCGTCGGCCTGCGACGAGCTGGCCGGGAATGGCGGCGGGATGAGCAGCCACGGGTGGTAGATCGCCGCGTACTTCGTGTCGTACTGCTGCCGCTGGTTGATTACGTCGGCAATGGCGTCGTGCGGCGGCCGCTGCGCGTCTAGCACTGCGAAGCGGTAGCGGGCGAGCTCGCAATGGTTGATGAGCGCGTTCTGCATCGCCGCGCTCGTACGGCCCGGAGCCGCGACGATGCTGATGTCCTCGATGTTCTTCAGCGAGAAGAGGCCGGTCCGGTTTTCCGGGTTCGCATCGTCCCCGCCGATGTACGACGGGTCGCCCATCGTCGCCATGCCGTCGTCGCCGCCGCCGAGTGCGTGACGGGCCGGCTGGACGGTTCCGTTCGCCAACAAATCGGTGAGCGCTTCCGGCCCGAGGCGAATCGTGTTGTTGGGGGCGAGGTCGTCCACGCGGATGTACCAGCTGTCGCCGTCGGGTCGCCGATCCGACAGGCGAAGCGACACGCCGGGCGCGGCAATCTGACCGATGACCGTCTCGACGTAGCGGCTGTGGCGTGGGTCCATAGAGAGGTAGCGGAATACCTCGCGATCGATCTCGACGTCCGCTCGCGAAGGATCGCTCGGATCGGGTGCCGCGAGCAGCCGGACCGTGAGACTGAACTCGCGGGAGCGCACGTAGAACGCCGCGCCGTTGATCGTCGGCACCTGCGCGGCTGTCAGCTGCGCCGCCGCGTCGAGCGTCGCTTCACCGGTCGCCCGATCGATTCTCATCACCTTGACAGTCGCCAGAAGCGCGTCCCCATTGACCGCGCGCACCTCGAGGATGGTGCCGGGTTCGACGCCAGTCGGTGTCAGGAGCCGGATCCGATTGACGCCGATGGCGGCGGCGATCGGCGTCCGCGCCACGCTGCCGGTGTCTTCGTCGGCCACCGACACGCGGAGACGGTTTCCCCATCCGCCGCTGTCGATGGCCTCGACCAGAATCAGCGGCGTGCGTTCGGCGACCGGGGTGCCGGCGGCGTGGGGGATCGTGACCGGATGAACCAACCGCACGGGCTGCGCGTTCGCCGCTTGCGCGTCGTCGGCCAGCGGGTGATAGAGCGTGCCGACGCCGGGCACGACGAACCGCAGAATCTCTCCGTTGAGATAGCGATCCGCGGGAACCGCGATGACCGCGTCGCCACCGTCGGCGACGACGATCTGCGTCGCGCCGCGATTGGCCGCGAGGACGAGCGACGTCGGCGGCCGCGAGAGATCGACGGTGGGAGTTACGACGGTGACGGCCGTGCCGTTGGCGTGGTCGCGGCTCAAGGGCTGCGTCAGGACGACCAGGCCGATGTCGGGGGCGGCGCCAAGCGGGTCTTGATTGAGGATCTGGCTCACGGCCGCGAATTCAACGGTGCCGCCCGCGCTCATTTGCAACACCTGATTGAGCGCGAGCCCGATCCGGTTGTTCAAGGAGACCACAGTGTCGCCGGCGGCCGCGTCCGCGTTGAGGGCCTTTGGATTCGGAGTGACCGGCGCCGGGTTCGGCGCCATCGTCACGCGCGTGACCGACGTGCCGGCCGGGTATACGTCCGCGGTCGGCGTCCCGAGCGTCATCACCGCGAGCTCACCGATGCGACGCGCCTCGCGATTCGCCACGTCCAGCGGGTCGAACACGACGATGTGCGATCGGTTGTTCACCAAGCCGCCGTTGATGTCGAGAAAGGCCATCCCATCGCCTGGCGCGACCGGGTGATTGGCTTCGAGGGTGGTGCGACGTCCCGGGGCCAGCGGGACCAGAGTCGGCGCGGCGCCGACGGCGTGCTTTCTGACGTAGCCAGAGGGTTGCGGCAGGACGGCCGGAGCTGGACCGAACGGCGGGTTCAGGGTGATTTGCAGGTTAGCCCCCGCCATGGCGCTTACGGTCACGAAGCCGAAGACCGGTGTTGGGGTGCCGGCGCCGATCTCGAGGAGATCGTCTTTGGCAACTTCGCCCAGTGCGCCTGTGACCTCGATGGTGCCCGCGACCACGGCCTGCAGGTCGAACGTCAATGGAGCGGCCGGCGCCGCGCCGAACGGATCGAGCTTCGAGATGTAGCCGACTAGTGAGATCTGATGGTCGCGTTGGAGCGGGCTGTCAAGCGTGATCTGCAGCAGCGGCACGGCGGGGACCACGCCGCGCACGAAGCGATACTCGGCGTGGCCTTGGACCGGGTTCACTGCCGTGCCGATCTCGAGCAGGTCGTTGACGACGATATCGTTCGCGACGGCTGTCACGCTGATCACGGTCGCGCCGGCCGGCACCGCTGCGGCCAAGTCGAAGCTGTTCGGAGCGGCAGCGAGAACGCGGTCGACTTCGTACACGTTGTCGGCTGTGAGCGACGACGCCACGGGATTGTGGGTGCGAGCGAGCGGGAAGGACAGGGCGACGTGATGGGCCGGCTGGACACCGGGCACGGCCGCCGCTTCCACGTTCCAGTACTCCGCGCGGCTGCCGTCGCCGATGCGGATGTGATCGCCGTCGGCGAGCCCGCCGGTCCCGGGCGCGACGGAGTTGGTGTTCACGACGTACAGCGCTGTCTGGTCCGTGTTGCCGCTCGCTTCGGGCGCTGCACGCAGCAGCCACGTCGCCGCGGACGCGGCCGAGCCCCGGTCATGCAGCTGAAAGCTCGCGTGCTGCGAAGCGTTCGACTCGACCCGTGTGATGTACAGGCGCTTGCCGCCGTTGGTGAAGAAGCCTTCGACGGCGTGCGGCAGGAAACAGTGCAGGTCGGGTGGATTGCTGCCGGGCCTGACGAAGATGGCCGGATCGAGCTTGTCGCCGAACCAGCGCACGTACTCGCCGTAGCTCGTCACGAGAATCGGCACGTTCACAGGTCCGCGTTCGGACACGCCGAGCATTCCTGCCGTGCTCGTCGAGACGCCCTCGATGGGCTTCGAGCCAGTGTCGATCTCCTCGACGTATACATCCGGAGCGAGATATTCAGGCATGTGATTCTCCGTTGCCGATCACGAGTGGCATCAAGGAAGTCTGAGATCGACGGATTGCTCGTGTTCGCCGTAGAGCGGCTCGACGAAAAAGGGAAACGGATTCGGCGCAACACCGTCGTTCACGTCGAGCCGCACCCGCGCGATTCGATGAATCGCGGGTAACCGGAAGTAGCCGTCGACGTCGGCCGTCGTCGTATAGAGCTCGTAGTCGTGGTAATCGTCCGCGGCGCCGGCGCTGACCAGGCGCAGGCCGGTGACCGCGAACGCGGGCAGCGCGTCCGCGAATACCGTGCGGTCGCCGACGGCGGCGTCCGCCATCAGCACCTGCGGCGCCGGGGCCGCCGCCGCGGGCAGGTGATCGATCCGGGCACCGGGTGCGTGCGGGTGAAGGCGCGGAAAGTCGAGCCTGACGATGGCGGGCTCGTCCGGCGCCCCCATGGGCGTGACTGCGTTGACGGTGTGGAGCTCCGACGCCTCGCGATCGCCGGCGTCGATGCGCAGCACGTGTCCCGCGACGAGGTTGATCGCGCTCGAGACGGTAATCGGCGTGCTGTCCGGAACAGCGTCGCGCAGCAGGGTCTTCGAATCGAGCGCGGGCGTCAGATCGGCCGGGGCGATTCCATCCCCCGCCGCACGCGGCGCAATCGTCCCTTGCGCGAGCGCCACCGCGAAGAGATTCGGCCCGGGCCCGGTCATGGCGCCGACCGGGACGCCCCCGATGATCGCTTGCTGCCGCACATCCCTCTCGGTCAGCCAGAAATCCGCGAGCATGATCGAGGCGTTGGGCACCGGCGCCGGAGGCAAGCCTCCAGTGGGGACGCGGACGACGCGTCCGCGGAGCACGATCGGCGTGCGATGCAGTGCGACGCGAGCCGGCCGTGCGATGGCCGGGGTGACGAGGTCGTTGACCGGATGGCCGAACACGAGCGGATCCGACAGCGTGATGTCGTTCCCCCCGGGTCCTAATGCCTGGATCGTGACGAACTCTTCGTTCGAGCCAGATCCGAGCACGAGGCTTTGGCCTGCTGCGAGTCCGGCCGTGCTCGTCAAGGTCACGACGGTGGCGTCGGCCGCCCGCGCGGGAGCCGCGACACTACGAGCATCGAACGGGATCGTGAAGTCCACGACGGTCGGCAGAAATCCCTCGGCCGTCACGTTCACGCGAATCACTGGACGCGGGCCGGGCGCCGGCGGAAAGCGCAGCCAGGGCTGCGCCACCAGGCAGAACGTTCCGTCCGCTCCCTGTTTCACGACGAGCTGAGGCGTCGCGGTCCACGCGCGAAACGGAACGCGAATCGGCTCGTTCACGATTTCGTCGACGAGCTGCGCCGCGGCAATTGCCCAGTGGTGGTAACCGACCGGCGGGCCGTCGTCCACGACAGCGTCGTAAACGATGTGGTTGGCCGTGAGAAGACGATGCGCCATCACGGCGTCTCCACCCGTGCCGCGAGCGCGTATGAGGGAAGCGCGACGATAACCGGCGACACCAGCTGCGGCTCGACGGCGGCGTCGATGTCCACGAGGCTGACCTCGTAAGAGACAGAAAGCTGAAACGACCCGGCCAGCCCTTCCCACACGCGCGAGATCTCATCGAGCGACAACGTCTCGAGGCGAACGAAGAGCTGCGCCTGCGTGCCGGCCAGCTCGTCACGAAGGTCAGCGCCGCGCAGTACAGGCGTTGAATGAAACAGCTGGAGCACTTTGCCGAGCACGTACTGCTCGGTGTCCGGGTCGCCCAACTGCTGGCGGTTCGTGATCGGCGTGGCGAGGTAGTGCAGCCGCATGGGGAGGGGCGGCGGCTGCAGTTGCGTCGGCGAAATCCGGCGCGCGGGATCGTTCAGCCGTTCCTCATCGCGGACGACGCGGTACAGCCAGAGCGAGAGGCCTTCCTGCCCGTGGTTGCGAGCCATCTCCTCGGGTGTCTGCAGCCGGACGCGCATGCCGCGATTGGTCCAGGGGTTCGCTGCCGCGCCGAAGAACGGATCGTCGTCGATGGACGTCTGGAGAAAGCCGAGAAGCGTCGAGCTGGTGGCGTGGATTGCTTGAAACATGCGCGTCACTTCACCGTTACTTCACCCGGCGGCTTGGTGGAAAAGTCCGATTGTGCGAGACAGTGGACGTACAGCGTCCGCCGTCTGGCAGCGGCCGTGGCGCCGGCTCACCACTGGCGACCATCGCGTCCAGGACAGCGCCGATACACCAGACTCGCGTCCTCGTAGCCGCGCGTCGGCAGCCGGCTCGCGATGATGCCTTCCGTAGCGCGTCGAGCTCGGGGGCCGTGAGTCCGAACAGCGGCCGGAGCTCGGTGAGGTGCGGTCCTTTGATCGGCACGGCGAACTTCGGCTCGCCCGCAACGGTGGCCGGGATGGACGAATTGCCCTCGCACGACGCGCGCGACAGCATTCGGGCGGTGTCGTCGCGGGTGATGTACTCGGTTCGCGACGGGGCGGAGGCGGCATCTGACTCGAGCGAGCGATCGAACTGTGCGATCGCCGCTCCGATGGCCTCGTCCAGTCTGGCGAGAGACGCGGCGAGCGCCCCGCGAGGCCCGGCGCCGTCGCGAGCCGACGGCACGTCCGCACCAAGAACGTCACAGGCGTTCGCAAGTTCGTCCGTTGCGTGTGCCACCAATCCATCGATGTTCGTCACTCGTCTGGACCCTCCCGTGACGTCATCCGTGGCCCAAGAATGCGTTCCGCCGCGAGGATGACCGGTTGCGGAAGACCGTCGACTGCGATCACCACGTACACGCCGCCGGTGCTGACATCGGCCGTGGTATCGATCACCGAACCCTCGAGCACCTCATCGCCGTGGAGCTGGTCGAGGACGGTCGCGGGATCCGGTAGGTGCAGATCGCGCAGTCGGAATCGCACGTGTCGTCCCTTCAGCTCCGAATGTATCGAGGTCATCAGCCTGGGTCCTCTTGCTCACCAGGAGGAGGCAAGTCACATACCAGCGTTCCGGTTCTAGCCTCGACGACCAGACGAACTCGATCGTCGCGTATCTCAGCGGATCGGATCGATGGACGGACAACGAACGCGGTAGCGCGGTGCCCGGCGTGCAGGAATCTGCCGGCAGGATAGTGCCGGGAACGGATCGAATCAGGCGACGCGATACTTCCGCGTCTTGTTGAACAGGCCGCGGGGACTGATGCCGAGCAGCTTCGCGGCCCGGGTGCGATTGCCCTGCGCGGCGCTCAAAGCAGCCACCACAATCTGCCGCTCGCAGAAATCGATCGAGCGTTCCAGGTTCCAGTTGTGCGCTTCCAGGAGGCCGAGCGGATCGAGTGAGCAAGGGCCTCTGTGGCGCGGCGCGTTAGGAGTTGGCGCTTGTTCGGACTTCGAGGAGATTTGCTGCCATATTTCGGGCGGAAGGGCACTCAGCCGAACGTGGCCGTCATCGAGGCTTGCGACGAACGCACGAAGCACGAGGTTCTCGAGCTGGCGTACGTTGCCGGGCAGAGGGATTCGCCTCAAGGCCTCGAGGAACTCTGGGGTCGGGCACAGGGAACGCCGGGTCTTCTCGGCGCACGATGCGAGAAAATGCATCACGAGCGGCTCGATGTCCTCCACGCGCTCGCGCAAGGGCGGAACGCGCACGGATAGGACGTTGAGCCTGTGGAATAGATCGGCGCGGAATGCGCCCTGCCGGACCATGTCCTCGAGATCGCGGTTAGTGGCCGCGATGATGCGGACGTCCACCGCAACTTCTTGATCTTCGCCGAGCGCCAGCACGCGATGTTCCTGGAGCACGCGCAGGAGCTTGCCCTGCACAATCAGATCGAGGTCGCCGACCTCGTCAAGAAAGAACACCCCGCCGAGCGCCGCCCGGACCAGTCCCTTGCGATCACGCTCGGCACCAGTGAACGCACCCCGCCGATGACCGAACAACTCGCTTTCGGCCAGGCCGGCGTTGATCGCCCCGCAATTGACCGGCACGAAGGGGCGACTCGACCGAACCGGATCGAGCCGATGAACGGCTCGCGCTACCATCTCCTTGCCCGTTCCGGTTTCGCCCGTGATCAGAACCGGCAGGCCGCTGAGAGGAACCGCCTTTTGCGCCCAGCGGAAAACATTTAGGAATGTCTGGCTTCGCCCGACGATGCCAAGCGCGGCCAACTCCTGCTCGAGATGCCGGTTCTGGCGATGGAGGCGCATCTCCGCATCCAACATTCGCTCGAGCCAGGCGGCGAGGTGGTCCGGAAACGCGGGGTCCGCGGCGTCAAACACCTGTCCGGCCCCTGCAAGCAACAACATGCAGTGGTCCTGCAATGTCCACTCAATGCTTTCGCGCCAACAGCCGATTCTGAACCCATTCCGGGCCAGTGTGCCGATGGTCGCAAGCGCCGGCTGGGCGGCACCCGCCGCCTCTCCGCCGACGGCGACCAGCGCAATTGAGCAGTCGGCCGAAGGTCTTAGCTCGGAGAGCACGCCGGGCGCGACGGCGTCGATCCATCGTCCGTGTGCTCGGCACAGGGCTAGCGCGCGAGAGATTTGAGCAGTTTCGGCTGCGCACATGATGATAGTCGGTGAGGCGGGCTGCGGACGCCCAACGCCGTGAGGCGATCCGGGTGACGAAGGACCGTCGTCGTGCATCAACCCCCACTCCAGCGTCATGTCAACGCTGTGTTTACAGCCATCCTAGCTGCCGTTACTGGGCTCCTCGCAGTCGCAGCCTCCCGCCATAATCCGGTGAAAGTCGCGCTGGAGCGTCAGGAGCCGCCCGTACATCTTGTCGTCGCCCATCGCTGCTCGAGTGATGATGTTAAGATTGGCCGCGACCATGAGGTGCGCGGCCGCCGCTGGGATGAGCTTGCGGTGGCTCTTTCTTCGCGCCGCCCGCAGGGCCTTGAGAGCCGCCGGCAGGCCGTTCACGTCGAACCCTTTCGCCGCAAGGGTCATCAGAACCAGGGCTCGCAGCACATTGGCACGCGGGAATCGATGCGGCGCTCGATGGACACCGCCGTCACTCCCCCTTCGGGTAACGCACAAGCGCGCCCTTATTGGACGCGTTGCCCGAGGGCACCTTGGCCGATCCGCCCCCGGCGACTTCTCGGCCAGTCAGCGCATCGGTAGCTGATCCACTCGCCGCCGCCGTTGGCTCCATTGTCCGTGTCCTCCTCGTCCAGTCAAATTGTGTGGCGCTGATAGTCGGGGAACGAGCTACGGTCGTCAAGAGGATGATCAGTGTGGGTTCCGATCTCAACAAGATCCATGGCTTGTCAAAGAGCTAAAGCGTTGAACGACTAGAGGTCATTTCAAAACCCGTTTGAGCGAACTCGACGGGCACCGGAAGGGTTGATTTAACGGGCCCTCCCAGCCAGGGCCGTCAGGCCGTTCGTGGTTTGAAATGACTTCTAGTCAAACGTCGCGGTTGCTCTTCGTTGGTTAAGTGACGCGACGAACGACCCTGCGTCCGGTAGCGTTACGGCATTGGCCACGACCTCTATCACCTCAGGGTGAACCGCCCCGGCTTTCTCGGAGGCTCCAATCCTTGAGAGGATGGGGCCAGGACGAGAGCGAGTCGGTTTTCCCCGGAGGTCCGGAGCGCGCGGTGCGGATGGTATTCGAGCACGCGTCGGCGCATGCCTCGCAGTGGGCGGCGGTCAGGTCTCGGGCCATCCGTGAGTTGACAGGACCAGAGTGATCGAACAATCTTGCTCGACCAACGCGACGAACTCAAAAATACCCAAAGTTCCAACAGAGACGCCAAAACCGCCCAGTAACTAGGCGCCCAGTTACTGGGCGCACCGCTCAGCGATTGGGCGGTAGCTGTGCAATCAGCTTCATATCTCCCTAGGTCAAGCCAGGAAAAATCGCGCGCAATTGTTCTGAACGGCGTGTCATTACCCTCATGGCACTGAAATTGCGCGCCGGCCTTCGAACCGAGTTTGACGAATAAGAAAAGTAGGGTGCACACCGTGTTCACCCCCAAGCGGCCAGACGGTCTCGAAGCACACGCGAGGATGATAGAGACCCGAGGCGGGAATGGAGCGGCATTGCCAGGGGGACGAAGGCCATTAATCCCCGCCTCCCGCAGGTTGGTAACGGTCTCGCTGGTCGGTTGCTTAACTCGACAGACGGAGTCAGAAAGGAGATGATGAATGATTCCTGAGCGGCGGATTGCTCCTCCCTGTCCTCAGTCATCGAATCTGTGGTGAGCAGACCGAGAAACGGCCGACACGTCACCTCGGCTTGGTTGTCAAGCCTCGCAATCATGAGAGTGTTCCCTCGGCGTACCGGTCGACGCCCAAACCGGCTCCTTGGGACCGATAAGGGCTCTTCATTGACTACGTTCTCAGAACCAAGTTTATATTGGTTGCCCACATCGGATCACATCCACTCGACTTTCAGCACCGGATGCAGCTCAATGACATTGGGCGCAGCACCGGTGGCACCGTGAGCCCGGTCGAAGAAACCCACTCCCGTGATTCTTGCCAAGGTAGGGGTGATCTGGGTCGCGAAGAGCGGCTGGACTATCCCTGTCGCTTGCTCGGGAGTCTGGAACGACATTGCCGGGTGTGCGGCTGGGCGCACTTGGAAGGTCACAGCTCCGAGGGGCACGTACTTGTTGTTCACGAGGGTGAAGGCAGCCGGCGATAGGTGCTTGACTAGCTTATCGTCGATCTCTTGGCGCGCTTGTCCGATGTTGGTCAACCAGGGGCTGTCGCCGACGAAGAGGGTAGTGGGGGTGGGAATTTCAGCAACCATTTCTGCGCCGCTGGCGCCCTGTAGCACGAGGTGATAGTCACCATCCTTTTCATGTTTCAAAGCGACGATGGTCGCGACCAGCCTCCAGATGGTGATTTCCGTCACCCCAGCTCGGACACTCGCGAACTGTGGTGGATCCAGAGAGGGATCTGTCAATCCGGGCGGTCGGGGAAGACTAACTAGCTCCTCGAGAGTAGCCTCAACGATACCAGCGCCGAAGTCGGCGCCGCCGATCACATTCTTGCCGACCTTGACTCTGTCGGGGTCCTGGCCAGTCTTTACCGGCCAGCGTTCGGAGCCTGGCTGGTCGCGTTCGCCCACCGGTGGCAGCGCCGTCGGCGCCGCCAGTGGAGGAGCAGGGGCCGCACCGAGTCCAGCCGCAGCTTTGATTTGAGCGGCTACGGTTGCGCTTACAACTGGAAGGGAGTTGACATCCGTGATGGGGCCCGCGCCTACGGGCGGCGCAGGGGGCGGGACCGGCCCGGGGGGAACGGGAGGCTGCGGAGAAGGAGTAATTGGGCCGGGGCCAGGGCCGGGTGCAGGCTGCGCATTGCCGGCGCGGCCAAACACAACGTAGCGCGGGGTGACGTCGCGATTGGATCCGTCGCCTGCCCCCTTCATGGTGTATCCGGTGGCGGCAAATAGCTTTCGGTCGGGAAACAGTGGCCGAACAGTCAAGTAGTCGCCCCATTGATTGTCCAACGGAGATCTTTCCCCAGGTGCCACTAATAGATCCTTGCGCGTCGGGGTCAGAATGGCCACCATATGCGATGGAAACTGAGCTCCGCCAATCATGTACGAGAGGCTTACCTCGTTTTCCGCGTTGGAAGACAGCGCCCCGTAGGCAGCGGCAGAGTTCTCGTCGAAGACGTTGATATTCTCGATCAACGTCCGGTTGGTGGCGTCAATGCGTGCGATCTGCACAAAGGCATTGGGGCGTTGATTAGAATTCCGATCCACGGACCAGGCAAACCACAACTCGTCTCCCGCCAACGCCGCTCCTGTAATACGGGGATCGATACGATCCAACCAGCGTCGGCCATCGGGGGTACGGGACTGGTAACCCTGCCCGCCGATCCATCGCGCCACACCGATGTCGGTAGCGGTGGGCTCGGCCGAGGCTTCATCCCAGGAAAACAGCTTCAGCGTACTCGTATCGGAATGGGCAGCGAAGTACGTGGTTGTGCGGCAATTTTGCGCCACCCGGAAGCTGTTGAAGTCGCTCCTTACGAGTGGTTGGGCGGAGACACTTCCACCCTCGATATCAGCAATCGGGATGCGCACGACGGCGGCCCCGGCGCTCTGGCCGTCAGCGGTGAACAGATTCGTCGTGACGTACAGGAAATTGGCGCCGACGGCCAAATCGGGGAAATCCATGAACAAGCCCGGTGTTCCGAGGGTCTGGGTAGAGACGTCGAAGAGTCGCCAGCGTCCCGCCACTACGTCGGCTGTCTTGGCGAAGGCCAGCCGTTGAATATTGTCGGCGTCGGGTCCCGACTTGGGCCCGTACTGCAGCAGCCAGACGAAAGTGTCGATCGGGGCGATGTAGTTCACAACCTGGTCGCAACAGTAGCCAAGATTGGGAGGATCCGGGAACGCGGTGAAAGGGTCGATAAATTGAAAGCTTTGACCCGAGTCGGCCGAGCGCGCAGCGTACCAGTTGCCCGTGTACATCACAACCTGGCCATTCGCGGCCACGCTGGGCTCGCCCACACTGGAGGCTAGGTGCTGTCGTCCCGGCTGCGTGAGCTCGGTGTTGGTCACTATGGTCAGATCGTCCGTGGTGTCTCGGCGACCAACGGGTAACGCGCGCTGCAGGTGGTAGGTTATTTCGCGGGTCTGGCTGTGAAACTCACGCTCTTTGCCCTCCCTGACGCGCGGCAAGATCCGGCGGCGGTGAATACTTTGCCGCTGTTCGTAACGAGGAGGCGTGTGCACGTGCCTTACCTGGACCGGCGTTTGCGATGGAGATTTCAGCCGGACTATAGTTCCCGGCGTACCGGAAGCTTCCTGGGGACCATTGCTCATAGGAGACCTCCCTGGCGGTCCTGTCAGGAGTTGCGAAGTTGGCGCCGTATCGTAACTTGAAAGGGGAGCCAACGCGAGGCTTCACGGACGACCTCTCGCGGCGAGCGGAAACGCTCAGCGACGCAGCCGCGCGGCAGAGTGGCAGCCTTCGGACCACGCGCATGACTTCGACGGTCGGGCCGAGCAGTACTTTCACCGGCCCCAACGTCGTCATGTTTCTGGCGGCTGTCGCGCCGGGGCCGGCGCCTGTTCGCGCCTCCTTCTCTACGGCGACAAACCGATCGCTTTAGGAGCAATCGGGTGCGGAGGAATTCAGACTCATGGTCCTCAGGAATCATTGCTCCGTAATCCCTGGGGAGCATCACCACCTGACGCGTCCAGTTGAGTCAGCGGTCCGACGAGAGCTATACTTATCTAGGGAGGATCGCGACGCATGCATGAACAACACCCGCACGGTGCGGAAGAACGTGACGAGGGTGCCTCAACTCGGGATGGTGATACCCGTCTGAAGTTCTCCGGTGAGGTAATTGTGGAACACCATTCGATGCCCCCGAAGGGCCCTGAGGACAAACGCATTCACCCTCGTCGCCCCCTGCCGGTTGTGCCGGACGACCAACGCAAAGAAGATAGCGAAAAGGGACCCAGCCCTTCGGAGTGAAAGGTCACGTCACTGTGCCGTATCGTCGTTGACGACCGATCGCGTTCGGGATCACCGTCCGCCGTCGCGACCCGAAGATGGTGGCTGGCCAACGAGCTTCACCGCCGACTCTCAGTGCATAAGGGGCGGGACTTAGTACTTAGCGCTAGCGTTCTCAAGTTCGGCTTGACTTCAAATAGATCCTAAGACATCCTCACCGGCGTCTGCCTCTTGCCGAACATCGGTTGGATAGGGAGGTATGTATGGACGAGGTATTCCCTGTTCTCGCCGGGGTTGTCGTCGGCCTTGCCACCCACGCCGTCCGACCGCTACGGCTGAAAGTGCTCCTGATTGGGAGTCTTGGGCTTGCGCTGGGCGCAGCCGCCAGCTGGCTCAGCGGTGAATTGGCCGTCAGCTGGGTCTATATCTTCATCGACGCCGGCCAGGTTGTCGGGGCAGGCATCATGACGGGTATCCTTGTCCGAGTTTGGCTCCGCCGCAGCGCACAGCCACAGGTCCGGTGATCCCAGAGTCCTGAAAGGCGAGCGAGGCCGTCTCTATGATGGTCTCGCCGGCCGAGACGTGGCCCTGTCTGGCGCGCCGGCTCGCTGAAGTATTTGAATTTCGGCCTAGACTGCGTCCGGTTCGATCACCCTACCTTGGGCCGGATCTTGCTCAGCAGCGCATCCAGCGTGAGATCGAGCCCGAACGCACCGAAGAAGATCGTGGAGATGTCCGCCCATGTGCCGTGGTAGCTCTGACTGTACGAGCCGAACGCCCACACGACCATGAGCACGCCGATGAGCACGCTCTGCCAACCCTTGGCGATCCGCACGCGTCGGCGCGACTCCGCCCGTAGCCGGCTGAGCGGACCCGGCATGACCAGCGCGTACGCGGCGGCGGGCAGCACGGTCAGGCTCGACTCCGTTCGGGGCATCGTGCCCGCGGGCCAGCGCGTAGTGTCGCCGGCCGCAGCGTCCTGATCTTTTAGGAACACCTCGCCCGACGGCGTGCGCTGCATGGCCTGCTGAATCGCCTTCACGAACTCCCGTGCCGTCAGCAGCGCTTCGAGACCCTGATCGGGCGGCGCGGCGAGCTGCTTCACGATCGCGTCGCGCCACGCCGCCTGCAGCGCCTCGAGCGCGGCTTGCAGGACACGCTCGACGTGTTCCGGATCCGCGGCCGCCGCCTCGATCGTGAGGCCGAACCGACGCAGCTCGTTTCTGAGCATGCCGATCGACTCCGGACTCCGCAGCGTCGCCCTGTTCGGCGCGAGCGTCTTGTCGAGCTCGGTCCACGCTTGCTCGAGACGTCGGGCCAGCTGCTCCAGCAGGTCGCGCCCGCTCCGGAACTCGCTCGCCCAGTCCTGGACTAACTGCAGCACCGCCGCCGAGCCGGCGATCGGCGTCTGGGGCGTAATGCGGCCGAGCTCGGGCGGTGTCTTGTCGAGAACGTCCTTGAATTGCGCGGTGACCTCGATGGGGATACCTGCCTGCGCGTCGGCCAGTTGCCGCAGGTACTGTCCCATCCGGTGTTGCCAGTCGAGGGCGGTATCGCGCAGGTCACGCCCGAGGGCGGCCTGGACGTCCATCGCCGCCTCGCGCGCCTGCTGGGCGCTGTTCGCCGCCAGCAGCACGCCGATACGCTCGGACTCATGCTTGCCGGACGCTAGGATCGCCAGCGCCCGGTTCGGAACACGCCACGACGGTTCCACGACGGCCCGCAGCTCGTCGAGTGATTTCTGTGCCTCGACGCGGCGGGCGGCGAACTTCTGGAGCGCGTCGCGCCACGCCGCGTCGAGCGCGGTGGTCTTGTCGCCGATGTCCTTGGCGTCGTTTCCCTCGAGCGCCGTCAACAGGTCGCGAAGCGGCGGGGCCAACGCCTCGTGAAACGGCGGATCGTCATACTTGTTCAGGTCCGCCTGCACATGATCGAGGAGCGCATCCGCCTTGACGCGGGACTCGCCGACCTCGATCGCTGTCTGCAGGTATACCTTGATGAACCAGCTGACTAGCACTCCAAGCACGATCGCGAGCAGGACGTAGAGCCGCGTGAGGCCGGAGCGGATCTCGACGTTCAGCGTGACCGACTCGGTGAGCTGCGGCGCGAAGAAGCGCAGGGCGCCGGTGGCCGTGCCGAGGGGAAAGTCCCCGCTGAGCGCGTAGGGCAGGCGGGCCTGCCCGCCCGACGGCAGATCGAACGACCGGCCGGCCGGCGCCGCGGCTGCGACAGTGCCGACCACGAGCTGACCGGTGATGGGCTCGGTCCCGACGCTCGACGGGCGAGCTTGCACGTGGACGCCGGTGAGATCCGCGACTCCCGACGCCTCCCGCACGTCGAGAGCCATCCGGTCGACGTGGACCCAGAAGGGCCAGTACACCGTGCGCGTGACGACGAGCTTGTCGGGGACCTCCAGCTTCGCGGCGGCCTGGACGAGTTGCACCGTCAAACGCGGCGCGCGCGGCCTGCTGTTGGGCTGCAGGTTCAGGATCGCGGTGTAGGTGCCCGGCTTCTGCACGCGAGGATCGACCGCGATGACGAGCGCCAGTGGCGTGCCGTCCGCCGCCAGCTCCCACTTCGCCTGGAAGAGCGGAGGGAGCCCGCCGTCACGGAGATTGCCGAGACTCGCCTCGACGACGGCGGGCTGCTCCGCTTGCTCCTGTCGGGCCACCTTGAAGTCGCCGACCGGCGTCACAGCGAAGCGGGTCTGGCGCGGCGAGCAGCCCGCGCACAACTGCGCGATCGCACCGCCATCGAGCGTCACGAGTGCCGGCGGCGCGTCTACGGCGTCTGCAGTCGGCGCGACGACGCCGAGGGTGATCCCGAGGGCGAGCCAGGCTAGAGCGGAGCGCATCATTTCAGCGTAAGATCCGTGTCGCCGATCGCATGGAAGATGAAGGCCAGTGGGTTACCCTGACCGAGCAGCAGACGGCGGAACTCGGTCATGGCCTTCCCGAGCGGCTCCTGGCTCCACAGACGCTGAGTCACCTCCTCCGCGAAGGTCGCAGAGAGCCCAGAGCCGACGATCGTCTCGGTGCCGATGATGGCCCCGGCACCGGCCGTGTTCCAGGCGGTGACGAAGTCGTTGACGGTCTCGGCGGTCGTCGCGGCCGACTCGCAGACCATCAGCATGATCACCGACCGCGGCTGCTTCCATCCGTCGACCTCATTGCCCGCGCGATCCGCGATGAGCTTGCGGGTCAGCCACTTGCTCTGCGGCACCAGCACGATGCGCGGGGCGGTGGGCTCGCCGACAACGAGTCGGGTCTCGAGATGTCCCAGCACGATCAGAATCGACGGCCGCTCCGGAGGATCCTTCCACATCAGGTCGGCCAGGAGGTCAGCGTCCGCGGGGCCATTGGCCACCAGCTTCGAGCCGATGGCCGTCGTGAGGTTCTGGATCAGTGTGGAGGTGGATGCGAGCGTGCTGTCCGCGACGATGCGGATGGCGTCCTCCGCCGCCCGATCGACCTTCGCGTCGACGCTCGTGCCCTGGCCAATCAGCTCCTCCATGTAGTGACGCACGCCCCAGAAGCCGCGCACGCAATAGACCCGGTCCTTCCCGATGTGCGCGCAGTCCACGGTCTTCCCCGAGGCATCGACGTCCACGCCGAGACACACGGGGAGCGGCGCCTGGCCGTAGATGTCGTCGGGCAGGGGGAAGTCGTAGAGGACCGACCACGGGAAGACGAAGTTGTCGTCGAAGCGCACGACCTGGAGCTTCTCGTTCGCGCTCTTCTTGATGCGCACGAGCGCCTTGCGCAGATCGGTCGACCTCTGTGCCGCCTTGTTGAAGACTGCGTCGTAGAGATCGCTACCCTTGCGCATTAGATCCCGGAGTGTGTCCTGCACGTCGGCCGCGGGCGCCTGGCCGGCGGGCACGACCGGGTAACTGCGCGGCGCGTTGGGATTCGACGGATCTCGGGCGGCCGCCTCGATCATGTCCCGGAACTTCTTGACCTCGTTCGCGTAGGTCGACGGAAAGAGCGTCAGTTCGGCCTCAGCCTTGTCGGCCTTCACCATCAGCTCGTGGGTCGCGGACGAGGCGCCGCTATTGACGCCGAGCGACAACGCCCGCGGTCTGAGCTCATCGAGGTTGGTGAAGCGCTCCGTGCGCGAGAACTCGAGCATCACGCTCAGACGCTCCACGCTACTGTCGCTGTGTTGCTGCTCGGCCGATGTCACGACGGCGGAAAGCACGTAGGACTGGACCAAGTGATTGCGATAGTAAAGGCAGATACGGAGCTCCGTGGGGCCTAGGTGCTCGGGCGCGCGTACCTCGAAGTACACGGGCTCCGACCCGCCGAACTCGGGGAGCCAGAAGCCTTGGCTCCGCTCCCCCAATACCTCAAAGGCCTTGCCCTGGATCGCGACCTCGAGGCGATGGCCTCGTGCATCCTCCGGGTCGGGAAGTAGCGGATCGATGGGCGGCGTCTCGCCCGACACGATGCTGTCCGACATGGGATTGCCGACGTGGACGCGGAGCTTGTACGCCGCCCCCGCGGCCAGCGTCGATGCCTTGTCGAGCGGCTCGAGCAGCGGTGACGTCTCGAGACGCGACAGCGCGACGTCAAGGACACGCCGCTGGTGCCTGCGAAGGAGACGGCTCACCGCGGGATCGTCGGTGATCGCACGTAGTTGCTGCACCACCGCGGACTCCTGAGCTCGCAGGCGAGCGTACTCGGCCTCCATGGCTGCCATCGGCACCAGGCCCTGGCCTTCCTGCTCGAAGTTTGTGAAAGCACGCGGCAGGCTGCGTGTGTGTTCGACCCACCGCATCAAGTGGGTCAGCCCAGGGATGGGCGCGTCCTCGATGTAGCCTGGAGGCGCGAGTGGCTCCAGCACGGCGGCGGCCCTCAACACATCGACATCGTCGCGGGCGCGATCGAGCAGCGGCGCGACATTGAGCGACGGCAGCCGCGCTTCGAGCCGTTCGCGCTGCCGCTTGAGTTCGGCCAGCGCCTGGAGGATCCGCAGCGACTCGTTGCTGATCGGGTCCGCGGTCAGCTCCGGCGTGAACAACGGCTGGATCTGTCTGACTGCGGCCTTCACCGCTTCGTGCAGCGGAAGATCGTGGATCAAGCCGTGCAGGAAGCTCGACACGTAGCCGGCGACGCTCCCTCCGAAGGATGGATGAGGTAGCCGCAGCAGCGCGACGCCGCGGGGAAGGCGCCAGGGCGCCGGCTGGAGGAAGCCGGGATCGAGGGCGATGACCAGCCGCGGACGCCAGCGCGGGCTCACTTCGCCGAGCAGCGTCAGCAAGGCCTGCGCTGACTCTGTCACCACGATGTCGCGCTCGGTGTCCCTCAGCGCCGCCTCGGCGTCGTCGCTCGCAGTGGCGACCTGGAACCCGAAGGCGCGCGTCTCCTCCGAGCCGCTGTACCAGCCGCTGTTCACGAAATTGCTGAGGGCGAGCGTGGCCGCGTCGTCCGTCGCCAGGATGCGGAACGGCAACCGGAACGGCGCACGCTCGAGCGGCTTGCCGCTCGCGAGCCGGGCAACCTGCAACCGGTTCTGATCGAGCAGTAGCGTGGAGGCGAACCGGATGACGTCGGTATCGACTTCAGGGAGGCTCACGAGCGGCGGCGGGCTCACGAACAGCGCGACGGGCACCGGGCCGGTGTTGTGCGGACCCGGTCTGAAGTCCGGGAGCCCCTGCGCGAGTTCCTGCACGCGCTGGGACAGCGTGCCAGATGAGGGCGGCAGGAACAACGGTGGTGGCAGCGTGCGCCCGTCCACGATCTCGCTCTCGCGACGGCCGCGACTGTCCGTGTACCTCACGATGACGTACGGACCGGACAGGCGGATACGGAGGATCGCCCAGCGGCTCGAGGCCAGTCCGCGCGTCATCGGGCCCGACGGTACCATCCCCCACCTCCGCCCGCCTGGGAAGTGGCCGGAGCGTACTCGATCAACGCGCGCGCGTAAAGGCCGCCGTCACGCTGTAACGACGCCGATCGGGATATTCCCTCGACGATGACTTGGCCGAAGGCATCAGGTGGCGCGCCGGCCAGAGGGCGCGAGCCGACCGATGATCAGCGTGCAATGAAATCGCGTACTTGAATTCTGCAAGTTCGATCGTGTCCCGTTGGGGCCACCATTTTGATTTTGTTTACTTTTTTCGCTCCAGGTTTTAGGAACATTCGAATGTTCCTCGAACATGGAACGAGTTCACGCCGCTAGTCAGTCAGGATTTTGATCGCTTTCTCCTCGTAGAACGACACCGCACGCTTGAGTTGGGCCGGCCTGATGCTCGTATAGATCTGGGTGGTGTCGATACGCGAGTGCCCGAGCAGCGCGCGGACCTGCTCGAGGTCATGATGCTGTTCGAGGACTTCCATCGCGACACCATGACGGAGGTCGTGGGGCTTGAGTTCGGGCACACCGATCATCCGGCCGTAGACCTTGCAGAGTCGCCAGATATTTTTGCCAGTCATCGGCGCGCGCGTCTTGCCGACCGCGCGCCGGCCCCACGTGGACCAGAAGAGCGGGGTCTCGGGTCCGACTTTCTCGACTTGCTTTATCAGAGCCCGCTCCACGTACGCTTGCAGGAACTTCATGACTACCGAGGGCAGCGGAATGTCACGCGTCTTGCCGCCCTTGACGCGGACCCCTCGAAGACCCCACGTACCATCGAGGTGCTGGATACGTAGGGTGGCGACAGATTCGCGCCGCATGCCCGTGTAGCGCAGGATCAGGAAGATCGCCACGTCACGGGGCCGGCGGCGTGCCTTCGCGGCCTCGACCAACGCGTCCATGATCTCGGAGCCGGGGACTTGCTTGGGCGGCTCTCGATGATGCGGAGGCCGCTCGAGCTTGGCGACCGGGTTGGCGGTCAGCACGTCCCGCTTCACCAGCCACCTACAGAAGCTCGACAGCACCGATTGACGAACCCGCATGGTGCTCAGCGCCAGATCCGCCCCGGCCATGTCGTCCATCCAGGCCTGGATCATCGGGGACGTGAGGTCCGTCACCCGCGCCAGCCGGCCATGGCGATTACGGATGAAGATCAAGAACTGCTCCAAGATCCATCGGTAGGTCCGTACTCCTCCTTCTGTCTTGCCTCGCTGCTTGCGTTGGAAGTTACAGAACTGCTCAACCAGGTCGGTGAGCTGCTGGGCCATGGTCTCGGTCCTCCGCCCCGAGCCACGACCACGTTTTCGCTGATGGGCAGTATCTGGAGGCACGATCCAGTCGTCAAGGCGTCGATGTTCCAGGGCGTCTTCAGTCGGTGAGGCCGGGCGATCGTGGCGGCTCACGAGTGAATTCTTCAGGCTCGATGCCGAGCCTGGCCCGCTAGCTTCACTTGGTCCGTGCGCGGGCGCTCTCATCAGGCGGACCCTTCGGCTCCAGTTGGAGTCGAATCCTCCGGGCCGTCCTGGTCGCAGAGAGATGCCTCTTTTCTGGCGCTGGCACGGCGTTCCTTGTCGGCTTTAACCCGGGCATGCATTTCCCGAAGCACATTGCGAATTGCCGGCAAGGCGCGGAGATTAAGCCGAGCCGGCGGCACGTCAGGATGGCCGTCTCGGTCACCCGCGGCGGGATTGTCGGATTCTGCGGTCGCCACGCACTCCTCCCTGGGACAGCGGAAGCTGCTCTAAGCCTTAGGGAGGTGCGAATAAGGACGGATTTGTCGCCAGCCGACGCTCTGTGGCCGGACGATCCTAGATCTCGGTACTGAGCGGTGGGCGACGAAGCGCTGGAGTTGGTCGAGAGCGCGAGTTGATCTGTCCACTCGGTCTCGTCGTGTCGATCATCGGGACATCTTCGGCGACAGGGTTGCCGTTATCGGCGTCGGGCTGGTAAGTTTCCTCTACGCCGGGCGGCCAAGCGATCCAACTTCTCAGGAACCACTGCCCGTCCTACGGCTCCCGGGTGAGGTAGGTCGTACTGAAGTTCAACAGCTTTGCACCATCGGTCACGCCGGCCCTCCAGACACGATTGGCAGTCCGCGCAGGCCTCGATATGCGATTCCACATCGAGCCATGCCTGAATGAGTCCCCGCGCAACTCGCCAGCCTCGCTTGGCCTGATCGACGTTTAAATTAAGAGCCCTCGCGATTGTGGGGAAGGTCTTGCCAGCCACACGAGCATCAAAGACCGCAAGCATTCGGTCGAAATGGGTAGGGCGGACCCGTCGCACCTTCAGCCGAAAGGAGCCGCGCGCGACTCGGCTCTGCGCGAAGATCCGTTGGAGCGTTCTCGTGCTGATGTCCTCACCTCTTCTTGCGAAGCGGCGTAGCAGAGGCTGCGCGCCCTTCTTGACGGTCGGCTGGCGGGCTGGGGTGTCAGCGAGGATCGGATACGCAGCCATCTCACGCTCTGAAATGGCAACTTCAGGATGAATGACGATGCGGAGGCCGTAACGCGCGCGAACCCCGTCGTAGCGCTCCCGCGCTCCCGGCTTGGCCTTCGGTCCCCAGGCCGGCTCGATGATTCCCCCCTCGCGCAGGCAGTACTTCTCAAATCTCGCTTCGGTCCACTCAAACGATGCCCCGCCTTCGCGGATCAACTTGGCGACGTCGCGCCGATACTCAGCTGTGCGTCGAAGAATTTCCCAGCGATACCGCGCCAGCAAGATCGATCGATCGAAGACGCGTCGGAGGTTTGTGCTCATAGTCGGCCGAAGGGCGCATAACCTTCCCGGATCAAAGTCACCTCGACTACTTCTTCAGAACCAGATCGCTTCTCTCCTGTTACGTGCCCACCGCCACCAGAAGGCCCTGCTGACGCAACGACGTGTAGACAGCTACGCGGGTCATCGGATGCCCTTTGGCCGTCCTGTGCCCGGCCTCACGGAGCTCTCGAGCAATGGTTGAGGTCTTCTTGCCCTTCAGAAATTCTTCCTTGATTAGTCCATGAACGCCTCGGGGTCGGAGGACAGAGAGACGTTGGCGCATCCCTCCGATCCAGACGATCTCAAGCTCAATCGTCTCGCTGCTGCTCGCGAGGACGATGATCTCGAAGATGACGGTTCCGAGAAGCTCCTTCCGATCGGCATGCGTGGTCGCGGAGTGGCGCCAGAGCGTCTCAGCATCCGCGGTAAGTCGCACGAGCTCGTGAGCGTCTGCGGCCGTGAGTGTCGGCTGGCGTGATGGGGACGGCGCGGCTATTTCGCGCTTAAGCCGGTCTCTTTCACCGAGAACCTTCTCCCATTTCTCCTTGATCGCGTTGCGCACCCGCGGGTAGTTCGGATCCGCTGCGAGGTATTCGCGTTGCAGCGCCTCCGCGGCGTCATCAAGGTCCCGCGTCTGCCTGTCTAGCGACCGTTGAGTCGTCTTCTGTTCCTTGAGCGACCGGGCGATGCCGTCGATGGCCACTTGCATCTCAGCCGGCGTCAGCGCGATCAGGATCTCCCGCTCGACGGCGCGATCGACGAGGCGTGCACTACATGAGAGGCGGTGGGTCACCGTGCCGTCGCGTTCCATATGGACGCAAAGATAGGACCCTGTGCGCACGTCGCCGTCACGCTCCGAATACTGCGTCCTCATCCAGCCCTGACAGATTCCACATTTCAATCGACCTTGGAGAAGCGCGTTGCCACGGCCTACGATCGGCCGGGTACGGGGCGACCGGGATGCGAGGCGATCCTGGATCGTCTGCCAGTCTTCGCGCGACACGTATCCGAGGTGATGATCGGGCACTCGCAACCACTCTTCTGGTGGACGCCGGGTGATCGTACGCCTGCCCGTCTCGTGGTCGCGGGTTATCTTCGTCTGCTGATATACGAAGTCCCCCGTGTACTGGGGGTTGGTCAGCACGCTATAAAGGCGACTGCGAACGATCGGTTCCCACTCAAGCTCGCCTTTCACGTATCGGGGGAACAGAATTCTTTTCGTCCTGAAGTGGTTAACGATTTCACTGAGGGAGCGCAACTTCATGGCTAGCTCGAAGACAAGCCCGATGATGCGCTGCACGTCGGGGTCGGGTTCCTTGGTCCACTTCCCGCGAGCGACCTTCGTGTAGCCCACCGGCGGGCGGGTGACTGCCAAACCCAGGCGAGCCGTTTGGACTCGGTCGGCACGCATTTTCTCGAGACGACTTTCGTTGTTGAATTCCGCCTGTGCGGAGAGCACCGTGTTCGTGAAGCGCTCGGTTGGCGTCTCGTTGCCCATGTCGAGGCAACGGCCGTTGATGTAGAGAAATCCCTTTGCAGCCCGCAAAGCATTGAAGAGCCGGAGCGCATCCTCGGTATTCCGAGCGAGCCGATCGTCGTACTGCGCAAACACCGCCCGGACTTCACCTGATTTGATCATGGCGAGCAACTTCTGAAAGTCCGAACGCTTCACCGCGGAGGTGGCGGACTTCCCCAAATCGTCGCGCAACACAAGAATGCGATCCTGGGGCCAGCCGCAGGCGAGCACGAGCTCGCGCAACGACTCCTGAGTAGCCCTGGAACCGAGGTTGTGCTCGACCTGTCGCGGGGTCGACTGCCTGATGTAGATAGCGACTCCCCCGTCGAGATGCCAGGACGAAAGGTTTGAGATCCCGGCAGGCCGCCTCATCCTTGAACTCCAGCCTGGTGATGCCGCGCCTGGCGCTTGGCCACGAGCGCCCGGAGTGCCCAGGAGACCAGAAGTTGGTCGGCGACGGTCTTGGCTCCGGACGGTACGCGTGTCTCCGTGGACACCCAGGTCTGTCGCCGGAGTCTCAGTGAAACCCTTCGCCGCTGCAACGAACTGCCGTTTGGCTGCGCCATGTCTGATCACCCTCATCGACCATCGTAACATGGGTGTACCATACTGTATGTGACTTGCCGAAGAAGAAGACAAGTTGCGTCATAACGTGCTTCGAGTCGAGGGGAGCGCCAACCCGAGCCTCTCTTGATGGCCGTCTAACGTCTTGGCTTGGACAAGCACCGGCAGAAACGCGATGCCTGCCGTGCGCGCCGTCGATCTATCCCTAGGCCTACTCAACCGAGGTGCGGCCAATCGCCGTGGAGGGAATGGACGGCTTTGCATGCTGCACCGGCCGGCCCACGATGCGCGATACTGTATCGGCTCCAGTACAGTCGCTCCGAGGGCCACCTAAAGACGGGATGACAACCCTTCTCCCAGGAACAGAGGTTCAGGCGAGAGGGCTTCGCTGGGAAGTGGTCGACGCTCAAGCCCTTGGCCCGCAGGTCCTCTACCGCCTTCGAGGGCGCGAAGGCGCGAGCGCTGGTCGCGAGCTTGACCTCCTCCACCCCTTCGAGCAGATCGAGCCCGTCATTCATGATCTTCGCCCCGACCGTGCTGCTCCGCTCCGAAACTGGCTCGTCTATCACCAAGCGTTCCTGCTTGAGCAGGCGCTCGGGCCCGACGCGCTCCTGGTCGCCCAGCCCGGCCGACTGCGGCTTGAGCCCTACCAGCTCGTGCCGGTGCTCCGCGCGATCAAGATGAGTCGCGTCCGGCTGCTCCTCGCCGATGGCGTGGGCCTCGGCAAGACGATCCAGGCGGGCCTCGTGCTGACCGAGCTAATGGCGCGGCGGCTGGCCCACCGGATCCTCATCGTCACGCCTGCGGGCCCGCTCCTCGATCAGTGGAAGACGGAGATGAGCGAGCGCTTCGGACTGCGTTTGGATGTGATCGACCGTGCCCGGCTTGAGGAGATCCGCCGCTCGACGGAACTCGGCGCTAACCCGTTCGACCATATCCCGCTCGGCCTCGCATCGATCGACTTCCTCAAGCAGGAGCGAGTGCTCGACATGTTGGAGCGGGCGAGCTACGACGCCGTCGTGATCGACGAGGCGCACCACTGTGCCGAGGTCGGTGCCACCGCCGATCGAGAGGATTCGCTGCGACGACGGCTGGCCGAGGTTCTGGCAAGACGGTGCGACGCGCTCTTGTTGCTTACGGCCACGCCACACGACGGCAACGACCGCTCGTTCGCCTCCCTCTGTGAGCTATTGGACCCTTCGCTCGTCGACGGACGGGGAGTGTTGCGAGGTGACCGGTACCGGCCCCACGTAGTGCGGAGGCTCAAGCGACACGTCGTCGATCCGGCGACCGGCGCCGCGCGCTTCAAGGATCGAATCGTCGAACCTCGTCCTGTGACAGCCTCGCCGTCGAAGCATCCAGCGTTCATTGCGCTGCAGCGCGCGCTTCTGGATCTGCTCGCGCCTGAGTTGCGCCGCGCCTTCCGCGCACGTCGCTACAGCGACGTGCTGGCGTTCCTCGCGTTGCTGAAGCGCAGCGTCTCAACGGTCGAGGCCTGCCGCGACACCCTCGCAGTCGTAGCGGACCGGTTCCAGCAAGCGCTTACGGGAGGAGCCGAGGATCAAGAGGCACGGCGTCAGCGGCTCCGGACGCTCCGTGAGTACCACCGCCGACTTGAGCGCTTCGGCACCGTTGAGGTTGAGGAGGAGCACCAACAGGAGATCCTGGAAGCCGAAGACCTTGGCCAGCAGCTCGCCGAGATTGAGCGTCAAGTACGAGCGGGATCGCGGACGCTAACGCGAGTCTCGTCGGTCGTCGAGGCACTCGATGATTTGGCGCGTTTGGCTGCGGAGGCGTTGGACCAGGACCCGAAGCTCGAGCAGCTCGCGGCTGAGATCGCGGCGATCCGGCAGGACGCCCCTGGGGCGAACGTGCTGATCTATACGGAGTACTTGTCGAGCCAGCGCGCGCTGGTGAGGGCTCTCCAGCGGGCCGGGCTCGGCGAGGTCCTGACGATGAGCGGCGATGACGACGACCGTACGCGAGGCTCCGTCACCGAGCGCTTCCGCACCCGTGACGACCTTGTCCTCGTCAGCACTGACGCAGCTGCGGAGGGGCTCAACCTCCATGCGCGGTGCCACCACCTGCTCCACTTGGAACTGCCTTTCAACCCGAACCGGCTTGAACAGCGTAATGGCCGCATCGATCGGTATGGCCAGATCCACAATCCGGTCGTGCGCTACCTCTTTCTGCGCGGGACGTTCGAGGAGCGGATTCTTCTTCGGCTCATCGCCAAGTACGAGCGACAGCGGGCGCGACTCACCTTCGTGCCCAACACGCTCGGATTGACCGCCTCGAGCGAAGAGACCCAGGAGCGCCTCCTCCGTGGCCTCATGGAAGATGACGCCCGCCTTTTCCACCAGGAAGGCACGCTCTTCGACTTCGTCTCGACACCGGAGGAGGACGGCGCCGACGAGCCCACGCGTGAGCTGCTCGAAGAGATCGACCGGAGCCTCCGCGGGTTCGAGCGCGCTTCGCGAAGCAACGCCTGGCTCAGCGACTCAGGACTGAATGCCGAAGCGACGCTCGTGGCCGAGGCCGACCGGGCCGTCTCAGTAGGCGCGCGCGCTGGCATGGTGGATCTCGCGCGGTTTGTCTGCAGCGCCGTGCAGCTCGATGGGGGCGATGTGCGGGAACGCCCGGGAGACACCGTACTGGAAGTGCGGCTGCCTCCGGCGTGGTGCCACGGGCTTGATGAGGTACCAGGGTACGACGCGGATTCACGGACAGCCCGGCTCACGACAGATCTCGAAGTGATCAGGGACGAACACGATCGCGTGGTCGGTTACCTCGGCCGTGCCCATCCCCTCGTGCGGCGGGCGCTCGATCGAGTGCGGCATCTGTCGTTCGGGGGCGCAGCCCACGCGGGCCTGGACCCACGCGTGAGCGCCGTGGAGGCCGACGTCAGCGAGCCAACCTTGCTCTTCACCTTCCTTGGTCGGCTCTCGAGTCGGAGCGGGCGTGAGTTAGAGCGTGTGCTCGCGGCGAGCGTCACCGCTACCGCCGCCCCCACCTTGCACGACACGCCAGAGCGCTGGTCGCCGCTTGCCGATCCGGCCCGCGCGATCAGGACCACCGAAGTCTGGAACCAGCACTTCGCTGGCTGGTGGCAGAACGCCGTCGCGAGCGCGCGACAGTGCGCCGAGGCCGGCTTCGCCCCGGTGGCGGGAGGGTTCGCCCGCGAGTGGCGGAGCCTGATCGAGGGTGAGCGCGCCCGCCAGCATGAGTGGCTTGGCGAGCGCGCGAACGAGATCGTCGGGGCAGCGGCGATGACGCCCGCCCAGGCCGGGCTGTTTGATCAGCTCAGTCAGGAACCGGCCGCGAGCGAAGCCGGGCCTGCCTGGAGCGCCGCTACCGAACCGGGTGAGCGCTTAGCCCGCTTCGCAGGCGACCGGATCCAGTCTCCCGCGCGGCGTGGGGAGGCGGAGAGTGTGCTGCGGATCCACCGGCAGCGCCTCGCCGCGCTCGACGCACGCCTCGCACTGGGCGAGGTCGAACTGCTTCCCCTTGGTGCGCTGATGCTGGTGCCCCGTGGCGCTTGACCTCCGGACTGATTGCACGTTCCTCGGCCCGGCCCTCCCGGAGCCTTTCGTGCTGTTCGAGCTGGAGATGGCTCTGTCCAAGCTAGGCCTCCTTCCGAAGACAACGGGTGCCGAGGGAACGGCGCTCCGCGCCTCGTGGGACTCGTATCGGCGCAAGCTGACCGAGCTGGCAGTCCGCGCCGGGGCACTGCGCGTGCGCAACCATGTAGTGGAGCCGCTGGTGGAGCGGCTCGGTTACGCGAGGCTCGTGCTGGCCGACGAAGTCGAAACGCGCGAGGGTATCGAACGGGGCGGCGATCTGATGCTGACCGCCGACGGCGGGGCGCGGCTACGGGTCTGGTGCACCGATCTCGACGAGGACCTCGCCGCGCCGGCGCGACGTGGTGCTGCATGGCGCTATAGCCACCTGCGAATTGCTCAGCGTGTCCTGCTAGCCTCCGGCGAACGCGTTGGCCTTCTCACCAACGGGACCGAGCTGCGTCTGCTGCTCTGCGATCCGGCCCGGCCCGATTCCGAGATCGCCATCGCCGTTGATCCGGGCTGGAAGCGGAGCCGCGAAATCCCGGATTCTTTCCGTCTCCTGCTGGCGCTTGCCTCGCCGGCCGGCGTCGCCGCCGTTCCGGGGTTAATCGACAAGGCCCGCCTTGGCCAGGCGCGGGTGACGAAGGAGCTGCGCCGGCAAGCGCGGCAGGCCGTGGAGCGCTTCGCCCAAGAGGTACTCGATCATCCCGATAACCTCGCTGCCCTCGCCGTGCACACCGACCGCGCCCGCCTGGCGCACGACCTCTGGCGTGAGGGGCTCGTCACTGTCTACCGGCTGCTCTTCGTGCTGAAGCTCGAGTCGAGCGACGATCCCGCTCGGGCCTTCAGCTTCGCCTCGACCAGCCTGTGGCGGAACACGTTCTCGCCGAGCATGGCCCTGGCCCCGCACGCCCGCCGTGTACTCGACGCCAGCGCTGAGACCGGGCACCTCCTGGAGGACGGCCTGCGCGCCCTGTTCCGCATGTTCACGGAAGGGCTCCAGTGCACCGAGTTGAACGTGCAGCCGCTTGGCGGCGCCCTCTTCGGCGCCGAGGCGACGCCCGTTCTGAGCCCCCTGCGCTGGGGCGAGCGCGCCGTCGCTCACCTGCTCGACCGGCTCCTCTGGACCGAGAAGAAGACGGGACGCGAGCGTGTGCACTACGGGGCCCTGGACGTTGAGGACCTCGGGCGCGTCTACGAGACGCTGCTTGAGCTGGAGCCTGGCATTGCGAGCGAGCCCATGTGCCGGCTTCGGCGTCAGAAGCTCGAGGTGGTCGTACCCTTCGTCCAGGGCGAGCAATACCGGGCTGCACCCCCAGCGGCCGAAGCTGAGGACGACGACGAGTCGGCGGAAGGCGACGAATCCGAAGACGACGCGCCGCCGACGGGGAAGAAAACCCGCGTCGAGTGGATCGAGGAGGTCCTACCCGGCCAGTTCTACCTTCGCGTCGGGCTCGGCCGGAAGGCGACTGGTTCGTACTACACCCCGCACTCCTTCGTGCGCTTCCTCGTGCAGGAGACCCTCGGTCCGCAGGTGGCCGAGCGAAGCCCGCACACCGACCCGCGCCCCGAGGCGATCCTCGGGCTGAAGGTGCTCGATCCGGCGATGGGCAGCGGACACTTCCTCGTCGAAACCTGCCGCTTCCTGGGCCGCGCGCTCTACGAGGCCTGCCGGCTGTGCGACGAGCGCGCACTCGCGGCTGAGCGCCGGGTTGAGGCCACGCGAGCGGAGGGCGAGCGGGAGGCGGCCTTGGCCGAGGCCGGTGGGTATCGCGAGCGGCTGGCGGCGCTGCCCGATCCCGACCAGGAGCTGTTGCGGTATCTACCGAGCCGCGCGCCCGAGGGCCAAGAGTCTGGCCTCTCCCAGCATAAGGCCGAGGCGCTTTGCAGGCGGCTCATCGCCGTGCATTGTCTCTATGGCGTCGACAAGAACCCCCTCGCTGTCGAACTAGCGAAACTGGCGCTCTGGATCGAGTCCCACGCTGAAGGACTCCCGCTGACCTTCCTCGACCACCGCCTCGTGGTCGGTGACTCGCTTACCGGCCCGTTCTTCGAGCATTTGCTCACGTACCCGGGGTCGCGGACGCCTATAGACGATCTCTTCACCCGCGGGCTGCGCGAGAGCTTCGCCGAGGCCCTCGGCGAAGCTCTCAAGCACGTGCACGATCTCGAGGCAAGCGCCGGCGTAACACTCGCCGAGGTGCAAGCCAAGCGCGCGGCCAAAGCAAGGCTCGATGGCGCGCTCGCGCCTTTCCGAGCAGTGGCAGCCGCGTGGGCGGGCGGGCTCATGCTGGGGCCCGAAGGCTGTGACGACGCGGCCTACGCGCGGCTCGTGCGGGCAGTGGGTGAGACCGGCGAGCTGCCGTCCAGCCTTGTCGGTGAGTTGCGGCTTCTCGCGATGATATCCCGCGGCCGTGGGTCAGACCATTTCCACTCGAAAGCTGGGCTGATCGCTGCACTTTCTGGCGGTGATTTTGTGCCGGCTCTACCCTATGATCTGACCTTCGCTGAAGTGTTCTTTCCATTCGGAATCCTCGCCCGACGCGGTGGTTTCGATGCTGTTGTCGGGAACCCTCCGTGGGATGCAATTCAGTTCAGGTCTCTTGAGCTGCTGGCCTCCTACGACTTTCGCATACTCGAAGGGGTGGGTGAGCGCGAGCGCAAAGATCGTACGGGAGCGTCTCTTGCGCCATCAGGAGATCGCTAGTCACTACCAATCGGAGGAGAAACGTTTCGAAGGACTGAAGAGAATCTACGATCACATCTACAGCTACCAGAAAGTGATGATTGATGAGGACCTTGCCGGACGGCAGCTCGACTCGTTTAGGGTATTCGTCGAACGAGCCGTGACGCTGTTGAGACAAGGTGGCGCTATTGGTCAGGTTCTACCAGGCGGCTTCCATATCAATGAAGGTGCTTCTGGAGTGCGGCGATTTACGCTGCTGGAGATGTCGCCGACTAAGTTGATCTCATTCTTGAACAAGCGACGATACTTTGATATCTCGGCTGGCCAAACTTTCGACCTCTTCGTGGCGTTCCGTCGCCCGAGATCTCAGGACACATTCTCCGTTTCCTTCGATCTTCTCGACGACGAAATGTTATTTGCCCCACACTCCGAAACACTCCTGAATTACCCGTTCTCGCTGCTTGAGGCGAGTGGCGAATACGTGACACCGTTTCAGCTCAAGACGTCACAGGACATCGAGATATTTGCTGTGATCCAGGGGCGATCGACATCCTGGGGACAGCATTGCCATGCTGTCCGGCTTCGGATGAAGTCCCGACCAGATGTGCTTGATGCAAATCGTGATGCATGGCGTTTCGAAGAAACGGCCTCTATATGGAAAAGGCCAGAGGACCCGCGGCTGCTCGAAAACCTTAAACGGCTGATTGTAGACGGGTACGTCCCTCTACACGAGAAAGGCACCATCGACCAGTTCCAGGATTGTTGTCAACGGGCGCCTCGTTACTGTGCTGCGGTCGAGCGCATGGCGGACAAAAGGGAACTTCTGGAGAACGCGAGATTCTACCGGCTCGTTGCGCGGGCCGCGATTCATGCGAGCGAGCCTCGGAAGCTAGTGTTTGCCGTCGTGCCTCCCGGGGGTCTTGGCGCGCACTCGATCACGATGGATTGCCAGGCCGGAGAGCACGCGACCGCTGAGGCGCTTGCCGTGCTCTCGGTGGCGAACAGCTACACATGCGAGTACTACGGTCGGGCGATGATTGCGCTGAATCTGAGCCTGTTCATCATGGAGCGGCTGCCCATTCCTAGTATGGAGCGCATTAAAGCATTTCTCGTGCATGGCGCCGCGCGATTAGTAACTAACCACCGAGGATTCGAGGCACTATATCGGGAACAGTTCGGCGAGATGTGGCGGGAGGACAAGCCGCCGTCTACGTGGCCGGCCCTCGAGGACGAGGATGAGCGTTGGATAGTTCGGGCGGGGATCGACGCACTGATAGCGGATGCCTACGGCCTGAAGCGCGTGCAGTACGAGCATGTGCTTTCGACGTTCAGCCACAAGAGCTATCCGGAGGCGCCGACGCTTTGCTTAGAGAAGTTCGACGAGCTAGCTGTGAAGTCTCGGGAGTTTGTCCATCCGGGATACCTCTGCGAAGGTGGTGGTCGCCAGACAACTACCAACGCCAAGGAGGCGCCCCGGATGAACATCCATCAGAATGCGCG
>JACXTT010000577.1_pt1 | contig 63046 bp, 52 predicted proteins | sample 9270951 | NCBI WGS metagenome assembly JACXTT01 (sample SAMN15532306, study PRJNA645909) | rock metagenome | isolation source: weathered quartz diorite | place: Puerto Rico | collected 2017-06-21 | reverse complement strand
AGTGCCGTAAGACTTCCGGTGATGAGCAGGTAAGGATTATTATTTGACGAACACTGTTCGGAAAAATCCTCTAAAGAATGTTGTTGTTTGAGTTTGTCTTTCACGAACGTGTAAATAGGACATGTTTGCTGATATTTTTAACAGCTTAATTTAAAGTAGCAAGCCTTAACCTGCTACTCTTTTATATCATTGACTGGTTTAAACCGGGTACTTTTATATTGAAAGATTTTTTATTTAAAACTCGTTGTAAGATCAATTATAGAGTAACCTTGCCCTATCTTATACCCATCTAACAGATAGGGTGAAATTGAAATTAACTGACTGGTTCCCTTTGTAAAAGCACTGAAAGGTATGAATTGTTGATAATTAGATTCGGAATCTGTTTCAACATTTTCCATACTGGTATAAGGCAATTCATTTGTGCCTGCTTTGTAAACCTTGAAGTAATAATCATGATCGGGTTGTAAAGGCTGCAATTCTATAAAATCGCTAAAAGCTCCCGTAATGTTTTTAGTCGTTGTCAAAGGTACAATATCAAATGTATTGGCATCCACGTCAAAAAATTCCATATCTACCGGACCGCCGTAAAATCCTTTGAACGTGGTACTGAACCGGAACCGGAATCCCATATTATCGGGGTTACTAACAGGCGTAAGCGTTACATTATCAGACACCGTGGTGCCATCATAAAAAATCTTTTTAATCTGATTAAAGGGTTTGGCGACAATTTCAAATTCTTTGATCACTTTGCCATCCGATTTTTTTCGCAACTGAATCTTATCACCAGGGTTAAATAGCACGGTTCCGCTTGCTGGAAACACGAAATTATCAATAACCTTGCCCAATACCTTATTATTCGCCGTAACCTCCAAGGTATCTGTCAGCACTAACCCTTTCATACTAAAACTTACCGGGCTGGACTGTTGCGGGTTTAATAATTGTTCTTTTTTACAAGCCAACAAAAAGAAAGGGAGAAGAAAAATGATGTGTTTTAATTTAAGCATATCAAGTAATTATAATGTAAGCTTTGCAACATAGGCTGTAAAAGCGTGCTTTTATGAATAAACCGAAGCACCAAATGATGCCCCGGTTTATAGTTAATAGTTAACCTAATTCTTAGAAAGTAAATTTAGTCCATGAAGAAATAGCCCATGCAGATGCAGAAGCTGAGGTTACAGCGCCTCTTGTTACGCCTAAACCAGTAGCAAAATTAACCGCACCTGAGTTATAGAAAGGCTGGCTCATACCCCATTTGTCAGCAGCAGCTGCGGTTGAAGTAGTTAAGCCTGAAGATGCAAATGCGCCAGTACCCAATACTGAAGTTGCAGCAGAAAAGCCATGAACAGAAACGTTAGTTAATGATACCAATGAAGCATTTGCGTCAACATCGGCTACAATACCTGATGGATAACCGGTAAATAATGAGTTGCTTACTGAAACCTCAGCACCGCGACGGTTACGGAAAGCCCATTTAAGACCCGGAGCAGTAATAGCTGGCGATAAAGTTGCAGCAGAAGTACCTATTATGCTGAAATTTGACAATGTTGGGTGAGTTTTTGGCAATAAGCTGAAAGTTGCATCTTCGGCAGGTGCATTGTTATCAGACTCAATACCATTTGAATCGCTGGCAGTACCACTGGCGCTGTGAGTTGAATAAGCATCAACTACACCGATAGCAAATTGGATATTACCGGTAAAGCCATTGTCAAAATCAAACTGATCATCGTCATTTGCAAATGAGATCAGGTATTTAGGGCTTACAGTACCACCAAAAAACTCAAATCCGTCATCAAGACCATAAGATGCCTGTACGTGATCAATAGTAGTACCGTTACCTACTCCACCTAAAGTTAAAGAGTTCACTTCAACATTTGGAGCCAATACATAGCCAGCAAATTCGATACGAACATACTGTAATGTACCGCTGTTATCAGCATCATTGGTACCACCATAGTGGAATTTAGGATCATCGGCCAAACCTTCAATTAACTTATCGCCTACGTTGATTTTAGCATTACCTAAAAGGATAACACCACCAAAATCGCCAGGTTTTCCAACAGTAGCATTATTACCATCTAACAGGTAACGGCTGGTAAATACAATTGGGCTGCTTGCAGTACCCACAGCATTAATTTTACCACCTTTGGCAATTACTAATACACCATTTTGAACATTTGGTGTATTTACAGTTGATTTGATGTAAGTACCCGCAGCAATTGTCAGTGTAGCACCGCTTCTTACGGTAACAACACCACTGATTTCCCAAACATGGGCAGCATCCCAGGTAGTGTTGGTGGTAATATCACCACTTACAGTAGTTACCGGTAATGATGTAACTGAAGATGGATAATCGGTAGCAGCAGTACTACGGTTATCAAACGAAGCGCCTTCATTGGCACCTTTTTTACAAGATGTTACTAAAATTCCGGCAGCCAGGCATAGGGCTACTAAAGATAATTTTTTCATTTTTTTACTTTTTTGTTTTTCAGAGAGGTAGTTAATTTTTAACCCCCATTTATTCGGTTTACTTGGAACTTTCTGTAATCCAGAATAATAGTATCTCATTTTTTCAAGTTCAAAAGGAGAAGCTATTTTCAGACTTAATTTTTTATTATCTTTACGGCTGAACATAATTCACCTGCATCGATCTTCTGGTCTAAACCCTTGGCTTAGTAACAGGCATCCTTTTGGGTATTTTTATATTACTTTCAGGTTTATCCTGGTTGTGCCGTTAGCGCGCATGCTATTCGGTTTTTAAACGAAGGGTTGTTGAGCACCCTTCGTTTTATTTTTATGGCACAGCAGGAGTTTTATTTTTTTCCTCCATTTTTAATTGTTTAACCATTATATATCTACATTTATGATGTATTCCCGTTGTTAAAAATTATAAGTAAGTGATGTGCTGTAGGTTCGTCCAAATCGCTGTTGAAACATCACCTGGTCTCCTTTTTCATAATTATTGCTAAATCCGGGCTTCAGGACATTCTCAGAATTTGCTTCATAACTGGCTGTGTTACGGTAAATGGTGGATATATTATTAGTAAGGTTAGCCATGTTGAATTTAACTTCCATCTTATTTTTCAGGAAGCGATAACTAATTTGAATATCCAGTTGATCCCTTGGTTTTTCATATTCAATAAAGGAAGGGATATCACTAACGATGTAAGTTTTACGCCCCGATTTATTATAAGCAGCATTAAAGCCCAAATGATTACTGATGTACTGTAAGCCTACATTGTACAGGTAAGGCGACTGCCCATACAAGGATCTTTTTTGTTGAGTGGGAACTTGTATGTATGGCTTGCCGCCCCCCGGGTCCACAGTATAAGTACTTTGTACGGTTGACTTTTGCAGGGTAAGGTTACCATAAGCTGTTATATTTTTCAGGATCCCCTCGTCGGCTATAAAACCGAAGTTCTTTCGCAATTCAAATTCAAGACCATACACTTTCGCCCAATCGGCGTTTTGCAGGTAATAATTAGGATTACCATTCACCCTAATAGCATTCAATTCTACAGGCTTATCAAAACGTTTATAAAAGCCGCCTACAGAGATAATTTCACCCAGCCCGGGGAACCATTCTGTTTTAAGATCATAGCTGTTGATACGGGTACTATATAAACCTTTGTTACCGTATAAAGCATCCAGTATGGGGTTATACCGAAGAAAGGGGTTATTATCCATCAACTCGGGCCTTACCACACTGCTGGAAACAGCTCCTCTGATATTCAGGGACTGTATCGGGCTATAGGTTAAATTAGCAGAAGGGAGCCATTGCCAGCGCTTATCTGGTTTTACTGAAAATATATTCTCTGCTCCTCCTTTAATAATTGCGCCTTGTTTAATTTCGGTATATTTATAATACTCGGTCCTCAAACCCCACACCAATCTGAGTTTATCAAATATCCGGTTATCCAACATCGCATAACCCGCATGTATTTGGCTTTTACCCTTGTAACTATCTATAAAAGAGGGATCTATTGCATATATATATTTATCATAGGCAATATTTGCAGGGTTGATCATTTGCCCTATAGATTTATACCCTAAGCTATCGGAAACCTTATCGGTAGTTGCTAATGCAGCGATCTGCCAGTCAAACTCCGCATTTTTGCGATTGCCGAAATAGCCCGCCTTTACGCTGCTGCGGATGCCTGCAAATGTAAATGGCAGGGTACCCGAAAGGTTCCATGAATAGTGGGTTTCTTTATTAGAAGCGTGCTGACGCGAGGTTACCTGAATTCTTGGTTCTGTAATTTTGCTGCCAAAATAAAAATACTGGTAGTTATCACCTACTAAAACAGGTGCACTGGAGGCAATACCCGCGTCTTTCTCCTCTCTGTTTACCGAAGTCCTGGCAGCATCCCATTCAATTTTTACTTTCCCTAACTGGTGCTGTCCGCTAAGCTTATTTTGCAACAAAGTTGTATAAGTTGGGTCATCTGCTTCCACAATCCGGTTTGGTGTGCGGATAGGTATAAAACTGCCCCCATTATCGAGGTCGTATCCGGTTATCCTTGTTAATGTGTTATCATATACATGTGTATAGGTATTGCGAAGACCAAACCGGTTTTTACCCAATTGCAAACCCACATTTAACAATGCGCCTAAAGTAGTGTTAAATGCATAGGATGCGCCCGTATTTAAATCAGGGCGATCAATGTACCAGCCAGACGATCCTCCCCTGGATTGATCATCTATAATATTAATAGTTTGTGTGTTGCGATAACTTATGGCTCCGGTAAAGCCCAACTTGTTATTGTTTGTAGTATCCAATGTCAATAAACGGCCTATAGAAAACTGGTAGTTTTGCGAAGGGGCCGTTTTATATTTATACATGGTAAAGTTGTCATTCGTAAACCTTTTACTTTGATCAACTACCTTTTTTTGATATTCCGCATCAGAAAGCGCACGATTAGGATCTGTACTTCTGTTGGTATGAACCAGATCCTTGGGGAAATCCCTCCGGCCATCGTCAAAACCGAAGTAATCATATTTCCCGCGTTTATGGCTCAGGAAATCTTTACCGGTGCTTTGGTCATTGTATGATGCACCGGCAGTGAAACTCATAAAGTTTTCATTTGGGATATCCTTGGTATTAATTTGGATAAGGCCTCCACCAAAGCTGGCATTCATATCGGGTGTAATCGTTTTACTCACCACCACATTATCCACCAGGCTTGCAGGGATCATATCAAAAGAGAAGTTCCGGCTCTGCGCCTCGGTACTTGGCAGTATCGTTCCATCCAATACAGCTGTGTTGTAGCGTTCGCCAATACCTCTTACCAATACAAACTTATTATCAATTGTGCTTACGCCGCTTATCCTTTTTAAACTCTCTCCTATATTTTTATCAGGTGTGCGGGCAAGTTGTTCGGCACTGATCCCATTACTAATCTCCGAAGCATTTTTCTGCCGGGTAAGTAATCCATCAACCGATGCCTTGCGGTAGCTGGCCGTAACAATCACTTCTTTTAATGCTGAGCTTGCCGGTTTTAATGCAATATTTAAAGGAGTGTTTTTATCCTCATTTACCACAATTCCGTTAATGCGCATGGTTTGGTAAGAGATATAAGTGATCTCCAGTGTATAAGTGCCCGGGGCTACATTTAATATATATTCGCCATCTACACTTGTTTGTGTACCGTTTCCGGTTTCAATTATTCTGACAGATGCACCGGGAAGGGTTTCTCCTTTTTCGTCGAGTACTTTCCCGCTGATTTTGCCTGGTTTTACAGGAGCCGGCAGCTTGTATAGGAGTACAGTATGTTCATCGGCAAATTTGAACCCTACGTGAGTACCGGTGAGCATCTGCTTTAATACCTGGGGCAAGGACATATCTTTTACATCGATATTGATACGACTGCTTTCATTAAAAATAGATTTGTTATAGTTGATTACACAACCCGCCTTATTTTCTAATACGGCCAGTCCTTGAGGGATACTTACGGCTACTAATTTAAGGCTGATGTTGCCAGCGGTCTTTACCTGCTCTAAAGGAGAGCCAAATGAGTTGCCTGAAACATGGCAAAATAATAAGGATATAAACAGGATTACCCTGCAGCTAAATCTGGAAAAATGTTCAATTACTTTTTTGTAAAAGCTTATATTCATAAGTTTACTTCGATTTTTAATTTTCACGAGTTAAAAACTATTTCTTTGAAACCGTTCTGTTGACGCAGGGCGGTTTCTTATTATTAATTACTATTTCTTTGTGCAAGCTTTTGCATACGGATTTTAGCCCGTGGTTAAATTTTCATTCACAAGCCTCCCCCCACAAGGCTATTTTTGTTTTGTCGTCACTAATTTTATATTTAATATGACCACTGCTCATAATCCGTAACTGTTTCATCACTTCGTTAATGTTTATATTTGAAAAAGTGGCGTTAAACCGGCAGGCTTTTAGTTTAGAACTCCTTATTTCAAAATGAACATTGTAATACCTTTCAAGCTTAATCAGGATTGAGCCCAGATTTTCATCGTGGAACACAAAACGATTGTTTGTCCAGCTATCTGCTTCACCAATCAGCCCAACATTAATTCTGAACTTTCCATTATCCTTATTATAAACTATTTTCATCCCGGGTGTTAAAAGTGAAAGCACCTTACGGCTACCCGGGCTTTTTTCGGTTACGCCCACTTTACCCGTCCGTACGGATACGGTAAATATTTTATCTTCCGGATAAGCATAAATATTAAATGAGGTACCCAGAACCTGGGTTTCCATTTTTCCAGAGCGGATAATAAAAGGTCTGGCGGCATCATGTTTCACCTCAAAAAAGGCTTCACCTTCAAGGGAAACATTTCTAATTTTCCCTTTTTCAAAATGTTCGGGCCAGGAGATTTTGCTCCTGCTACCCAGATAAACAACCGAGCTGTCTGGCAGCAGCATTTTTACTTTTTCTCCGCTCAGGGTTGTTTTAGTAATAAAAGCAATTGGTTTGGCACTCTCGGGTTGCCTTTTCTGGTTGGCCTTATATACAAATACGGCCGAGCAGATCATCACTAATGAGGCCGCATACTTAAGTAATTGGTATCGTTGAATCGTTTTTTGTTTCTTATGATCAATTTTAGCCCATACTTGCTCCAGGCCCTCATTCGCTTCAACTGAGTCGTCCCTGATCACGGGCTCCTGTTCCCAGGTATCATTCATCAGATCTGATAATTCCTGTTCCGCGTTTTTATTGTTGTTCAAATAGTGAAACAAAATGTTATTCTGACTGGCATTTGTTTTACCCTCCAGGTACATTTTAAACAATCTTCTGATTTCCTCTTGATGTTTCACCTTTATAATCCCAGTATTTTATAACTACTTATATATGTATATAAGATCGGGGAGGGTATAACAGCTATATGATTAGGGAATATATTTTACAAACCACCTTAAACATCTCATAATCAATGAAATAATTTATATGCTTTTTTTTATGAAAACCCTATTAGAAAAACTTTCATAAGGAAACTCATATCGAATAATGATTTTTTAATTTCCGGCATCGACATCATTCTGCTATGAAGAAGGGCAAAAAACTCTATAAAGTCGGTTAACACAAATTCAGTACAAAAATCATACAATTATCTGATTTTCAATAATATAAATTAATTTTAACTATAAATTGTGTAAACCATGTAAACCCACTTTTATAACAAAATGGCCTGTATGCTCTGGGGTTACTCCAGACCAAACAGTTTTGTTACTGATGTTGCAAAACAATAATTGCCCTTTCGGGCAATAACCTAAATAATAGTATTAAAAAAGGAGTTGCGTTAACCCATTTCGGGGAAAGATACCAGCATGAACAGCACAAAAGGAAGAACAGTATCCGGAGATAAGTAGCGGATACGGGTACGAATATGAGTTAAGGATTTTTTAATGTGATTATTCACTGTATTTTTTGAAAGGCCCATTTGCCTGGAAATATCCTCATGCGAACAACCATCTTCCCGGCTTAATAAATAAGCCACTTTAGCTTGGGGTGAAAGTGTTTCAATAGCATTCATGGCTATCTGCCGGCATTCCGTAAAATCCATATAACTTTCCGTTGAATTAAAGGCCGGCTCCTCTGCATTCGCTGTCCGGTAAACAGACATTCGTGCCTGCTTTTTTAGCGCATCCAAAAAATTACTGCGGACCATACTAAATAGGTATGCCTCAAAATTTTTATCAGGATTTATTTTCATCCTGTTTTCCCATAACCGCACAAATACATCCTGGGTTAGCTCGTTGGCTTCTTCAGCACAACGTACAAAACGGTAGGCAAAATAATATACTTTTCTTCTATATAATTTATAAACTTCAGCGAAAGCATCGGTATCCCCGGTTTGGATAAGGCACAAGAGTTCCTTGATAGATAAGTTGTCCAAATGTTTCATATAGCAGGAGGTTAAGCATTGCAAGTTAAGCGGGTAATTTGAAGTTAATGTTAACTGTAAGAGAAGCTTTACCAGTTCAACGATGAGTAATCACGGTACTTGCAGAAGTAGCTGGTATGCGGGAGTCGGCCAGTACATCTCCGGCAGCAAGGCTAATCTTGTTAGATTTTTTTAGTTCCAAAACCCCTAAAGTATTCTTCCCCGAAATTCGATCCAGGGCGGCTTTAACTAAAGGGTCTTCCCATGCACCAAAAGGCTGTAAAGGAAGGTTATTCAGCTCCGTAACACTGATATCGGGGTCTATACCAGCGCTATACCCTCCATTTCCGGCTGCATTAAACAATTTATAAACAATGGGGTGCATTTCCCAATCCACTTGCTTAGGTGTCCTTGCGTCATAAATTTTAAATGACGCTTCATCTTTGCCTCTTGTTTTTTCGCCGATCAACACAACCTGTATATAAGGTTTCAAATTGTTGATCATCACTTCCGAAGCCGAAGCGGTTGCAGCTGTTCCTAAAATAAATACTCTTTTTAAATTCAGGTTAGATTGCAAAAGGGTATTAAAATTTAATGTACGATCAAAGGTGGCTGCATCCCCTAAAGATTCGGATCTGACACCTCCGTTTTTATTTCCTTTATAGGTGATAAAAGGGGTGGTATAATTTACCCCGGATGCAATCATGGTGCAAAGTCCGGCAGCTTCGGCAACCTGCCCTCCCGAATTATAACGAAGATCCAGAATAAGTTCTGTTACACCTGCAGTTTTAAAACCCATAAAAACATTGTAAAGCGAGGCGGCTAACCCCTGGCTAAAATCATATATATATAGATAGGCAATTTTGGAGCCGCCATTATCAGTAATATTACTTACCGCAGGTTGTTCAAACGTAAAACCAGCCGTTAATTCGGCAGAGCCAATATCTTTTAATTCAGCACCATTCACCTCGGCAAAAGTGATCGTAACCCGGGTTCCCGAAAGCAATTCCTGTTGTAAAGCTGCGGCATTTTCCTGGGTTATAACCTTACCGTTAATTTTACTGATGTAATCACCACGTTTTAAGCCAGACCTAGATGCGGGAGAATCGTTTAAAACCAGTTTAACTACTCCAAAAACCAGACCTGTATTTTTCTCTTTGATCGTTGTATAGTCGAATCCATATTGGCTCTTATTGGTGGGAGCAACTGTTGATAGATCACCCGGTAATAAAATGTAAGAAAAGCGATCGCTGGAGTTTCGCACCGCGGAGAAAAAATCCAACGGAGCCCGGTTAAGAGCAGGCTTAGCAGGCAGGCCATCGCTCCAATAATAATAACGCTTGAGGCTATCCAGTATCCAGGCATTTATATTTTCATTACTTCCGATGGGATAATTGCGGGGAGGTCCTTCTTTCTTACAGGAACCTTGTAAAATCAGAATAGATATCAGACAAATCAGGACGTAGCGACTTTGCTTATAAAAGTTAAAAAATGGCTGCATAATACTATAAAAGTATACTTGTCTTTAAGCAAATATACTTCTCCATTATTAATGGAGGATTAAGTTTCAACCATTATCAGTGTTAAGCTATACGGCTTCAGGGAGCAGCTTTTCTCATTTTTCGGAGATGTGGTTAAAAAATACTGGGCCCGCCTTTATGATGTTCTGGTACGACAGTAAATGACAGTTGGGTACAAAGTTGTTGTTAACTTACTCTTTTAACAAACCAGTTATCCGCTGTTTTTTAACTAACCTATAAAGCCAGCAGCTTTATAAAAAGTAAATCTTATGAGCAGGAAAAATATTGTATCAGCTATGTTTTTATTGTTGTGCGTGTCTACCTGCGTATATGGTCAGCAAAAAAAATCATCAAATGAGAAATACCAGATAGCTGTTTATTATTTCCCGGACTATCATGTTGATAAGCGGAATGAAGTATACCGCGGAAAGAACTGGACAGAATGGGAGCTTGTTAAAAAAGCAAAACCACGTTTTGAAGGGCATCATCAACCCAAAGTTCCTTTATGGGGATACACCGATGAAGCCAATCCAGTAGATATGGCTCAAAAAATAAAGGCAGCCTCAACACATGGAATTAATGCATTCATTTTTGACTGGTACTATTACAATGATGGCCCCTTTTTACAAAGGGGGTTAGAAAGCGGATTTATGAAGGCTAAGAATAATAGTCTGATGAAATTTAGTTTAATGTGGGCCAACCACGATTGGCTCGATCTTCACCCATCTACGCATGGGAAACCTCAAAAATTGATGTATCCAGGTAAAATCACGCCCGAAACCTGGGATAAAATGACAGACTATATCATTACAAAATATTTTAAACATCCGTCTTATTGGAAAATAGATGGATGCCCCTATTTTTCGATTTATGATCTTGGAAATTTCCTTGGTAGCTTTGGGAGTCAAGAGGTAGCGGCGAAAGCTATTGCTGATTTTCGCGCCAAAACAAAAAAGGCTGGTTTTAAAGATTTAAATATTAATGCCGTTGTGTGGGGTAATACGATACTTCCCGGCGAGAAAACAATTACCTCTCCGGAAATTTTAATTAAAAATCTGGGATTCAATTCGGTAACAGACTACGTATGGATCCATCACGTTGTACTTAATAACTTTCCGACCAATGCGTATGATTCTGTAAAAAATGTATATTTTAAATATGCTTTAAATGCCTGTGAAAAATTTAATGTGCCTTATTATCCCAATGTATCGATGGGTTGGGACTCATCCCCCCGCACTAATCAAGAAAATTCATGGGGAAACTTCGGATATCCGTATACACCAATTATTGTTGGCAACACACCAGGGGCTTTTAAAAATGCGTTAATAGAAGCGAAAGATTTTATGGATAACCACCTCACCAAAACTAAAATCCTGACTATTAACTCATGGAATGAATGGACCGAGGGTAGTTATTTAGAACCTGATACCTTAAATAGATTTGGATATCTGGAAGCTATTAAACAAGTATTTGTGAACAAGCAAAAGTAAAACATTACTAAGAGTAAAAGCTCTACATATTTTTTCAAGCATTTTCTAATACATTGCTTTTTCTAAGCGAAACCAGTTTGCGCGCATACTAACGTTTATTTCCGTTCGCATTCGCCTTAGCACTACTAAAACACAAAAGCTGCTCTACTTTTGTAAAGCGGCTTTGTGGACGCACTGCTCCTGCTAATTAGTTAAACCCATTGTTCAGATGCCTCTGTGACTGTCAGTTTTGTAGAATAGCCACCCTTAACTATAGCAGATAAGCCAGTATTTACCTAATTTTACGTTCTTAAATACAAAACCATTGACAACACAGGAATTCATTGCCGCAGCATTGCTGGAAGATGTGGGCAGCGGAGATTACTCTACATTAGCCTCCATACCGGCGGGCGCAAAAGGTAAGGCAGTACTTAAAATAAAGGATGACGGCATACTGGCTGGCATGCAGGTAACGCAGGATATCTTTCATTATCTGGAAGAAGATGCCAAATTCACTCCATATAAAAACGACGGAGATACAGTAAGCAATGGCGAAATAGCATTTACCGTTGAGGCTCGGGTGCATACCATACTGAAAGCCGAGCGACTGGTGCTCAACTGCATGCAGCGTATGAGCGGCATTGCAACCCTCACCAACAGGTATGCCGATAAAATAAAAGGGTATAAAACCAGAATACTGGATACCAGGAAAACCACCCCGCTGTTCCGCGAATTTGAGAAGCAGGCCGTACGTATAGGCGGCGGGTACAACCTCCGCATGGGGCTGTATGACATGATCATGCTCAAGGATAATCACATAGATTTTTGCGGAGGCATTGAGCTGGCCATACAGAAAACCAATGAGTACCTGGCGGCCAACAACCTTGACCTGAAAATAGAGGTAGAGACCCGCAACCTGGATGATGTGCGCCGTGTACTGGACACAGGCAACGTGCACCGCATCATGCTCGATAACTACTCGCCGGAACTACTGGAAGAAGCTATTGAAATGATAGCTGGCAGGTACGAGACAGAAGCATCGGGCGGCATCACCCTCGATAATATCATATCTTATGCACGCACAGGTGTCGATTATGTATCGTGCGGCGCTATCACCAATCAAGCGGTGAGCATGGACCTGAGTTTAAAAGCACAACTGGCATGACGAAGAAACACCACAAACCATAAGATGAACATTTCTATTTAAAATTTCTATTCTTAGTTCGTACGGGAAGTGAGCTTATTTAATTTCCCCACTTCCTGTGCGGTTTTCAGTTCTTTTTAATTGGTGAACACCACGAATAACGTAACCAGTTAAATATCTCATTCCCGCTTTCTGTAGTTTCCAAACTACGGACCACTCCACTATGTCTGGGAGACTTCAGTCTCCACTGTTTGCAAAAGCGGTTAGAAACACAAAAGCCGCTCTACTTTTGCAGAGCGGCTTCGTAGCGTGTCCGGGAGATTCTTTGAACACCTAACTGATATTTTAGAGATTTTCAGCAATTTGAACCAACGAAAGTTGACGAAAATTAAACCATATAAAACCAAAGGGAAAGGATTATGAAAACTTTTTTGCGATATAGGCAGTTTTGAAGCACTATTATACATAAGTTAGGGACTAGCGGTAGTTTTTAAAACTCAAAGCCAAAAAGAGTTCCTGTTTCATCCCTGTCGTGTAGATTTAGGATAATGCTTTCTTCTGTAAAATATATTGGCAAATCCTCGTCATCTGTTGGAAGATCTGATTTGATTACCGATAATATGTATTGAAGATCATACTGGGTAACTAGCTCCTCAATTAAGGACAAAAGCCTTGTCTTAATTCCATTATCTTGCTGAGATAATACATCATCATGATAAACAAATCGGAAATAAGATTCTTGATTATAAGCACATAAAATTGCTAAGTCGAAAGCAACACATAGCATCTTTTTGTACGTACGGCCATCGTCTTTTGCTGTATCTTTAGTCAAATCTCCTTTGGTTTGCACCTTAGGTGGAACAAACTCAACATTATTATTGGTGTTTATATTCCATGCTATATAGGCGTTTTCATCCAATATAACTTTGAAGTATTTTGAGAATTTGTTGCGTATATCAGAATATCGCTGATTATCCTCTGTATGTTGATAAATCTCTTTTAATTCATCTATAGTACTTTCTATAGCCTTATGTAAGACTTCGCGTTCTTTTTCCTTAGTAAGTATCCGATCTATTGTTTGTAATCTTTGTTTAAGTTGTAAAAGCTCGCTTTCAATTTTTACCAGATCTTTCTGGTAAAGTTTAAAACGTTTGAATGAATCGGTGTCTTTCAAATAAGAAAGTAAAGACTCTTTTTTACTATTTAATTCTAAAAGATTACCATTAATTTGCTTCAGCTCTTTCGACTTAATTTCTAAAGTGTTTTTAAGAAGCTTATTACGCTCAATTGTCAATTCATTATTAAAGTCAATTAATGATTTGTAATCTTCTTTAAGTTGTTCAGGGAAGTACAACTCAGATTCCTCGAAAACTTTTGAAACCTTATCAAGATTAAAGGCAAATTTATTCTTTATTGAACGTTGTAATTTATTGATATCAAAGTTTAATTGATAAGACTGACTATTTAGTTCGCTAATATCACGTTCAATTTCTTCAATGCCATTATTAATTAGTTGTTTATCTTGTTCATAAAAGTTAAAACGATCAATTTGTTGCTCAACTTCAATCGTATTTGCTTCTTTCAATTTGAGTTGAGCTACTATATCGTCTCTATCTTCAACCTTGACAGAAAATTCACTTTTTAGGTTGTCAATAAATGTCTTTATTGCTTCACGTTCATCATCGTTTTTATACTTAGCTGAAAGAATGTTTCCATTAAAACCTAAAAGATCGAACATAAATGGCTTCCATTCATTATCCTTACCACCTTTATATTTTGAAAGCTTATAAACATCTTCATAATCATTTTGCATTCGAATGCAATAATTGATGGCTTTACGGAAGTCGTATTTTTTATTTTTAAAAAAATCAATAGCCAAGTATTCTGCTAATTGATTCTTGGCTTGCTTAAAAGGTATTTCTTCGAAATCCCAGGTTTGCGGTGGATTAAATTCGTTAACACTTTGATCTTGTAAAACGAAGGATATTTTTGAAGAGTTTACTATTCCTCTTCGTATAGTCAGATATTTCCCACTATTTAGAAGTAATTCAAGATAAAAAACGTGTTTCGAAAAAATTGATTCGCCATCATCTCCAGTAAGTTTGAGTAAGAAGCTTTTTTTGTCAATGCCCTTTACAAAAAGAAAATCGATTAATTCAGCAAGTTTTGTTTTACCTAAATCATGGGAGTTTTTTTTCTCATCCAGGGTACTAACAACATCAGCATATACCACATTTAACCCGTTAATATTAAATCTAATATTTTTAAAACGAGGGTCATTACTATATAGTTTGCTAAGCTTCATTGTATTTAAAAGAATCTGAAACCTGGTTATATTTTAATTTACCAATCAAAAAGAGAAAATTTAAGGCATAAGGATAATTTTCCCTCGCCTGTTCTCCTAAAGTATCTATTACCTTATCTAAAAGTTCATCATAACTAATATCGTAAAAAACATTCAGTTGTTTTAGAACAAATGCCCCTATGTTTATAACAGAATAATCTATGTTTGTATGTCTATCTGGTCTAATCATTTCTTGCCAATTAAGCATTCAAAATACATATAATGCAATAACGTGGTAACATGTCTTTTAGCACCTTTAACAGAAATCTCGCCATCACAAATTAGTTGATAAATAAATACGAAAATTTCTTCAAAGGCGTCAAAGTTACTTCTTTTTAAAGTTATTATTTGACTGAGTTCCGCTGCTATATCAAAATATTGTTCCTTTATTTCTTCGTTGATAGGGTTTTCAAGAAAGCTTTGAATTTTATCAAAGTCAGATAAAGATCTCCCTAAAACTTCATTTTTATAATATTCTTCTCCTAATCCATTTAAAATGTTCTTTTCAGAGAGTTTAATGCGATTAAACTCATATTTGATTTTATCCACTTGAGCTGCGATATCATTCTTAATGGTTGGCAATTGATTTTTAAATTGAATAATCAGTTCCTTAATTTCTTCATCCGAAAAATCAAAAGGAATATGCAATTTGTCTAAACCATATAGTCTTACCAATTCTTTATTGGGGTTGAGATATTGATTATTGATTGTCTCGCTTCCCAAGATTGCAACGTTTGGAATAAGTGTTTCTTTGATAATTCTTTTACGGATAGCTTCACCAATGAGTCCTGTATATTTTCTATTTGTAAAAATCAAATAACAATCAACGTCATTGGCTGCTCTTAACTTTTTTAACTTTATGATTTCCTTGTCAATTATGACCGGTTCAAATTCTCGATCCGAGCAAGAAGCAATTGGATTCGATGTGTGCTTTGCCTGAATAATAAACTTTCCTTTCCAACTGTTTTTTTCATCTGGATATTTTGCGGCTATACCCTCAAAAATTCCATCTCGACCTCCATCCTTTCCTTCCGCAAATGAAATAACTCCTATACCTAAAATATTCTGGCAAATACTATTAATGAGTTTTTCAAAAGTACCACTGTCTAATTCTTCTAATCGATAATTCATACTTGTAACCCGATATGCTTTGGTAATAAGTTTTAGGTTGAATAATACTTAAAAAACTAAGCTACTCATTATTGCTCATTTGATGAATTTTTTTCACATAAATGGCTTTATGATGTCAGATAAATTAAAATTGAATCCGATTCATTCAAATACAAGTACTGTCCTTCATCTTCAACGATGATGATATAAGCCTTTCAGCTTTACTTCAACAAAATATTGAGGTATCTTTTCCTGTTCCAAACGTATAGAATGATCCTTTAGAAAATTAAACACTGCGTACTCTCCATTATTTAAGAATGGCAATTCTTCTGCATTACAAATGGCACCAATATCCCAATAGCATTCAAATGCCCGCAATGTCTCCAAATCCATGAGAAACGATGTTGTCTGTGGATAATACTTTCTTAATTGGGACAGGATCTGCATCCCGTGCTCATCTAAATCCCCCCAATAGTAAACAGGTCGCCTCGTAATCCAGTCTATATTTTTTAAATTTTCAATAGCAAAACCGCCACCCCATATTGCAATAGTACCCGGCAACGGAGGAAGGGTAAGAAAATTCATTTTGTTTTCGGTTATTATTATCCGCTCGCAGTTTATTGCATTTGCAGTGAACTCACTTAGAGGTACACTGATGTCAGTAAATCGACCTTCAATAAATAATGTTCTATCCAATGCACGCAACCTGATCAACGGTTCTGCATATTTTAAACTGTACCTTTTCTCAAAGCCTTTTTCTTTGGCGTTGATACGGTCGCCTATGAGTGCGTCAAACAAAACCCGCAAAACACTTTGATGTCCTTCTATAAACTTGGTATGCACCGCAATTGGTAATTCACGGATATAATATTGATTAGGTTCATGATTGTTTTGGAACCAATGACATACTTTAAGTAGTTCCGGCCAAAAGGAATGATTGGCAATTACCAATGAAGGAGCTCTTATCAAAACTTCTTTTAATTCCGGATGTGCACTGAGAATTAATTGTATATCGGCGACAAACAAACCGTACTCCTTCTTTTTACCAGTAAAATTTAAATAATCGTCCAAACTGTCGAAAGAGATGGAGTCAGGAATATGCTGACTGCCGTGTAGTTTTGTGTTAACTTTTTTATATTGAATAGTGTAACCAAACCCCTTACCGTCTTTAGACGAGGCAATCAAAGGCCTCAATTGATTATTCATTTCAGCAAAATCCTTTGATAGCGTTTTATTGCTTCTGATCAGTTTGGGAAATATAAGGTCACCAGTTAAAGCGGCCCGCAAAACTTCAGGGTAGAAGTTACTGGCTTTAGTCTTTATTTCGTCAACTGTAATCATATCTCATCATTTTTTTGATCCAGGAACTTTGACCGATTTTCCCTGAATTCGAACATGGGCATATCGAGTATTTCCGAGTGCCTGCTATTTTCACGGTAAACAAAATGTACCCTTGCAATATACGGTTCTACAATGGCGACTTCTTCTGCCTTAGCCGGAGAAACTACCATCAATTGTAAATGTAGCTGTTTACATAGATCCATCAGGAACCTGGCCTTTTCGTCATCCTGCTTACTAAAGGCTTCGTCTACACATATAAAACGAAACGAGTTCGGATTTAAACCTTCACTGTGAATGCCAAATTGGTAGGCTATTGCTGAACCAAGAATAGTATAGGTTAATTGCGCACCTTCGCCGCCCGATAGTTTGGCAGTGCCTGTGTAACTCCGGTAAACTTTCTTACGATCTTCCCTGAGTAATTCGACTGCTTTAAACTTCAACCAGTTCCTGACATCAAGATATTCTTTCCTGGCATTCTCATCTAGGGTGAGATCATCTAACAGCGATTTTATTTTACGGAAACTTTCCTCCAGTATATTGTCATCTTTGGTTCTTTGGTATTCGGCAATATCTGGTTTCCAATCGTTCAGCCGGAACCGGATTTCTTTGATTTTGGGAGCATAATCCTCATCCGCATTCAGGCAAATAAACGTTGATGGATTGTTCCTGAAGTTGATTTTCTCCAATGACTTATTTAGCGTCTCTATATTGTCGAGAATGTCCTCTTTCTGGCTGTCAAGCCAACTCTTAAAATCAGACATATGGGTGATCATCTCTTCATTTAAATACTTTTTAAATTTCTCTTTATAGGCGGCCAACTCCTGGGTTTCTATGACATCCAGGAAGGTCACATACTCTTCCAGAAACTCGGCACTGTCGGACAGCCGTATCGTATCCGATTTCCAATCCGGGAACTTTTTGAGCAGCGAATCATCCGAAGGATATTTGAATTGCCGGATAAGTACCTCAGCTTCTGTTTTTAATCGCCGTATCTTTTCCTCGAAGCTCGTTATATCTTTTCTCAGCTTGTCCGAAATTGCCCGTTCGATCCCTGCTAATTTGTATATATCCTCAACCTCATTTTGTAAATACCTTGATTCAAAGTTGGCCAGAGGGTCCAATAAATCCAAGCCCTCATATTTTTGTAGAATTTCCCTGTTTTGGTTAAGTTCAAGCTGTTTACGCTTAAGCTCATTTGCTGACTCCAACGCAATCTGTTGCTGTTGCTTCTGTTCTTCTTTATAGACATCTATTTGCCTAAGTAAAGATTCATGCTGCTGCTTTAGGAGCAGTATCTTATTGTTGGTCTTTTCCAGCTGTTCAACGCTATTCAGGTTATCCTGTACCTTTCGTGAAATACTCCACCAGTCAATCCGTTTAAAGGATTTGATTTCAAGAAATTGAATCAGCATTTGGCCTTCCTTGTCTATTCTCTTTTGCTGGCGCTCCAAAATCTTTAACTGTTGCTCTTTTTCCTTGACAATCCCATCTAACCTGTAAGCCTCCTCTTTCAGAACGTTGATTTTATCTTTATTATCCCAGCCTAACACGTATTGGTGACGTCCTTTTACATCTGGCCGGTCATCTTTTTCATGACGGTTATTATTTTTGATAAGCCCTGCACTGGTTACCGCACGTGTATAATGGTCAAATTCGTCGGTATTGTCGGTACAGAAGTAGTCGTAAGACCGCTGAATCTCATTTTTAACCCACTCGGTAAATGACGACTTTTTGAACTGCAGCTTGTTGAATAAAAGATCCTCCTCACCAGAAACAAAATCATTCAGGTAGGTTTCATTTTTGATCCGCTGGTAAACGATCCGTCCACGCAAATCATGGGAGTTAACATAGCGGTTTACCTGCTGGTAGTATTTATCCGGGACAAGGATCCTAAGCGCAAAACTGTGCAACAACTTTTCTATTGCAGGTTCCCAATGCTTTTCATCCGGTTTTACCTGGACCAGTTCCCCGATGAATGGTATTTCAGATTCCGTTATATCCAAGTGCTCCATGAGCTGCTTTCGTATCTCCGCAACTCTGCCCGTAATATTATTTTTCTGATTCCGGAGCACATTCAATTCGTTCGCCACACGGTCTAAATCGTCTGTGAACCTAATTTTATCCGTTTTTAAGTTGAATATCTCTCCATCAAGCTGACCAACCGTTTCAATTATCGCCTTCTGCTTTTTAGAGGCATTTATTTTCTGCTCTTCAAAAACCTTCTCCTCACTGGGGTTTTCAATAAGGTTCAACTCAAGGGCTAACTTGTTGTACTCTTCTAGTGTTTCCTCGCGGTCTTTCTTCTGCTCCAGGTGTTTCTTATTTTCACTAAGCAGATCCGTTATCCGTGTTCCAACCTTATCCTGCCTGATCTGCATATCTAGGTCTCTTTCTTCCACAGAAAGCTGATCAATAGCTACATTGATACCATTAAGCTTTTGCGTCTGCCTTTCAATTTGAGCCTTGACTTCATCAATAAAACTTATCAGGAGTTCTTCTTTTCGCCGCGCGAACCATAAGGGCAATATTTCCCGGTCTTTTTCAACAATATTTAATTCATATTTCAAATGGATCAACTCAACAGACTTATCCCTAATAGGCGAAAGAAAGCGTATTTGTTCATTCGCCTTTTCAATTGCGGTATGCGCGTCACCGAGCGTTTTGAAATGCTCCTTTATTTTTTGAAACTCTGCTTCTGAATTTCCTTCCTCTAGCATTTGATGCCGTACAAACTCATCCAGGTTTCCCAGCACTTTAAGGCCAATAGTCTGGCTAAAAAGCGAGTGCGCCTTGGGTGATCTCATACCAAATGCTTTACGCATCAAACGGCCATAGTCAACAGGGCTATCTCCAATTATTACTAGTTCCCGGCCTGCTGATGCCGGATATTTTTGTTTCAGTCGTTTTTTCCATTCTCCCGCCGAATCAAAGTGAGTAAAGTCCTGTTCAATGGAAAGGTTCTTATGTGCAATAATGAAACTCCTTTTCAAGTCACCAGATACGAACCACCTACATTGGGCCAAAGTAATATACCTATCCTCATTTTTAAACACAGCAAGTAAAATGGATTGCGCCTGGGCTTTATCCTGCCGTAATTTCCGTGTCTCATTGACATTCGTTTCCTCATTTTCAGTATCTCCAAATTCACCTAAAACATAGCTTTCTTCCGTTCGTTCACCTTTTGAACCGGCTGTCTGGTTATAATAACGTACTCTTCTTTCAGGCACCAGCAAGGTTAGCAGCCCATCAACCAATGTCGTCTTACCGGAGGCATTTGCACCGGTCAATAACGAGGTTTCACCACCCGGGGTAATTTTCCAAATGCCCCCATCGAATGTGCCCCAATTATAAATTTCATAGGTATGTAGCCTGAACCCTGCCGCCTCCGGCTGCGTCGTAAATAAGCTAAGCATCTCCATCCATCATATTCTTAAAACGAAACAGTTCATCGTTAGTAATTCTTGCCTTGATAATTCTTTTCACTTCATAGCTGCTTTCATCAGGCTCGGCCTTGTCTTCGTTCACCATTTTGATAAATCCCATCTTCTCGACATCATTCAGGTACTTATTGAGTTCTCTTATAAATTTCAACTGGTTTGATTTTTCCTTGAAGAAAACTTCCAGCCGATCCCTAAACTGCTTAGGAGTTATATACAGATTCCTTGTTTCCGTATCGGTAGCTTCAAACTCAAACAACCATTCCCGTAACAGCACACATACCAAAGACTGCTCGTAGGTCAACGGGATTCTTCTGACCAATCCAATGGTAGTGCCTTTGTCGTCCAATTCCATTTGTTTGAGATACGCATACCCATCCCTTTTATCTATTACCAGTTCAAGAGTGATCTTTTCAAAATACTGCGTTAACTCCACTTGGTATTTGAGCAGCTCCTCCCAAAAATCTTTTTGGTCATCTGATAACGGCCCGGTTAAAAGTTTTGCGGCAATTTTTGCATAGGGTGCCGCATTTATCGGTAATGGGTTAATTTCTGTCATCTGCTGAAAATAATCTGGGGGGTCTCAAGATATTTACCCTGCGCACTATTAAACAGGATCATATCCTTTACCCGATGGTTTATAAAAAATTTAGAAGACGAGTTCAGCAAAGAAACATACGCCAATAATTCTGGCAGGCCTTTGGTAATCGGCATTAAGGACACCAATTCCTTCAGCGTGATTTGTTCCCGTGTCTCCAGCGCTTCTTCGATATTGCCTAATAACACTTTCTTGTCAATGGATGCAATGCTGTAGATTTTCGATAATGCCTCAATATTTCCATCCCTGGGCAAAGCCAGCGTCGGCTGACTCATGACCATTTCATCTTTAACTCTTTCTCCAAGTCTACGTTCCATCGGCAGGTAAATTTCCGAGAAACCGTCAATTTCAAGATAATAGACTCTGCTCGTAGACTTACCGGCCAAAGCGAATGCTTTTTTCCGGATATCGGCCATCAGTTCTTTCGTTTTCCTGTTTTCCTTATGTTCTTTTGCGACAATCTCCCGGCTCAGCTTATCAGCAAGGAGCGCATTTTTATCCAATACTTTCCGGCCTGCCATATGAAGCAATGATTTCAACTTGCGAAGTGATTTTGACTGGAATTCTATTTCCCGATCTTCCAGCAATTGGTAAATACCTGTTGTTAGCCGCTGTAGCTCCTCCTGGGCTTGTTCATCAATCATGAAATTCCAAAAGGCATAAAAGCTCTTACCCTGATCCGTACTCTTCAATTCATATATTGCGTCAAAAGTATCCTGCAGTAACTTTCCCTTCGTAACATCTGATGATTGCTGGTTTTCATAAATTCTACGCGTGATGATCTTGAAGTTATCCTCTACTTCCCTGAAGTCACCAATCAGCTCATTGGACAAACGATTAATTTCCTCGAAACGGGATTTGATCTGGTAGTTCTCGTAAGTGCTGATGTAACCGTCAATTTTTATGCGCCGGATTTCTTCTTCGATCTGTTGTTTCCTCTTTTCCAGTTCCTCAATTCTTTTCTCCTTATCAGGGTTGGCATGTTCCAATAAGTCTTTTAATTTGGAAAAGATGTCTTTAAATTTCGACTCAGCTCCCACAAATTCCTTTTGCTTGACCAATTCGAAGACCTGGAAGACTTTTTCAACGTGTTTGGACAAAATAACGATAGGCTGCTTAGTGTTATCATCAATAATATTTTGCAGAAAATAGGAGTCTATCCACTTGTCCAGATACAGCTTCGCCTTTTCATAATAATCGAGTATAAGTTTCCCATTGTCTGTAAGCTCATCATCCTCTTCTGCGTAATTAATTTCCTCCAGATAATCTGCCAGTTTAATTAATGCCTGTTGGTACGGGATAGATATTTCCTGCCCACCTTTGAACTCCCGGTACAGAAATGTAATAATCAGAGGAAAATTACGCGCACGAAGTAATTTAAAAGTATAAGAGCTTTCGATGAGCGACTTTGTTTTCAGAAAAGATTCCAAGGGATGTGCCATGTCTAACCTGTTTTGTGCTACGATATCTGTTAATTTACAGCCTCCAATAAGATAGTTTCTAAACTAATCGACGCTGACTTCTATTCCCTGGGCGTGTTCTTCATAGGTCGAATAGTTCCGTCTTCCCTTTGCCTTCTGGTTTCTTCCAAATGCGGTTTTATCTATTTTGTCCGATAGGTAGCTGGCAAGATCATCAAAATGGTTGATGTGTATAAAATTGATACCTGTTGCATGGTACCGGTTCATCAGACTTTTATTGTGGCTGGGCCAATTGAATTTTTCGCCCTTGCCCTCCCTGTCAAACTGCAGCTGTTTCCAATCTCCATATCGTCTGCTGAGATAGCTGATATAATTTTTCTTATTTAAATCCTTTCCAAGTGCTCCGTCCGGCAACTCCACAGCGACCTTTTTCGGTGCTTTGAGCGGTTTCGGGATAAATTTTGGGAAATACTTCTTAAGGATAGATTCATATTGTTCCGCATATTTTGAGAGCGTATCCCATCCCCAATATTCGAATGCAAAAGCGAGACTGTTCTCCTGTGTTATTTGCATCGCAAATTCCTGCAACACGGCATCATCCCTGAAGGTGGAAGCAAAAATAAATTTATCAACTGTGAACTGAAGATCGGCCGCCAGGCTCAGGTCATTTCTGATATCCTCAATAATGTTCTTGCGAATTACCTCATCATTCTTACGCAGTTCTTTGAGTTTGCATTGAATCACTGTCTTTGACTGCGCAGAAAAGATATCGATCCCTTTTTGTTTTTGGCCTTTCACACCAAAATTCTGGTATTCGGTGTTCTGAAATGAATTAGTATTATTTATTTCATTGAATAAATCGCAAACGAATTCTTCAAAATGCTTTTCATTTTTTAGTGGTGGTAATTGGTAAATAGACATATGATAATCAAGGTTCGGTTTATATAAAAGGTTAAGATAAATAATACTTCAGTAATATAGAAGAGGATCTATTTAAATCATTAAGAGACCTGATTAATGGAGGTTATTTAGATCTTTTAAATATTGCCAATTATCCAATACAAAACAATTCATCCTACTTTTTAATGTCCTTTAAATAACCGCCTTCACTATCTAGCCAGCTTTGAATAGTTTCCCGAACCTGCTCTATGCGATCGGGTTTCAGTTTTGAATAAATGGTTCCTTTTGTCAGGTATATGTCCCGCTTCCATTCCTAAACGCAATCATTGGCAGATTTAACTCCCGAGCTTACTAGCCCCGGCCCCAAGTAACAGTGTAAAAAAATCAGTTTTGCTTATTTCAACTGAACGTAAGAATTGATCTATTTCTAGGGTTAGGCTATTTGTTAGAATTGTTATATAAAAACAAACATATTGAATGCTTTAATGCATTCGCCGTCTCTTAATTCAGATTTGAAACCGAACAAGAACCAAAATTAGTTCTAGCAGATTTTAGATATCTCCAAATGTCTACAATCAAATTCTCTCTGTTAATTTTACACGCTTGAAGGTTCTCGTTTTTTTGTATGTCTCATAATAGCTTGATGATTTCAATAAATAGCATCGTCCTTCAATTATAAAGCCATCCAAATTGTGCTCAATAGCGTACATCGAAAGGTCATTGATTTTGTTTATGAAACCTCTGCCATTAAAGTTTAAGGAAGTATTGCATAACACGCCGTAACCAGTGCGCGCTTTGAATGCTATGAGTAAATCAAACATGCTTTGATTACTGGAATACGATACTGTTTGAATGCGAGCAGTTTTATTGACGTGTGTCACTGCTGCCAACACATCCGTCTTGGCACTAAATGTATACAGCATATATGGACTTGGGTATTCGCAACCAAACCATTTAGCAGCATCTTCTTCTAGGCAAACGGGAGCTATTGGACGGAATTGCTCGCGCTGTTTAATCTCATTTAATCTTATTCTGGTATTTACGCTAAAGGGAGCGGCAAGAATTGATCGATTAGATAATGCTCGAGGACCGATCTCATATTTTCCATTTACCCAGCCAAGAATAAGATTATTAGCAAGCATGTCAGCAATCATTTCATTGTCAGCTTCACAAATATCATATTGTTCCGCCTCGAAAGAACCATTCTTATCAAAATCTAAGCCTGAATATACATCCCAATCGATTTTAGGGTTACCAGTTAAGTGGAACTGAGCGTCAATTGCTGTTCCGATCGCCGAACCTGAATCGTTTGCAACAGGGGGCACAAAGATTTCGGCAAAAAGATTTGTTTCTTTCCATTTGGTATTCCAATCGCAATTCAAGCCACATCCCCCCACGATAAGTAAGGGTAATCCTTTTTTTAGATTCGTTTTAGCGAACTGATAAAAAATGTCAAAGATTTTTTCACTATAAATACCTGCTAAGTTGCGAAATTCTGAATCATCTAGCCCAACGTTATAATGCTTTGAATTCTTAAGGTCACGATAATCGCTAAGAGGCCGCCTAGGCCCATTCAATAAAAAATCGAGCAGTTTAGTTTCTTCAGGTGAAGGGATATTTCGATTTGAAAATGAAGCTAAAGCCATAAGTTTTCCTGGATCTTCTACCCGAGGAAATGCGCCATCTTTTGGAAAAGTTGGGTCAGCCAGGCCATAAAGTAAGGCAAAACGATTTCCAACTTGATTTAAGACATCGGCGAGAAGCGTTATGTTCAAATCAGAATCAATCTCGTAAAATGCTCCTATCTCCCCTTCCCAAACTAAGGCATAGCATGGAGTACCTTTGGGAAGTCGTGACATGCCGAAAGCGCATAACAAATGGGATCGTTCATGAGAAGATGAAAAGTAAAGAACCGATTTACCTAATAAACGTTGTTGATCGATGATAATATCTTTTTTCGAAACTCCACGATACTGAACATGGGGGCCATGTAAATACTCATGATGGTCTCGTGGCCACCAACCACCTGTACAAATTACATCGGGGATTTCGTCTATTTTTCTAAGTACATCGAAAACATCGCGACTGGAAATTGGCGAGTGTCGCCAATTTGAATTCTTTTCCGCTTCAATAGAAAATATTAGCTGACTATCTTTTAAATAAGCTATTGCGCCGTCATGGCCTGGGTTATAAGAAAGTATATTCATAATGACGTTAAGGTTTGGCGTTACTTGCTTCTACAGTGATTGATTTTATAAATGTGGTTGTGGGAAGTTTCCTATCAACTAAACGTCCCGCCAATTCTCTAGAGCGGCTAGGCCAAATATTAGCATGTAGCGACATTGGTAAGTGAGGAATAGGTGTGGGATCCCAGTCTCCACGAACATGTATTAATTGATTGTCAACAAACCACCGGATCTCATTTGGTCGCCATTCAATCGCAAATTGATGATAAGATTCAGACGCGTCAAAACCCAAGTCTATGGAAGTTGCGGCCCCCCTATACCCATATCCAAACTGCGCCCCATCACTACCAGGATTATAAAATACATTCACTAAAAGCCGATCTGTTCGATTACCGGCAATTTCAATATCAATTTCTTGCCTTGGAGAATCTCGATGTAGAAAAAAGCCAGTAATGATACCTGGAACCTTCGAAACTTTAATAGTTGACTCAAATCTACCATACAAGTATTTATTATTGCTTGTTAATGCAGCGGCACTATATCCGCGAACACCAAGGTCTTCTTTTTTAACACTGAACGCAACTCCTCCCGAAAATGGTTCTATATTAGAGGTGCGAAATAATGCAAGATTATCGGTAAAGGTATCCTCTCTATAAAACCAATTTTGTGAGTCAAGAGATTTAAAACAACCGTCTAGACAGGTAGCTGTTGTACTCATCTCATCTTCCAGTTTCGGGGAAGAACAGTGAATACCCCCCCATGACTGTTGTGCCTCAATTATCCAAGGCGATCTGTCACGTTTAGGAATTTCAGAACTTGTTAACTTATCCGTCTTAATCATTTGAGAAGTGAGTTTTCGCTGACCAATGTCAGCCAATTCTGGAAAGAAACAATTAGGTGGGGCACATCTAAGGTGCTCGCATATTATCTGCCATTTATTAGTTGCATCTTTATCAACAATGGCAACTTTAATGTCATGAAGTTCATCTATTAATATTAAGAGATCATCACTTATTAAACCGGTTTTGCAAGTGGTAAGAATAAACTTGGAATGGGGGTATCGTTCTTTAAGTATTCGAGCCTCCGATGCTAAAGAACCTATATTTACGTAGGCATTAAAAATCGGGGTACCTTTTCCTACAAGTAATTCATGTTCAGAAATCGGAAGCGTTTCGAGATCGCTACAACATCTATATCCAAGCATTAATAAAGCCATTCCAATAGATGTAAGACCTGAACCTATTGGTCCAAATACAAAAACAGGATGCTCACTTGGTCGAATATGAAACAAAGCAGCTCCTTCACTAGTAATAGCGCCGATTTTTGTGAGAGAAGGAAGTATTGAATACGAGTTGGAGGAGCTAAAATCCGGGCGTTGATTTATTATAGATTTTTTTACAGCACAAACATTAAGAAACTTAAACTGATGATTTAACCAGAGATCAATAGGCCCACGACAAGGCAAAAGTTGAAGGAGTTTCTCTGCACCTTTGCGCGAAATAACGTAGCCAGAAAGATTCCAAAGCCCGCGTATTGGTTGGAATATTTCACTTGAAAAAAACTCTTTGGGTGCACCATTCTTAACTTCTTCATAAGATAGATAAAGAACGTCAAAATTGTCCCTCAAATTGTTATTATCCATTATTTCAGCCCAGGCTTCGTTCATTTTTTTGGCAAATCCGGAACGAAACCAAACATCATCTTCGAGGATCAGTACATACTCGTGATTACCTTCAACAACCTGCCGCCAAATGCCAATATGAGATTTAGCTACTGCAACTTCAGGGCGACTCATTTGAATCGGAAAGTCGAGCTCCATCTTGGTAGGTAACGCTAAGGGTTGAGGTTCTACAAATAATTGATCCCCAAGAGTGTAATAAAGTTCAATGTCTGCATCTTTTATAAAATCTATTGAAAGATTTTTAGCATCTACCGCAGAATATTTTTCAGTAAGATTCCAAAACCTATTTCCAGAACAATCTTGCAAATATTTAAGTTCTTTTTCCATCTCAGTCCATCGCTTAGGTTGGCGATCCAGATTGATGACATAGATGCGCCCAATCTTAGGCTGACCGGTTACATTTAATGCTCCGAACGCTTGGCATTTTGATGAGCGTATTAAGCGTCTAAATCGTAAAGCCGTGCCAAATAAAAACTTTGAAACTGTAGACCAGGGAGAAGCGTGTTTCATAAATCAACAAAAATTTATTCCTAGTCTTAAAATTCTGTATATTCTTGGCGGTTCGAAAGTCTCCAATTTCTAGCATCGTTCCTATAACTAAGCTCCCATTTACTTTCGGCAATATCTTTCCAGTTAGATAATACTAGAATTGAATGTTTAATTTCATCGTCTTCAGATAAAATTTCGAAAATAGATTTAGTAAGATTTCCTGGCCCAGCTGTCGATTGTATTTCTGGTAGGCCATTATTGTCAGCTTTTTCAAGCATTAAAATAGCTTTTTCAAGTGCTAGCTTCAACACAACATGACCACGTTCCGCAATTAATGGATTATTGTTAAAGTAGAAAATCCAACTGGAGGCGTTCATCCCCTGTTTCGTAAAAAGTGATGGTGGCACCATTGTGTGTGTCGTCGTGTCATAACATAATGGTTGAATTTTTAATCGTCCATCTTTAAAGAGATCTTGAATTTGACTGCCATTATATTCGTCATCGGCATCTACATAACATCCACCTTCTGCGAAAATATAACAGAGTCGGAAGAAGTCTGATTGCATTGCTGGATGGTAGCATTTGTCGTATGCCTGTTTATGTCTTAAGCCGAATGTTTGGTAGATATAACTCCCGGCTCGTTCCTTATCAAATATTATTCTCTCAATTCCTTGTTCGTTAACTTTTTCCCACGTTTTGATGCACTCATTAACGTCCGGAGGCAGGCGATCTAAATTATCCCAAAATTGAACGATTCTTTTGGGGATATTTCCGGTAGATGTAAATGATATCGCATCTAGCTCTCCACTCTGTTGTACAAGATTCCGAATGAAGCTTGAACAAGCGTCGTAGTCTTCCTCTGTAGAATTAACTGTTTTCATAATTGATAAGTTTTAGGAATATGCTGACATTCTATCTGTCGAAATAATATTGTTTCTCTACAGATATTTATTTTAATCAAGTCCGAAAGTTAAAGATGATATTTATTCTGCAAAAATTTACATGATTCTATCCCAATTAAGAAACATTTCCAAGGACCCATTCCTTCTCGGCTTGAAATTATTTTTTCTAAGATGTTCTTATCAGGTTAAATAGTTAAAATGGGATAAAATAATATTTATCCTTATGGAGTCAGCTTATTTATACGTTCGGGTAAGTACCGACGAGCAAAAAAGAAAGGGTTATTCCCTCGTTGAACAGGAAGATCGTCTCTTACAGCATTGTGAAATAAATAATATAAAAGTCAAGGGCATCTTTCGGGAAGATTTTTCCGCAAAGGACTTCAATCGCCCTGAATGGAAAAAGCTTATCAATACCATCAAAAAGACCAAACACCGTCAACCAGAAAATATTTTATTTGTCAAATGGGATCGGTTTAGCCGCAATATTGAATACGCATATCAAATGATAAGGCTATTAAAAAATCTCAACGTAAAGGCGATGTCTATCGATCAGCCTATTGATTTTGAGGTCCCCGAGAGTATCGTGATGCTTGCCATCTATTTATCTATTCCCGAAGCAGAAAATAGTAGGAGGGGGTTGAATAGTTCAGATGGTATGCGCAGGGCAAAAAAAATGGGGCGATGGCCCGGCAAAGCACCAATAGGTTATGCCAACGTGACCGCATTAGACGGCAAAAAGTTTATCATCCCTCAGCAACCAGAGGCAAATCATATCAGGTGGTCATTTCAGCAATTGGCGAAAGGGGCATTTACGATTAGTCAGGTCAGAGAAATGGCTTTTAGCAATGGGTTTCGATGTGGGAAGAGTAATTTTTGGAAGCTGATACGGAACCCTGTTTATTGCGGTATTGTTACTGTTCCTGCGAATAAGAATGAGGGGCTGCAGTTCGTAAAAGCCATTCATGAGCCTCTCATCTCAGAAGACTTGTTTCACGATGTTCAAATCATATTAAATGGCAATCGTAAGCAAAGAAGTACCAAAGAAAATCTAAGACTATTATTTCCTTTAAGAGGATCATTAATATGCCCCTGGTGTCACCACAAATTAACAGGCAGTATATCACAAGGAAAACGTTTAAAATATCGTTACTATCATTGTATGAGCCCTAAGTGTAAAGGGAGATTCAGAGCAGACGCTTTGGATAGATTATATGAAAACGAACTTAAAAAAGTGTGCCTCATACCGGAGGTCTACGAGCTGTTTAATCTCGTACTTGAAGACGAAAACATATTCTCAAGTCGTAAAGAACAATCAAATGAGCGGAAGGCAATTCTTGACGAGATTTCCAATCAGGAATTTTTGATGTCAAAAGCGCGAAATTACTTTCTCAGTGAAAAAATTGATTTTGATGATTTCTGCAAATTAAAAAAGGAGCACTATGAAATATCAAGCCACTTAAACATTCAGCTTAACAATGTCACCACAAAATTAATGGCCTATAGGAATGATGATTCTACCCAGCTATATTCATTTGCCAGTATTTTTCAATCGTACAATAACCAGGATATTGAAGGTAAACGGAATATTATAAGCCTGTTTAGCCCGTCATCAATCAATCCGTTTTCCAGAACACTTGAACCACTAAGGATAGATAAAGCAATATCCAAGATTATTATTTATTCAAAAAATGAAGATTAACCTAAACCATCTCTTTAAACAAAATATACAGAATGAAACAATCAACTTACAAAACGCCAAAGGTTTTTTCTAACAGAAAAGTTTCAGTTGCTCAAGCAAGCAAAATATTAAAGCGTAATGGAATTCAAGCAAACGAAGACGAAGCAAGAATAATCTTAAATTTCCTTTACCTGCTTGCAAAAACCTGCAGCAATGCAGAGAATTCTAATAGGTGAAAAATAGCGGACCCGCGAATAGAATAAAACACTTAGATCCTTTTTCAATGAATTCAAAGCATTTTTTATAAAGAAAAGAACAATAGCAATAAATACTGCTCAAATGTTCGAACACCTTACCCATTTATAAAAACACCAATTAACGATTTGCTAATCAGAATTTTAATTGCATAAAAAAAGGAAATGATCTTAATTGATCATTTCCTTAAGTAGCCCGTAGGGGAATCGAACCCCTGTTTCTAGAATGAAAATCTAACGTCCTAACCCCTAGACGAACGGGCCATTTTTATTTATTTTCCCTTGTTTTGGGATTGCAAAGATATAGCTTTACTGATAAATTAAAAATAAAATTTAAAAAAAATATTTTAGCTATAAATACAGCCTGTTTTAAAGAGGTTTCAAACAAAATCGTTCTTTTATCCTTGTAAATCTTTGGCATGTTAAAGCTATCTTTATAAATAAATAAAACATACTTTATGAAAGCAATCTGGAACGATCAGATCATAGCCGAAAGCAATGATACTATCGTGGTCGAAAACAATCACTATTTCCCTATAGAAAGTGTCAAAAACGAATATCTTGAAAATACGGATACCCATACCACCTGCCCATGGAAAGGGCTGGCATCTTATTATACGCTGAATGTTGATGGTAAAAAAAATCAGGATGCCGCCTGGTATTATCCACAACCCAAAGAGGCTGCCAGTCATATTGCCAATTATGTGGCCTTTTGGAAGGGCGTTAAAGTAGCCGAATAAACATGAAAAAATACGATGCCATTATCATCGGCGCCGGACAGGCGGGCGGCCCGTTGGCCAAAAAACTGGCTAACGCAGGCAAAAAAACCGCCATTATTGAAAAACGGTTTTATGGGGGCACCTGCGTAAATGATGGCTGTACACCTACAAAAACCATGGTGGCATCGGCAAAAGCGGCATATATGGCAGGCAAAAGCGCAGAGCTTGGCGTATTGGTAAAAAAGTTTTCGGTTAATATGCCCCAAATAAAAAAACGCAAAGACGAAATCGTACTTCGTTCGCGCAACGGGGGCTTGCACGCTGCAGAAGAGACCCCAAATTTGGATGTCCTATTTGGCGAAGCCAGTTTCACTGATCATAAAACCATTTCGGTAAACTTAAATAGTGGTAAAAAACAAAGCCTGCAAGCCGATCTTATATTTCTTAATCCGGGAGCCAAACCTTTTATACCTGCAATAGAAGGCCTGCATGATATTGATTACCTGACATCAACAACTATACTTGATTTGGATTACGTTCCTGAACATCTATTGATATTGGGGGGTAATTATATCGGCCTGGAGTTTGGTCAAATGTTTCGCCGGTTTGGGAGCAACGTTACTATCCTGGAAAAATCAGCCAGGATTGTATCGCGCGAAGACGAGGACATCTCTGCCGAAATGCAAAAGATACTGGAAGCAGAGTCCATTACTATCTATAATCAAACGCAGGCTACCGGATTCAAGCAGAAAAAAGGAGGCAAAATAACTGCCACTATATCCGTAAATGGTGAAGAAAAAAAGATCAAATGCACTCATGTGCTAGTTGCAGTTGGTCGTACCCCGCAAACAGAAGCGCTTAATTTACCTAAAACAGGAGTAGCTACGGATGAAAAAGGAAATATTAAAGTAAATAGCAAGCTGGAAACCTCCACTCAAGGCATCTATGCTCTTGGTGATGCAAAGGGAGGTCCCGCTTTTACACATATCTCCTATAACGATTACACCATTGTTTACCGCAATCTGATCGAGAAACAAAATCTAAATATAAACGATCGTCCGGTGCCTTACTGCATGTTTACCGACCCGCAACTGGGCAGGGTAGGGATAGATGAAACCGAGGCTAAAAAACAGGGATTGAATTACAAAGTAGCCAAACTACCCATGGCTCACGTAGCCCGTGCTATAGAAACCGGCGATACACGTGGCTTTATGAAAGCTATTGTTGACCCCAAAACAAAAAAAATATTAGGCGCCACTGTTTTAGGTCCCGAAGGCGGCGAGATCATGACTGTATTGCAAATGGCGATGGAGGGCGGCATAACCTATGACAGGATACGTTATTGCGTATTTGCACATCCCCTGTATTCAGAGTCATTAAATAACCTGTTTATGACCCTGGAGGATTAGCCCCCGCTTATGATAAAGGTTAAAAACATAAGCAAGCACTTTGGTAAAGTTAAAGCGGTTGATAGCATTAGCTTCGAGGTTCAGGAACAAGAGAACCTTATTTTATTGGGTACCAGTGGTTGTGGCAAAACCACTACGCTTAAAATGATCAACCGGCTTATTGAGCCAACCTCGGGCAGCATTTTTATCAACGGAAAAAACATCGCAGACGAACAACCTGAAACGCTAAGGCGCGGCATTGGTTATGTTTTACAAAACAATGGTCTCTTTCCGCATTATACCGTGGCCGAAAATATAGCTGTAGTACCTCAGCTGCTAAAGTGGGACAAAAAGAAAATAGCTGATCGTACCTCCGAGCTGATGGAGAAACTGCACCTCAGTTCCGATTACCTGCATGTTTACCCCAATGAATTAAGCGGTGGCCAGCAACAACGTATTGGCCTGGCCCGGGCTTTGGTATCCGATCCGCCGGTTTTATTGATGGACGAACCTTTTGGCGCTTTGGATAATGTAACACGGGCCGCTATTCATAAAGAGTTTAAAGCGCTTGACGAGTTGAAGAGAAAAACCATTATTATGGTTACTCACGATGTGCAGGAAGCTTTTGAGTTGGGCGACAGAGTATGCCTTATGGACCAGGGAAAGATCATACAATCAGGCACGCCTGCTGATTTGCTGTTTAAACCAGCTAATAAATTCGTGAAAGATTTTTTGAAAGACCAACGCCTGCAACTGGAATTTAAGGCGATACGGCTACTGGATATTTGGAATTTGTTACCTAACCATCATAAGGAAGTCCATACATCATCTTTATCAGCCAACACCGATTTGTGGACGACGCTGGAGTATTTTAAGTTTATTGATTCCGAGACAGTCAACATCAGCAAAGACAAAAACGAAATAAAAACCGTTGGATTTGAGCAACTCATGCACGCCTTTAATCAATATAAAAACAAGCAAGGGCATGAATGAGCATCAGCAAACCTTATTGGAGTTTATGCAGCAGCAGGCCGATAAGCTGGCCGTGCAAACTATGCAGCATATCGGGCTTACCTTTATATCGCTCTTTTTCGCGGTGCTGGTGGGTTTACCCCTGGGTATTATTATCGCCCGTAAAAGAAAGCTATCTGGCACAATTTTGGGCTTTGCGGGTATATTGCAAACCATTCCAAGTATAGCTTTGCTGGGGTTTATGATTCCATTATTAGGAATTGGCCCCAAACCGGCTATCGTTGCGCTGTTACTATATGCCCTGTTACCCATTATCCGCAACACCTATACCGGCATTACCGGGGTAGATGCTGCAGTGAAAGAGGCCGCCATTGCTATGGGCATGAGTAAATGGCAAATCCTATTCAAAGTAGAGCTTCCGCTGGCTATGCCGGTTATTTTAGCCGGTATCCGCACTGCTACGGTTATTAATGTGGGCGTGGCAACACTGGCGTCATTCATCGCAGCGGGTGGCTTAGGCGAGTTTATTTTTGGCGGCATATCGCTCAACAATACCAATATGATCCTTGCAGGGGCTATTCCGGCGGCTTTGCTGGCTATTATTTTCGATTTCCTGTTATCATTGGTACAAAAACTCAATTTCAGAAAGCTCAAACGCAGTAGCTACGCGCTGCCCATTGTATTAGTATTGTTATCATCCTTCTATTTTATTCCAACTGCCTATGGCAGTAAGCTCACAGCCGGTTTCACTCCCGAGTTTATGGGAAGGCAGGATGGTAACCTGGGCCTGGAAAGCAAATACGGTTTAAAGATCCACACCATTGTGATCAGTGATGCTGTGATGTACAAAGCGGCCTATCAAAAAGAATTGGATGTGATTAGCGGATACTCCACCGATGGGCGCTTAAAAGCTTATGGCCTCGTGGTTTTGGATGATGACAAAGGCATATTCCCTCCCTATTATGCTGCGCCAATTGTACGGGAAGATGCATTGAAGAAATTTCCGGAGCTCGAGAAAACACTGAATCTGCTATCTGGCAAAATAAATGATTCCGTGATGACCGATTTAAATTACCGTACTGACTATCTTCACCAAAGCCCGGAGCGGGTGGCTAAGGACTTTTTAATAAGCCACAAGCTGTTTAAGGCCGCCCGTAAGAACAATGAAGAGAACACAGTACGCATTGGTTCCAAAATATTTGGCGAACAATATATACTGGCCAACATGTATAGTATGCTTATAAAAGGATATACCAATTATGGCGTATCCACAAAAACAGGGCTCGGCGGAACAAAAATCTGTTTCGACGCCTTAACGAATGACCAGATAGACTTTTACCCCGAATACACGGGTACCGGTTTGCTGGCCATATTACAAGCCTCATCAAAAACAATAAATGAGGTAACTAAAAATAAAGATAGCACTTACAATTATGTGCAGCGGGAATTTAAAAAACAATACCAGGTAAGCTGGCTAAAACCCATTGGGTTTAACAATGCTTATGCCTTAATGATGAGAGAGCAGCAGGCCAAAAGTTTAAATATTAAAACAATTTCTAGCCTCAAACGATATTTGAATAGTAAATAGTTTCATGAACTTAGTTGATCACTATAAAAAAGTACGCCAGCGTACCGAGTACATTTGCAGTCCTTTGCAAACAGAAGACTACGTGGTACAGCCTGTAGTAGATGTTAGTCCGCCGAAGTGGCATATCGGGCATACTACCTGGTTTTTTGAAACTTTTATTCTGAAGCCTTATTTTATGGGCTATCAGGAGTTCAATCCCAATTACAACTATGTATTCAACAGTTACTATGAAACTGTTGGTAATCGTGTTATCCGCACCGACAGGGGCAATTTAAGCCGCCCAACAGTTAATGATATTTACCAGTACCGGGCTTATGTGGATGAAGCCATGGAAAGGTTTCTATCCGAGGGGCTTTCTGCTGATGTTAAAGAGCTCCTGATATTGGGCTTTAATCACGAAGAGCAACACCAGGAGTTGTTATTAACTGATATTAAATATATTTTAGGTCACAATCCTTTATTTCCGCCATATTCAAATAGCTATGTATCGCCAAAGGTTAATATTGTAAATACCGATTTTATTAAAATAAACGAAGGTATTTATGAGATAGGGTTTACCGGCGAAGGCTTTTGTTTTGATAATGAACTAAACCGGCATAAAGTTTATTTAAATGCTTATGAAATAAGCCCCAACCTGGTAACCAATGCCGAGTATCTGGAGTTTATCAATAGCGGAGGTTACCATGATTTTCGACACTGGCATGCAGAGGGGTGGGACTGGGTTAAAACCAACAAGGTCGAGTCACCTCTCTATTGGCATTTAATTGATGAAGAGTGGCACAACTACACTTTTCATGGCCTCGAACTGCTTAACCCAAATAACCCGGTATGTCATATCAGTTATTTTGAGGCGTACGCTTACGCATCCTGGAAGGGACTGCGGTTACCAACTGAGTTTGAATGGGAGGCTGCTGCAACACAATTTAGCTGGGGAAAAAGCTGGGAATGGACAGAAAGTTCGTACCTCCCTTATCCGGGTTTTGCAAAAGCGCCGGGAGCCATTGGTGAATACAATGGCAAATTTATGGTGAATCAGAAAGTTTTACGCGGCGCTTCGGAAGCTACATCTCCCGGACATAGTCGCATTACTTATCGCAACTTTTTTCAAACAAATTTACGCTGGCAATTTACCGGCATCAGGCTTGCAAAGTAATTGCACAAATACATCGACATGGACTCAACCTTAGCACATACGGACTTGAACGACCCATCAAAAACAAAAACCGACTTGTTTTACAATGATGTGATCACCGGTTTAAAATCATCACCAAAACGGTTAAACTCAAAATATTTTTATGACGCCAATGGCGATAAACTTTTTCAGGAGTTGATGAACAGTCCGGAGTATTACCCAACTGATTGCGAACTGGAAATATTCTCTGAAAAAACCGCCGAAATTGCAGATGCCCTTATTGCCGACGGTGATGCTTTTGACCTGATTGAACTAGGCGCCGGCGACGCCACGAAATCAACCTATCTGCTTAAATATCTATTGGAGAAAAAAGCTGATTTTACTTATTTGCCCATCGATATTTCAGAGAACGTAATAGCCTATTTAAACATGACCTTGCCCGTTACCTTACCGGGCCTGCAAATTACAGGGTTAAACGGCGAATATTTTCATATGCTCACCAGGGCAGCTTCTATTTCTTCCAGACGCAAGGTGGTTTTGTTTTTGGGATCAAATATTGGCAATATGCCTGTAAACGATGCTATTGAATTTTGCAGGGAACTGCGTAAACATTTATCACCTGGCGACATGGCCTTGATTGGCATGGATCTTAAAAAAGACCCCAAAGTTGTGCTGGCTGCTTACAATGACAAAGAAGGTATCACCAAACGGTTTAATCTTAATTTGCTGGAGCGTATTAACCGTGAATTAAACTCCAATTTTGATGTCTCTAAATTTGAGCATTATCCTACCTATGATCCGGAAACGGGCGCCTGTAAAAGCTACCTGATCAGTACCATTGATCAGCAGGTAACTATTAATGGTAAAGAAACCATCGCGTTTTTGAAGGATGAGTATATCTATATGGAGATATCCCAAAAATTCACCATTATGCAAGCCGATCAAATAGCCATCAATGCGGGCTTTGTACCGGTAGGGCAATTTTTCGATACCAAAAAATGGTTTATTGATGCTATCTGGATGGCCGCGTAACTTTTTGAACAGGTGGCCCATTTTGTTACAAAAGTGGGTTTACATGGGTTTACACTTTTTACGGGTTAACATCAGTGCAAATAATTAATAATCAATAAATTAAATGAATTTTTCATCAAATAATGGCTTAAAAGTGTAAACCCATGTTAACCCAAAAATCGTAATTCAAACAAAAGCATTATAATAGCTTCGGATTCAATTCCGAGTCGATCAATTCACCTATAGGTTTGCCCATGAGCCATTTTTGATGGTCGTTTTTTTGCCAGTCGTTTTTGTAAGGAGTTATCCGGGCACCGTCTGCCACATAAATAATAGTCATTACCTCGCGCATCTGATTGGAGTTATTACCTGGCGCGTTGTGAATGGTAAATCCCCGGTGCCAGGTGGCGTCGCCCGCCTTCATGGTTTTGGCCCTGCTAATCTCAAACCCTTTTTGTTTCACATAATCATCAAAGAGCGTTTCTGACTCATCAGAAATTTCGTGGTTAAAAACGGCACCATTAATATATGATCCCGAAGCAAAAGTTAACATACCCATATCCACATCAATGTCAACCAGCGGCATCCACATGGTTACGGTATTATGGGTATCAATAGGCCAGTAATACTGATCCTGGTGCCATGGAGTTGGCCCTCCGCCGGGCTCCTTGAACAAAGCCTGGTCATGGTATAGCCTCACGTTGTCAACTCCCATCAAATCAGCGGCTATTTTGGCCATCCGTCTGGCTGTAACAAACTTTTTACTATCCACATCAACCCGCCACAAATTCATGATCTGCAAAAATGCCTTTCCGTAAGTATCTCTCTCTTCCAGCTGGCGTTTTTCTGTATTATATCTTTCTGCAGCACCCACAATTACAGGCCTATAGGTATTTATCTCTTCTTCTGAAAGAATGTTTTTGATTAAAGTATGTCCTTTTTCATGAAACTCCTGAATATTTTCGGCTGGTAATTTCTTAAGATCATCCAGCTCAGGCAGATAGGCAGATGCACTAATCATAATTTTATTAGCTTTTTTTTCAAAGGAAGCTTATCTTTATATAAAAAAAAATGAAGTGAATGGCAGGAAAGTGGGGTATATTATCCGCCACAAACTAAAGTTCATTATTTTACGTTAATATATGCAATGATCAAAGCCTCTTACGAAGTCCTTCAGCCCGCAAACAGTCAATCGTTCCTTGTCAGGAAGTTTGATAAACTGGCATTTGACGCCCCTTACCATTTTCATGAAGAATACGAATTGACGTGTGTTATAAGAGGCACAGGCAAGCGCTATGTGGGCAGCCACATGGAAGATTTTGTTTCTGGCGATCTGGTATTGCTTGGCCCTAATCTTCCGCATTGCTGGAAACTGGAATCGGGTGAAATACCTATTGAAGATGCCAGTGCCATAGTGATACAGTTTAACGATGCTTTTTTGGGCGATGAGTTTTTTAATAAATTTGAATTACAGCACATCAAGCAACTTTTTCAAAAAAGCGGCTGCGGCATTTTATTCCACTCCGATACCCAGAAAGAAGTAAAAGAGCTTTTACTGAAACTGGCCGACGAGAAGAGCAATTTCAGAATATTGATATCCCTGCTGGAAATATTACAGCGCATGGCATCATCTGACGAGTATATCCTGCTTGATCAGCACCGGGTAATAGCAGAGCGTTCCCTGGCCGAACGTGAAAGGATAAATCCGGTTTTAGCCTATCTGGTTGAGAATTTCAGAAAACAGGTTTCACTGGATGCGGCAGCAAGTATAGCCAACATGACTACCAACGCGTTTTGCAAGTACTTTAAAAAGGTAACCCGTAAAACATTTATGGAAACCATTATTGAGTACAGGCTAAACTATGCTATACAACAGCTGGTACAAACAGACAAGCCTATATCAGAAATATCGTTTGAAAGCGGGTTTGGCGATGTATCGCATTTTTACAAAATGTTTAAGGCTAAAATGAACCTGAGTCCGCTTAATTACCGCAAAAGATTTATGCGCAACCTGCTCAACGACGGTAAAAAGCGATCTGCTTAACAGCTAAGGATACTATACGCTGATTATACCACGTTTAATGGCGTATATAACCAGGCCAACCAGGTTTTTTGAGCATGTTTTTTCAAACAGTCGTGCCCGGTAACCCTCCACAGTTCGCACACTCAGAAATATTTTGTCGGCTATTTCCTGGTTGGAGTATTCCTGGCAAACCAGCTTCAGCACCTCAATTTCACGCTCGTTAAGATCGGCTTTATTGTTGGGAATACTATCGCTGTGTTCATTGGTAACCAGTTGCTTAATCAGCGTTATAGACAGGTGTTCATTAAAATAAAAACCCTTATGATATACAGTAGATATTGCTTCAATGATCTCTTCCGGTTCAGCATTTTTGAGGAGATAGCCTGATGCCCCGGCCTTCATCATATCCACAATATATTTATCTTCATTAAACATGGATAACGCCAGGATTTTGATATGCTTATAGTGTTGATGCACATAATCAGCCGTCTGAATGCCATCCATTTCGGGCATTTTGATATCCATTAATAACACATCGGGAGATCTATCTGTCAGTAATCCCACCAGTTCTTTACCATTTGATGCTTCTAATATCAGGTCAAAATCTTCACAATCTTCTAGCGTTGCTTTTAATCCGTTCCTGAAAATTTTATGATCATCAATAATGCCTAATTTTATCGTACTCATTGTATAACAAATAGTTGGCTAATATAGTAATTAGTATCAAGTAGCCAACATCAAATAATTAGTATCAAGTAGCTAGTATCAAGTATCATGATTGTCAGCAACCTCATTTACAGTATCATACAATAATATCTTTATACTTGATACTAGCTACCTGATACCAACTCTAAAACTTGATACCCAATTATACTATTTTTAGTTTTATAGTAGTAAATGTACCTGCCGACGGCTTGCTTATAATATCAATTTCACCGTTGATGAGTTGAACACGGCTTTCCAGGTTTTTGATACCAAAACCTTGTTTTACTTCATTTAACTTAAAACCAACACCATTATCTTTAAATTCCATCACCATAAAATCACCATCCTGCTTTACCGATAAATGGATAATGGTAGCATCGGCGTGCTTAATGGCGTTGCCAAAAAGTTCCTGGGCTATACGGTATAATGCCAGTTCAATTTCATGGGGGAAGCGCTGATCGCTTATTTTTTTTTCAAACCGTACTTTAATACGTGTGGCTTGTTCTACTTTATTGCCCAGGGCTTCCAAAGCTATCAGAAAACCATAATCGGTGAGTACCGGGGGCAAAACATTGTGGATAATATTGCGTATTTCCTGGATACTTTCGTCAATAAGTCTCCGGGTATCGGCCAGCAGGGGCTGGGAACTTTCGTTGATGCAATTTTTATCCAACCTGTGCATATTAAGCTTGATGGCCGACAATACTTGTCCCACACTATCATGCAGATCTTCGGCAAGGCGCTTGCGTTCGCTTTCCTGTGTTTCAAAAACAGCGTTCATCAAATCGCCTTGCCGCTGATCATGCAGCGTACGTAGTTCTACCTGATTCCTTATCATTTTACGTTGATAAATGATCACGAAGAAAAACAGACAAGTAATTAATATAACAACCACTAAAGTCCCGATAATTAATACCGGGATCAGGTTGTTTTCTGTGGCTTGCAAAATAATCCTACTGAAAATAATATGTTAGCAATGATGTTAGTTATGCTGTTAATAATATAGTAATTATGCTGATCTTCTACAGGTATCTGCGTAAAGATCATAAATAAAAATATATTTACCGAAGAATAAAAAAGTACACCGGCATTTATCCAAAAGAGGCCCTGTTTCTCGATATCAACATACTTAAGAGGGTTTAATAACTGAGAAAAATAAAGCAGGGACAACATGATCATTTGCACACTTAATGCTGTATTTGATACCGATGGATATTCATCTAAACTTCTGTTGAACAACATCATTATAAATAACGTTATTACGGCCAGGACAATTGTTATTTTTTTATAAATAGCCTTAGCAAATAATTTATGGTATATAACCGTATAAAAAAACAGCGATACCAATACATTAAGATGGAGTAACCACATGGTATTCTTTGATCCTGAATTTGCTAACAACCACATAGCAGGATCAAAAACAGATGCAATAAGAAAAAAGAGAGCCGCTATTCGTAAAACTTTATCAAGATGCCTATAGTTAAATAATGCAACGACAACCGGGAAAAAGCCCGATATTGTAGAAGCCAAGGCCAATGACATATCTAAATTCATATATTAATATAATAACAGCCTCTACAGGAAATTAATTAATTTCCTGTTAACATATTTTTAGGACATCCGGATGAGCCGGGACATGGATAAGATTGATCACCTAAACTATTGTCATCGCTCTGGGCTGCCATCAATTTATACGTTTTTACATTTGTGGAATAAGTTGTAGACATAAATGTTTCGCCTTTCATATCACCTGGCAGCATATCTTCACCGTCTTCGGTAACGCCCGATATTACAAAGCGCATATCGCCATCGGCATGGGCTATGGTCTTAATAAAAAAATTACCGATGGCTACAAAAAACCGCTGAAAACCAGTTAGCTGTTGCCTGTTGGCATAATAAATACGGATAGCCAGGCAGCCAGGCTGAGCAAGAATCTTATTGACAATAACCTGCCCAAAAAGCTGAGAAATGGCAGAGCCTTTAGGGCTACGATGCCTATGGTTGGCTGTATATAGTGCAGCCTCATCAAGACTTATAACGGCGCCCTCGTTGCCGGTGATAACGCCTCTTGCTTGTTGTGTTTCTGTTGCTGTAGTTGTTGTTTCCATGATTAAACTAATTATAGGATTGAGTTTTAGTCGATAAAACTAACATTAATTAGTAATTATTTCAACAAACCACAGCCGGAGGATAAAACTTATTCCACTATTAACAATCACATAACAGACTCATAAACAGCATATAATAAACACAAACCAAACATAAGGCATTATAACATCACGTAGTTTTACGCATCAAAAACTGTAATATTACGCGGGTGTATTATAGGCACTTATCATCAGATATAAAGCAATAACTCTAAAAGTCTGTACAGCCGCTCTAAATAATTATTAACAATATTTAGCAAGCAAATATTGCCAGTATTAAATTTATTATTTAGGTTTATGACAACTATTAACTGATCCTATAAAATAAGGGGGCCATATTGCTATGGCCCCCTTTTACGTTTTATATTCCTAATATTTAAAATATCGCCTCGGCTATGCGTTTAGTTGGCCCGGCGTTGCTCATGGTATAAAAATGTAACACAGGTACGCCAAATTTCACCAGTTCTTTACATTGGTTAATCATCCATTCAATCCCCATATCTTTTACATCTTTTTCTGATTTACAAGCATGAATGGCATCGCACAAATCTTCGGGCATATCAATATGGAAAGTTTTTGACAGGTTAACCAATTGCTTTGATGTAGTGATAGGCTTTAACCCCGGAATAATTGGTACATGAATACCGTTGGCCCGGCAGTTATTCACAAAATCAAAATATTTCTGATTATCAAAAAACATCTGGGTAACAATAAAGCTGGCACCCATATCTACCTTTTGTTTGAGGTATTTAAAGTCGGTTTTAAGATTTGGGGCCTCAAAATGCTTTTCGGGATAGCCTGCCACACCAATACAGAAATTGGTTTTGGCAATGTTATCATAATCCTCATGCAAATAAACGCCGTTGTTCATGTTCACCACCTGCTGCAACAGATCGGTAGCATAAGCATGTCCGTTAGGGGTTGGCACAAACGACGAATCGCTGCTACGGGCATCTCCCCGTAATACCAGCACATTTTCGATACCCAAAAACTCCAGTTCAATCAAGGCATTCTCCGTTTCATCACGGGTAAAACCGCCACACAGTAAATGCGGAACGGTATCTACCTTATACCGGTTCATGATAGCCGCACAAATAGCGATGGTACCCGGGCGTTTTCGATAACTCAGTTTTTCCAGCAAACCATTGGAGTGCTGCTTATAAATATAATCCTCGCGCAGCGAGGTTACATCAATAAAAGGCGGCTTAAACTCCATTAGCGGATCGATAGCATTGTAAATGCCTTGTATGCTTTGCCCTTTTAAAGGAGGTATCAATTCAAAAGAAAAAAGTGTTTTGCCGTTGGCATTCTTGATGTGGTCTGTAATTTTCATGGTTCGGGTTGCGGGGCTCGGGTTGCGTGAAGCCTCCCTATTTTGCTAAATTTGATTTGTAATAATTAATAAGACCTGCTAATAATCTTCTTACTTTTTCGAGTTGATTTAATAAAGCATCCAAGGTTTCTTTATCTATAAAATTGAGATCAAAAGAAAGGTAAAATTGTGTTTCTAATTCGTAGGCAGAGCCTCTGGCTATATAAAAAAACTGCAAAGAATCCTTACTATGATTTCTTCCTGAACCTTCCGCAATATTAGATGGGATAGAAATTGCCGCACGCTTTATTTGTGATTGCAGAGCAAAAATTTCATCTTTTGGAAATTTGCTCATACTTGTATAAACAAGCTTAACTAAAATCCTCGCTTCCTTCCAAGCATCCAAGTCAGTGTAAATCATTCCGTATTTTTTCACGAACCCCGCAACGCGAGCCTCGCACCTTACTTAATAGTTTATATTCGGACTAAGCCAGCGTTCAATCGTTTCAAGATCCATTTTCTTACGGGTAGCGTAATCTTCTACCTGATCCTTACTAATCTTGCCCAGGCCAAAATATCGGGCTTGTGGATGTGCAAAATAGAAGCCGCTTACCGAGGCTGCCGGCATCATAGCCAGGCTTTCGGTGAGGTGCATGTGAGCATTATCTTCGGCCTTAAGCAGATCAAACAAGGTGGTTTTCTCGGTATGATCCGGGCAGGCAGGATAGCCTGGTGCCGGACGAATACCCTGGTACTCTTCCTTGATCAGGTCTTCGTTGCTTAACTGCTCACCTTTTGAGTAACCCCAATGTTCCTTGCGTACCAGCTCATGCATTTTCTCGGCAAAGGCTTCGGCCAGGCGATCGGCCAGGGCTTTGGCCATAATGCTGTTATAGTCATCATGGTCGCGCTCAAATTCGGCTACCAGTTCATCACAACCCAAACCTGTTGTTACGGCAAAGCCGCCCATATAATCGGGCACTCCGCTTTCTTTTGGGGCGATAAAATCTGACAGGGCATAGTAAGGATCGCCTTTCATCTTCTCAGTTTGCTGCCGCAGGGTATGTATGCGGGTTAACAGTTGCGTACGGCTTTCATCAGTATATAATTCTATATCATCACCAACGCTATTTGCCGGCCAAAAACCAATCACTCCACATGCTTTCAGCAGTTTCTGATCCACAATTCTTTTCAGTAATTCCTGTGCATCATCATAAAGCTTTTTAGCTTCATCGCCTATAAACTTATCGGCAAATATTTTAGGATAGCTGCCGCGCAGTTCCCAGGTATGGAAAAACGGTGTCCAGTCGATATAAGGCACCAGCTCTTCCAGCGGGTACGATTCAAATACTTTGGTGCCGGTAAACGTTGGTTTTATAGCTACGTCACCATCCAGGCTGATCTGAAATCTGGATTTGCGGGCATCATCAATAGTCACAAATCGTTTATCTGATTTTTTGTTCAGATGTGCTTCGCGGGCTTTGGCATATTCTTCTTTTATACTTTGGATGTAGGCATCGCGGTTATCCTTACTCATTAAATTACTGCACATGGTAACGCTTCGTGAAGCGTCGATTCCATGAATTACCGGTCCGGAGTAGTTAGGATCAATCTTCACCGCTGCGTGTATGCGCGACGTGGTGGCACCACCCACAATTAACGGAATAGTAAAGCCGTTGCGCTCCATTTCTTTGGCAAAATGCACCATTTCATCCAATGATGGTGTGATCAATCCGCTCAAACCAATAATGTCCACATTTTGGGCTTTAGCCTCCTCAATAATTTTTTGCGCTGGCACCATTACGCCGAGGTCAATGATCTCGAAGTTATTACAAGCCAATACAACGCCTACTATATTTTTGCCGATATCATGCACATCGCCTTTAACTGTAGCCATTAATATTTTACCAGCATTGGCCCGGTTTCCGCTGGAATCTTCACCGGCATCAATAACCCTTTGTTTTTCGAGCTCGATAAATGGCAGCAGATAGGCCACCGCTTTTTTCATTACACGGGCCGATTTTACTACCTGGGGTAAAAACATTTTACCGGCCCCAAACAAGTCGCCTACGATGTTCATGCCATCCATCAACGGGCCTTCTATCACCTCCAGCGGCTTGCTGTAAGTTTGCCTGGCCTCTTCCACATCAGCGTCCAGATATTCAATGATGCCCTTTACTAATGCGTGTGAAAGTCGTTCCTGAACGGTACCTTTTCGCCATTCTTCGTCGCGTACAACCTCTTTACCTTTACTTTTGATGGTATCAGCATATTCTACCAGGCGTTCGGTACCATCCTCCCGGCGGTTCAGCAGCACATCCTCAACCAATTCCAGCAGGGTTTTATCAATTTCCTGATAAACCTCCAGCATACCGGCATTCACAATGCCCATGTCCATACCCGCCCTGATGGCGTGGTATAAAAATGCGGAGTGCATAGCCTCGCGCACCACATTGTTGCCCCTGAAGGAGAAGGAGATATTACTTACTCCACCGCTAACTTTGGCATGCGGCAAGTTTTGTTTGATCCAGCGGGTGGCTTCAATAAAATCTACCGCGTAATTATTATGTTCTTCGAGGCCCGTGGCTACGGTTAATATATTGGGATCGAATATGATGTCCTGAGGCGGGAAACCCACTTCATTAACCAGGATATCATAGGAGCGTTTACAGATCTCGATGCGGCGCTGCAGCGAGTCGGCCTGACCGGTTTCGTCAAAGGCCATTACTACTGTGGCCGCGCCATAGCTTAATATTTTGCGGGCGTGCTCTTTAAACTTATCCTCGCCTTCTTTCAGGGAGATAGAATTCACGATGCCCTTGCCCTGGATACATTTTAAGCCCGCTTCGATAACCGTCCATTTAGAGGAATCGATCATGATGGGCAGTTTGGCAATATCGGGTTCGGAAGCTACCAGGTTCAGGAATTTCACCATCACTGCTTCCGAATCGATCATACCCTCATCCATATTGATATCTATCACCTGGGCGCCGCCTTCTACCTGTTGCAGGGCAACAGCCAGGGCAGCTTCATAATCTTCGGCCAGGATCAATTTGGAGAACTTGGGCGACCCGGTAATGTTGGTACGCTCACCTACGTTCACAAAAATGCTCTCGGGAGTGATGGTAACAGCTTCCAATCCGCTCAAACGTAGATTCGGTTCAACCGATGGAACTATTCTTGGCGAATATTTGGCGGCCTTTTCGGCAATGCATTTAATGTGTTCGGGCGTAGTACCACAACAGCCACCTACAATGTTTACCAAACCTGCTTTGATAAAATCGTCCAGCTGATGAGCGGTTTCGTGCGCGGTTTCATCATATTGCCCAAACTCATTAGGTAAGCCGGCATTGGGATAGGCTGATATAAACACATCGGCCTTTTCGGAAAGCTCGGCCAGGTGAGGGCGCATCTCTTTGGCACCCAAAGCACAGTTCAGTCCTACCGAAAGCAGGTTGGCATGGCGTACCGAATTCCAGAAAGCCTCTACCGTTTGACCTGATAGGGTACGACCTGAAGCATCGGTAATGGTACCGGAGATCATGATAGGCAGATGCTTGCCAGATTCATTTGCATAGCGATTGATAGCAAACAGAGCCGCTTTGGCGTTAAGGGTATCAAATATGGTTTCTACGAGCAGTAAGTCGCTCCCGCCATCTACCAAACCACGTACCTGGTCATAATAAGCTTCGGCCAGATCATCAAAAGTTACCGCGCGATATCCTGGGTCATTTACATCGGGCGATAGCGAGGCAGTACGGTTAGTTGGCCCAACAGCACCCGCCACAAAACGGGGTTTAGCTGGATTTTTGGCGGTATATTCTTCTGCCACTTCACGGGCCAGGCGTGCACCTTCATAGCTTAGCTCATAGGCCAGCTCTTCCAGCTTATAATCGGCCAGGGAAATTACTTGTGTGCTGAAAGTATTGGTTTCAATAATATCGGCACCGGCATCCAGGTATTCGGCATGTATGGCCTTGATAATATCCGGACGGGTGATATTCAGCAGGTCGTTATTTCCTTGCAGGTCGGAGTTATGATCTTTAAAACGCTCCCCACGAAAATCCTGCTCGGTTAATTGGTACCGTTGTATCATGGTACCCATTGCCCCGTCAATTACCAGTATGCGTTTCTCTAGTTCTTTTCTAATATCCATGTTTGAGATGTGAGACATGAGATTTGAGATGTGAGATCAGGACTAAACCCGTGATCTTAAACTCATTTCCCTATCTGATAAACAAGGTACTAAATGTGATAAACGCAAAAGCCGAAGCTGTCTCATATCTCACATCTAATATCTCAAATCCAAAAAATACAGCTTATCTCGAAAAGTCGGGTATATGACTGACTTTCGCTTATCTTTCCCAACCTATTGTGTATTAGTTGAGTAGAATGTAGCACCTTGTGAAGTACAGGTTGCTAAGACATCGCAGGGTCTAATCCCTCCGCCTTTCTCTATAAGCAATGCAAAGGTGCACAATAAAGCTGTAATATGCAATAGTTTTACCCTCATCAATAGTGTACAGGATACGTGTTTACAATTACATGAATATTTGAAGTGAGATACTGATGATTTATGTGACGAAAACTCCTTACATTGACAACCCGGAGAAACTTTTTAAACCTTAAATTTTAACGTTTTTTTAGCCAAAACTGGGGTAAAAACGCTTGCTTTGGGATTATTTCGCTAAAGTTTTAATGCCATTTTAACACTTTTTAACAAATTGCTTACACGTTTTGAAAAGTTTAAAAAGTATTAACCCGATAACTATCAAATACCTGCATAAAACTCAACTTGTTTTTTTTCCTGCTTGTACCTTAACTAAACAGGCCGGTTCTCTTTGCAGAGAACCGGCCTGTTACGTATAAAAATACCTTTTCTGTTTATTATCTTCTTCTGCCGAATAAACGCAGGATCATCAGGAAAAGGTTGATGAAATCAAGATATAAGGTTAAGCCACCCATCAATGCCATTTTTGAGGCCGAGGCATCACCATATTCCAAACCGGCGCCAATGCGTTTTAATTTTTGAACATCATATGCGGTTAAGCCTACAAATACGGCTACACCTACATAGCTAATGATATAATCCAGACCACTGCTGTGCATGAACATATTCAATAAAGATGCTACGACAATACCAATAAGCCCCATCATTAGGATTGGGCCGTATTTGGTTAAATCGGTATTGGTGGTATAGCCTGCAATAGCCATTACTCCAAATACTACCGATGTGGTAATAAACACACCTAATACCGAGCCTGCAGTAAAAACCAGCAATATATAGCTTAAGCTGATACCCATTATTGCCGAAAACGCAATAAACAGAAAGGCTAACACCCCGTAAGATAAGCGGTTAAAACCAAAAGAGATGATCAGCACAAACGCAAGCGGGGCAAACATTGTAATTGTACCTAAACCTGTATTACGGCCTGTAACCGGATCAATAAGCATATTAAGCAGGGCCTGATTCTGAGAAAATAAGAATGCGCAAACAGCAGAAAGCCCCAGGGCTACAAACATCCATAAAAACACATTGGCTATGAATTTACGTGATGCGTCTGTTTCATTTAATTGTATTACGTTTTTATAAACGTATTCAGGATCTTTAGTTTCCATGTTGTATTAAAATAAATTAATATACGAATTTACGAATAAAATGTGAATATAGTGTGAAGGGTTTTGAGGGAGTAGAATCAAGAGATAAGAATCAAGATGCAAGAGGCGTGTCATGGTGATTCTATGATAAAAGCAAAAGATTTTTAATTCCCTCCCCACGGGAGGGGTGCGTTGGATAGGTGTAATGGCAGGGAGGGGTTTCTAAGTGCGATGATTACCTTGTTCCATAAACCCCTTCCTCCCCTTCCCGAGGGAAGGAATCGCACAAGGCCGCGGCCCTTTTGATGGATGTCATGCTGAGCTCCGTCGAAGCATGGTAGGCAGGCCTTTGCACGCGATCCTTCGACAAGCTCAGGATGACAGCCCTTTTACATTTTCTGTTGACGGGGGAAGGAAAAAACACTATGGGCTTGCGCCTTATTTTTGTCCTTGCTCCCAAAATCCTTGCTCCATCTACCCTTGTTCTTTGCTCTCCAGATTCTTGCTCTCCTTCACCAGCTCTGGATTTTGAGCCGGCAATTTTTTCACGTGGCGTTCCACTTCGGTTTGCTGTACATGTACGGCATATTCTGCAGGTTCAATGTGACTGCCGCTGGCTTCGGCATACACCTGTGTAAACTCTGCGCCAATGTATAATATGGCCGATGTATAATAGATCCACACCAGGATAACAATAAGCGAGCCCGCGGCTCCGTACACCGATCCTTGTGCTGTATATTGGATATATAAACCTATCAGATATTGTCCCAGCATAAACAACAGCGCGGTAAAAAATGCGCCAGTGCGTACATCCTTCCACTTGATTTTTACATCTGGCAAAAATTTAAATATAATACCGAATAAAACCGATATCACCAACAGCGTTACGCCCAGGTTAACACCCTGTACCAATAGCTTTGTAAGCTTTAGAGCAGGTAAAAGCTCTTCTATTTTTGCACCAACTGCATCTATAATAAAGTTAACCAGCAAAGACGCCAGTAATAAAAAACCTAAACTGATGATCAATGAAAATGACACAAAACGGTTGCGGAGCAGTTTAATCCAACCGCTTTTTGGTTTTGCTTTAACACGCCATATGATGTTTAGCGAGTCTTGTATCTCCACAAATATACTGCTGGCGCCTACCAGCAAGGTTACAATACCTACCGCAAAACCAAACCCGCTTTTCCCATTCAGTTTAAGGCTTGCCACCGTACTGTGTATTTGATTGGCTGCATTTGCACCCACATAGGTACCGATTTGCTGGTACAGCGTATCTGTTTTGGCTATAGGAATTAAACCAACCACAGCAATAAGCAGAAACAGCAGCGGCGCTATGGAAAAAATGGTGTAATACGCCAGGGACGCGCTCAGTTTTAAACCATTATCGTTGATGAAGCCACTAAAGGTAGCTACCAGTATTTTCCACAATCGTTTTAAATATTCTTTACTGAAAAATTTCATTAGCGCTTATTTAATTGATCTGTTGTATCTAAGCTTAGCAATTTTAATGCCTTTGTGTTTTCGAATACTGGTAGAGACGCATTACATGCGTCTCCCGGTTGCATAGTCTCCATACGCAATTTGTTCGCTCTGTATAGTTTAAGACGCATGTGATGCGTCTCTACAAAAAACGTTTACCTCCAAAAATCTAAATCCCCGAAAACGGCACATCCAACAATTCATAACCAGCCCAGCCGTTAAAATCATAATGCCACCATTCGGTTTTCAATACGGTAAAGCCATGCGCCTGCATTATTGTTTTTAATAATTCGCGATTATCCAATTGTTTTTTGCTGAGGGTGGGATAACTGGCTGCGGCCTTTTTGCTAAAGCTGTCAAACGGAGTAGGCATATCCAGCTCTTTTCCTGTTTTCAGGTCAATCAGACTCAGATCCACGGCACAACCCCGGTTATGTTTGGAACCTCTTCGCGGATTGGCTACAAAATTGGTATCGGTGGTCATCTCATAAAATTTAACCGTAACCGAGTAGGGTCTATAAGCATCATAAATTTTTAGGCCTAGACCACGGGTTTGCAGGTCGGCTTCTACCTGTTGCAGTGCTTTTACTACGGGCAGGCGGGCATAGGCCTTAGCCTGCTGATACATGCGCCTGTGCATAAAGTTGTTGGTGGTAGCGTAACGGATGTCCAGCGCGATCCGTGGGATGTATCGCTTTATCTCGACCAGCTGCTTATCGGGGTTGGCTTTGACCTGCTTTTTATACCTGGCCAGACCGCTTATTTTGGTACTATCAATGTACTTATAATGTTGCGCGCTGGCGTTGATACCAGCCAAAACAAAAAACAGTCCTATGATATATCGAGGCATAGGATAGGGTTTACCGGTGCGACACGATAAGCAGGTCCAGGTCTTTACAGGGGATGGTAAAACGTTCGCCGATATGTTTATTGGTTAAATGCCCATGATAAATATATACCGCGTTACGCACACCCGATTTTTGCCATATTACGTTTTTAATACCACCCTGATCGCCGATATCCAGCAGTATGGGGGCAAATATGTTGGTAAGTGCGTAAGTAGCTGTACGGGCTACACGCGAGGCTATATTGGGCACGCAATAGTGGATAACATCGTGTTTGCGGAAAACCGGGTGGGTATGATTGGTAACCTCAGATGTTTCAAAACAACCGCCCTGATCGATACTGACATCGATAATCACCGAATCGCGTTTCATGCGACTTACCGTTGCTTCGGAAATAATACATGGGCTGCGCCCGTCTTCGGCCCGCATGGCACCTATGGCTACATCGCAGGTGGTAATGGCTTTCTCGAGCACAATAGGCTGCACTACCGAGGTAAAAACCCGGCTGCCTATATTATTCTGCAGACGGCGAAGCTTGTATATGGATGGATCAAAAACTTTCACTTCGGCACCCAGCGATATAGCTGTACGGGCTGCATATTCGCCAACGGTGCCGGCTCCCAGGATCACAATTTCGGTAGGGGGTACGCCGGTAATGCCGCCCAGCATCAGGCCTTTGCCATCAAATACGTTGCTTAAATATTCGGCCGCTATCAATATGGATGTGGCGCCCACAATTTCGCTCATAGCACGTACCACGCTCAAGGTATTACCCTCATCGCGTAAATGTTCAAAGCTGAGTGCGGTAATTTTTTTAGCCATCAGCGCGTGCAGGCATTCGGCCTTGAGGGTAGCCAACTGCAAGGCTGATATCAATATTTGCCCCGGTTTCATCAACTCAATTTCGGGCATTACCGGAGGGGCTATTTTAATGATGATATCGGCATCATGATAAACAGATTTGGTATCGTAAACAATACGGGCGCCCTGTTCGCTATAATCCTTATCAGAAAAATTGGCTGCCTGGCCGGCGTTACTTTCTAAAATAACATCGTGCCCGTTATTAACCAATAAAGCTACCGACAGCGGAGTTAAGGGTATGCGGTTTTCCTGGAAAGAAACCTCTTTTGGAATGCCGATGTATAACTTGTTCTTTTTGCTTTTAACCTCCAGCATCGACTCCTGAGGCTGCATCATTGCCTGCTTGGCAACGTCCGAAAACCCACTGTATATCCCTGAACTCATGATGTTTTAAATTGTGGCTGATGAAGATAAATATAATTATTGAATTAGTGATTTGGATTAATTATTGAATTATTGATTTAGTGAATTAGTGATTGGGATTAATTACTGAATTATTGATTTGGCGATTTAGTGAATCCTTATTCCTTGCTCCAAAAACCCTTGCTCCCGGGCTTTACTAAAAATTTTCAATAGTAACCTCCCGTGAACCATCATTTACGGCTTTTATACTGATGCGGGTATAATGATCTGGCAGCAGATCGGGTATCTTTTCGGGCCATTCAATAAAGCAATAAGCACCTGCATAAAAGTATTCTTCATAACCCATATCCAGCGCTTCTGTTTGATCTTTAAGCCGATAAAAATCAAAATGATATATTTTATCCTTTGGCCCCTGATATTCGTTCACAATAGCAAACGTAGGACTGGTAACGGCATCGGCAGTGCCTAAAAAGCTGCACAGGCTTTTGATCAGGGTTGTTTTGCCGGCGCCCATATCGCCATAAAAAAGAAAGATCCTGTTATTGGCTGCATGAGCAATGATCGTTTCGGCGGCGGCAGGCAGATCTGCCAGTGATTGAACAGTTAAGAGCATTTAATTTTATTGTTTATCGGCCTGTCATCCTGAGCTTGTTGAAGGATCGCGCGGAGAGGCCTTCCGCACCATGGTTCGACAAGCTCACCATGACACCCTTATTTTGTTTTCTTCTCCAAAAATACTTAAATCCTTTGACCTTGTAAATCATCAGGGCATCAAATATTTTTCGTCCCCTCGGCGTCTCTTGCAGCGATCCTGAGGCCCTTTCAGGAGGATAATAGCCCACGATTAGACCCGTTTTTAAAATTAGCAAAGCGTATAATCGACTCACCCGGTCTACGCTTCGCTGGACCACCCTCTCTTCGGCTTTGCCGCAAAGAGGGTAAAAAAAGAAAGAAAACCCTCTATGCGCGAAGCGGAGAGAGGGGTGACGAGCGCAGCGATGTCGGGGTGAGTCGATACCGCGCGTTTGATTATTGCCATCTGTCTAATCGTAGGCTATTACTTTCAGGAGGCCCTAAGGGGACGAAATCGCCCATCAACTATAAACAAAAAAGGCCCCGCTTTGCAAGCAGGACCTTTTCATTAATTAGGGATAAATTAACTTATGATGATTTTTTACCGGTGTTGAAACCAAACGGCACAACCACCTTAAAGCTGATATTGCGGCCCATATTATAAATGCCATGATTAATACCATCGGGAGCAGTAGGATTGCCAAAATATTTCAACCTGCTCATGTTTGATTGGTAATTTACGTTGGCCAGGTTGGTGCCTTCGATAAATAGTTTAAGCACCGGCTGACCAGATTTATTAACAATGTTACCGCCAAAACCTGCGCTTAGCAAATTGTATCCGGCGGTTGCTGTTTCGGTACCGTACGCGGCAAAGAAACGGTTCTGGGCATTATAATGGTCAAAACCAACAAAAACATACAGATTTTTAAAGTCGCCAAAGCCACCGTTAAAAGTTCCGCGCAGTTCAGAGTGCGTATGCAGTGGTGGAATGAATGGTAAATATTTTAAGCTATCAGCCACCGGACCACCGGTTCCTTTATTTTCGCCATAAGTTAAGCTCAGTGAGTTTTCAAAGTGCAACCATGGCAATGGATGCAAATCAACATTAACCTCGCCACCGTATATGCGGGCTTTGCTTTGTACATAGGTAAAAGTATTGTAACCCTGGGTGATAACCGGGCTGCCATCAGGATTCAATTGCTGCTGCTGGAATATGTAATTAGATATCTCATTATTAAATAATTCCACACTGGCCGAGATATTAGGCAGTGTTAAGAACGCGCCGATATCCTGTTGAAAGCTAAACTCCGGTTTAAAGTTTTTGTCGCCCACGTGATAGATCTGCGAACCCGGGTCTGGGCCATTAGCTGATAACTCAGCAATACTTGGCGCCCTGAAGCCACGGGCCAGGTTAGCCTTAACCAAAAACTGGTCGGATACATTGTAGGTTGCACCAAAACTTCCTGAAAAACCAGTAAACGTTTTGCTAAGCGCATCAAACTGTGATTTAACATTTGGCGCCGTGGTAGGATTTGGACCTGTATACAATTGCGGAAAACCATGCGGGCCGCCAATAGTATCTACATAAGCAGCATTACCCGTGAAGGAACGCGAATCAAAACGCGCACCGGCAGAAAGATCCAGTTTGCCAAAGCTTTTCTTGATCACAAAGAAAGGCCCAATATCAAACTGATGATAGGCGGGTATAGGGAAATCGGTAGCGCCATCTATTGTATTTTTACCATATTGACCATTTACACCAAATGTGGTTTCATAATCATTGCCGATGTTAAAGTTATATTTAACATCATAAGTATAGGTGGCCAAATGCAAATTCAGGCCCGGGATATCGCCATACTCTGGATGGGTATATTCGCGCCTGTGGCTGTACTGGTAGCCCAGGTTAACCAACAGGTTACCGCCGCCTAAAATAAAGTTACTGTTGTTATAGATACGGTAAAGCTGAACGCGTTGATGTAGGGTCGGGATGCGGTAGGAGTTGAGTTCAGATTCTGGAACGATAGCAGTGGCACCGTCTTCGCTTATTTGTTTGGTGAATTTACGGGTAAGTGAATCGCGGCTGCCATCCGGGATATCCTGCTTATCATCAAAAACAGAAGCATGTAAATAAGAGTAGCCCCATGATTTGTTGAGACCAACCATTACACGGGCGTCTTTTTCCTGATAACCTGTGGCATATACACGGCCATCGCGCTGATTCTGATAGTTTTTGGCTTCTTTAGCCGATATTACTGTTCCCCAAACCAGGCCGTTCTGATTACCCTGTAACCTGAACGATCCATTGAGTAAACCCTGGTTGGTGCCATAAATACCCTGTACCGAACCCAGTATTTTACCTTCGGGAACAGGAGCTGGTGTAATCAGGTTAACTACACCACCGATAGCATCGGAGCCATAAGTTAAACTGGCCGGGCCTTTGATGATCTCCACGCGGTCGATGGAGTTTTGATCCACTTCGATGCCATGCTCATCGCCCCATTGCTGGCCTTCCTGGCGTATACCATCCTGTAAGGTAATTACCCGGTTATAGCCCAAACCATGTATAAATGGTTTGGATATGTTTGGACCGGTAGTAACCGCGCTTACACCCGGCAGGGTGGCAATCTGATCGATAATATTACCTGAGGCTGCGCGCTGTTCCAGATAGGTTTTGCCTACAGCTATCATAGGCACGGGGCTGCGTTTTATTTCGGTAGCTTTACTTACACCGGTCACCACTACTTCGCCGGCCTCCAATGAGGACGCCTGCAGTTTCACATCAAATACAGAAGTTTTGGAAAGATCAACCTTTTGGTTAAAGGTGGCATATCCCAAATAGCTTACCTGTACCAGGTAAACCCCTCTGGGCACATGATTTAAAACATATTTACCATTTACATCGGTAATGGCACCGGCATGCAGATCGGGGATACTTACGGTAGCGCCAATAACGGGTTTGCCATCGGCTTTATCGGTAACGGTACCGGTTAAAGTGCCTACCGCCTCTTCAACAGCTGCGTTTTTTGTAGTAATTATATGGGCATTGGCAAAAGCAGAAAAACCTATAACAAGCAATAATAAGCTACTAATTAGCTTTAATTTCATAATAAAAAAATTTGGGGATCAATAAATACCACACGAGGTGGTGCTATGTTGCACGAAAAACTAATATTATGAAAGTACCGGCGGGGCACGGCCGGCAGCCAGAACAAGCGCTATGCTCACAAAATTATAGTCGCTGGCTTTAAAAAAATGCAGAGTAGCTATTTGGGGTACTAAATAAAATGCCTGGTCAATAACGGCAGCCTGGTGATGCATGGCATCGCACAGGTAACATTTTTCCTTAACGGTTTGTTGTTGCGGCTGATGGTGATGGTCATGGGCGGCATAAACCGTTCCGGTTGTTTTGGCAAGCAGGTGCTGGTGAGTATAAACAACATATTGCCCGGCTATAAAGCAAATGAGCAATAGCCAGGAGTATAGGATATGTAACTTGTTTTTTTTCACCCTTATATGTCTTTTTACAAAGACTATGCAAAAGTAGTTAATAAAATGTTAAAAATAATGCAACATTGTAACATTAATGATAATCGCACACAATGTGGTTTATGGTTCATAGATAATAGTTCATGGTAAGAAGTTATAGCTCATTGATCTTCTAAACTCATGCATACTATTTGCTGTTGCTCTTTTACTATGATCTATGAACCATCAACTATGAACTATTCTTATCTTTACCGCCATGACACCTGCCGAAATTAATGCGAAATGGGATGCGCTGCAGCAACGTATTGCCCAGGATTTTGATAACGAAAAACCCGATCTGAAAGTGATGCTGTTTTTAATTGGCGTGCAGGAACTTGGTCAGGGCCCACGCAAATTCAGTAAGCGCCAAAAGGAAGAGTTGATGCATATAGCCAACTGCCGCCTTTTTAGTATGTTGGGTTTTTATGAACTGGAAGGCCTTGACCAGGATGGCTGGCCGCATTGGAAAAGAGTTAAAGTGATACCTAACTATACCTTACTGGAGCAGGAGATGATCCTCAAATCGCTGATGATCAATTATTTTGAAGAATTGGAAGGAAATTAATAATATCACAAAAGAGGGGCTGTCACCCTGAGCACCGTCGAAGGGTAGAGCGCAGAGGCCTCCCCACCATGCTTCGACTGTGCTCAGCATGACACCCTTCTTAGACTATTTAAAATAGCATATATGAAAAAACTCCTTACTCTAAGTTTACTTTTGCTAAGTGTTGCCTCATTTGCCGGGCCACCCAAAAACCAATACGTGCGCATCAGAACCAGTTATGGCGATTGTATTATCCGCCTGTATAATGAAACTCCACTGCATCGTGATAATTTTATCAAGCTAGCCAAAAAAGGTTTTTATAACGGCACTTTATTTCATAGGGTGATACAAAACTTTATGATCCAGGGCGGCGATCCTGATTCTAAAAAAGCGATACCCGGATTGGAACTGGGTGATGGGGATGTGGGTTACACCGTACCCGCCGAATTCAGGGATAGCCTGTTCCACAAGCGGGGCGTACTGGCTGCGGCACGCGACGAAAATCCACAAAAAGCATCAAGCGGGTGCCAGTTCTATATCACAGAAGGTAAGCGTTTTACCGATGGCAAGCTGGATACGCTGGAGAAAACCCGCCTGAAGGGCCGCAAGATACCGGCATGGCAAAGGGAATGGTATAAATCTGTTGGTGGCGTACCCCACCTCGACCAAAATTATACGGTTTATGGCGAAGTGGTTTCGGGCCTTGATATGGTTGACCGCATTGCCGCGGTAAAAAAAGATGAATGTGACCGGCCGTTAACAGATGTACCCATGACCATAGAAGTGCTCAGCAAAAAAGAATGCAGCCAATTGGATAAAATTCTAAGCCCCCCAGCCCCCTAAAGGGGGAGGGAATTTCGGAATTCGGATGTTCGATTTCGGATGTATTATTTTGAACCATGATTAAGGGATTAAATGATAGCCGTGATTCTGATTAACAAGAAACTCCTTTTATCCTCTAATCAAGGTTCAGACTAATTTCAAAATCAAAAATATCGTACTTTAGCACATAAAAAATCCCAAATCGAACATCCCAAATCCGAAATGAAAATAATCACCTATAACGTTAATGGTATCCGCTCGGCTATCAACAAAAACTGGCTGGCCTGGTTACAGGCTACTGATGCCGATGTGGTTTGCCTGCAGGAAATTAAAGCAACCCCTGATGTATTGACCGATCTTGGCCTGGTAGATCAGCTGGGGTACAAACACTACTGGTTCCCGGCCGAAAAGAAGGGCTATAGCGGTACCGCCATTTTTAGCAAGCAAACACCTAAACATATTGAATACGGTTGCGGAATCCCCGATTTTGACCGTGAGGGCCGTTGTATCCGTATCGATTTTGACGAAGTATCTGTCATGAGCGTTTACTTCCCGTCGGGCTCCAGCGGTGATGAACGCCAGGTGTTTAAGTACCGTTTTTTAGATGAGTTTGGCAAATACCTTACCCTGCTCAAAAGCCAATATCCCAAATTGGTGGTATGCGGTGATTATAATATCTGCCACCGACCGATTGATATCCACAACCCCAAATCAAACGCCAACTCCTCCGGCTTTTTGCCCGAAGAACGCGAATGGATGGAGAAGTTTATTGAGGGAGGATTTATCGACACCTTCCGTCATTTGAATAAAGAACCGCATAATTATACCTGGTGGAGTTTCAGGGCAGGGGCAAGAGGTAAAAACTTAGGTTGGCGCATTGATTATGCTATGGCTAGCACCGAACTGGAAGCCAATATTAAACGTGCCGCCATTTTGCCCGAAGCTAAGCACTCTGATCATTGCCCGGTGTTGCTGGAACTGGAGTTTTAGGCTCCCGGGCTCCTGAAGGGGGCCAAAAATAAGTTGTCATTCTGAGCGATAGCGAAGAATCTATTTGCAGATATGCCTCTCGAAGAAGATCCTTCGCTATCGCTCAGGATGACAAGTGGTATATAAAAAGAAAGAGGCGCCAATGGCGCCTCTTTCTTTTTATACTGAAATGTAATATGCAATTCAAAAGTTCCCCCTTCAGGGGGTTAGGGGGCTCTGCTTTATGCTTTCACACGCTCTACGTAAGTACCTGTAGCAGTATCCACCTTTACTTTATCGCCAATGTTGATGAACAAGGGAACACGGATCTCGGCACCGGTTTCAACGGTAGCGTTTTTAAGTGCACCGCTTGAGGTATCGCCTTTAACAGCTGGTTCGGTGTAGGTGATTTCCAGCTCAGCTGAACCAGGAATAGAGCCCATGATCGGTTCTTCGCTTTCAAAGGCTACAATCACGTTCATGCCTTCTTTTAAAAACTTAACTGCCGGACCAAATAATTTTTTGGGGATGCTATGCTGATCATAAGTAGTATTATCCATCACTACCAATGCTTCACCCTCGTCATATAAATATTGATAATCACTTGTTTCAACACGGGCAATATCTACCTCTTCGTCGGTACGGAAACGGTATTCAACCAATTTGCCTGATTTTACGTTACGCATACGGGCCTGGTAAAATGCCCGTAAGTTGCCTGGTGTACGGTGTAAAAACTCTTCAACCTGCACTAATTCGCCGTTAAAGCGAAGCACATTTCCATTTTTAACATCTGATGCTTTAGCCATAAAAAAATATTGAGGCCGCAAAATTAGGGATTAGATTTGAGATGTTAGATATGAGATTTGAGATTTTTTTATAAAAACAGACAAGTAAATATTTGATAATCACCCGTCTCAAATCTCATATCTAACATCTCATATCTCTATACTTTATAATCCGAAATACTCAGGCGCTCTTTACAGAAACTGTATTCATGCTCCTGGTTGGAGCAGATAATGGTGAGCCGGTTATGTGCAAACTGTTCTACCAGGCCCAGGTACCAATCTACTCCCTGGATATCCAGATTGGAGGTAGGCTCGTCGAGCATGAGGATAGGTGTATCGGCACAAAAGGCCAGTATCAGCTTCAGCCGTTGTTTCATACCCGATGAAAAATACCTGATCAGCTTGTTTTCGCTTTTGGCTAAGCTTAACAAACCTATCAGTTCCTTTTTATCGATACCTGGTTTGTATTGTTTAAACTTAAAATGAAAATCGACCATCTCTGTGAGCGTAAACTCTTCTATCAGTTCCAGGTAGGGCGCGGCAAGACTCAAGTGGGTAAATACCTCTGTTGCCTCAATTGGGTTACCCTGAAACGTATAGTTGATAGTACCCGCGGAAGGTGTAAGACTGGCATTTAAAACCTGCAGCAGGGTTGATTTGCCCGAACCATTTGGCCCTAAAATAGCATAAGCGCCACCGCTTTTAAAAGTATAATCAACCCCTCTGAAAATCCAGTCGCGGTTAAATCTGCGGCCAATGTTTTGAAGGGTGATGTTCATTTTAGCTTATAGATAATGGTTCATAGATCATGGAAAGGCCGATGATTAATAGTTCATGAGGAAATATCCTGATTTATAACTCACCGCAATTCTTCCTGCTATGATCCATGAACTATCAACCATGAACTATTTAAGTATTCCCGAAGCCCTTCATGATACCTCTTTGCGAGTTTTGCAAAAAGTTAATGATCTCGTCGCGTTCAATGCTTGGGGTAAACTCGGCCTCGATAATGTCAAGGGCCTTGCTCACATTATATTTTTTAAGGAATATGATCCTGTAGATCTCCTGGATCTCGTTAATGGTTGCTGCCGAAAAGCCCCTGCGGCGTAAACCAACAGAGTTGATACCTACGTAGGATAAAGGCTCGCGACCTGCTTTGGTAAACGGAGGAACGTCCTTACGCACCAGCGATCCGCCAGATATCATGCTATGCGCGCCGATCTCTACAAACTGGTGCACAGCTGATGAACCACCCACAAAAGCATAATCATAAATATTGATGTGCCCTGCTAGTTGTACCGAGTTGGCAATAATCACATTATCGCCGATAACGCAATCATGAGCCACGTGTACATAGGCCATCAGGAGGCAGTTGCTGCCAATGGTGGTGGTGTTTTTGTCCAACGCGGTACCACGGTTAAGGGTAACACACTCGCGTATGGTGGTGTTATCGCCTATAGATACGGTGCTTTGCTCGCCTTTATATTTTAAATCCTGCGGTGGGGCAGATACTACCGCGCCAGGAAATATGCGGCAGTTTTTACCGATGCGGGCACCATCCATAATTACGGAGTTGGAGCCGATCCAGGTACCTTCGCCAATTTCCACATCCTTATGGATGGTCACAAAAGGCTCTATCACCACGTTGTCGGCTATTTTGGCCTGCGGGTGTATGTATGCTAAGGGTTGGATCATGCTTCGTTAGATTTATTAACTTTTACAATTTGGGCCATCAGTTCGGCTTCTACCACAATACGTGAGCCAACCATACCAATACCTTTCATTTGGGCAATCCCACGTCTGATAGGGGCTACCAGGCTGCAATGGAATATGATGGTATCGCCAGGAACAACCTTATCTTTAAAGCGGGCGTTCTCAATTTTCAGGAAAAGAGTAATATAATTTTCGGGATCTGGCACAGTATTCAATACCAGGATGCCTCCGGTTTGCGCCATAGCCTCTATCTGCAACACACCCGGGAAAAGCGGCGAACCGGGGAAGTGCCCCATGAACAGATCTTCGTTCATGGTTACATTCTTTAATCCTACCACATGGCTTTTTGATAATTCCAATATTTTATCAACCATGAGCATAGGCTGCCTGTGAGGCAATATTTTCATGATTTGCACGGTATCATATACCGGCGTCATATTAGGATCATACACTTTTACGTGTTTGCGGCTTTTCTCTTTTTTGATAAGCGCTTTTATCTTTTTAGCAAAAGCTACGTTAGCGGCATGCCCAGGTCTTGCGGCCATGATATGTCCCTTCAGCGGAACACCAACCAGGGCCAGATCGCCTATCATATCCAGCAGTTTGTGCCTTGCTGGCTCATTCTGATGGCGGAGTTCAATGTTATTTAAAATTCCCTGAGGCGCTACTTTAATATCCTTACGGTTAAATAGTTTGGCCAGATGCGCCAGTTCGTCTTCATCCACCTCCTTATCCACCACTACAATGGCGTTGTTCAAATCGCCGCCTTTAATCAAGTCGTGCTTTAGCAGCATTTCCAGTTCATGCAAAAAGCAAAAGGTACGGCAAGAGGCTATTTCCTTTTTAAATTCGGCAATGGTTGATATACTGGCATGCTGGCTACCCAATACCTGTGAGTTATAGTCGACCATACAGGTAAAGCGGTAATCATCAAGCGGCATTGCCACCATCTCTACTTTACGATCAGCTTCGGAGTAGTGTATATTATAAGGTATGTGGTAGTATTCACGGTCGGCATCCTGTTCAACCAAGCCGGTTTCCATGATCACATCTACAAACTGTATGGAGCTGCCGTCCATGATAGGGGTTTCGGGCCCATCCATGTCTATCAGCACATTATCTATCTCCATACCTACCAGCGCC
>JACXTT010000576.1_pt1 | contig 63049 bp, 67 predicted proteins | sample 9270951 | NCBI WGS metagenome assembly JACXTT01 (sample SAMN15532306, study PRJNA645909) | rock metagenome | isolation source: weathered quartz diorite | place: Puerto Rico | collected 2017-06-21 | reverse complement strand
GCGGGGCCACGATGCGCTCGATCAGGTGGTAGACCTGCTCCTCCCCCTCAAAAAGCCGGCCTTCCACCCTCTCGACCCGCCCCTTCCGCTCCACGTAGACGTCGTCGGCCCCGTTCACCATGACCTCGCTGATCTCCGGGTCCTTGAGCAACCGCTCGATGGGACCGAGGCCGACGACTTCATCGGAGATCTCGTTGACAACGCTCGCCACGTCGCCGGAGGGCAGGATCGCCCGGCTTTCGCGCAGGACCGCGAGCACTTCCTCGCGTACTCGAAGCCTTCGCTCCGGAGGCGTCAGGCGCTCCAGCTCCACGGGGAGGTTGAGCAGGCGAACGCGAACCTTGCCTTTGATGTCCTGCCGGTCGATCGCTGCCGAAGGAGCTGCCATCTCAATGGCCTCCCTCGAAGGCGTCCCCGGGCGTCGAGACGAGCCTGCGCGCGAGCGAGCGCACGTCTTTGCCCGCCCCTCGAGCCCGGGTACCGAGCAGCTCACCACGTGCCTGCGTCCGCTTCGCCGCGGCGTCGAAGCGGATCCCGGCGAAGGGGGCGACCCCCAGCACCCGCTCGACGTCCCCGATGGTGATCTGTCCTCGCGCCACCCGGTTCATCACCACGCGACATCGATGCGAGGTCTCACCGAAGGGGAGCGCCGCCAGCATCCTTCGGGCTCCGAACAGCGCGAAGAGATCCTGCGTCGCGATCAGCACCACCTCGTCCGAGAGCTCGACGGCGCCCCTCGCAACCTCGTCCAACGACCTCGGGACATGCAGGACGAGGACATCGGCGGTGCCGGCCAGCAAAGCGATCGCGGCCGCATACAGCCCCAACGGCGGCCTCCCGGCGTCACCAAGCATCTCGGGAGCGAGGAGCGCTCGAAATCCCACCGGGTGGGCGAACAGGACGTCCTCGAGATGCTCGGGGGTGAGCTCGGTCATCACCGGCACGAGATCCGCGATCGATCGGACCTCCTCCCTGGGGACACCGAGTGCGACCGTCAGGTCGGCGAAATCGGCGTCGAGGTCCACCAGCACGCATCGAAGCCCCCTCGCCGAGAAGGCGGCGGCGAGGTTCGCCGACAGGAACGTCGTCCCGGCTCCGCCGCGCGCTCCCATGACCGCGATGACGCGGCCACGATCGGTTCGGTCGTCGATCCTCGGCGCCGCGACCTCCACGATGGTGTTGGTGAGCTCGACTCGCTCCTCCGGCCAGGCGAACACGCCCTGGGACCCGAGGTCGATCGCGTCGCGAAGGAGCGGCACCGTCATCTCCTGAGCGACGAGCAGCAGCGTCGAGGTGTCCTGCCGCGTCGAGGGATGCCGGAGCTCGTGGGCGATCTGCGGACACGCCACGCAGACGTCCACGGCGTGCTGCGCTCGCAACCGAACGAACGATTCCGGGTCGGATGCTGCACCGATGACGTCGATCCGCGAGTCGCGTTCGATCCAGTCGAGGACCTCTTGGTGAAAGCGGAGGTCCCGGATGCCGACGGCGACTCGTGGGTGCGCACCACGTCGTTCGATCGTGGGGACCGACACCAACCGAGCCTGGCTCGCCCCGACCGCGAGCCGTTCACGCTGGACCCCTTCGTTCATCGCCACTCCTCCATCCCACAGCGAGCGCGCAACCACGTGCGGCGACTCGTCCAGTCGCAAACGGGAAGCCGGGGAGTTGGGAAGGAGGGGAGCCTCGGCGCGGAAGCCGCTCGAGACCGGAGCAGGCTAACGACTCACGTCGACGCGAACAATCCCCCGCTCGGGGGATTTCGCCTCAGTCGCTCTCGACGGGCTCAATCCCAAGCCGGTCGAGTCGCTTGCGGTGGCCGTCGAGCATCTGGATCACGAGTCGCCGGCCGGCCTCCGCGCCGCCGAGGAGCGCTCGCAATCCCTCGGTGGCTCCGATCGCCCTCGACGTCTGCGTGAACGCCTCGCCGACCACGCGCTGCGAGAACTTGCGGATCCGCTCGCTCGCCGACGGATCGTCGCGCATCGCCCGGGTGAGCTCGTCCAGGGCGAACGTCTCCTGATCCTCGCGATCGCGGAGCGCCCGGCGCACCACTTCCGCCGACACGCGATCGAGCAGCGGGATGAGGACATCCGCGAAGTCCGACACGAGCGCGTCGCCGACGTAGTGGAACGTCTGGGCCTCGACCCAGTCCCTCGGCTCGGTGTGGTCGAAGAACGCGTCGAAGTACGGCTTGAAGCGGTCGGTCAGCTCCTCCTCGCCGAGCTCGCGGAGCCGCGCCTCGATCAGCTCCTGGTTCGCCACTTCGAGCCTGGCCACGTGCGCCTGCTCGGTTCGCGATCGCGCGTCGGGCGCGAGCCGTACGGACTCGTTCGCCCGCTCGGCCCCACGCAGCTCCCCGTACGCGAGCGCCGCGAGGACCTCGGCGACGACCGTGGAGCCTTCGCTGGGCTGCATGACGACCCGGATTCTACCGGCGCCCGGGAGCTGCATCGCCGCAGGTCAGGCCGTGTCAGAGGGTCCCCCTAGCATGGTCTTTGTGAGCGGGATCATCGATCTCATCGAATGGCGACGGGCCAGGGACGAGGCGGCGGCGGTGTCGGCTCCTTCCGCTGAGGGCGGATCGCCCGACCCCGCGGTCGTGGCCCGGCTCGACCGGGCGGCCGAGCGGCTGTTCGATCTGGTCTCGAAGGCACTCGAGGTGGACGGCCGGCTCCAGCCTCGGGTCGAAACCGAGCTGCTGGCGATCATGGGCGAGCTGACCGTCGGCCTCGTCTCACAGGCGGCGGTCCGGGCCGAGCGCCTCGCCAAGGACCTGTCCGCCACGCGATAGCCGCCTCGCGGTCCCCCCTCGCGAAACGTTGGCCGTAGCCGCTAGGGTGAAGGGAGCTGCCGTTCGAGAAGGGGGGGACGTTTGGGGAGACGGGGCGCCCGGCCAACTCGTCGCGACCTGCTGGCCGGTGCCGTGGGTGGCGTGACCGGCCTCGCGGCCGGCGCGGGACTGGAGTCCTTTCGGCGCACGAGCGTGACCGGCGCAAGCCTCGGAAATGACCCGGTCCTCCTCGGGAGGGCATCGGATGACGTTCCGGCGGGCGTCGTCCGCGCGGACCTTCGCGCCTTCCACTCCGGATCTGGGTCCGACTATCACGACGCGTTCGTCGCGGCTCTGGAGGCCGCCGATGCCGTCTACGTCCCGCCCGGCATCTGGGGGACGAGCGACACGATCGAGGTCGGGGCCGGCAAGGTCCTCTGGTCGGACGCCGCGTATGACCGGCCGACCGTCCCCGTCCAGGGCGCGATCGTGCGAGCCACGCAGTCGATGGGCGCGACGGTCCGGCTCACCGAGCCGGGAGCGACGATCACAAGCGTCGTCGTCGACGGCGCCGACAGCGCGGAGGCGGCGCTCGAGGTCGCGACTGACGAGGTCCAGCTCAACAACGCATCCGCCCGGCGCGGCCAGACCTACGCGCTCAAGGCCGTCGGTGAGCGCTGCACCATCTGGGGCGGGCTCTTCCAGCAGACGGGCTCGAATGGCTACGCCATGTACCAGGAGGGCGCCGACACGATCATGTGGGGCGCGAGGGTCAAGCGCGGCCAGGTCCCCCTGTGGATCGCCGGATCCGGCGGCATGTACGGGGTCCTGCACGTGACGGGTGTTGCCGGCGGCGTTGGTGGTTCCTCCGCTGCCACCGTCAAGGTGACGGGACCTCGCAACACGCTCGTGGACGTGTTCTATGACACGGCGGTGGGTCCGTCCCTGCTGCTCGCGGACGGCGCGTCCAGCAACCACTGCATCGGGATGAACGTTCGCAACCGATACTCGGGGGGCAAGGTTCCGGTCATCCGGTGCGACGCGACCAGCGGTCAGGTGCTGAACAACTTCTTCGACGGGTTCTTCACCGATGACGCCGGGGGCGATGGCTGGACCGCGCTTCTCGAGCTCCTCGGCCACCCCAATGACCTCACCGGCACGATCCTGGGAGATGGACACGCCGACCACTGCGCGTCGATCTGGAACACGCGACCCACCGCGGTGGGGAACATCGTGAGCAACGGGAAGCTCGTTCGCAACGCCGGCGCGGCGGCCCTGGCCATTGGCGCCGCCCTCCTTCGGTTCCCGCACGGGCTGAAGGGAACGCCTCGTTCGGTGACGATCACGCTCTCCGACGGCTCGCAGGCGAGCCCGAGCCTCTCGGTCGACGAGGAGGGCGTCGTCTGCACCTGGCCGGCGCCCGCCTCGCGCCCGGTCACCGTCTACTGGCGAGCCGAGCTCTGATCGACGACCTCAGCCGCGGGGCACGCGCCTCGCGCTCGCAAGCCGTCGCACGTACCGCCAACCGAGGAGGACCGCCAGCGCCCCAGCGGCCACCGCCGCGAGGCTCGGACCTGCGGCTTGGACCTGCGGCAGACGCGCCCGCAGCCGCACCGGCCGGCGGAAGTCGCGGATCGGCCACCCGCGGCGATCGGCCTCTCGCCGAAGGTCCCGATCCGGATTCACGGCCACCGGATGGCCGACCGCCTCGAGCATCGGGAGGTCGGTGATCGAGTCCGAGTAGGCGTACGAACCCCCGAGATCCAGCTCATCCCGCGCGGCGACCTCGCGCATCGCGGTGGCCTTCGCCTCGCCGTAGCAGTAGAACTCGAGCTCTCCCGTGTACCGGTCGTTCTCGACCTTCGCCCGGGTCGCGATCACCTCGACGTCGCCGAGGTGCTCGGCGAGCGGCCGGACCACCTCTTCGGGCGAGGACGACACGATGAGGACGCGGCGCCCGCGTGCGCGGTGCAGCTCCATGAGGTCCACCGCCTCGAGGTAGATGTACGGATCGATGAGCTGGGCCAGCGCCTCGCGGACCACGGCCTCCACCTGCCCCCTCTCCCACCCGCGGCTGAGCGCGAGCATGCTCTCCTTCGCGCGGTCCATCTTCCGTTCATCCGCGCCCAGCAAGAGGTAGACGAGCTGCGCGTAGGCGCCCTTGACCAACGCCGAGCGGGACACGAGACCAGCCCGGTACATCGGCCGCGTGAGCGCGAGCGAGCTCGACCGCGAGATCACGGTCTTGTCCAGGTCGAAGAACGCAGCCTCCATGCGGTCCATGCTAAGCCCCGTCCGTGCGCCGGCCCCGGATGTGCGATCGTCGGGCGGCGCACCGAACGAGACGAGCCGAAGGGAGCCGCGGATGCGAGTCTGCCTTATGATCGAGGGTCAGGAGGGCGTGACCTGGCAACAGTGGGTCGCGCTCGCGAAGGCATGCGAGGCGGGCGGGTTCGAGGCCCTGTTCCGATCCGATCACTACGTGTCGTTCGGCCATCCCGCCGAATGGGGGGCGCTGGACGCCTGGGCGACCGTCTCCGCGCTCGCCGCGGCGACCGAGCGCATTCGCCTGGGGACGCTCGTCTCGCCGGTCACGTTCCGTCATCCTTCGGAGCTGGCGAAGGCCGTCGTCACCGCCGACCATGCGTCGGGCGGCCGAGTGGAGCTCGGGATGGGCGCGGGGTGGTTCGAGGGCGAGCACCGCGCCTACGGGTTCCCCTTCCCGCCGTCCACCGACCGGTACTCGATGCTCGAGGAGCAGGTCGAGATCGTGCACCGGCTCCTCGATCGCGATCCCGCGCCGGTGACGTTCGAGGGGCGGCACTACCGGCTGGACGCGTGCCCGGCCGTGCCCAAGCCCGTCCAGGACCCGCACCCTCCGCTGATCCTCGGCGGCGGCGCCGGCCCGCGCGCTGCCGTCCTCGCCGCGCGCTGGGCCGACGAATACAACATGAACTTCGTCGCGCCCGCGGAGGTCCGCGAGGGGCGTGACCGCCTTGCGGCCACGTGCGAGGCGGCGCATCGCGACCCCGGCACGCTCACGCTGTCCCTCATGACGAACACGCTCATCGGGTCCGACGAACGAGACCTGCTCGATCACGCGGGACGACTGCTGGCCCGCCGCGGCGAGACCGGTGACCCGGCGAGCTTCCTCGCCGGGCTCGGGCCGGAGCGCATCGTGGGAACCCCCGACCGCGCGATCGAGCAGCTGGCGGCCTATGCCGCCGCAGGGGTCCGGCGGGTGATGCTCCAGCACCTTCTGCACGACGACCTCGACGCGGTGGCCCTCATCGGGGAGCGCATCATCCCCGAGGTCGCGACGCTCTGACGATGATGGATCGTCGGCCTGCGATGCCGTACCCTGCCGGCGTGTCGAAGGCGCGCCTCTGGTTCACGCTCACCGCGCTCGCCGCACTCGCCGGCGTCGTGATCCAGCTCTTCGTCACCGCGAGCCTGAAGACGGGCTTCTTCAAGACCTCGACCGCCCGTACGTTGAATGTCTTGGTCTTCTTCACGATCCAGTCCAACATCATCGTTGGGGTCACGAGTCTGCTGCTCGCGCTCGATCCGACGCGATCGTCACTCGCGTTCAAGGCGTGGCGGCTCAGCGGCGTGATCGCCATCGCCATCACGGGGCTCGTGTATCACACCGTGCTCGCCCGGCTGTTCGACCTGGAGAGCTGGGCGCTCGTCGCCGACAACCTGATCCACACCGTCGTGCCGATCATGGGCGTGCTCGGCTGGCTGATCTTCGGCCCGCGCGGCCAGACGTCCCGGCTCGTCGTGCGCCTGTCCCTGCTGTTCCCCGTCTCGTGGCTCGTGTTCACGCTGATCCGCGGGGCGATCGTGCACTTCTACCCGTACCCGTTCGTCGACGCGGCGGCGATCGGCTACGTGCGAGTCGTGATCAACAGCGTGTGGTTGGCCGTGATCTACCTGGCGCTCGCGTCGGGCGCAGCCGCCCTCGACCGCCGGCTGGCCAAGGGAGCGACGACGGCGCCCGCGTAGGATGTCGCGCGGAGGCGTCAGGGCGCCTGGTGGGCCCCCCGGTCTTCAAAACCGGTGTGCGGGCGAGAGCTCGCAGGCGGGTTCGATTCCCGTCCGCCTCCGCTAGCAGGGATTTTGGCTCTCCGGCCTGAGATTCGATGAGTTACAGCCCATCGCGGCGCCTCCCGTCAGGCCGGGCAGCAGGAGAGCTTGTCCACGTCCGCGGTGAACGACTGGGCCGTGAGCTTGAGGCCTTCCGACATGGTGAGATACGGGGCCCAGGTGTTGGCCAGGTCTTCCACCCGGAGGCCGAACTTCACCGCATACACGGCCCCGATGATTACGTCCCCGGCATTCGCCGCGATGATGTGAACCCCCAGGACTCGGCCCGTGCCACGCTCGGCCACGATCTTGAAGGCGCCCCTGGTGTCTAGGTTGACCAGCGGCCGAGGGACGTGCTCCAGCTCGACAACCCGACACTCGCACTGGTAGCCCTGTCGATTGGCCTCTTCGTCGGTGAGACCCACCGCTGCGATCTGGGGCTCGGTGAAGGTGACCCGAGGTATCCCCGCGTAGTCCATCTTCCGGTGAGCTCCGGCGATGGCGTTGTCCGCGGCCAGGGTGCCCTGGGCCGCGGCCACGTACACGAACTGGGGCGCCCCAGTGACGTCCCCGGCGGCGAAGACCATGGGGTTGGTCGTCCGGAGCTCCTCGTCCACCTTGATGGCCCCCCGGTCGGTGAGCTCGATCCCTGCCTCCTCCAGCCCTAGGCCCTGAACGTTGGGTCGCCGGCCCGTGGCCACCAAGACCTCGTCGGCCTCGAACTGCCTGCCATCCTCCAGGTGGACGACCCTCCGGTCATCCCTGCGCTCGACCCTGGTGATCTTGGCTGAGGTGACGGCCTCGATCCCCTCGTCATGGAACACCTTCGTGATCCACCGGGAGATCTCGGGCTCCTCCAGCGGGGCCAGGCGGTCCAGGACCTCGATGATCGTCACCCGAGCCCCCAACCGGGAGAACAGCTGGCCCATCTCCAGGCCGACGTAGTTGCCCCCGATGACCACCAAGCTCTCGGGGAGCTCCTTGAGCTCCATGGCGGTCGTCGAGGTCAGGTACCCGGCCTCGGCGAGGCCCGGGATGGGCGGGGCCCATGGGGAGGCGCCCGTGGCCAGCAGGAAGTGACCGGACCGCAGTTCCTGACCATCGATCGAGACAGAGTCGGGGCCGGTGAATTCGGCCTGGCCCCGGATGATCTCGAACCCGTAGTCCCTGGCCAGGTCCTCGTACTTCCACCCTCTCAGGAACGAGACCACCCCGTCCTTCTTGGAGACGAGCCGGGCCAGATCCACACCCTCCTGCCTTGTGGTGATGCCGTCGAAGGGGTGATGCCCGGCGGTGTGGAAGGCCTCCGCCGCGGCCAGGAGGTTCTTCGAGGGCACGCACCCCGTGTTCACGCAGGTCCCCCCGACCGTGTCCCCCTCGGCCACGGCCACCTTGGCCCCGAGGTTGGTGGCCCGGATGGCCGCGGCGAACGCGGCTCCGCCCGAGCCGATCGCCAAGAGGTCGTAGTCGGTGTCACCGGCTCGCGATCTGAGAAGGCCCGGCGCCGTGGCTTCCAGGGGCACAACTGCGGCGGGCCCGTACCCGGACTCCCGGACCGCATCCGCCAGCCGAGGCACCTCCGCCTCCTCCGCAAAGAACGTGGCCTCCCCCCGTCGCCAGTCGGCGGAGACGTCCACCGCCCCTGCCCCGACCAGGGCACCCACCACGTGGCGGTTGCAGGAGTCGCAGGTCATGCCGTCCACGTTCATCCGAAAGCACATCACGCCAGATCACCCCACCATTGCCGACCGCGCTCCTCGGTCTCGGTAAGGGTCAGGACGGTCCCGGGAGGATCGCCGGCCCGACGCCGCCACTCCTCCAAGTGGTGCTCGCTGCAGAACAGGTTCATCTCGGGACAGAGTTCGTCGATCACGCTGGTGCAGCAGTCTCGTTGAGGCAGCCACGCGCGAAGCGCCCCGTCTTCGAGTGCCCGGCCGGCTCGGAACTCCACCTCGATTGAGCGGCCGCACGCAGGGCACGCTGTGATGGCGAGGGCGTCGATCCCCGGGGCCGCAGGGATCCCGATGGCGTCGACCGCGCACCAGGTGTCGAAGTGCGCTGGGCGATTCGTTCGCATCGACCGGCAGTTCCCGCTCCTTCATCTCTCGACTCCCCTCCCGAGTCAGATCCAGTCCGGCCCGATCCGCCGGCAGGACGCGAGGTGTTCGCAGTGCTCCGCGGCGAGCTCCTCGGCGCTTCGAAGGAGGTCCCTGACTCGGGGGTCGGTCACTCGATAGACCACGTTGCGGCCCCGCCGCTCCGACTCGGCCACCCGGCACCACTTGAGGCAGGCCAGGTGGTTGGAGACGCGGCTCTGGGGGGCCCCGATCAGATCGACCAGCTCCGAGACCGTCCGCTCCCGCTCGAGAAGCGCCTCCACGATCCGAAGCCGGGTAGGATCGCCGAGCACCCGGAAATAGCGCGACGAGGCCTCCCGGACCTGTAGCGTCGGCGCCTCGTACATCTGCACCTTCACTTGCTGTTGCTTCGCCAATGGTCATTCTCCGTGTTCATGGCGTTAGGCAGCCGCGCTCGGGGCCAGCTCGACGGGGGCGGATACGACCCGCCACGTTCCCCGGCCGGTCCGCTCGTTGAACTCGCCTTCGTAGAGCGAGAGCAGATCATTCAGCCAGCGGTAGGCCGGGTGGTCGGTCGCGAACCGGATGGCCGAGGCCACCTTCCAGATCGGGGCCTGGGCCTCCAGGCGCAAGGCGAACCCCTTGGCGTCGAACTGGATCGTGGCCCCGTCGTCGGTCTCGATGACCCCGCCGGGGTTGGTCTTGCACAGGTAGTCGCCCTCGGCCAGCCTGGCGTCGGCGGGAGCATCCAGGAACCCTGGGTCGAGAGGGCAACCCTCCTCGTAGAAGGAGAACCGGACCGTTCCTCTGATTCGGCCTTCGGCCCTCCCCTCCCCGCTACCGAGCAGCTTTCCTTCCCTTCCCTCAGCCGGTACCACCGGTGCCATGTCGGTTCGGTACTCAAGCTCTGCGTCGAACAGGTGCTCGGAGCTCACCAATTCCTCCTCCCGAACGACTCGTATCAACTCTAGAACTCTAACAGGTTTTCCTGATATTGCTGATGGGGGACGAACCACGAAGCCTCCGTAGGCGCCCTGGAGCCGCCCCCGCGCAAAGGTCGTCCAGAGCCTGGCTCCCGCAGGCGGTCCGCCATAGCGGTGAGGCAGTCGAGCCTCGGGGAGGAGAGGACGAAGGCGAAGCTGCACGGCTTTAGCAGCCGCAGGCATTCCCACCAGACCTCGACCGGCGGCACTGCCCGGTCCCAGTCCTTGCATAGCCTCCCCAGAGTCGCCGAGTGGCTCGATGCGACGGTCTGGCCCGCTGCGGTGAAGAGGCCGCGTGCGGCGTTTCGGGGAGCGTCGGATGACCGGCTCCGCCTATCCTCTGGGCCGTGGAACCGAAGACCGGGTACGCTCGCCTCGGCGACGATCGGATCGTCTACCACATCCTGGGAGAGGGGTCGGTCGATGTGGTGCTCGGACCCGGGACGTGGGGCTCGATGGACGCCGAGTGGGAGGAGCCCGAGTGGGCGCACTTCTACCGGCGGTGGGCTTCGTTCTGCCGCCTGATCCGCTACGACCCTCGGGGTTCTGGCTCGTCCGATCCGGTCCCCATCAATGCCTTGCCGCCCTGGGAGTCCTCGGTCGACGAGCTCTTGTGCGTCATGGATGCCGCTGGCTCCGAGCGGGCCACGATCCTCGGGTTTCTGAACGGAGGCCCGCCTGCCATGCTGTGCGCGGCGACGAGGCCGGACCGAACGTCGGGCCTCATCCTCTACCACGCCGCGGCAAGATACATGCAGGCGAAGGACTACCCCTGGGGGTTTCCTGCCGAGGCGATCGAGGGGGTGATCGAGGAGATTGTCGAGGGGTGGGGTACGGAGAGGGCCGCGGACGGCTTCTTCCCGAGCCGAGCTGACGACCCAGCGTTTCGCCGGTGGTTCGCGAAGCTCTCCCGGTCGGCGTCCTCCCCGCGAGCGGCGGGCGCCCACATCGCGGAGATGCTCCGGGGCGACGCCAGGAACATCCTTCCGTCGATCCACGTCCCGACGCTGATCATGCACAGGACGAACTACGCGTTCGTCCCCATCGAACACGCGCGGTACCTGGCGAACCACATCGAGGGCGCGAGGCTGGTGGAACTGCCTGGCATCGATGCCGTCCCCATCTGGGAGGACCCCGATGGGTTCCTCGACGCGACCCAGGTGTTCCTGTCCGAGGTCCACCCGGGCTCCCGAGCGGAAGCGACGGAGGATCGGGTGATGGCCACGGTGATGTTCACCGACATCGTCGCCTCGACCGAGCGGGTCTCCGCGATCGGGGACCGTCGGTGGAAGGAGCGGATGGACCTGCACGACGACCTCTCGCGACGTCGGGTCCAGGCATATGGAGGCCGGGTCGTCGAAACGACTGGCGACGGGATCCTCGCAACGTTCGACGCTCCGGGGCGAGCGATCCGATGCGCCGTGGAGCTCCGGCGGGAGTTGGATCGCGTGGGGCTGCCCGTTCGGACGGGGATTCACGCGGGAGAGGTCGAGCGAAGGGGAACCAACGTGGGCGGGCTGGCTGTGAACATCGCCGCTCGAGTGATGGCCGCCGCGGCATCCGGCGAGGTGCTCGTCTCCAGGACCGTGCGGGATCTCGTCGTGGGCTCAGACTTCGCCTTCGAGGATCGCGGCTTGCATCGCTTCAAGGGCGTCGACGGCGATTGGCAGGTGTTCGCCCTGTCGGGTCCGTGACAACCAACGCTGGAGTCGATCTGGGAGAACGCATCCACTGATTGTGGCGCCCATGACCGAGAGCCCATAGGGCGGGTCAGTGGCGATGAGGTCGACGCTCTCGTTCGGCAGGCCGCGGAGGACCTCCTTTGCGTTGCCCGTGATGAAGCGACTGGTGAAGGTGTCGATGCGGGCAATGCCACACCGAGCCTCTCGCCGACGGCCGGACCCTGCGCTTCCTGTCGGACCGACCAGGTTCGCACTTCTTCGACCTCTGGCAGTCCACGCGGGCGACATGCGGGAGCCCTTAGGTGCACCGCTTGGTCGCCGATCGGCCGCGACTCGGAAGCGCTTGAGCGGCCGAGAGGGCTACGATCGGCCTGCGTGGACGGATACTCGCGCCAGGAGGTGGCCGGGAGAGCCGGAGTCAACCTCGGCTACGTCGACAGGCTGGTCGAGCTGGGGATCCTGAAGCCGGGCACAGAAGATGCCTTCTCCCAGGGTGATGTACGCAGGGCGCGTTGGGTGCACAGCCTGGAGGCGGCCGGCGTCCCGCTCGATGGAACGGCCGCCGCCGTCCGTGACGGGACGATCTCGTTCTCATTCCTGGATGCGAGCGCGTTCGACCGGTTCGCGGAGCTCAGCGGCACCACGTTCCAGGAGCTGAGCGACTGAACCCGCGTCCCTATGGACCTTCTGAAGGTGGTCCGCGAGGCGGTCGGCTTCGCTGAGCCGGAGCCGTTGGATCTCGTCCGTGAGGACGAGCTTGCGGTTGTTCCGGCCATCGAGGTCCTGCTCTCGGCCGGGTTGCGGCCCATCATGATCGGCCGGTGGCTGCGGGTCTGTGCGGACAGCCTGCGTCGGATCACGGAGACGGAGACGCACTCGTATCGGACCGGCGTCATGGAATATTTTCATCGAGCAAGGGATGTCGGAGCGCGAGATGCTCGAGGCTCAAGCCGAGTTCGGGTCACGGCTGACGCCCCTCATGGAACAGGCGCTCCTCGCCGCCTACCGCGGACAGCAGGAACACGCCTGGAAGAGTGCCCTCGAGGAGTTCGTCGAGGGTGCGCTGGAACGGACCGGCCGGCTCAGCCGGTTGAATCGTCCCCCGGCCATGTGCTTCCTCGACATCGCGGGGTACACCCGGCTGACCGAGGAACGGGGAGACGAGGCTGCGGCTGAGGTGGCGGAGCGATTGGCCGCTCTCGTCCGGCGATCCTCCCAGGAACACAAGGGGGAACCAGTGAAGTGGCTGGGCGATGGCGTGATGTTCTACTTCCCGGACCCTGGGCAAGGCGTGCTGGCCGCGCTCCAGATGGTCGAGGGAGTGGCGAAGGAAGGACTCCCACCCGCCCACGTGGGGATACATGCCGGACCGGTGGTGTTCCAAGAGGGGGACTACTTCGGCCGGACGGTGAACATCTCGGCCAGGATCGCCGAGTACGCCCGGCCCGGTGAGGTGCTGGTGAGCCAGGAGGTCGTGGACGTGGCCCAGGGAACGCCGGTGATCTTCGAGCAGATCGGGTCCGTCGAGCTGAAAGGGGTATCGGGCACCCTCACCCTCCACAGGGCTTCGCAGGCGGAATAGGTCGTCGGTCAGCGGGGCAGCGGGTTCGGGCCGGTCGCCGTGACGAGGCGTTGCGGGACCCAGTCGTCGACGTGGACGAAGCCGTCGAACGAGGCGCCCTCCAGGACGCACGCGTCGTGCAGCGAGCGGCGATAGAACTTCACGTGGGTGAAGTCCCCGAAGAGCGTGTAGTACGGCTCGTTGTCGGCGCTCTGGAACTGCTGTCCGGTCAGGGCGGCGCGGTGCTCCCGCGAGAACGCGTCGATATCCTCGCCCACGACGACCCCGAGATGCTCGAGGCCCATCCGGTAGACGCGCTGGTGGACCGGCGGGATGAGCTCGATGAGGGCGACCGGCGTCCCGTCCAGAACGCGGAGCGGATCCGCGAGGAGGATCTTCGAGATCGGTCGGCCGTTCCAGACGTTCTCGAGGTTTGCGGTCGCGTGGCGCTCGAGGAGGGTGCGCAGATGGACGTACAGGTCCCAGTCCGGGACGCGGACCGCCACGTGGCTCAGCGGGTACGGGCGGATGTCGATGCCGCGCGCGAGCAGGCGCTCGTGTTGCATCGCCGCGAATCCGCGGTAGTCCCCGATGATGTCGCCGACCGGATCAGCCATCGCGCCGCAACTCCCAAGCCGTCATGCTACGACGGCTGACCTGCAGAGCCGGAGGGCCTGGTGGCCCCGCTCGACTCCAAGACGAAGAAAGGGTCTCGCGGTGGCGATCGGTGCAGGAGATCTCCGCGTCCGTTAGCTCCGCAAGATGGAGCCAGCCGTCACCGCGGGTTTGAATGCCGCGAAGGCAGCGAGCACTTCCTCCGTCTCGACCTTGGGCACGTTGAAGTGATCGAGCGAGTCGGCGAGCACCGCCGCGACATCATCGAATTCCCCAGGGGTGAGCTGGAAATCGAAATGGGCATCGCCCAGGGCTAGACCGGTGTATTGAAACGGTCCGCCCGAGATCGCGCAGACCCATAGGGTCCGCAGGAATTTGAGGCCCGGCAGCCGGTATCCAGCCTTCCCGTCGTTCCATTCCTTGATGTAGGGGTTGGTCGTCTCAATCGTGTCCCTCTCTACCAGTTGATCGCTGAAGTAGTCCACGACCGCGCTGATGGCGTACACGCCGCCGAGGCGCTCATAAAGCGTGGGCTCTGGCATGTGTCACTCCTCCTCGGCCTGACTAGTGCGACGAGATATGGCTACGGACACCTGAAGGCCGTGCGTGGGGGGCCCTCTAACCCTGGCCAAGTCCAACGGAACGACCGGGACGTCACGGACGCCGTGGAGCATCCCCACAAACTCGTCGAGGACGGCCGAGGTCTCCCCGCTACCCGGGCGATTCGGCCGGCCGTGCGTGGTCGTGGACATGGGCCTCCCTGCGGTGCTCTCTGTCGACGCTCCGGTGGGGGATGTGCACGTGGTCCAGTGCGGGGTGGTTGTGCTCGTGCTTGTGGGTGGACAGCAGGTGACCCCAGTTCTCACCCCGGTGCAGATAGTGCGTGACGTGATAGTGCTTGTGTCGGTGCTTCAAAGCCTCGTGCTGGTGATGACCTTGGGCCCTCACCATCGTGCTCACCCTTTTCGGGACCGGCTGCCGTCGCGGCTGATCGTACTTCCCGGTCATGGAGCCGGACAAACGCAGGACGCGGAGGGAGAAAGGACAAGAGGTCCGCCCCAGACCCGAGGCGACCCGACAGCGAGACGTGGCCGCAGCTGCCCGCAACAGCCACTTTTGGATGTTAGGAGGCCAGATGCTGAAGCCTCTCAAGCAGCGGCGTTCAGCCCGAGATCGCTGGGGCCGGTCTCGAGACACGCCCGACCGACAGGAGGCGACGCCGTCCCGCCTCGATGACCATGTCACAGTTCGCCGGGTCCCCGCACCCACATGCGAGCGCCGCCTGCAGCAGGCGCCGGGTCGCCTGAGCCTTCTCGATGTGCGCATCGAGGTCCGCCAGCTTGCGCTCCGCCAGGTTTCGCCACCGCTTCCGATCGCCAGGCCGGTGCCGGAACAGCTCCACGATCTCGGCCACGGTGAAGCCGGCCTCCTGGCAGAGGGCGATGAACGCAAGCCGGCGAAGGACGGACGGGTGGTAGTGGCGGCGTCCCCCCAGGCGGGCTGAGGGGAGGATCAGGCCCTCCTCCTCGTAGTACCGAAGCGCTGACGGACGAAGCCCCGAGGCCTCGGCGACCTCCCCGATGCTCAGCAGGCGCTCGTTCTCTTCCACTCGGGCTCCTTCCAAGATTCAGGACTCGGGGTTGACTTCAAGTGTACTTGAAGTGGCAGCGTTCTGACGTGCAGACGCGAAGAGGAGGCGGCGCGATGGTGCCAGCATCAGACATCCGAGAGATCGAAGCCGAAACAGCAGGCCACGGGTGCTGCGGCCCGGGGGCACTCTGGGGGTGGTCACCGCCGCCCCTTCCCGCAGACACCGAGGGGAAGCGTCGTGTGGACCGTGTTCTGCCCCGCTCGGGCCTCACGGTTGTGCTGTTCTTCGCCGCCGTGGTCGCGCTGCTGAACGTGGGCCTCTTCCTGCCGGCGCGGGCCGACCTCGCGGCCACTGGGCTCGCCAGCCTGGCAGCAGGGAGCTGGTGCGCGCTGAACTTTTGGCGGTCGCGCCACGCTCATTGTGCGGTCACCGGCGCCGGGTGGCTCGCCCTTGCCGCTTTCGCCTTCGTCGAGGCAGGTCTCGGCCACAGCCTGATCCACGGGGACGAAGGGTTGGTGTTCCTCGCCGTGTTGGGCGTCGGCCTCCTGTTCGAGGGTGCCTGGTACGTGGCACGGCGAACCAATGCGATCACGCGGACATCGCGCCCCTTCGATCTGCAGCCGGTCGCTTCCTGTTCCCTCAGCGACGGCGACCTTGGAGAGCGCGTGGGCACCTGGAGAGCCTTCCTCACGGACCACCGCCTCGAGGGCCGGGAGATCCCGGGAGGGATTCGCCTGACGCTTCGGGGCTCACCAGTGGCAACGGCCACGCTGCAGCGACTCGTGAGCTTGGAACGGAGCTGCTGTCCCTGGATCTCATGGTCCATCAGCGGGGGATCCGTGCTCGAGGTCGACGCAACCGCAGCGCAGCCCGAGGAGGTCCGGGCGTTGCGGAGCTGGATGAGCGGTTGACGAACCCACTGGGCGATTCCATGCGCGTCTGCCTCCGCCACCGGTAGGCTGAGGCCTCCAACGAGGAAGGACGACGCGATGCACATCAATCACCAGGTCGTCGTGTTCGACGCCGCGGACCTCGGGTCCGAGAGCGCCTTCTGGGCCGGCGTGCTGGGCGGCACCATCGACGAAGAGAGCGACTGGCACATGGTGATGGTCGACGGCGCGCCGCGGGTCGGCGTCCAGCTCGCGCCCAACCACGTGCCGCCCGACTGGCCCGACGGTACGCCCGAGCAGCAGATCCACCTGGACCTGTGGGTCGATGACTTCCCGGCTGCCCACGACCACGTCATGTCGTTCGGCGCGAAGGTCCTGCAGCCGGCGAAGTCCACGGACGCTGACAGCTTCCAGGTCTACGCGGACCCCGCCGGGCACCCGTTCTGCCTCTGCTGGGACCCGCGCCGCGAGCAGCGATAGCTGGATCGATCCGGGCTACCCGGCGGCCCTCACGTCGATCCCGGTCAGGTTCCTCGCAGGCCGCCGCTCTGCGCGACGGACTCCGCCATGCGCGCCAGGTCCGCAGGTTGCTCGCCATCAGCCGGCCCACCATCGCGTGCGTGCCCGGTCGCATCAGTGGCGAGAACCAGTAGGGATGAGCGCCCTCCGCGCGATACTCGAACACGTACGCGATGCGGGCACCACCCTCCCGTGGTTCGATCGTGTACCGGTGCGTGCATCGCTGCCGCGTGGGTGGCCGGTGCTTGCGCTCCAGCGTCGACTCGGTGTCGAAGCCGAACCTCCGTCCCGGCTCTGCCTCGACGACCACGGAGCTGTCGTGAAACGTGTCCTTCCCCAGCATGCTGGCAGGGCCGGTCGAGGAGAAGCGGGTCCCCACCACGGCCGGCCCGGACGGAGCGTCCAGCGTACGGAGCTTGAGACGCTTGGACACGGCCCGCCTCCCGCCCCATTCCAGGTGGCTCTGCAGATCCGCCAGCACGTCGTACACCGCCTGGGGCGAGGTCGTCGTCGTGACCGATGCCCGCAAGGTGAAGAACGGTCGGTCGGCCTTCATCGGACCGCTCCCGCCGACTCGTTCGCGGGTTCCGAGTACTCGCGGACCCGCTCGCCCCAGTCGAGCATCACGCAGGGCTCGTCGCCGACCACCCAGCCGTCGTGGCCGGGCGGGATCTCGAACACGTCGCCGGGCCCGAGGTCGATCGACGAGCCCTCCGGCGTCTCGGCGTGGAGCCGGCCCGCGAGGACATAGCCCTTGTGGTGCGACTGGCAGAGCTCCGTCCCGACGATCGGACGGATGTCGTTCGACCACCGCCATCCCGGCCGGAACGTGGTGAGCCCGATGGGCTTCCCCGCCATGGTGACGATGGCCTCGTGGCCGTTGGGGAAGTCCTTCGTCTCGTCCGACTCCGCGAACGCCTTCGCGAACAATGGCATCCCGTCCCTCCTTTCGACGTCGATCCGGACCTCTTCCGGATCGCGGGTCGAACGTACCGAGGAGGGAGGGGGGCGTCATGAGGAGTTCTCCTCAGCGTTGCACGGGTTCGAGCGTGGCGAGCATCCCGTGTTGCATGGCGAAGAGCGTCGCGGTCGAGCGGCTCGACGCCCCGATCTTCGCGTAGATGCGCTCGATGTGATTGCCGGCCGTCTTCGGGGTGATGTTGAGCGTCCGCGCGACGTGACGGGTCGATGCCCGCGCGCCACCAGGACCAGAACCTCGACCTCGCGAGGCGTGAGGCCGGCCGGCGCGGACGGAGCCCGTTTCGTCGGATGCCCCGCCACGCCGAGGACCACGTCCACCGTGGGCTGCGTCGAGCCTTCCCGCGCGCGCCTCGCCCCGAAGGTGGGTCGCGACGTCCTTCGGGTCGAACGCGGGCCGGAACGGCCGGTCCTCGAGCATCGCGTGATAGACGTCCGCGGCGGCGAGGTACCGGCCGAGCAACGGGATGTCCGAGCCCCGGATGGCCCGGTGGTAGCCCGAACCGTCGAGCCGTTCGTGGTGCGACGCGGCGATGCTCGCGAGCCCCGCCAACGCGGCGGGCCTCCGAAGCATCCGCTCGGTGTAGTAGGCGTGCAGCCGGACGCGCTCGCGCTCACCCTCGGCGAGCCGGTCGCGCTTGTCCCACAGCATCGTCGAGATCGCGGTGCGGCCGAGGTCGTGGACGAGCCCCGCCCGCCTCGTCGTCACGACGTCACGCTCGGGCATCCCGGCTTCCTTCACGGCGGCGGAGGGGAGGTTCGCGACACCCCGCGAATGACCGGAGAACCAGGGCGACTTCAGGTCGGCGATGTCGGCCATGACCTCGAGGACGCCCTCGAACTCCTCGTCGGTGAGCGGCGGGCGCGGCCTGGGCTCGGCCTCGATCACGTATTCCCACGTTGCGTCCTCGAGGTCGCGCAGGACGTCGGCTGCGTTCGATCGAAAAGTGCTCACCACGGCAGGTGAGAACACCCTCCCGGCGTGCCGCTGAGCGTGCTCGATCGTCCCCTCGAGGCCGTGCACGCGATGCCAAACCTCGGCGAAGTCCGCGAGCTGCATGAGGCGGACCGACATGGGGATCTCCTCTCGGCGACACCGCGCGGGACGCCCTTGCCGTCCCATCGCGCGAACGTGTTCGAGAGCGCGGCAGCGACGCCGGGGTCGAGGTGAAAGGTCCTGGACATATGGGTGGTCAGGGCGCAGTGACCGAGGAACATCGTCTCGACGTTCTTCCCGCCGGTCCGCGCGATCTCCGCCACGGCGCGGATCCGCTCCCCCGCCGGCCGCCCCGACTGGGCCCCGCCGGTCACGTACGCGAGCATGGCAAGCTGCGAAGGCCCGACGTGGTAGATCCCCGCCCGGAACGCCACATCGTCGCCGAACATCTGCACGAGCTCGAACGATTCACCCGAACAGACCGTCGCGAGGAGCGTGACCCAGTAGACCTCCGACCTCGCCGACTCGTCCAGGCCCAACAGATCCGCCAGGCGCAGCGCGATCCGGCAGGCCCGGAGCACGTGCTCCATGGGCTGCCCGAGCCCGAGGTCCGACGAGAGCGAGATGGCAGCGACGAGCTCCGCCAGACGAACGCTGCCCGCGGCCTCCATGGGAACGACGAGTCTAGCCGCGCTGGCACCGCCACTCTGGCGTCGGGCTCTGGTCCGGGTGTGTCGGAAAGCCCCGTCGCGCCAGCTCAGGACCCGCCGTAGCGGGTCAAGAGTCGTTCCCGGTCGAACATCGCCGAGACGATCTTCCATGCACCCAGGTCTAGCACGGCCAAGCATCCGGCCCCCACGACCGCGACGGCCACCGTCGGAGTGATCACCCGGAACGCGAACAGATAGAGCACCCCCACCATGGGGAGCATCGCGAGGGCCGAGAGCTGCTGCGCCACCCGCACGTCGCTCGAGCGCGCCGAGATCGCGATCCCGACCCAGATCGAGAACGCGGCGAGGAGGGGTGTGAACAAGGCAATGGTGACGATCTCCGCGGGATCCCGAACGAGCGACACGACCTGGCGCTGTGCAGCCAGCTGGACGACGATCACGAACAGCGCGAAGAGGGCATAGCCCATCGCGGTGGTCGGCCCGACCGCCGCGAGCGCTTTGCCGATGAGCAGCTCCTCCCGGCGTACGGGAGTGGTCAGCACAGGCTCGAGGGTTCCCTGCTCACGCTCCCCCACGACCGAATAGCCCGCCACCACGGTCGGCAGCATGAGCGGGACGATGAAGAACACGAGGAGCGCGCTTCCGACGGCGGCTTTGACCGCGCCCGGCGCCGCGCCCGGGCCGATCGCGAGCACGCTTGCGAGCGGGATGGCGATGAAGAACAGGGGAAGGATGGCCATCGTGAAGAAGACGAGCTTGTTCCGGCGGAACTCCCTCAGCTCCTTACGCACGACGGCCCCAACCCGGGCGTTCATCTGGCCACCTCGACGTCCTCGCTGACGAGCCGCAGATAGACGTCCTCCAACGAATGGGTTGCCTCGGACAGCTGCACGAGTCCCGCTCCCGACATGACGATCGCGCGAGCGAGCTCGGGGGCCACCGTGGCGGCGTCACGAACGTTCACCCGGTACGACGCCTCCCCCGTGGCCGCCCAGCCGTCCGTCCCGGGCACGGAGCGGAAGAGCGCGTCGGGATCGGCCAGAGGAGCGGCGGTCCGCAACTCCAGGGCCGAGGAGAACAGCCGGTGCCGCAGTTCGGCCGGCGAGCCGACGATCCGAAGCGTGGTGTTCAGGATCGCGATGCGATCACAGAGGCGTTCCGCCTCCTCCAGCCGGTGCGTCGTCAAGAAGACGGTGACTCCTCGCTCACGCAGGCCATCGATGAGCTCGCGGACCTCCCTCGTGGCCACCGGGTCCAGGCCGGAAGTTGGCTCGTCGAGGAACAGCACGCGCGGGTCGCTCAGCAACGCTCTGGCCAGGCTCACACGCTGGCGAAGGCCCTTGGAGAGCGCCCCGGCTCGATCACCGGAGCGTCCCGCGATCCCCACAGCGTCGAGCGCGGCAAGGATCCGACGTTGAGCATCCCGGGACGAGATGCCGTACAGCCCGGCAAAGTACTCGAGATTGTCGAAGACGGTGAGCCGGAGGTAGAGCCCTGGCGTCTCGGTCATGACCGCGATCCGGCTTCGGAGCTCGGCCCCCGTGTCCTCGGACACGGGGATCCCTGCGACCTCGGCGGTCCCGGATGTGGGGCGAACCAGGGTCGAGAGCACGCGCACGGTCGTGGTCTTCCCTGCCCCGTTGGGGCCGAGGAAGCCGAACACCTCGCCTGCCGAGACCTCGAAGGTCACGTCCTCGAGGGCGGTCCTCGTGCCGTACCGCTTCGTCAGGTCAATTGCGCGGATGGCTGCTTCCATCGAGGCGACGAGTGTACCGATGGGTCGTCGGATGGCGGTTTCGGCCGAACCGGTTCAGCGGGCGACGCGGGCCTTGACCTCGGCCACCCTGGCCCTCACGAGCTTCTTGACGAGCGTCACAGGAATGGGCTTTCGAAGGTCGAACTGGATCGTCCCCTTGCCCGTGTGGCGTGCACCCAGCTCCCGTTCGTGCGTCCGGATCACCGCCATGCTCATGGGGAACAGGCTCACGTGATCCTTGAACGCACCGTAGGACACGATCACGCGGGCCGGCTGCCGAAACGCGGGCATCCGATAGCTGATCGTCTCCGTGGCCTCGGGAGCCGCGGAGCGAATCGCTTCCCGGAGTGTCTGCATCGCGGCGCGCGTCGCCGGTGCGAGCGCGGCCAGGTAGGCCTCGACGTCCGCGACGGTCGGCGTCTCCGGCTTCATCCGGTCCGGTAGCGAACCTCGAAACCCTCCACGCCGGCGATCGGACGCCAGACCTGTGCGGAAGGATCGTGGAACTCGAGCTCGGGCTTCGGCACGCTCGGGAGCTTAGCTGGTCGACCGGGACGGCTCAGGCGGCCTGGCTCGCGTTTCGCTCGCGCTCGCGGATCTCGTGCACGATCGTGTCGTACCGACGCTTGTGCGCCTTGACGAGCGAGCGAACCGCCTCGACGTGGCCCTTGCGGCGGCTGAGCCGCTCGTAATCCTCTCGGTACGCCCTGACCAGCGCCCGTTCCGCCTCGAGCCTGCTTCGTCCCTCGGCGATCGCCATGACCTGCACTCCCTTGCCCATGCGCGTGAACCCTTTTCCCGGCCGGATGAACAATTCTACGGCGGAGATCCTTCCCGCACAGCGCAGCCATGCTCATGAGGTTCTCAGGGACCGCCCAGACGGCCCCCAGCGAGCCCTGGTTTCCTGCTTGGCCATGGGAGCATGGGCTCGGGTCGGCCGGTGGAGGCGGTGGGTCCTGATCGGCGCGGCGGTCCTGGTGGTCGCCGTCGTCGGTGGGCCGTTCGCGTACATCCGTTTCATCGAGGGCAAGGCGCCAGCGCCGCTCACGCTCGCGAGCTCCTCCGCCATCGACTCGGTGTCCTCCGGGGCGTCGTCTCCGGAGGGAGCCTGGAAGGTCTCGACCGGCTCGGTGGTCGGCTATCGCGTGAACGAGGTCCTGTTCGGGCAGACCAACGTGGCCGTTGGGCGCACCCGGTCGATCACCGGCTCGATCACCGTGGCCGGGACCACGATCACGGGCGGCACCATCACGGTTGACATGGCGAGCGTCACGAGCGATCAGAGCCGCCGGGACGAGCAGTTCAACGGCCGGATCATGGAGACCTCGATCTACCCGACGGCGACCCTGGTGCTGAGCGATCCGATCGCCCTGGGATCCATCCCGGTGGTCGGGGCCGAGCGATCCCTGCAGGTGGCCGGGACCCTCACGTTGCACGCCGTGACGAAGGCCGTCACCTTCGCGGTCAGGGGCGCTACCAGGGATCGACGTTCTCGGTCGCCGGCTCGATCCCTGTCATCTTCTCTGACTGGAACATCCAGAACCCCAGCTTCGGGCCGGTGACGACCGAGGATCACGGCATCCTGGAGTTCTCCCTCGTCTTCGTCCACGCCTGACGAACGACCTCAGGCCACCCGCTCCACCCGGGCCGAGAGCGGGACCAGGACCCGGACGCAGGTGCCGCGCCCGTTCCGGGTCTCGATCGAGAGGGTTCCCCCGGCCATCTCCGCCCGCTCGCGCATCGTGACCAACCCGAAGTGGCCGTCCGCGACCACGATCCGCTCGGGGTCGAAGCCCCTCCCGTCGTCGGCGATCTCGATCCGCATGGTCCGTCCGTCCATCGAGACGGTGATCGAGGCCTCCCTCGCTCGCGCGTGCTTGATCACGTTCGTGAGCGCCTCCTGCGCGATCCGGTACAGCGCCGTCTCGCGCTCCGGCTCGAGGTCGGCCAGGTTCCCCGACGGTGCCGACACGCTGACGCGCAGGCCCGAGGTCGTCCGGACCTCCTGAGCCAGGCCGCGCAGGGCGACCGTGAGCCCGCGTTCGTCGAGCACCGGCGGACGAAGGTCCTTCATCAGGCGACGCAGCCGGTTGACCTCCCCCTGAAGGCTCTCCTGGGTCGCGGCGAGTGCTCGGGTGCAGGCCGGCCAGTCCTCCCGCGCCGCCGCTGCCCGCGCGGTCTCCAGGCGCACGGTCAGAGCGGAGAGCCGCTGGATCGGTCCGTCGTGCAGGTCGGCGGCGAGCCGGCGCCGCTCGGACTCGGCCACCTCGACGACCCGTTTCAGCATGTCTCGCCGGGCCTCGTGCGCCTGCTCGAGCTCGTCGCGCACGCGCCGTCGCTCCGTCACGTCCTCGATGATCCCCAGGCCGTACGCCGGCTCGCCGTGCTCGTCTCGGATGATGGTCGATACCAGGTCGATCCACACGACGGCGCCGGCCTTCGTCACGTAGCGCTTCTCCAGCCGGTAGCGCGGAATCTCCCCACCGAAGAGCTGTCCGGCCAGGTCGAGGTCGAGCTCCACGTCGTCGGGATGCGTGACATCCATGAAGGTCCGCCCACGAAGCTCGTCCCTCGTGTAGCCGAGGGTTCGACAGATCGTCTCGTTCACGTCGAGGAAGCGCATGTCGGTCCCACGAGCACCATGCCGATCGGCCCCTCTTCGAAGACCTTGCGGAATCGCTCCTCGCTCAGCCGAAGCTTCGCCTCCCGTCCGTTCGACTCGATCGCGGCTGCCGCCTGATTGGCGAAGGTTCGAAGGGCCTCGAGCCGAGGCTCGGAGGGGACCAACCGGTCGATCGGGTCGTCGGCCCAGATGAGACCGATGATCGCGCCCGAGGCATCCCGCAGGGGGACGACCAACCAGTGGTGCGACCAAGCGTACGGCCCGCGCCCATTGCTCTCGGACAGATGCCCGATGAGGTGCGCCGACACGCGCGCCAGCGCGGCATCGCTCGACAGGAGGTAGCAGCCCGCCACCTCGAAGGCTGGATCGAGGAGCGGCTGGACGTCGGAGAGCGCGTACTTCACCTCGAAGACCTGGTCCGCGAAGGACCATCCCGTCGACGCGCGGGGGACCAGCAGGCCCGACTCACCTTCGACCATGACGAGCGCAACCCGCTCGAAGCCCAGGGCCGAGGCGATCGCATCGGTGATGGTCTGCAGGAGATCGGGGAGCTCCCATCCGGTCCCCACGAGGCTCGTCGACACACGGAGCAACTGCTTGAGCGCTCGCTCGTGCTGGGCGGCGTCGCTCGCCTCCTGCGCGCCCTGCACTGCGAGGGCCGCGTGGCCGGCCATGGCCACGAGCACGTTCAGCTCCTCATCGGTTGGCCGCTTCCCGGAGACGGGCTCGCCGAGCGAAAGGACACCCAGGAGATGCCCGTCGGTATGGCGGAAGGGAACGAACAGCTCGTCCTCCGGCTGCCAGGCGTCCTCGATCGCGGCAGCGGGTCGGTGCGGGCTCCACCGGGCCCCCAGATCGGTCCATTCGAGCTCGCCGGCCCGGATCGGGTAGGCGCCGCGGCGCTCGAAGGCCGGGTCCAGGATTCGGTCCCAGGTCGAGCGATCGTAGGTCGCGCCCAAGAGCGCCGAGCGCGCCTCCTCGTCGCCCTCCACGGCCGCGACCCAGAAGTCGTCCCACGCGGGCCGGTACAGGTTCATCACCACAGTCCGGTACCCGAGCGCCTCACGGAGGATGCGAGCGAGCTCGGCGAGCACGGTGGTCACGTCGGCGTCCGACCTGACCAGCCGGGTCACATCGAGGAGGCCGCCCAGCCGCGAGAGGGTGGTCGGACCACCGGGTACGTTCGTCATGGTCATCGAGGGATCATCGGTGGTATCGACCCGCCGGGGGCCCTTGCTGAGGCCGCGGGCTCGCATTCCCTGAGCACTCGCGGCGGCGTCGCCGCACCGGTTCAGCGCGCGCCGGAGGGCTGCCCCGGCCCCGCCAGGTCCGGGCGCGCCGGCTCCGGACCGGGGAGCCCATCCCCGCCGGCGCCCGCCGGTAGCCACACCTCGAAGGCTGCGCCGCTCGACCCGTCGGCCGAGGCCGCGCTGACCCGGCCACCGTGCGCCTGGACGATCGCGGCGACGATCGAGAGGCCGAGCCCCGCACCTCCGGTCTCACGGGACCGCGTCGCGTCGCCGCGATAGAAGCGCTCGAACACCCTCGCGGCGGCCGAAGGTGCCAGGCCCGGCCCCTCGTCCTCGACCCGAAGCAGGACGCCCTCGCCGTCGCGCCGCACTCGGACGTGGACCGGCGTCCCGGCCGGTGTGTGCGTGCGCGCGTTGTCCAGCAGGTTGGCGACGACCTGACGGAGCCGGCCCTCGTCCCCGACGACCGTCGCGGGCTGCTGGACGTGCAGATCGATCGGACGCGTCGGGTCGATGGTCCGGGCGGACTCCACCGCGTCCTCGGCCACGCCGGCGAGGTCGACGTCCGCGCGAGCGAGCGGCCGGCCCTGGTCGAGCCGCGCCAGCAGCAGCAGGTCGTCGACCAGCACGCCCATGCGCCCGGCCTCGTCCTCGATGCGGCGCATCGCCTTGGCGAGATCCTCGGGCCGAACGTCCGCCCCCCGACGGAAGAGCTCGGAGTAGCCGCGGATCGACGTCAGCGGGGTCCGAAGCTCGTGCGAGGCGTCGGCCACGAACTGGCGAAGGCGCTCCTCGGAGGCGCGCCGTTCCTCGAACGCCGTCTCGATCTGCGCGAGCATCGTGTTGAGCGACGCCCCGAGCTTGCCGATCTCCGTTGGCCCGCCGGACGGTTCGACGCGGCGGGTGAGGTCACCGGCGGCGATCGCGCCCGCAGTCTCGCCCATCCCCTCGAGCGGGCGCAGGCCGACGCGCACGAACCAGAGCGCAAGCCCCGCGACGACGAGGAGGACCACGACGCTCACCACGACCTCGACGCCGACGAGGCGATCCAGGGTCGCCGACGCCTCGCTGAGCGGAATGGCCACGACGAGCGTTCCGCCGCCGAGGATCGGGTAGGCCAGGACGCGATATCGCTGCGCGCTCCCTCGCGTCGCGCCTACGGTGAACGTTCGGGCCGGAGCGTCGGGCGCAGCAGAGGACCCCGGGAGACGAGCTGGCAAGCTCAGCTGGGGGGAGGGCTGTCCTTTGAATGGGGAGTAGAGCTTTGCGATCACGCTGGCTCCCGATGCATCACAGACTTTGCCGTAGAGGCCGAACGGAACCTCGAGGTCGGCACGACCAGGGCGGGGGGCGAGCCCGAGCTCACTGCCGAGGTCCGACGCGACGTGCGGGACCGCCTGCGCGAGCTGCTCGTCGACCCGCCTGATCAGGAACGAGGACAGGGCCCGGTAGGTGGCGATGTTCGCCGCGACGAGGCCGACGGCGACCAAGACGACCGTGGTGATGAGCAGACGTGCCCGCAGGGACACGCCCTACTCCGGGGGCAGGCGCAGCACGTACCCGACTCCCCGAACCGTGTGGATCAGCCGCGGCGCCTCCGCGTCCACCTTCTTCCGAAGGTAGCTCACGTAGGTCTCGACGATGGAGGAGTCGCCACCGAAGTCGTAGTTCCACACGTGGTCGAGGATCTGCGCCTTCGAGAGCACGCGCCGGGGGTTCGCCAGCAGGAACCGAAGGAGGTTGAATTCGGTCGCCGTGAGCTCGACCGCCCGGCCATGGCGCCGCACCTCGTGGGTGGCCTGGTCCATCTCGAGGTCCGCGAAACGCAGGCGTTCGGTCTCGCGCTCCTCGCCGTGCACCCGCCGGAGGATCGCCCGGATGCGCGCGATCAGCTCCTCGAGGCTGAACGGCTTCGTGACGTAGTCGTCGCCGCCGACCGTGAGGCCGCGCACCTTGTCCTCGGTCGCGTCCCTCGCGGTGAGGAAGAGCACGGGGAGGCGGCCGCCGCGCTCGGTGAGCCGGCGCTGGACATCGAAGCCGTCGAGGTCGGGCAGCATGATGTCGAGCACCACGAGGTCGGGACGGAACGTCTCCACCAGTGAGAGCGCCTCACGTCCTCGCCCGGCGGTCGCGACGTCGAACCCTTCATACCGCAGCGCCGTCGCGACCAGGTCGGTGATGTAGGGCTCGTCGTCGACGACCAGGACGCGGGATCCGCCCTGGGCTGCGGCCTTGCCGGGGATCACGGGCGAACTCGACGTTGCCACCTGCGCCACCTCCGTCCTCACAGTATCGCCCAGTGGAGCAGCGCAGCCTGGGACGGAGCTGAGAGCCTCCCGAGAGTTCGCTCAGCCCTTGCGCTGACCGAATCGCCGGCGGAGGCCGTTCACGAACGACAACATCACGGCCGTCAGGACGAACAGGACGTTCAACGCGACGATCGCGAGGACCACCTTGATCACGACGCTCATGCCCTACCGGGACGACGGCCGCTGCATGGCCGGGTGGGAGGGCGAGGCCGGCCGGTAGCGGAGCGTGCGGTCCTCGGGACGGTCGGACCACCGGGCGCCGCACTCGAGGCAGATGACCCGCCGGGGCGAGGAGACCTGGGAGATGTTACGGAAGGACTGGCAGACGGGGCAGCAGGGCGTCGGCATCTCGAGCATGTCCTCCTCGACTTCGGGTCCTGTCATGAACGGCCACGTCGGCGGGACGTTTCCGCCGCTCCGGGCTCGTTCGACCGCGCCTCCAGTGTTGCCGTGGGCCGCCCGGAGCGTCTACGGGCGCTCGGCCTATCTCCGGCCTAGTGCGAAGGTCCCCTCGCGGCGGATCTTCTCCGGCGGGCTTGTCCTGGCGCCCGGCGAGAGGGAAGAATGAGCCCGCCCATGCGAGCGAGATCGATCCTCGGCGCGATGATCGTGTTCGCCGCGCTCGTCACGAGCCCCTCGGCCCGGTCCGAGCCCCGCGGCGCCGCCGCGACCCGGGTGGACTGGCCGATGTACGGCTACGACAACGCGCGAACGGGCTACAACCCCAACGAGACCACGATAGGGGTCGGCAACGCCGGCAACCTCCACGAGCTCTGGTCGTTCGACCTCGGCGCCGTCACGATCATGCAGCCGGCCTACGCGGCCGCGGTCCTCGTCGGCGGCCTCCCGGTCGATCTCGTGTACGTCGGGGGCGAGCACGGCGACCTCTACGCGCTGAACGCCGCGACGGGCGCGCTCGTGTGGCATCGCAACCTCGGCTCGCAGAGCACGGGATGCAGCGACATGCCGGACGGTGTCTTCGGCGCGAGCGGCGCGCCCACGATCGATCGCTCCGCGAGCCGCCTGTACGTGGTGGGCGGAGACGGCCGCGCCTACGCGTTGGACCTCGCGACCGGGGCGACGGCGTCCGGATGGCCCGTGAGCGTCACCCCCGATCCGACGCACGAGCACACCTACGGCGGGCTGCAGCTCCTCGGCGGGAAGCTCTACGCCGAGATCGCGAGCTACTGCGACATCACGCCTTATCACGGCAAGGTGGTGGAGATCGACGTCGCGACCCACAAGCGGGTAAGCGTGTGGTACCCGGCCGGGAAGGTCGTGAACGGTGGCGGGATCTGGGGGCCGGGAGGAGTGGCCGCCGACCCCGCGACCGGCGACGTCTTCGCCGCCACGGGCAACGCCCTCACGAACCCCGAGTCCTATCGGTTCTCCGAGCACGTCGTCGAGCTCTCGAGCTCGCTGCAGGTGCTCGGCGCGAACTACCCCGGCCTCACGGGCGGCGACGTGGACTTCGGCGCGACGCCGGTCCTCTTCAAGGCACCGGGCTGCCCGGCGCAGGTCGCGGCGAAGAACAAGTCTGGAGTGCTCGTGGTCTACACGCGAGGCCTGATCTCGAACGGACCGACGCAGCGGCTGCAGGTGGCGAACGTCGGGGACTGGCAGTTCAACGGGATCCCCGCCTGGGACCCCGTCACGAACATGCTCTACATCGGGAACTCGTCGGACTCGAACGTCGGCACGTACTTCCACGGCATGGTCGCCCTGAAGGTGCAGACCGACTGCACGCTGGCGCTCGCGTGGCAGGACACCCTCGGTCCGAATTTCACGTCGGTCTCACCCCCGACGGTCGCGAACGGGGTCGTCTACTACGGGGACGGCTACGGCAACCAGGAGCTCGCGTTCGACGCCGCGACCGGCGCGCAGCTCTGGGACAGCGGCACCACCATCACCGGTGGGCTGTACGCCGCCCCGATGGTCGTGAACGGGAGGCTCTTCGTCGGAGCCTGGGACCACCAGTTCTACGCGTTCGGCCCGTGAGGGGCTAGACCACCCTCGCAGTTCCGCCGTCGGAGGCGACGAATGGCAGCCCCGCCGACGCCCACCGCTCCATCCCGCCGTCGAGGTTGTGGGCGTCGTATCCCCTCGCGCGCAGGATGAGGGTGGCGAGCTCGCTCCGGTTGCCCACGCGGCAGACCACCGCGACGGGCCGGTCGGTCGTGATCCCTTCGAGGCCGGCGCCTCCCATCACCTGACCGAGCGGGACGTGGACGGCCTCCTCGATGTGCCCGGCCACCCACTCGTAGGGCTCCCGCACGTCGAGGATCTGGTACTCGGCGCGATGCTCGTACAGGCCTTTGGGGTCATCCACGGTCCTCACGACTGTACCCGTTCCCGGTCTCGCCGAGGGCCGCTGGTATCGTCGGTGAACCAGTGGCCGGCCCTGACTCCCCCGACCCGGAGCTTCCCGATCAGGCGGAGGCCGAGGGCCACGCCGTCGCACGCCTGAGCCGCGCGGGCGCCGCCATCCGTGGGCTGGCGATCGACCTCACGCCCCTTCGCACCTCGCGCGACTACCGGCTCCTGTGGGTCGGTGAGCTGGTCTCGCTCACGGGACGCCAGATCAGCGTGGTCGCGCTTCCTTACCAGGTTTTTCGGCTCACGGGTTCCTCGCTCGCGGTCGGGCTCATCGGGCTCGTGCAGGTCCTCCCTCTCGTGGCCTTCTCGATCATCGGCGGGGCATGGGCAGACCGCGTGGACCGACGGCGACTCATCCTGCTCACGGAGGTGGGACTCGCCGTCACGAGCGCGCTCCTCGTCGTCGGCGCGCTCCTCACCCGCGCGCCGCTCTGGTACCTGTACCTCGTCACCGGTGTGCAGGCGGGGATCCTCGGCGTGAACACGCCCACTCGCTCCGCCGCGATCCCGAACCTCGTCCCACGTGCTCAGCTCCCCGCGGCGCTCGCGCTGAACCAGGTCATGTACAACACGACGCTCGTCGTCGGGCCGGCGGTCGGCGGGCTCATCCTCGCCCGATTCGGGATCGCCTGGGCCTACGCGATCGACGTCATGACGTTCTTCGGGTCGATCGTCGCCGCGTTCCTGCTCCGGCCGCTCCCGCCCAAGCGCGAATCCGGCGAGCCGTCGACGGGCTGGCAGGCGATCAAGGAGGGCTTCGCGTACCTCAAGGGCCGCCGGGTGCTCGTGTCGACGTTCGTGATCGACCTCGACGCGATGATCTTCGGGATGCCGCGCGCGGCGTTCCCCGCGCTCGCGCAGGACGTGCTCCACGTGGGGCCACAGGGCCTGGGGCTCCTCTACGCCGCCCCCGCCGCGGGCGCGCTCGCCGGCGCGCTCACGGCCGGGTGGGTCGGTTCGATCAAACACCAGGGCCGCGCCGTCATCTGGGCCGTGGCGCTCTGGGGCGCGGCGATCACCGCGTTCGGCGTGTCGGAGCGGTGGTTCGTGGTCGGCCTGCTCTTCCTCGCGTTCGCGGGCGCCGCCGACGTCATCAGCGCCGTGTTCCGGGGGACCATCCTGCAGCTCTCGGTCCCCGACGAGCTCCGCGGCAGGCTGTCGGCCGTCCACATCATGGTGGTGACCGGCGGCCCGCGATTGGGCGACACCGAAACGGGGATCGTCGCGGGCTTGGTGAGCCCGACGTTCGCGGTGATCTCGGGTGGCCTCGCGTGCCTCGCCGGCGTCGCGCTCCTCGCCGTGCTCGTGCCGGAGCTCGGTCGCTATCACGCGGGAGAGGACACCGCGGCTGCCGGTTAGGAGCGGTCCTTGCGGCGCGAACGGAACAGCCAGACCCCGACCCCGAGGCCGGCCATCGCAAAGAGCAGGAGGAAGAACGTGCGTCCTCCGCGTGATTCCTTCCCCTTCCCGCTCATCGCGCCTCGATTGTAGGCGTGCTCACTCGAGCAGGGACGCGAGCTGACGGGCGCTCTTCACCGCATAGTTCTCGTAGCAGTTGTTCATGAGGACGTGGGTCTCCCTCGCCCCCTCCGCCAGCTCTCGAACCTTCGGGACCCATTCCTCGAGCTCCCTCGGGGCGTAGTCGTAGCGGAACCGGTCGGCGGCCGACCCGCTCTTGGCCCCCCAGGCCTCCGGGTCGCGACCGTGGAACCGGACCATCGCGAGCTCCTTCGACGTCACCGCCGCGACGGGAGGGATCGACGAGTCGAACCCCTGCGGCATGTCGACGCAGACATACGGGAGGTCGAGCTCGGAGAGGAGCGAGAGCGTCTCCTCCCGGTTGCGTTCCTCCATCCAGAGCTTGTTCCGAAACTCGACCGCGACGCGGTAGTCGGGCAGGCGCCCCTTCACCTCCTCCAGGTAGCGCTTCGCGGGACGCCCGATGACGAACCATTGGGGGAACTGGAAGAGCACCGCCCCGAGCTTTCCGGCCGAGTGCAGCGGCATCAGCGCGTCGCGGAACCGCTCCCACACCTCGTCGACCAATTCGGCCGGGAGCTTGTCGCGGTAGACGTTGCGCTTCCCCGCGAGCTCCTCGGGTAGCGCCTCCTTCACGTCCTTGTACAGGGAGTCCACCTTCGTGGGATGGTTGGTCAGGAGCGCATACGCCTTGATGTTGAAGACGAAGTCCTTCGGCGTGCGTTCCAGCCAGAGCACCGCATTGCGCTCGCTGGGCGGGAAGTAGTACGTCGAGTCCACCTCGACGATCGGGAACTGCGTGGCGTAGAACTTCAGCCGCTCCTCGGCGGAGGTGACGCCCTTCGGATAGAAGTGCCCGCGCTTGATCAGCGTCGGTTCCGTCCACGAGGAGATCCCGATGAGCACCGACATCGCGTCGAGCCGGGCTCAGATCCAGCCGGCGGCGTTGATGATCTCGGAGTTCCGAAGCTTGCGCAGCGCCTCGCGTTCGATCAGGCGAACGCGCTCGCCCGAGAGCCCCATCATCTTGCCAACGTCGCGAAGGCTCATCGCGTGGCCGTTCGCCAGGCCGTACCGGAGCGCGATCACGCGTCGCTCGCGAGGGTCCAGCACGTTCAGCACCGCCTGCCCGATCTCCTGGCGGAGCATCGCGTCCTCCACGGCATCGAGCGGGCTCTGCTCGTCCGCCTGCTCCAGGAGGTCGCCGAGCTCCGTGTCCTCGCCGACGGGCGCCTGCAGCGACACGGGCTCGCGCCGTTCGGCCTCGAGCAGCCGGTCGACCTCCTCGATCGGGAGCGCGAGCGCCTTCGAGAGCTCCTCCGGCGTCGGGTCGCGGCCCATGCGCTGGCTGAACTGGACGAACGTCCGGCGCATCTTTCGGATCTGATCGTGGACGTGCACGGGCAGCCGGATCTGCCGACCCCGGTCGGCGATCGCTCGCGTGATGGCCTGGCGGATCCACCACGTTGCGTAGGTGGAGAACTTGAACCCGCGGCGCCAGTCGAACAGCTCGACCGCCCGCATCAGGCCGATGTTCCCCTCCTGGACGAGATCCAGGAACGGGAGGCCTTGGCCCTGGTACTTCCGGGCGATCGAGACCACCAGCCGCAGATTCGCCTTGATGAAGCGCTGGCGGGCGGCCTGACCCTTCCTGACCAGCTCTTTTGCCTTGCGGATGGTCGTCTCGGACTTGAGCCGGCCGCTCTGCAGGCGCGCCTGGGACTCCTCGCCGTGCTCGATCGCCATGGCGAGCTCCACCTCCTCCTCCTTGGTGAGGAGGGGCTCGCGCGCGGCCGCCTCGAGGTACAGGCGGACGTCGTCCGCTTCGCCCAGGGCGCGGGTCGGCTCCGAGCGGCGGGCGGGCTTGGGTTCGGGGTCTGCCATTGGTCTCCGCATACAGCGTAGCCCGAGCGACCCGGAAAACGGAAAACGAGCCCGACAAAAGCCTGTTCAGACGGCCATTCTTCGCCTCGCGACCCGCTCGTGGGGCCAGTGACGGATGCTCGGGGGCAAGGCGAGGACCGCGGCGCGGAGCGCGAGGCCGGCGGCGGTCGCCGTCGCCCGGTCTCGAGGGCCCCACGGGAGCCCGAAGCCCGCTCGGAGGCGGCTCGGGAGGAGCGACGCGGTGAGGGCTCGGAAGACACCGGTGAACACGCCGGCGGCGGGCGCCGAGGGCGGGTCGAGGATGTCCCGGCCCAGGGACCGTCCGTCGTCGCCCACAGTGAGGACCGGGCTCGCCAGCATGGACCGGAGGTAGCTGCGGAACTCGGCGTAGCCGGCTGGCAGGTGCTGGTCGGTCACGCCGAAGAGCCCGGCGAACGGCCGAAGCGCCTCGTAGTAGGCGTCGGCTTCTCCCGGCGAGAGCGGCCGGACGAAGCGGGTGTACGCCGTCAGGGCGGCCCACACGAGGGTCGCGTGGACCCAGAGGGCGAGGTCCGGGTCGCTCGCGTCGTAGGGTGCGCCGCCCGGGAACGGCCCCACGCGCTCCGGCAGCTCCCCGTGGACGAATCCGTGACGCCGTCGAACGGCCGCTGCCGCAGCAGCCGCCTGCTCCGAGTCACCGAACGAGATTCGAAGCGTCGCGTCGAGCGTCGATCGAAGGCGGCCGAGCGGGTCGCGGCGAAAGTCGCTGTGGGCGGCGACCCCCGCGGCGACGAGCGGGTGCGCGACCTGCAGCAGCAGTGCCGCGGGGCCGGCGGCGAGCAGCACGCGTTCCCGCCCGATCATCCAGACCGGTGAGCCCGGACCGAAGAGGCCCGGGTCCCCGCGGCGACCGGGTGGCAGGCGGGGGATGTCGATCCCCAGCGACGTCCAGGGCGAGAGCGGGCTCACGTCAAGATGATCCTGCGCGCGGCGTCACTGCGCTGGTGAGACCAGCACCTTCACGCCGCCCTCGCCGGCGACGAGGCGTTCGAACGCGACCTGTGTGGACTCGAGCGGCACCGACCCCGTCACGACCTTCGCGATGGGGGGGTGTTCCACCAGCAGGTCGAGCGCGCGCTCCATCGTGCGGCGCGACGGGCCCGAGAGCGAGAAGGCCCGCTGCTCGCGCACGAACATGCGAAGCAACAGCACGGGAGCCATCGGGACGCCGACGATCCCCACCACCCCTCGGTAGCCGCACGCGTCGATCGTCTGCTGGAGCGCCTCGGGGACGCCCGAGCACTCGAACGCGATCCGAGGGCCGTGCGGGTCGAAGCCCAGCAGCGTCCCGAACGGATCCTCGGCCGTGGGATCGAAGGTGGCCTCGCACCCGAGCTCAAGGCCGAGCGCGCGGCGCTCTGGGCGCGGGTCCGCGCCCACGACGCGACACCCCGCGGCGACGAGGCCTGCGACCGAGAACAGGCCGATCGAGCCGAGCCCGCAGACGTAGGCGAGCTCCGAGGGACGTGGCGCGGCCAGCTCCACGGCTCGCAGCGCCACCCCGAAGGGCTCGGCGATGGCCGCGGTGCGATCGTCCAGCTCATCGGGGATCGGGATCAGGTTCGTCGCGGGGTACACCACGCGCTCCGCGAACCCGCCCCACGACGCGTACGGCGGGTCGATGCAGTACCTGGGCTCGCCCTCGCGGCACCATAGGCACGTCCCGCATCCTCGCGCCGGGAACGGGACGACGCGACGTCCCGGCTCCCACCGGCCATCCGGGTCGAACTCGACGACGCCCGAGATCTCGTGGCCGAGCACGACGTTCGGCCCCGCGAGCGCACCCGTCTTGTAGACGGACAGATCCGAGCCGCAGATCCCACAGGAGGTGACGGAGAGCCGGACCTCGCCGGGGCCCGGCTCCGGCGGCGGAACGTCGCGAAGCGTCATCGTGTGCGCCGCCTCGAAGAACACGGCCCGCATGCCGGGGACTATAGCGAGGGGCCTCGCGCCTATACTCGGGCGCGCATGGACGCGGCACCCGAGCTGGGCGGCGTCCTCGCGGCGCGAGCGCTCCGCGAATCGGGCGTCGAGGCCCTCTTCGCGCTCCCCGGCGGGCACAACCTGCCGCTGTTCGAGGGCGCGCGGCGCGCGGGCCTCCGGCTCATCGACACCCGTCACGAGGAGAACGCGGTCTTCATGGCCGAGGGCTGGGCCCTCGCGACCGGGCGAGTCGCGGCGGCCTCGGTCACCGCCGGGCCCGGGCTGGCGAACGCGCTCCCCGGCATCATCGAGGCGAATGCCGCGGGCGTGCCCGTCGTCGTCATCGCGGGACGGACCGGGCTCGCGCAGCGGGGCCGCGGTGCCGTGCAGGACCTCGACCAGCTCGCGTCGGTTGCGCCGATCACCAAGTGGTCGGCAGAGTGCCTGCAGACCGAACGCATCCCGGCGTATGTGGCTGAAGCCGTGCACCGTGCGCGCGCCGGAGCTCCCGGCGTCGCGTACCTCGAGGTCCCCCAGGACGTGTTCGCGGCGACGGCGACCCCGAGGACCCGCGACTGGGAGGCCGGTTTCGTCGGGGATGCTCGGGCGCAGCCCGTCCCCAGCGAGCTCGACCACGCTCTGGAGCTCCTCCGCACGGCCTCGCGCCCCGTTGCGCTCGCCGGCTCGGGGGCGTTCTTCTCTGGAGCCGGGGAGGCGCTTTCGCGTTTCGTGGAACGCACGGGCATCCCCGTCGTCACGACCAGCGCCGCCCGGGGCCTCGTGGACGACGACCACCCGCGTTGCGCCGGCGGGCTCGTGCACGGCGGCATCGCGCTCGCCTCGGCCGACGTCGCGCTCGTCCTCGGGTCCCGGTTCAACGCGAACCTCGTGTACGGCGGGCCTCCCCTCTGCTCGCCGGGGCAGCGGATCGTCCAGGTCGACATCTCCCCCGAGCACCTGGGCGGAGAGCGCCGTCCGGAGGTCGGGCTCGTCGGGGACGTTCGGGCCACGCTCGATGCGCTCACCGATGCCTGGCAGCGGGAGCCCGAGGGGCACGCGGCCTGGGCGGAGCAGGCGAAGGAGGGCGCGCGCCTGAGCTGGGAGAGCTGGGACGCGCAGTGCGAGCGGCCGGCCAAGGGCGTCCATCCCGGCTGGCTCGCGCGGGAGGTGGGGCGCTTCGCCGACGAGCACACCCCGTGCACGTTCGTCTCCGACGGCGGGGACAGCGTCGTGTGGGGCATCGCGTTCTCGAAGGCCCACCGGCCCGGGACGAACCTCTTCATCGGCTCGGCGATGGGGACGCTCGGCATCGGGCTCCCCTTCGCGATCGCGGCGCGTGCGGCGCGACCCAGCGAGCCGGTCTTCTGCTTCACCGGCGACGGGGCGTTCGGGCTCTCGGCGATCGAGCTGGACACGGCCGCCAGGCACCACCTCCCCGTCGTCGTGGTGGTCGTGAACAACGGCGGGTGGGGCGACGTCCGGCACGAGCAGCGCATGTGGTACGGCGACGACGCCGATCGAGGCACGGTGCTGTCGGAGATGCGCTACGACCTGCTGGCCGAGGCGGTCGGCGGGCACGGCGAGCGCGTGACCGAACCCGAACAGCTTCGGCCGGCGCTGGAGCGCGCGCTCAAGGCGACGGAGCGGGGCGGAGCGCCGTCGGTGGTCGACGTCACGACCGATCCCGATGTGATGAGCGACCTCATGAAGAACCTCGCCGGGCTGGGGGTCATGTGAGCGCGAACGAGCTCGAGCTCCCCGAGAGCCGGTGGACCGACGTGCGGGGTCCGGTGCATTACCTCGAATGGCCGGGGCCGGCGGACCAGCCGCCCTTCGTCCTGCTCCACGGCCTGGGGGGCTCGCTCCTCAACTGGGCGCTCGTGGCCCCGGGCCTCGCCGAGCGCGGGCGGGTCCTGGCCGTCGACCTCGCCGGGTTCGGCCTCACGCCCCCGGCCGGCCGCCGAACGAACGTGGGCGCGAACTGGAAGCTCCTCGACGAGTTCCTCCGGACGATGGAGGTCGGCCCCGCGATCCTGGTCGGGAACTCCATGGGCGGGATGATCGCGATGATCGAGGCGGCGCATGCACCGGAGCGGGTGCGCGCGCTCGTCCTCGCCGACGCCGTGTTCCCGCGGACGACGCGCCTGGACGGGCAGTTCCGCCCGCGGACGTCGATGCTGTTCGCGATCTACAACAGCCGGCGATTGGGCGTGCGGGTCCTGCGGCAGATCGCCGAGCGGCTCGGCCCTGAGGGCCTCGTCCGCGAGGCGCTCCGGGTCTCAGCCGCCGACCCCGGCTCCATCGATCCCCGGCTCGTCCAGGCGATCGTCGAGCTCACCGCGACGCGGAACGCGCTCGAGCACGCGGGGCCCGCGTTCGTCGACGCCGCGCGGTCGATCTTCCAGGCGCAGGTCCGGCCCGCGAAATTCCGGGCCCTGGTGCGCGCGATCTCGCGACCGGCACTCGTCGTGCACGGCGGGCTCGACCAGCTCGTGCCGGTCGGCGCGGCCGTCGCGGCGGCGCAGACCCACCCGAACTGGAAGCTCGTGGTGTTCGACGACCTCGGTCACGTCCCCCAGATGGAGGCGCCGGAACGGTTCCTGGGCGCCGTGCGGGCGTGGCTGGACGACTACGTCCCGGCGGCCTTCCGCAGGGACGCGAGCGACTCCTCCATCGCTTGAGCGAGCACGGCGATGTCCGGAAGCGTGTCCCAGTCCGCCGTGATTCCGAACGCCATCGTGCCCGCCAGGCTCGTCACCGCGATCGAGAGGCCCATGTGCTCGGCGATCGGCATGATCGGGTACTGCGCGAGGAGCTTCGCGCCCGCGATGTACATGGGGACCTGCGGGCCGGGGACGTTCGACACGACGAGGTTGATCAGGCGCGCCCGTGACGCGGCGCGCGCCGCCATGGCGTGGATGGTCGGAGGCGCCCACGTCCCGATGTTGATGAGGAACTCCGCTCCCACCGCCGTGTTCGATTCCTTGAGGTGACGGGTCCGATCGGTGATCTGGCGCAGGCGCCGCTTCGCGCCCATGTCCGCGACGGGCAGATCCACGAACATCGAGGACACGCGATTGCCGAGGGCGGCCCCCTCGCCTTCGGCCCGCACGGAGATCGGCACCATGGCCCGCAGCACGCGATCGCGCGTCGGCTCGCCGCGGGCCTCCAGCAGGCCGTGCAAACCGCCGGCCGCGGTCGCGAGCACCACGTCGTTGACGGTCCCCCCGAGCGCGTTCTTGACGTCCTTGAACGTCTGCACGGGGGCCTCGATCATGGCGAACCGCCGGTTGGGCCCGACCGGACGGTTGAACGGGCTCTCGGGGGCGAGGACCCCACCGCCGAGGATCTCGCGAAGGCCCCCCAGCACCTCGCCGACCTGCGCCACCACCCGCGTCGGGGCCTGTAGCGCGCGGTTCGCGAACTGGACGAGGCCCCCCACGGGATGGGCGATGCCCTCCCGGATGGCATCGCCGAGGAGCGTTGCGCGGTCCGGTTCCGGCTCGGGCTCCCACGGAGGTGGCGTGAGCACCTGGGCGCTCGGCGCGAAGTCGTACATCGCCGACGCGAGGTCGATCGCGGCGACCCCGTCGACCATCGCGTGGTGGACCTTGGTGAGGATCGCGGCGAGGCCGTCCTCCATGCCCTCGATCAGGTACAGCTCCCAGAGCGGCTTCGTTCGATCGAGGGGACGCGAGCTCACCCGCTGCACGTAATCGACCAGCTCGGCCCGGCCGCCGGGCGAGGGCAGCGCTGCGCGACGCATGTGGAAACCAAGATCGAAGTTCGCGTCGTCGACCCAGAGGGGACGCACCGTGTTGATCGGCGGGAAGACGACCTTCTGGCGGAACCGGGGCGCGAGGTGCAGCCGGGAGCCGATCACCCGGACGAGGTCGCCGTACCGAAGCGCCCCGGCCGGCGAGGTCGACGGATCGACGATCGCGAGTCCCCCGACGTGCTGATGCACGCTCGGGGTCTCCAGATAGAGGAAGGACGCGTCCTGCGGTCCGAGCCGCTCCACCAACTCAGGCTACACCGTCGCGTTCCGGGCGGATGCTCGCTATCGTTCGCCGCCGTGAGCGGCGTCCGGCTCCGGCTGGTCGGCGGCGGCGGCGAGCGCGTCCACTACGTGCGCCTGCTCAACAGCCACGGCCTCGCCGAGCTGCCGCCCATGCACATCGATCAGCAGGCGCGCACCCTGTCGGTGACGCTCCCCGTGTCCCGTGGCCGGCCGAGGACCGTGCACGTGCGACCCGGACGGCCGGGCTTCCTCGAGATGACCGTCGACGGGAAGGCGCCGTCGGAGACGGTCATCGCGGAGCTCCGATCGAAGGTCGCGCACATCCTTCGGCTCGACGAGGACCTGTCGCCGTTCTACGCGATGGTCGCCGGCGACCCGGACCTCTCGTGGGTCCCGGCCGCCGGCGCGGGGCGGATGATCCGCAGCGCCACCGTCTTCGAGGAGATCGTGAAGACCGTCTGCACGACGAACTGCGCGTGGTCGGCGACGATCCGTATGGTCACCGCCCTCGTGGAACACCTGGGTGAACGCGCCGCGAACGCTCCGCCGACGGGCGCCGTAGGACGGGCCTTCCCCTCCCCGCGCGCCATGGCCGATGCGAGCGACGCGTTCTATCGCGACATCGTTCGCGCCGGCTATCGTGGCGCGTACCTGCGCTCGCTCGCGCGTTCGGTCGCGGGCGGCGAGGTCGACCTCGAATCGCTTGCGAACGAGCCGGATGACGCTGAGGTGGAGGAGCGGCTGCTCGCGCTCCCGGGCGTCGGGCCGTACGCGGCCGCCCACGTCATGCTGATGCTCGGCCGCTATTCGCGCCTGATCCTCGACTCGTGGACGCGCCCGACGTACGCGAGGCTCATCGGCCGACGCGCGGTCAAGGACTCGGCGATCGAACGGCGCTTCCGCCGCTACCGACCCTATGGCGGCCTCGCGTTCTGGCTCTCCCTCACCCGCGACTGGGTGCCGGAGGCCTAGGGAACCGGCGCCTCCTCGGGCGGCGGGCGTCGCGCCACGGAGGCGATCACCGCACCGGCCAGGATCAGGACACCGCCCGCGACCACGCCCGGTCGGATCGATTGGTGCAGGAAGATCGCGGCGAGCGTCGCCGCTGCGAGCGGCTCGGTCGCGGACACGATCGAGGTCCGAACCGCGCCCAGGCGGCGGAGTCCCGCGAACAGACACCCGAACGCGCCCGCCGTGAACAGGCCCGTCGCGAGCACCGGCGTCCACTGGTGCGCGCCGCTCGGGGCGTGCGCCGAGCCGGAGACGACGGCGAGGATTGCGAGCCCGGCGGCCGCCGAACCGCTGACCCACATCGCGCCGGCGAGTGAGCTCGTCCCCTTCAGGACGGCGTCGGCGCCGATGAGATACAGGGAGAAGGCGATCGCCGCCGAGAACGCGAACAGCACGCCGGTGCCGTCGATCTGGATCCCGTGCCCGGTCGCGACGACCAGCGCGGCCCCCGCCACCGCACACGCGAGAGCGATCCCCACTAGCTTGCCGGGAAGGCCCTTGCCCAGGGCGGCGGAAAGGAGCGACACGAAGACCGGATAGGTGAAGAACAGGAGCGTTGCCGTCGCCGCGGTACCGTGCCGAAGGGCGAGGAAGAACAGCGCGGATTCGGAGGCGTAACCGAACATGCCGAGCAGGAACAGTCGCCAGCCCTCTCCCTTGGCGGCCGCGAGCGGGCTTCGCAGGGCGACCGCCGCGAGCGCGAGGAGGGCGGCGGCCACGGCGAACCGGACCGCGAGGAACGAGGGGATCGAGAGGCCCGAGTCGGTGATGACCTTCCCGAGCACGACGACGCTCCCGAACTGCCCGGCGGTGAGCGCCACGAGGCCCGCGCCGAGGAGGTCGGCCCTGCCTTCGTCGGCGTTGGCTCGAGCCCGGCGATCCCCCATTCAGACGGGGATGCGCGGACGTTGGGGCCGGTAACCGGCGGTCTCCTCCCACATCGCGGCGAGCCGCAGCAGCGTCTCCTCCTGGTGCGCGTTCCCGACCAGGGTCACGCCGATGGGCAGGCCGAGGGAGGATCGTCCCGCGGGCATGGAGATGGCCGGGAGGCCAGCGAGGTTCACGGAGCTCGTGAGCCAGCCGGGCCCGATCTCGTTGATCGAGACCGACCGCCCCCCGCCGAGATCGACCTCGGTCTGGTCGGCGAGGGGCGCCGGGTACGGAGAGGTCGGCACGAGCAGCGCGTCGAAGCCATCGAGGCGATCGCGGAACCACCGTGCGATCTCGCCGCGCCGACGGCTCGCCGCCGCCCGTTCCTCGGGCGAGAGGCCCTCGCCGATGTCCAGCCACGCCTGGACCGAGGGGCTGATCTGGTCGCGGCGATCGCGGAGGCGCGGGTGCGCGGCGAAGAACTCCGGCGTGCAGACGCGAAGCCACACCGAGCGGGCGTCCTCGATGCCATGGCCGTCCACGGGCTCGGCCGGCACGTTCGCGGCGGCGAAGCTCGTTCGGACCTGCTCGACGGCGGCGAGGACGTCGGGATGGATCCCGTTCGCGAAGAACCCGTCCGGCACGCCGATCCGGAACCGCCGCAGCGAATGGCCGTCCTCGGTGGGCGCCCTCGCCGGCGCCCGCATGGCGAGGTACAGGAGCCGGAGATCGGCCACGGTCGACGCGAGGGGGCCCGGGCAATCCAGGGAGGGCGCGAGCGGCATCATGCCGTCAGTCGGAAGCTGCCCCGTCGTGGGCTTCAGCCCGAACGTCCCGCAGAACCCGGCGGGGATCCGGATGGAGCCGCCGGTGTCGGACCCGAGCGCGATCGGCACGATCCCGGCCACGACGGCAGCCGCCGAGCCGCCGCTCGACCCCCCGGTCATGCGCTCGGGCGCCCACGGGTTCCCCGTTCGCCCGCACGCGGACACGATGTTCGTGCCGCCGGCCGCAAGCTCGTGCTGGTTCGTCTTGCCGACGAGGATCGCTTCGGCCTCGCGCAGGCGCGCGATCACCGTCGAGTCCCGCTCGCGCAGGTTGTCGCGATAGGCGGCGCAGCACCCGGTCGTGCGATGGCCCGCGACGTCGAAGAGGTCCTTGACCCCGAGCGGGACGAAGAGCAGGGGATGCTCGACGATCGGCCGCCACTCGGGACGCGGGAGCGCGTCGATCCGTTTCGCGCTTTCCAGCGCCTCGTCGGCCCAGATGTCGGTGAAGGCGTTGATGGACGGCTGCCACGCCTCGGCACGCTCGAGGGCACGCTCCACGATGTCCACGCAGAGCAGCTGGCCGTCCTCGAGGGCCCGGTCGACCTCGACCGCGGTCTCGAGCTCCCCGTCCGGGATCAAGCTCACGAGAGCAGGAACTCCCGGACGCGCTGCACCAGCTGCGGGATCGACGTGTAGAGCTCCATCCCGTCGTCGAACAGGATCAGCTCGGCGTTCGGCATCACCCTCGCCAGGATGCGACCGACCTCGGCCGGATGGATGACATCGCCCTCGCGGCAGATGAGGAGGGTCGGCGCGGTGACCGCCCGCATCTGCTCGCGGTCCTTGATCGGCTGGTCGTCGATGATCTCGCGGATCGCGCGCGGCACCCCGACGGGGTTCAGGTCGGCGGTGAGCTGCCGGTCGAGGTCCCGGAGCCACGGGTAGTCGGCATAGTTCGCGAGCCGCTGGGGGTCGGACAGGACCGCCTCGATCGCCTCGTCCTTGCTCTTGCCCTCGACGAGGCCGGCCGTGTGGAGCATGCGATCGTGGTACTGGAACGGAAGGTCGAGCCCGGCGGGCAGCAGGAACACCAGCTTCGCGAACCGGTCGGGGTCGTTCGCAACGACATGGGTGATGGCGCCCGCACCGAGTGAGGTGCCCATCGCCACCGTGGCTCCGTAGGCGTCCGCGACGGCCAGGACGTCCCGCCCGAAGTCCGCGAAGCGGTAGCCGCGCTCGGGGGATGAGCTGTGGCCGTGGCCGCGGAAGCAGAAGCGCACCTTCGTCCCCGGCATGAACGGCGTGAGCTCGGCAAGCTCGCGGCAGGAGTTGGTGAGCCCGTGCGCGACGACCACGACCGGGGCTCCTTCGCCGTCGACCTCGACGTGGAGGGTCGCGTCCTCGGTGACGATCTCAGGCACCGAGTGAGCTTACCGGGCGCCCGTCAGCGTCGAGGTGTACTCGCTCACGCGCGCGGACTTCGCCGACTGCCGCCGGTCCACCTCGCGGACGACGAGGATCGCGAGCAGGGCCGCGGTGAACTCGATCACGATCCCCACCAGCCCGACCGTGTGGCCCTGAACGAGCTGGCCGACCGAGGTCGCGTGCCGGTTGATCGTCCCTGCGATCGAGCTCAGGACGGAACGAGCGAGGAAGGCCGCCCACCAGAGGCCGAGGAGCGCCGGCGTCCGGCGCGCCGCCCAGTCGGCCACCCCCGCGCCCGGGTCGCTCGCCTTCAGCAGCTCGCGCATTGTGAGGTACGGGAAGACGATGTCGGCGAACGGAATGAACCACCACCCGACCACCCACCCCGGCGTGAAGCGGAGGTTCCCCGCCCCGAGCGCCCGAAGGTTGGCGTGCGACCGGTACTGCCAGACGAGCCACACGACGACGGTCGCGATGAGCAGGACGATGCCGATGACACCTGCCGCGCGGAGCCGGTCGTTCGTGTTCACGACGTCCCCGATCGATCGCTGGCCGAGCTCCACCTGGCGGAGCGCGTCGACCCGGGCGATCACCAGGAAGAAGATGACGACGTCGATCGCTGCCTGCACGGCCAGCATGCCCGTGACCCATCGCGCGAGCGCGTGTCCTGACCGGAAGGTCCGAAGGTTGGCGGCCAGGTCGGGCGCGGCGGCGCCCGCGTGGGGCACCTCGACGGCCCGCGGCTCCCAAGCCAGGTAGTGGTTCCATGCCTGGTTCCAGCCCTCGTTCGTCCGCGGGAACGTGAGCGCAGGGCCGCCGGGGGTCGTGCGATCCCAGATCCCGAAGAAGTCCGTGCCGAAGCCCAGGATGTAGCGGTCGCCCGAGTGGCTGAAGCGGATCGCCCCCTCGCCCACCTTCGGGCCGGCCGCGGCCGGCGGCGCGGCGGGAACCTCGGGAAGCGGCGGATCGACGGTCTGGTCGCTCCGACAGTAGGGGCAGACGACGGCGTCGGCCGAGATGTCCTCGGCGCAGTATCGGCAGCGCTTCATCGAAGGATCCATCGACCCCACGTCGTGCGGAGCTTAGCCGTTCATTGCCCGCGGGCAAGCGCCTCGCGCACCGCCTCGGCGATCCGCGCGGCGGAGATGCCGGCCCACTCGCGAAGCTCCTCGGGGGACCCCGAGCCGGCCATCTCAGTCACGCCGAGCTTCAGCACGCGACCGACATCGCGACCGCCCGAGGCGAGCGCCTCCAGAACGGCATCGCCCAGCCCACCCTGCACCCAATGGTCCTCGACGGTCAGGAGCAACCCGGTGCGATCCATCGCTTCGCGGAGCGTCGCCGCGTCGATGGGCTTGATCGAATAGGCGTCCACGACGCCGACCGCGATGCCGTTCGCCGCGAGCTCGTCGGCCGCAGCGATCGATTCGAAGAGCGTGATCCCGGCGGCCACGATCGTCGCGCGATCGGCCTTCGACGAACGCACCACCTTGCTGCCCCCGATCGGGAACGGGTCGCCCGGGCCGTAGAGGACGGGCGTCTTCTCGCGCGTCGTGCGCAGGTAGGAGATCCCCGGCTGGTCCGCCATGGCGGCGACCAGCTGCGCGGTGGCGTTCGCATCGGCGGGATAGAGCACGGTCGAGCCGTGCACGGCGCGGAGCATCGCGAGGTCCTCGAGCGCCATCTGCGACGGTCCGTCCTCGCCGATGGACACGCCGGCGTGCGAGCCGCAGAGGCGCAGGTTCGCGCGACTGATCGCGGCCATCCTGATGAAGTCGTACGCGCGCGTGAGGAACGCGCCGAACGTGGCGGCGAAGGCGACCTTCCCCATCGCCTGGAGCCCGACCGCGGCGCCCACCATGTTCTGCTCGCCGATGTACATCTCGAAGAAGCGCTCCGGCGCCGCCTTCTGGAAGTCCTCGGTGTGGGTCGAGTTCCCCACCTCGCCGTCGAGCACCACCACATCCTGCCGCGCGGCGAGCGCTGCCAGCGTCTCTCCGAAGGCCTTCCGCGTCGCCTGCGGCGCGTCGTAGGACGGCAGCGCCACGCCGATCGCTTGCGCTGGCATCGGCACCGCGTGCTCGGGCTTCGGCGGCGTGATCGCGATCGACCGCTCGCCGCCCAGCTCCTCGATCGCCTGCTTCGCCTGCTGCTCGTCGAGCGCCTTCCCGTGCCAGCCCTCCTGGTCGGCCAGGAACGACACCCCGTGGCCCTTGACCGTCCTCGCGACGATGAGCGTGGGTGCGCTGCCGTCGGACGCCTCGCGGTAGGCCCGGTCGATCTGAGCCACGTCGTGCCCGTCGATCTCGATCGCTCGCCAGCCGAACGAACGAGCGCGGGCCGCGTAGTCGTCGCCGTCCCACTGCAGCATCGTCGGGCCGCGCTGGCCGAGCCGGTTCATGTCCAGGATCGCGATCAGGTTGCGAACCTGGTGGAACGACGCGTTCGCCATCGCCTCCCAGACCGACCCCTCGACGATCTCCGAGTCCCCCATCAGGACCCACACACGCCCGGGCAGGTCGTCCAGGCGCATCGCGAACGCCATCCCGAGCCCGACCGGCAGCCCCTGCCCGAGCGAGCCGGTCGCCACGTCCACCCACGGCATCTCCGGAACCGGCGCGGGGTGGCCCTGCACGGGGGAGCCGAACGTGCGGAACGTGAGGAGCTCCGCGTCGGAGATCGCTCCGATGGCCTTGAAGACGGAGAAGAGCAGTGGCGAGGCGTGGCCCTTCGACAGGACGAACCGATCGTTGCCGTGGGCCTTCGGATCCTCGACGTCGAAGCGCAGGTGATCCGAGAACAGCACGGCGAGGAGGTGCGCGGCCGACATCGAGGACGTGGGGTGGCCCGACCCTGCCGCCGTCGAGGCGCGGATGCTGTCCACGCAGAGCTGGGCCGCCAGCTCGTTCCACTCGTGCGTCTTCTCCATCAGGTCTCCTCCCGACTCGTCCTCGCAGGCTGCGCGGACGCATGCTCCCCCACCTTACCCGGCCCCGCGCGAGTCATCGCGTTCCGGGTAGGGTTCCCGCGTGGCCGTGCACATCGGGATCGGGCTCTTCACTGCGCAGGTGCCACCGGGGACCGACCGCACGTTCGCCCAGGAGTATCGTGAGACGCTCGATCTCGTTCGCCTGGCCGAGACGCTCGGGTTCGACTCCGCGTGGGTGAGCGAACATCACGGCTCGGGCGACGGCTACCTCGCGTCGCTGCTCCCGACGCTCGCCGCGTTCGCCGCGGCGACCGAGCACATCCGGCTCGGGACCGGGGTCGTGCTGACGCCGTTCCATCACCCGCTCCGTCTGGCCGAGGACGCCGCGGCCGTCGACCTGCTGTCCGAGGGGCGGCTCATCCTGGGCCTCGGGATGGGTTGGCGAGAGGAGGAGTTTCGGATGTTCGGCGTGCCGATCGCCGAGCGGCTGCGGCGAACCGTCGAGACGATCGACATCCTTCGGTTGGCATGGACCGGGGAGCGCTTCTCCTACGACGGGCAGGTGTTCTCCTTCGACCAGGTGCAGGTCATGCCGCCACCGGCGCGGCCGGGCGGGCCGCCGATCTTCCTCGGCGGGAGCGCCGAACCGGCCATCCGGCGCGCGGGCCGTATCGCCGACGGCTACATCCGAACGCGGGGCGGGGGCGTCGAACGCATGCGCCAGGACGCGCACGTGCTCGACACGGCGATCCGCGAAGCGGGCCGGGACGTCCGCGCGGTCGCCTTCGCGCAGCTGCAGAACGCGTTCGTGTGGGAGGACGGGGACGCCTGGGAGGTGGTGCGCGAGGGCGCGGCCGCGCATGTGGGCGTCTACGGCGGCTGGGATCAGGGGAGCGACACGCCCGGCAAGAGCTTCTTCATCGTGCCGCCGAACGACGAGACGCTCCGGCGCGTCACGCCGGCCGGGACGCCTCGCGACGTGCTCCACGCCCTCCGTCCGGTCGTCGAGGCGTTCGGGTCCCGCCACGAGTTCCACCTCGTGGTGCGGCTGCACTACCCGGGGATGGACTTCGACACGTCGGCCCGGGCGGTCGAGCTGTTCGCCGAGAAGGTCCTGCCGTCGCTGAAGGGCTCCTGAGCAGCTAGAACCCGGCGCGGGGCCGGTCGGGCAGGTCGCGGGCCCCGTTCTTCAGTGCCTCCCAGACCTCGCGGAAGAGCTCTGCCGCGTATTCGGGCGGCTGGCTCCCCTCGCCGCCCATCGCGCCGCGGAGCGCGGTCGCGGTCACCTCGATCGCCTTGTCGAACAACGCCCTGTCGATGTCGCCTGCCAACGCGCGCCTCCTTGGATGGTCTCGGGTGTATCCCGGGCACGTAGGCTACTGGACCCCGCGCCGCTATGGTGTCGGGCATGCTGGTCTCGACGGAGTGGCTCGCGTCGCATCTCGACGACCCCCGTCTGGTCGTGGTCGACCTTCGCTGGCGGCAGGACGGCTCCGGGCGCGCACGGTACGAGGCCGGGCACGTCCCAGGTGCGCGCTTCCTCGACTGGACCACGGACATCGTCGATCCGCAGCATCGGGTCGCGTTCATGCTGGCTCCCGCCGAGCGCTTCGCCTCGGCGCTGCAACACCTCGGGATCGGCCAGGACAGCACGGTGGTCGCCTACGCCGACGATCACGGGTCGGGCCCGTACCGCCTCTGGTGGGCCTGTCGCGTCTACGGCCACGACATCGTGCACGTGCTGGACGGCGCGTTCGAGAAGTGGGCGGCCGAGGGGCGGCCGGTCTCATCGGGGCCGGTCCCCGAACCTCGCCCGGGGGCCAGGTTCGTCCCGAGGGCGGACCTCGCCCGGCTTCGGGCCGACGCCGAGGACGTGGCCGCCGCAGCGGGCGACGCGCGAACCGTGGTGCTCGACTCCCGGCCGGCCGAGCAATACCGGGGTCAGGCGGTCTGGTTCGAGACCGGCCCGATCGCCGCGGGTGAGGACGGGATCGCCGAGACGCCGCGGGGGCCACTCCGCGCCGGCCACGTGCCCTGGGCCGGGAACGTGCCGGTCGCATCGCTCTACCGTCCCGATTTCACGATGAAGGACCCGGCGGAGCTCCGCGAGCTGCTCGGCGCCGCGGGCGTCACCGATGGATGCCGCGCGATCACCTACTGCGGCGTCGGCATCTCCGCGTCGGCGCTGCTCTTCGCCCTCGATCGCGCGGGCGTCACGGATGCCGCACTCTACGACGCGTCGTGGGAGGAATGGGGTCGAGATCCGGCGCGGCCGGTCGCGCGGGAGATCAACCCGCCGTCGCCGTGAGCGAGGCGGCCAGGTGCTTCAGGTCGACGTCCTCGTCCCGGAGCGCCACCGGATCGACCGGACGAGCCGCCGAAACGAGCCCCATCGAGCGGCGGACGTCCCGGCCCCGGTCCATCCCGGCGACCCCTCGAACGAGCCCGTCCTTCACGTAGAACGCGACGAAGCGCCGGTCCGCGAGGCTCCCCCGGATCACGAGCTCGTCCCATTCGGTGGCGAACCCGACGTACTGGAGGTTCGTGTCGTACTGGTCGGACCAGAACCAGTGCGGGTGCTCGAACGAGCCGCCCGTCCCCAGCATGCTCCGCGCCGCCGCCACGCCCATCCTGAGCGCGTTGTCCCAGTGCTCGACGCGCATCCTGCGGCCGAAGAGCGGGTGGTCGTGGTTCGCCACGTCGCCGGCGGCGTACACGTCAGGGTGCGAGGTTCGCAGCCTGGCGTCCACCCCGACGCCGTTCGTGAGATCGAAGCCGGAATCCTCGACCGCCTCGGTGACCGGCTGGATGCCGACCCCGACCACGACGAAATCGCACCCGAGCTCGAGGCCGGATTGGGTCTGGATCGCCTCGACGCGACCGTTCGATCCCTGCAGGCCTGAGACGACCTCACCGAAGTGGAAGCGCACCCCGTGGTCGCGATGGATGCCGTCGTAGACGGCGGCGATCTCGGGCCCGAGCACACGCAGGAGCGGCGCCTTCCCCGGATCGACGACGTCGATCTCCACGCCCAGCTGTCGAAGGGACGCGCTCACCTCGCAGCCGATGAAACCGGAGCCGATCACGACGGCGCGCCGCCCGGCGCGCGCCTCCTCGCGGATCGCGTCCGCGTCCTCGAACGTTCGCAGGCTGTGCACACCCTCGAGCTCGGCCCCCGGCACCGAGAGCTTGCGGTTGCGGCCACCGGTTGCGATCAGCGCCTTGTGAAACGACACCTCGTCGGCTGCGTCGAGGTGCACGACGTGCGCCTCGGCGTCGACGCGCGTGGCGGTGGTGGAGAGCAGCACCTCGACGCCGTTCTCCTCCCACCACCCCGCGGGTCGCAGGAACGCGCGCTCGCGGGGTGTCTCACCGCGCAGGTACTCCTTCGAAAGCGGCGGCCGCTCGTAGGGGAGGTGCGGTTCCGTGCCGATCAGCACGATCCGGCCGTCGAACCCCTCGGTCCGAAGGGTCGCGGCTGCCGTTCCGCCGGCGGAGTTCGCCCCCACGACGACGAAGGTCTGCTTGCTCATCTCCCCCATCCCACCCGGGAGTCTGCCAGACGGACGGGGTAGCATGGCGACCGTGACCGGGACCCGGAAGTTCGGCACGACGGCCGTGCTCTTCGCGGTCGCCCTGGTGTGCGTGTGGCTCACGTCGGCGACCCACCGCGTGTGGCCGCTCTTCGTCGCGTGGCTTCCGCTGCTCTCGGTCGCGTGGGTGCTCACGCGCCCCGAGCCGGGCTCGACCGGCACGGCCGAGGAGCCCGCGGCCGAGCCCGCCGCCGAGGAGCCCTAGCTCTGCGCCCGCTTCGTCGCCGGCTTCTTCGCCGTCGACTTCTTCTTCGGTGAGGTGGGCGCCTTCGCGGACGAGGCCTTCGGCGTCGACTTCGCCGACGGATGCGTCCGCTTCGCCTCCTCCTCGCTCGGGGACCGCATCGACCGCATCGAGCCCTGCGCCTGTGAGAGCAGCCGCTGCCCTGCGGCCGCGGCGGAGAGCCCGGCCTTCACCGCCACCTCCGGCGCGCGGCGAACGACCTTCCTGGCGATGTCCGGGGCCTGCTCGGCGACCTTGCGCGCCATCGGCGGTCCGTGCTTGGCGACCGCTTCGGCCGCCTGGCGCGCCACCTTGGGTGCGCGCTCGGCCACCGACTTGGCGATGGGGACGGCCGTGTCGGCCACCTTCTTCGCGACCCTCGATGCCGTGTCCGCCATCTTGCCCATCTGATCGGGCATGGCTCCTCCTCCCGTCTCGTTCCTCGTCCGGTCTGAGTCTGGACCACGGCAGGGAGGGCGGCAACCTTCCGTCCGACCGGGCGGGCGGCGTACGCTTCGCCTGACATGAAGGCCGATCGGCCGAAGGGGGACGCGCCGCGGATCAGGGACATGCCGGCTCCCCGACGGGCGCAGGGCGCCATCGGCCCGCTCTTCCAGCGGGTGTTCGCGTGGCCGTACCGCTTTGCCCTGCACGCGCTCTTTCGGGCGGGCGTCAGGCCGTGGCAGCTCACGATCCTCTCCCTCGCGACGAACGTCGTCATCGGGGCGCTGTTGATCGCGGGCGATCGCTTCGTCCCGGGGATGCTCCTGATCGTCGCCGGTCTCCTCGACATCTTCGATGGAGGCGTCGCGCGGCTGCGAGGGGAGGACGGGCCGGCCGGCGCGTTCCTGGATTCCGTGCTCGACCGGGTGTCGGACGCGATCCTCTTCGGCGCGCTCTTCTGGTCGCTCCGTGCGCAGGGCCACGACCTGGCCGCCGGCCTCTCGCTCGCGAGCCTCGTCGTTTCGCTCCTGGTGAGCCAGGTTAGGGCCGAGGGCGAGGCCATGGGCCTCACGCCGACGGAGGGCCTGGTCCAGCGGCTCGAGCGCTACGTGGTCCTCATCGTGGCACTGACCGTCCCCGGCGCGCTCACGCCGGGGCTCGCGGTGCTCGCGGGACTCGGCACCGTCACCGTGGTCCAGCGAACCGACGCGGTCCTGCGGCAGCTCGGTCGCCGCGAGCGCAAATCCGAGTGACAAAAGCACCCCGGCCGATTTGACGCGTGCGATCGGCGCGCAGTACAAACGCGACTGGAACTGCTGGAGCCTTCGGGCTCCGGCAGTTCCGTTTCTGGGGGGTTCGCGGATTTGCCCCGCCGGGGCCGCGTTCCCCATAATCTGCCGCGTGGTAGAGAGCGTCCGAGACGGCCTCCGCGGCAACAGAGTGCTCATCACCGGCGTCACGGGCTTCCTCGGGATGGCCCTGTTCGAACGGCTCCTTGCCGAGTTCCCGGACACCGAGATCCTGGTCCTCGCACGCGGGCGCTATGGAAGCCCGGCCGAGGATCGCATCCGCGAACTCGCCACCCGGTCAGGCTTCAACGCGCTCCGCGAACGGATCGGGGACGACGGGATCCGATCGTCCCTCGAACGGCGGGTGACGATCGTCGAGGGAGACGTGGCCGAGGACCTCCCCTCCCTCCCGCGGGGCATCGACGTCGTGTTCCACTGCGCGGCGACGGTCTCCTTCGACTCCCCCGTGGACGTCGCGTTCGCGATCAACGTGACCGGCGCCCGGCGGCTGTACGAGGCGGTGCTCGCGTCCGGGAGCCGTCCCCACCTGGTGCACGTGTCCACCGCGTACGTGGCGGGACTCACGAAGGGGGTCGTCGCGGAGGAGCCGCTCGCTCACCGGATCGACTGGCGCGCCGAGGCGGAGGCGGCGGCCGCCGCCAAGGCTTCCGTCGAGGACGCCTCGCGCCGGCCGGAGATGCTCGACGCCTTCGTCGCGAAAGCGACCGCCCTGCACGGCCGCGCGGGTCCCCAGGAGGTGGCCACGGACGCGGAGGAGCGACGGCGGGACTGGGTGGCGAGGCGCCTGGTCCAGTACGGGCGGGCGCGCGCGCAGGCCCTGGGGTGGCCGGACGTCTACACGTTCTCCAAGGCGCTCGGCGAACGAGCGACCGAGGAGCTGGCCGCGGAGGCGGGGGTGCCGCTCTCGGTGGTTCGCCCCGCGATCGTCGAGAGTGCCCTCGAACACCCGTACCCCGGTTGGATCGAGGGGTTCAAGATGGCCGAGCCGATCATCCTGGCGTACGGGCGCGGCGCGATCCCCGAGTTCCCGGCGATCCCCGAGGGGATCCTGGACATCATCCCGGTGGACCTGGTGGTGAACGCGATGCTCGCCGTCGCGGTCACGATCCCGGCCGTGGACGCGCCCGGCTACTACCACGTGTGCTCGGGCTCGCGGAACCCGCTCACGTTCCACGGGCTCTACGAGCTCGTTCGCGAATACTTCCGGCAGCATCCCCTCCCCGAGCGGGGGCGGGGCGAGGTCCGCGTCCCGGAGTGGGAGTTCCCGGGCCGGCGGCGCGTCGAGGCGAAGCTCCGCGCGGGCGAGCGGCTTCTCGACCGCGCCGACTGGGTCGTGCGGCGGCTGCCGCGCTCAGGACGGGTTCGCGACTTGGTCCGGCGGCTCGACCGCGAACGGGGGCGCGTGGACTTCATCCGGCGATATGCGGACCTCTACGGCGCCTACACCGAGCTCGAGGTCATCTACACCGACGCCCGCGCGCTGGACCTGTTCCGGTCGCTCCGGCCGGAGGACCAGGCCGACTTCCCCTTCGACGCGGCGGCGATCCGCTGGCCCCACTACCTGCAGGAGGTGCACTGCCCGACCGTCACGCTCGCCATGCGCTTCCCGAGCCCGGCTCGCCCGGAGCCCGAGGTTCGCGTCCGTCCGAGCCAGAACGGGGCGCTCGCCGTGTTCGACATGGAGGGCACGCTCCTGGATTCGAACGTGATCGAGTCCTACCTCTGGCTCCGGCTGGCCGAGCTCCCACCGGAGCGCTGGCCGGGCGAGGTGGCGGCGCTCGCGCGGCGCCTCCCTCGCTACCTCTCCGCCGAGCGGCGCGACCGGGGCGAGTTCCTTCGGGCGTTCTACCGGCGCTACGCGGGCGCATCGACCCAGGGCGTCGATCGGCTCATGGACGACCAGGTCGCCGAGCTGGTGCTGCAGCGCCTCTCGCCGGCCGCGGTCCGTCGCATCCGCGAGCACCGCTCCGCGGGTCACCGAACGATCCTCATCACCGGCGCGCTCGAATCCTTCGTCCGTCCGCTCCGACCGCTCTTCGACGAGGTGCTCGCGACGCGCCTGGGGGCCACCGACGGTCGCTTCAGCGGCCGCCTCTCCTCGCCTCCGGTCGTGGGTGAGGCGCGGGCGAACTGGCTCAGGCAGTACGCGGCCGCCCACGCAGCCGACCTCAAAGCGTCCTACGCCTACGCGGACAGTCACTCCGATCTGCCGATGCTGCGCGCGGTCGGCCATCCGGTCGCGGTGAACCCCGACGTCGCGCTGTATCGAGTCGCCCGCAAGCGCCGCTGGCCGATCGAAGACTGGCGGCGGACGAACGGCACCCCGCGGATCCTCATCCCCGAGCCGGTGGTCGCCCGATGATCGCCCTCGAGCTGTACCGATCGGCGACCCGGTACGCCGCCGCGCGGATCGTCGGGGACCGCGTGCCCGGCCTGGTGGCCGGGCCGCTCGCACCGCTTCGGCTGGTCAATCGCGAGGAGCCAGCCATCGCCGCGGACGGCTGGGCCCGCGTGCAGCCCCGCCTCTCCGGGATCTGCGGCTCCGACCTCTCGACGCTCTCGGGGCGAGCCTCCTTCTACTTCTCCCCGCTCGTCTCGATGCCGTTCGTCCCCGGCCACGAGGTGGTGGGTGACCTGTACGACGACCTCGAGGACCTCCCCGCCGGGACACGGGTGGTGCTCGAGCCGGTGCTCTCGTGCGCGGCGCGAGGCCTCGAGCCGTGCGCCTCATGTGCGAGCGGCCAGACCGGCCGCTGCGACCGCGTCACGGTCGGGCACGTGGCCCCCGGGCTCCAGACCGGCTACTGCGCCGACACGGGCGGCGGGTGGGGGCGGATGCTCGTCGCGCACCGCTCGCAACTGCATCCCGTCCCGGACCGCATGACCGACGCGCGAGCCGTCCTGGTGGAGCCCCTGGCCTGCGCGATCCACGCCGTGCACCGGGCCCGAATCGAGCCGGGCGCCTCCGTGCTCGTCGTCGGCGCGGGGACCGTCGGGCTTCTGACGACGCTCGCGCTTCGCGAACACACGGCGGCCGGCGAGGTGCTGGTCGTCGCCAAGCATGCCCGCCAGCGCGACTGGGCGCGCCTCCTCGGCGCGAGCGACGTCATCGACGCGGGCGATGCCGTCACGGAGCTTCGCCGGGCCACGCACGCCTACCGGCTGCGCCCGGAGCGAGGCAGCCCCTATCTCCTCGGTGGCGTCGACACAAGCTTCGAGTGCGTCGGCTCGCGCGCGTCGCTCGACCTGGCGCTCAGAACGACGAGGGCCGGGAGCCGCGTGGTCCTCGCGGGAATGCCGGCCGCCGGCGCCGACCTGTCGCCGGTGTGGTTCCGGGAGCTGGAGCTGCTCGGCGCCTACACCGCGGGGGTCGAGCTGACCGACGACGGGCCCGTCCCCACGTTCGACCTGGCGATGGACCTGGCAGCCGAGGCGCCGCTCGAGGGCATGGTCGGCGCCACGTATCCGCTGGCCCGCTGGCGCGAGGCGCTCGACCACGCGTTCGCGGCCGGGCGGCTCGGCACGGTGAAGGTCGCGTTCGACCCGAGAGCGGACTAGGGAGGAGATTCGATGGGCAGACCCGGCTTCGTCCTCGAGGTCGACGAACGCACCCCGCCGCTCCTCGTGCACGCCGGCGAGGGGTTCGGCGTCCAGCGCTTCCCCCTGGGCACGAAGGTGATCTACCCGCCCGATTCGCTCCCCGGCATCCGCGACGTGCACGCAGCGATCCAGGACGCCCTCCTGCATCCCATCGCCTCCGACCCGCTTCCCGAGCTGCTGAAGCCCGGCATGCGCCTCACGATTGCGTTCGACGACATCTCGCTCCCGCTCCCGCCGATGCAGACGCCCGACATCCGAGGGCGCGTGATCGAGCAGGTGCTGGAGCTCGCGGCGCGGGCGGGCGTCGACGACGTCCGGCTGGTCGTGGCGAACTCGCTCCACCGGCGCATGACGCCCGCGGAGATCAAGCGCGCCGTCGGCGAGCGCGTCTTCCGCTCGTTCTACCCCGACGCGCTCTCCAACCACGACGCCGAGGATCCGGGGAACCTCGTCCACCTCGGCGTCACGGAGCACGGCGAGGACGTCGAGATCAACCGCCGCGCGGCTGAGTCGGACCTCCTCGTCTACGTGAACATCAATCTCGTCGCCATGGACGGCGGGCACAAGTCCGTGCCCGTCGGGCTCGGCTCCTACCGGAGCCTGCGCCATCACCACAACGTCCACACGATGCTCAACTCGCGTTCGTACATGGACCCGCGCGAGGGCCACTCGGCGATCCACGACTCGTGCACGCGGATGGGCCGGCACCTCGCCGGTCACCTGCGGATCTTCACGATCGAGACTACGCTCAACAACGACACGTTCCCGTCGCCGTTCGAGTTCATGAACAAGCGCGAGTGGGAGTGGTCGTTCAAGGACCAGGCGAGCTACCTGGCGGCGAAGCGTGCGAACGAGCGCGCGCCGGCCAGGGTGCGGCGCGAGGTCTTCCGTCGGGTGGCGTCCCCCTACGGCGTGACCGGGGTCACGGCCGGCGACACGGAGACGGTCCACCAACGGACGCTCGCCACGCTGCATCGCCAGCAGCTGACCGAGGTCGACGGCCAATCGGACATCCTGGTGGTCGGGCTCCCCTACATCTGCCCGTACAACGTGAACTCGATCATGAACCCGATCCTGGTGCAGTGCCTTGGCCTCGGCTACCTGTTCAACATGTACGTGAACAAGCCGGTCGTGCGGCCCGGGGGCGTGATGATCCTGCACCACCCGGTGCCGTGGGAGTTCCATCAGGTGCACCACCCGTCGTACGTCGACTTCTTCGACGAGGTGCTCGCCGAGACGACCGACCCGGCCGCGATCGAAGCCAAGTACGAGGTCCAGTACGCGCAGGACCCGTGGTACGTGCACCTCTACCGCAACTCCTACGCGTACCACGGCGTGCATCCCTTCTACATGTGGTACTGGGGCGCGCACGCGATGGAGTATCTGCGCGACGTGATCTTCGTCGGCGCCGACCGCAAGGCGGTCGGGCGGATGGGCTTTCGCACCGCCTCGACGTTCGCCGACGCGCTCGAGATGGCGAGCGAGACCGTGGGCCGGAGCCCGTCGATCTCCTACCTCCACACGCCGCCGCTCACCCTCGCGGAGGTGCGCTGATGCCGGCCCGGTCGCTCGCCGACGATGTGCGCGAGGTCGCACGCGGATGGCGGTGGACCCGACGCCCACTGACGCCGCGTTCCGCGGAGGCCTGGGCCCCGCGACGCGAGCCGCGGGAGTTCCCCACGGACTGGGCCCGGACCCGGGCCGCCAGGGCCACCCGCGAGGTCGTGCTCAGCTACGGGTTCCGCCCGGTGATCCACCTGGAGACGGAGCGGGCGGTGGACGGCCTGGACCACCTGGGCGGCCTTCGCCCTCCGGTGATGTTCGTCGCGAACCACGCGAGCCACATGGACACACCGCTCATCCTCTGTGCCCTTCCGAGGGCCTGGCGCGAGCGCACGGCCGTGGCGGCGGCCGCGGATTACTTCTTCGACGTCTGGTGGCGGGCCGCCTCCACCGCGCTCGCGTTCAACACGTTCCCGATCGAACGAACCGGCGGCACGCGCGCGACGGCGACGGCGCGCCGACTGGTCGGGGAAGGGTGGAACCTGGTCGTCTACCCGGAGGGAACGCGCTCCCGCGACGGTTGGGTCGGCCGGTTCCGGCACGGCGCCGCCCGCCTCAGCCTGGAGTTCGGCATCCCGGCCGTGCCGATCGCGATCCGGGGCACGTTCGCGGCGATGCCCCGAGGCCGCTCCTGGCCGGTGAAGGGACGCGTGCCGGTCTCGGTGCGATTCGGCCCGGCCCTGCACGCGCAGCCGGGCGAGGACTTCCGGTCGTTCTCCCGGCGCATCCAGCAGGCGATGGGCCGGCTCTGGGACGAGGACGCGACCGACTGGTTCCGATCCCTTCGCCACGAGGCGGAGGGCACGACCCCGAGCCTCGCGGGTCCGCAGGCGCCGCGATGGAGGCGCGTCTGGGAGTCGAGCCGTCCCTTGCCCCGGCGCGGCCCAGATCGCGTCTGGCCTCGATGACCGAGCCCTCCGCCCGCAGGACTCGGATGCCGGGCGAGGCCCGCCGTCAGCGGCTGCTCGAGGAGGCGATCCGGCTCTTCGGCAAGCGTGGGTTCGAGGGCACGAGCCTCGAGGCCGTCGCCACCTCGGCCGGCGTTCGCAAACAGACGCTGCTCTACTACTTCCCGACGAAAGACGCGCTGCTCGAGGCGTGCGTCCAGGAGACGAGCCGACGTGTCGCCCACGCGCTCACCTCCGCGCTGGAGGAGGAGACGTCCAGCTCGCACAAGGCGGAGGCGGTGATCCACACGCTGTTCCGCGTGGCCGAGGAGTGGCCGGACTTCCCCCAGTTCATCCGCGAGGCGAGCCGGCTCGGGCCGGAGGTGATCGAACGGTTCGCCGGCGTCCTGGAGCCGCTCCGCCGCCGGGCTTTGCTGTTCCTGCAGCAGGGGATGTCGGAGGGCGCGATCCGATCGCAGGACCCGGCGCTCCTGCTGTTCACGCTGTACACGGCGGTCGTGGGCTCGATCACCGAAGCCGGCGTGCTGCGCGCGGTCGTGGGCGAGGACCAGAGCCGGACGGCCCTGCACCGCCGCGAGCAGGAGCTGCTGCGGTTCGTTCGCAACGCGCTCGCCCCGGGAGAGGGCGGCGCCTCGGGGGTCTCCTCCGCCGGCTGAGACGGAGCCCTGCTGGCGTGGGTTCGCCGGACCATGGGTAGATATGCTCATTGAGGTATATTGCGACTTAAGGGAACTATCCCCTCCATGGCGGTAGGGTGCGGGCTAGCGCTGGCTGGTTCTCTCATGGAACACTCCATCGGTCGTGATTGCGTTTGTGGACGAATCGGTGCGCCGGGTGGGCATCGGAGTCTATGTCGTCGGATGCGTGGTCATGGACCCAGGCAATGAGGCGATAGAGGACGCGCTCCGCAGAGATAGACCGTTCCAGTTCAGCAAGGCCGACGCCGGACACAAGGCGAGGATGCTCGACATGATGCGGCAGTTGGAACTGAGAACGAGCGCCTACTTCCTGCGGGGGCTGTTCAGCGCAGGCGGGGAGGAGAAGGCGCGCGTGTTGTGCCTTCGACGAATGCTCCAAGACCTCATGGACTGGGATGTCCATGACTTGGTGCTGGAATCGAGGCGACCAAGGCAGGACACGTTTGACGCGATCACGATCGTTTCGGCTAAGAGGGCCGGCCTTGCGCCCGACCCTCTGGCTTACGATTGGAGGCCTAAGGCAGAGCGCCGTCTCTCCATGGCAGACGCCGTCGCGGGCGCGCTGCGGACGACCTACGAGCACCACCTGGTATCCATGGGCACCGTGATCCGCGAGGTAAGACCATGAGAGATGCAGAAGCCCGGGGGTCCACCAAAGGGGGACTGCCCGGGCTTCTTTTCCAGAGACTAGCGCCTCTGAGTGCACCTTCATTATCGTCCTCCCGAGCCGGGTAGTCAAGGAAAAGATGGGGCGTTTGCCCGTGTCGCCGCCCGTACAACGGTAGATGTACTTGACGGCGGTACCGCCGTGTGATACATTCAGACTATGTCCAAGTCCGACCGCAACCGGCCCCACCGCTCGACGGCTTCGGAGTCTCGCTGCACCCGTTTGGAGTGGAACGCGATGTTCGCCGACGACGCCGCGTGCCTGGACTACCTCGTTCGCAAGCTCTACCCGGATGGCATCTTCTGCCCCAAGTGCGAGCGGGTGACCAAGCACCACCGGGAGCGGATGCGACCGTCGTACTCCTGCCAGTTCTGCGGCCATCGGGAGCACCCGATGGTCGGGACGATCTTCCAGGACTCGGCTACATCGCTGAAGCTCTGGTTCGACGCGATCTACCTCATGGCAAGCACTCGATGCGGTATCTCCGCGAAGCAGTTGGAGCGCGAGCTTGGGGTCACCTACAAGACGGCGTGGCGCATGTTCAACAAGATTCGTTCCATGCTCGGCCAGGACGGCGACCCGTTCGCAGGGACGGTCGAAATGGACGAGGCGTACTGGGGCGGGAAGGACAAGTGGCGGCACGCGGGACAGCACAAGGGACGGGGACCGAACGCTAAGACCATGGTGTTCGGGATGGCGCAACGCGGGTCGAACGGGTCGAAGGGCAAGGTCCACGTCCAGGTGCCTAAGGGAAACTCTCAGGTGACGTGGTGGCCGGTCGCTGCCGCCAAGGTGCTTCCCGCCTCCACGGTCTACACCGACAACTGGCAGGCGTACAAGAGTCTCGGCACCATGGGTTACACCCATGAGCGGGTCAACCATGAGCAGAGGGTCTACGTGAGCGGGGACGTGCACACGAACACCATCGAGGGGTTCTGGTCCCTCGTTCGGCGTGGGATCGGAGGGACGTACCACTCCGTGTCGACCAAGCACCTTCAGTCGTACCTGGACGAATACGCCTTCCGCTACAACAACCGGGAGGCTACCGGGATCGGGATGACCGGCGCTTTCCTGGACCGCGTGGTTCGGAAGGTCGCCGGGTAACCCGGTCCAGGAAGCCGAACAGCTCCTTCCGCTCGGGCACGGGAATCTCCAAGCCCTTCTCGGTCGTTTGACTCGGTTCGCCTTCGCGGGATAGGTCGTCGCTGGACTTCTTGGGCATCGTGCCTCCATTCTACGGGGCATGGCGGGCTCCTTGGATGGTCCACGGCTCAAGCTTGAGCGAGCCAACAAACACCTTCACGAGTTGGGTGAGGCGCTTACCACGTTCGGAGAACTGCAAGCCGATCGTGTCCGCATCCAGCGTTACTCGAAGGAACGGCGCATCGAGTGGTTCATCGAAGACCCAGAGGAGCCCCCTGAGACTTTGGGGCCAATCGTCGGGGACGCGCTCTACGACATGCGCTCGGCACTTGACCATCTCGCCTACCAACTCGTCCTGGCCAGCGGGAAGAAGCCGAGCCGGGAGAGCATGTTCCCCGTCTGCGGGACGGCGCACCAGTTCGCATGCGATAGCGTCACGAAGCTCCGGGGAGCGAGCACCGCCGTCATCGCAGCGGTCGAGAAGGCGCAGCCTTACCACCCCTTCAATCGGTTCCTTGGGATGCTCAACAGGCTCGCCAACGTGGACAAACACCAGCATTTCCACTTGTTGCTCAACAGCATGGAATCGTCGATGTTGATGGGCTGGCCCGACGACCCCGGTTTCTACGCTGGGCCGATAGGCAAAGGCCGCACAGTATTGATCTGGGGAACCATCCCGAAGCCGGAAGTGCGCATGGATTGTCAGCCCATCTTCGACGTAACGTTCGCGGATGGTCCGGCGGCCGACTGGCGCGTCGAACTGATCCTCCGCGCTTGCTTCGACCACTGCCTGAGCATCACGAGAAGCCTCGGGCAGATCGCTGGCCTCGAAGGCAGCATCGACCGCTTGATTTGGCCGCCCGATGGGATTCGACCGAGCGGGCTCCCCGCCGAGTAACGCCGTCGAGGGGATAGTTCCCCGACTTAAGCATATTTACCCATGGTAGACGAGATACCGGGCGGGCAGGTCAGCTGCGGAGCGACTCGAAGAGCTCCAGATACTCCCGCGCCGACACCGTCCACGAGAAGTCCTGCTTCATCCCGGCGCGCATCAGGCGGCGCCATGCACCCGGCTCCTCGTAGACCTCGACCGCACGCCGGATCGCCCGCAGGAGGGCCGCCGGATCGTCAGGCTGGAACGTGAACCCGGTGCGGCTATCGTCGACCGTGTCGTCCAGGCCGCCGACCGCGCTCACGAGCGGCACCGTGCCGTACCGCATCGCGTACATCTGGTTCAGGCCGCACGGCTCCCACCGGGAGGGCATCAGCAGCATGTCCGAGCCGCCCTGGATCAGATGCGCGAGTGAGTCGACGAAGCCGATCCGCACGCCGATCGCGCCCGCATGCCGAGTCGCGAGCCCGGTGAGTCGGCGCTCCAGCACAGGGTCGCCGTTCCCGAGGATCGCGAGCTGCGCGCCCAGCTCCAGCACCTGGGGCGCGACCTCGATCAACAGGTCGACCCCCTTCTGCCGATCGAGCCGCGTCACTATGCCGAGGACCGGGGCGTCGCGCCTGATCTCGAGCCCGAGCTCTTGCTGCAGCGCCGCCTTCGCAAGCCGCTTCGGCGACAGCTTCCGCGGCGTGTAGGGGGCCGGGAGATTGGGATCGACGTCCGGCGACCAGTCCGTGTAGTCCGCGCCGTTCAGGATGCCGTGCAGCTCCCCGGCGGCGGCGCGTTCGCGGAGCACCCCCTCCAGGCCGTAGCCGAACGCGGATGTCTGGATCTCGCGGGCGTACCGGGGGGACACGGTCGTGACCGCGTCGGCGAACACGAGCCCCGCCTTCATGTAGGAGACGTTCCCGTGGAACTCGAGCTCCCGAAAGGTGAACGCCGAGCGTGCGAGTCCCACGCGGTCGAGCGTGGCGGGCGGAAACACCCCCTGGTACGCGAGGTTGTGCACCGTGTAGACGACCCTCGATCCGGGGAGCGCTCCCTCGGAGCGGACGAAGAACGCCGCGAGCGCCGACTGCCAGTCGTGCAGGTGCACGACGTCGGGGGCGAACTCCCGAGCCGCCTCGAGCGATGCGCGCGTGAAGAACGCGAAGCGCACGTCGTTGTCGGGATAGTCCGCGCCGTCCTCGCCGTAGAGCCCGGCACGGCCGAAGTAGCCCTCGTGCTCCACGAAGTGGAACCGGCGACCCGGGACGGACGGCGCCCGTTCGGGCTCCACGCCGCGGTACCGCGGCGTGCTCACGAGGACCTCGTGGCCCAGGCTCGCGAATGCCCCCGAGAGCGCGCTCGCGACGTCGGCGAGCCCGCCCGTCTTCGAGAACGGACGGCATTCGGAGGCGACGAACAGGATCCGCATCGCGGCCACGATAGCGGCCGGAATCTCGCAGCGTATCCTTGCGCGGCTCATGCCGCGCAGCGAACCCCGAAGGGATGAACGAGCGCTGACGGCGCTCGCGCGGCTGCACGGGATCCAGCGCTCCTACGTCGATACCCGCGGCCGGCGCATCCGGGCGAGCCGCGACGCGATCCTCGCGACGCTCGCTGCGCTCGACGCGCCGGTCTCGGGCATGCGCGATATGGAGGGCGCGATCCGTGAGCGCCGCCGCGCGAGCTGGGAGCGGCCGCTCGAGCCCGTGATCGTCGCGTGGGACGGACGGCTGGCCGAGGTGACCCTTCGCGTGCCCGCCCGCCGCGCCGCTGCGGCGGCGACGTGCCGCATCCAGCTGGAGGGCGGCGACGTGCCGTTCGACTGGCGCACCTCCGTGGAGGAGGTCGGCCGGGCCGAGGTCGACGGGCGCCGGTTCGCGCTCGTTCGGCTCCGCCTGGCGCTGCACCTGGCCCTGGGCGCCCACACCCTGCGCGTGCGAGCTGGCTCGATCGAAGCCGAGGCGCTGGTGCTCGCCGCGCCACGGTCGGCCCCTGCGACCGGCCCGTCCCGATCGTGGGGGCTGTCGCTCCCGCTGCACGCGATGCGCACACGCCGTTCGTTGGGCGTCGGCGACCTGACCGACCTCGCCAGCCTCGCAGAGTGGGTCGCCGGTCTCGGCGGCCGCGCGGTCGGCACGCTGCCCCTGCACGCCGCGCTCGGCGGGCCGCTCTTCGAGCCGAGCCCGTACTCGCCCGCGAGCCGCCTCGCGTGGAACGAGGCGTACGTCGACCTCGAACGCCTCCCCGAGCTTTCGGGGTCCGAGGAGGCGCGGCGCATCCTCTCGTCGAACGAGACGCGCCTCGCCGCGCGCCGGCTGCTCCGGGCCCCGCTGGTCGACTTGCGCGCAACAGCGGAGCTGAAGCTCCGAGTTCTCGACGCGGTCACTCGGGACTTCCTCGGGCAGCCGGACTGGTCGCCACGGCGACGCGCGTTCCGGTCGTTCCTGCGGGCGAACCCAGCGGTCGGCGAGTACGCGCGCTTCCGAGCT
>JACXTT010000575.1_pt1 | contig 63050 bp, 46 predicted proteins | sample 9270951 | NCBI WGS metagenome assembly JACXTT01 (sample SAMN15532306, study PRJNA645909) | rock metagenome | isolation source: weathered quartz diorite | place: Puerto Rico | collected 2017-06-21 | reverse complement strand
GCGGCCAGCTCACGGACGTACTCCACGGGCGCGAAATCCGGGCCGACGCCCTGATAGGTTTCCATGAGCACACCGGCGATTTCGTCAGGCGTCAGGCCAGCCTGCTTAATTGTATCCAGGAAGGTTTGGAAACTGGTGTTTTGCTGCCAATAACCGTCCGGGAAAGGCGCGTTGATGATCGCACGGTCGAGATTGACAATCCAGGCTTTCTGCCCAGCCATCCCGCCCGCTTGCTGTGCTCCCAGGGTCCTACCGTGGAAGCCGCGTTCGAAGCCGACGATACCGATCTTCTTCTTCCCATCCGTCTTCAACCCATGAGCGCGAGCCAGTTTAATGGCACATTCAGTCGCTTCCGAGCCGGTGGTGAGAAGAAAAACCTTGTCCAGACCTGGTGGGGCAACCCCGGCGAGGCATTCCACCAATGCCGCGCGCTGTGCGCTCGGGAAGACATAATTGTGCAATAGGCCGCTATTGACCTGGTCGAGGATCGCTTGCCTCACTTCGGAAGCGCCATGGCCGGCGTTGGAAACGAGCACCCCGCTGCTCCAATCGAGCCATTTGTTGCCGTACTTGTCATAGACGAAGATATCCTCGGCGCGGTCCCAAACCAGCGGCGGTTGGCCGCGCATCGACTGCGGCTCAAACCGACGTAGTTTTTCCAGGGTCGGTATCGAGTCCGGGTGGGGCAAGGGCGTGACAATGCGGCGGAACTTCGTTTCGACGTGTGGCACCTGGCGCGGCGTGATGCTGAATTCTTTGCCCATAGACAACTGCCCTATTCAACCACAGATAAACGCGGACGAAAGCAAATGTCGCAGAGGAAGCGCAAAATTAGGTGTTAAGCTCGATTAATCGAGGTTCGGGTTTCGGGGCCGACAAAGCAGCGTTCCCACTATGACAAGGCCAGGACCGGTCCAGAGCGAAATGCAAAGATGCGAAGGAGGAAAGAAGCCTCCGATGAGCCTCGATGCAGCCACGTCCTTGGGCGGATTTAGCAGATACAGCATGATTAGGAACGTGCAAAAGCAGAATACAAGCAATCCAAGCATCACTCCTCTCTCCCGCGGCCGCATGCGCCGCAAAAAGAAAAACGGCACGATGGCGAGGAGCATGTAAGCGATTCCGAAGTTGTGAGCAGTTATTCGAGTGTAATCCCAGACTTGCTCGAGAAAACGGGTGAAGCTGTCGGTCGCGCTGATCCGCTCAAATTGGCCACGGGTGAGCACGTGAACAAGACCTTCAATCGTGCGCGCATAGCCCCAGTTGGAGGGTGGATTGGTCATCGATGCCAGGGGCAATTCAAGGTGCGGAAATGTGCCAAGGAGGGCGAGAATCCCCGCAGTCACCGCCGGGCGCACTCGCGTGAAGGCGCCACGTGTTTTGAAAATCAATCCTAGGCACATGGCGGCAGCTAGCAGGCCAATCCAAAGATAGAGCCGACCTACAGCGCTCAATTGCCCCGTAGGACCGTCAAGCGTAGGTAACCAACCTAAGTGATTAGCAACCAGTATGCATTCCGCGAGAACCGCCGCGGTGAAAAACAGCTCCCGCCCCAGTTCCCGATCGCCAAACATGACGAAGAAAGGCAGGCCGAGTGCCGCCGGGATCAGTACCTGACTGGCGCTCACGGCTATCCCATATAGGAAAAACGCCGTGTAAAGGTATTTCAGCAGATCCGGCGTGTACAACCACCTCACCAAGAGACATAGCACCGTCCCAAACAGGGCAACGCTCAGCGCGGAGGTTTCCCCAATCACAGCCATGCCCCAAAACGGGGTGCTGAAACCGAAACCGAGCCCGGCAACCGTGCCTGCGGCCAGAAATAAGATTTGTTCATCCCTCGCCGCCATTCTCTTGAATCCGCGCATTCCGTCCAAGATCATTGCTCCGATTCGTGACACGATGAGCGCAATTATCCCGCACGCAACGGCACCAGCAACGGCTGACGACACTGCCACACGCCAGGCGATGTTCGACCAGGGCAGCAGTTTTGTGAAAAGCCAAGCATACAGCGTCCAGCCCGGAAACCCGGGCGGATGTGCCACGCCGCCGTACTTCGCGGCCGTGGCCAAGATGCCGGAATTGGCCAGGGTCACCTCCGGCGCCAAGGTGTACCAATAGACCGCTAAAGCGATGCAGGCCGTGACTCCAAAACTGAGCCAGTCGGTACGTTGATAGAAAGCGCCCTCGCCCTGGGCGAGCGGCGGGCCCACTCCGCCTGTCTGCGCGCCTTGTCCATCTCCAGCCGGTTGTTGTTCCAAGCTGCTCATTACTGAGGGCTCCGGTCAGGTGTCTCTGTCTTGATAGACACCGGATAACGGCAATTTTGTATAGCCGAGGCACAGAAATGAACCGCTTCCGAAGGAAGCTAAACTTCGGAAGTTGGGCTGGCCTGGCGGGAAAGACCGCGCTTCCAAAGGAAATAAATTGGCACCCCTGTCAGCACGATTACCAAGCCGGGCCAAGTGGTATCAGTCTTGTACAGAAGCAGTACAACCATAATGGCGCTGGCAGCAATCATGTAGAGCACCGGAACGATGGGATAGCCGAAAGCCCGATACGGGCGTTCAGCGTCCGCCCGCTTCCGACGAAGAATGAACAACCCGATAATCGTCAGCACATAGAAGATGAGTACGGCGAAGACAACATAATCGAGCAGGTTGCTGTAGAGATTGCCGTACAGTTCGTGGCCAGCAGCGTCCAGCTTTGGTGCGCCGGTGACCGGGTCACGCAGACGCGTTCGAGGCAGGACCAGCAAACAAGTCCAGACGCATTGGAGCACCAAGCCCACCGCCGGCACACTCTTCGCGTTCAATTGTCCCGTGGCCTTGAAGAACAGCCCATCTCGCGCCATCGCGTAGTAAACCCGAGCGCCCGCCAGGATCAGGCCGTTGTTGCAACCGAAAGTTGAGATGATGATCGCCGCCGCCATGATGGCCGGGCCCGCGCCGCTGAACACGGTTTCGATCGCCGCTGTGGCCACGCGATCGTCGGGAGCATTCTGTATCTTGTCCAGGGGTAACATGCAGAGGTATGCGAGATTAGCCAGGACATACAGGGTAATGACCAGAATCGTACCGAGAGCAAGCGACAGCGGGATGTTGCGGCGTGGTTCCTTTACTTCGCCGGCGGTGAATGTGATGTTGTTCCAGGCATCGGCGGAAAAGAGCGAACCGACCTGGGCGACGCAAAACGCGACTAAGAGGCCGAACGCACCGGCGCTTGCAGTAATACTGGCAACCCAGGATAAGTTAGGTTTGATGGGCACGACACCATGGGGCGTCCAGAAATCACTGAAATTGGCCTTGATGGCCTCGGCGTTCCGGCCGATCATAAAACCGATCAGGATAAGCGCAATCAAGGAAAGCGTCTTAGCTGAGGTGAACGTGTTTTGGATCCATTTCCCGAGCTTCAGGCCCCGGGTGTTCATGAAAGTCAGCAGCACGATCATCACAAGAGCAACGAGTTGCTGGAGAGACAGGCTAATAGCGTAATTACTGGACAAGTTGATCGGAGGAATAATCCAGGCCGTCGGAGAAATGGCTGGCACTAGAACGCCCAGATAGCGGACAAACGCCACGGCGACGGCGGCGATCGTGCCAGTCTGAATAACCAGAAACAGCGTCCAACCATAAAGGAACCCCCAAAGGGGGCTGTAGGCCTCGCGCAAATAAACATACTGACCTCCGGCGTGAGGCATCATGGCCGCCAATTCGCCGTAACTCAGAGCGGCGCTGATGGTCAGTGCACCGGTCACGAGCCAAACCAGCAGTAGCCAGCCGGGCGCGCCGACCTGCCGCGCGATATCGGCCGATACGATGAAAATCCCCGAACCGATCATCGAGCCGGCCACAATCGTCGTCGAATCCAGCAGACCCAGGCCCTGAACGAATTTTGTTTCCGGGCGCGCGGTGATTAATTGGGTTCCTGGCATATAGTTGATGTCAGCTCCGATTTGAGGACGCGGGATTATGGGCAATCTCTGCCCGCAGGCGGCTCCGCCTAAAACCGTAGGTACAGTAGAGCACCAGGCCCACCAACAGCCAAAGCACGAAGCGCAGCCACGTCACCCAGGGCAACTCGTGCATGAGCCACGCGCAAGTAAGGATCGCGCCGAGCGGCACCCACGGCAGCAGTGGAGTGCGGAAAGGCCGCGGGCGCTCGGGATCAGTCCGGCGAAGAATGAGGATTCCCGCCGCGACCAACACAAAGGCGAAGAGCGTGCCAATGTTGCAGAGCTCGACTACCTCGTTGATGTTGCTGATACCCGCAAAAGCCGCGACGAGCACGCCGGTGAGAATAGTGGTGACGTGCGGCGTGCGAAAGCGCGGGTGAACTTTGGCGGCCCACGGCGGCAGCAGGCCATCACGCGCCATGACAAAGAAGATGCGTGGCTGGCCGAGCTGAAAAACGAACAGGACTGAAGTGGTGGCCACAACTGCTCCAAACGAAACGATGCCTGCTGCCCAGTGAATCCCGCGCGCGGAGAAAGCGGTGGCGAGCGGCTCGGCCGTTCCCAGTTCACTGGACTTGAGCATTCCGGTCAGGACGACCGCCACGACGATATAAAGAATCGTGCAGACGATCAGGCTCGCCAGAATGCCAATCGGCATGTTTCGTTGCGGATCGCGCGTCTCTTCTGCGGCAGTTGAAACCGCATCGAAGCCGATGTATGCGAAAAAAATGATGGCCGCGCCACTGGCGATGCCTTTGAAGCCGTGTGGCGCAAACGGCGTCCAATGTTCCGGTTGGATGTAGAACGCGCCGACGGCCAGGAAGAATACAATAATGATCAACTTTACGGCCACCATCACGGCGTTGAACCAGGCGCTTTCGCGAATCCCTAACACCAAGATCCACGTGAGCAGAACTACGATCAAACACGCGGGCACATTAAAAACCAGATGCAAGCCACCGAGTTGAGGTGCAGCCGTCCAGGCCTCCGCTGCCTGCCTGACGTCCGCGGTTAGCGAGCTCAGGTCCCCATGCGCTGCCTGCAGTCGGCTGAATTCGCTCGCCGCCTGCAGCGCCGAGCGGTAATCGGTCCCCAGCCAGCTCGGCCAGTGCACCCCCAATCCACGGAGCAGCTCTTGGAAATAGCCCGACCAAGAAACTGCAACGGCCACGTTTCCAACCGCGTATTCCAGGATTAGATCCCAGCCAATAATCCACGCGACCAACTCTCCAAGCGTCGCGTAAGCATAGGTGTAGGCCGAGCCCGCTGTCGGCACCATCGAAGCAAACTCCGCGTAACAAACTCCCGCCAGCGCACAGGCAACGGCGACCAGCACGAACGAGACAACGATTGCCGGCCCGGCCCCGACATGGTCCGCCCCACCGGCGACCGCGCTGCCAATGCTGGAGAAAATTCCCGCCCCGATCGCAGCGCCGACACCGAGGGCAGTCAATTGCACCGGGCCCAGCACTCGTTTTAGCTGGTGCTGGGGCTGAATGCTGTCGCCGACCAGTCGGTCGAGAGATTTCCGCCGGAAAAGTTGAGTCAGAGCCATGAACGGCTACCAGGGGTTGTTTCGGCTGACATCGCGGAAAGCAGATTTCACATTGGCGCCCGACGCAAGCCAAAAATACCCGGAGAACGGACAAAGGACTATGAGTATGTCTTGAAATTGTAGGAGCCGACGTTAGGAGGCTGCGATCAATTTTGGATTTTGGATTTTCTCTGTCAGAGCCTTCTAACGTCGGCTCCTACAATTAAGGGAGATTTCCGAACGACCATTGAGAAATCTGAGTTACTTCTTGAATTCCTGCCTTTCATCGGACACGTCAGGAGCTATAAGCTCTCGCGCCATGACCGCTCAATCTCCTCGTCGCCGACACTTTGCCAGCGACAACTGTGCCGGGATGTGCCCGGAAGCGTTGGCTGCCATGCTGCAGGCCAATGAGGGCCACGAAGACAGCTACGGCGATGACACCTGGACTGAAAAGGCCTCAAATTTAATTCGCGTCGTTTTCGAGACGAGCTGCGAAGTCTTTTTCGTCTTTAACGGCACGTCGGCCAACTCGCTTTCCCTCGCCTCGCTGTGCCAGTCTTATCACAGCATTTTGTGCCATGAATTGGCGCACGTGGAAGCGGCCGAGTGCGGTGCGCCCGAGTTCTTTGCCAATGGCACCAAGGTCCTGCTGCTGGAAGGTGCCAACGGCAAGATCGAGCCCAAGGCCATCGAACGCGCCGTCAACAAACGCACCGACATTCACTATCCCAAACCTCGCGCTCTGAGTATCACTCAAGCGACGGAGTTCGGGACCATCTACTCACTGGATGAACTGCGGGCGTTGACGGATGTGGCGCAGCACTTCCAGTTGAGAGTGCAGATGGACGGCGCGCGCTTTGCAAATGCGCTCGTTGCGCTCGGAGTTGCCCCCAAGGAGGTCACTTGGAAAGTAGGCGTGGACGTACTCTGTTTTGGTGGCACCAAGAACGGCACCGCCGTCGGCGAGGCGGTGGTGTTCTTCAACCTCGAGCTGGCCCGGGAATTTGATTACCGTTGCAAACAAGGCGGTCAACTTGCTTCGAAGATGCGCTTTCTATCCGCGCCATGGGTGGGCATGCTGCAGGACGGCGCGTGGTTGCGGCACGCCAAGCATGCCAATGCAATGGCCCGACGTCTCGAGACTGCGCTTCGCCCAATTCCACAGATCGAGATTGCCTTTCCGGTCCAGAGCAACGGAGTTTTTGCCAGGATCCCTGCGCGGGTCGTTCACGGCCTGCACGAGCGTGGCTGGAAGTTTCTCACGGGCGTGGTGACGCCCGACGAATCCCGCCTTATGTGCAGTTGGGACACCACGCCCGAGGATGTTGATGCCTTTGCGAAGGATGTAAGCGAGTTAGCTTAGTGACGGGTGTGAGAGCGACGAGCTACGCCGCCTTTGCTTCCACACCCGCCATCAGGCGCATAAGAGCAGGCTGCGAAAAATCAGCCCGCGCCAGTTCACCGGCAATTCTGCCCTGGCGCAGGACGAGAATCCGGCGGCTCAGGTTCATGACCTCGGGCAGCTCGGACGAAATCGCCACGAGTGCCAGCCCTTGGCAGGCAAGTTCATCGAGCAAATGATGAATTTCGGCTTTGGCGCCGACGTCCACGCCGCGCGTTGGCTCATCTACGATCAAAATGTCGCACTTCCGTGCCAGCCACTTGGCAAGCGCGATCTTCTGCTGATTACCGCCGCTTAAACCCGCGATGGGTGATTCCACTGAAGGCGTCTTTACTTGCAACTTCTCGACATACTGTCTTGCCAGCGAGCGTTCCTGTCGGCGCCGAACAAAGCCACCCAGGCTCAGGCGCTTTAAGATGGCTAGCGATGTATTCTCGCGACAATTCATTGTCAGCACCAACCCAAGCCGTTTGCGATCCTCCGGCAGATAGCCAATCCCGGCTTTCAGCGCAGCCGTTACCGAGCCGAGAGGCAGTTCCTTTCCGCGAACGAACACCCGGCCCGTCGCGGCGGCATCCAGGCCGAAAATCGCCTGCGCGACCTCGGTCCGCCCAGCGCCTACGAGACCGGCGAAGCCGAGTATCTCACCGCGGCGCAAAGTAAAGCAAACGTCGCTGAACTTGCCCGGGGACGTTAGTCCCTCCACGCGCAACAACTCCTCCCCGAGCGATTGCTGCAAATGCTGCGATGAATATTGCTTCACTTCGCGCCCCACCATTTGATGAATGATACGGTCTGGGTTGGTCGTTGCCACCGGTTCGGTAGCCACGTGCCGACCATCGCGCAACACGGTGACGGTATCACACAAGCGGAAAATTTCTTCCAGGCGATGCGAGACATAGATAACGGTGATGCCGCGCCTCTTCAACCTGCCGATCTGTTCGAACAGGTGCTCGCTTTCGCGCACGGAAAGCGAGCTCGTCGGCTCGTCCATGACAATGACCTGTGCTTTGGTGCCGAGCGCGGCGGCGATCTGCACGAGCTGCTCCTGGCCGGTTGAAAGCCGGCTGATGGGTAAATCGACGTCAAATTCGGCCTCAATCTCCGCCAGCATCGCCCGCGCCTGTTGGCGCATTCGTCGCCGATTGAGAAATCCGGCGCGGCGTGGCAGGTCACCAAGACACAAGTTTTCAGCCACGCTTAAGTTCGGGCAAAAGGCGAGTTCCTGATGGACCATGGCGATGCCAAGCTTGCGCGCCGCCAGCGGGTTGGGCGCCCGCATCGCTTTCCCGTCCAATACGATTTCGCCTTCGTCAGCGACGTACACACCCGCGAGAATTTTCCCGAGCGTGCTCTTGCCGGCACCATTCTCGCCCACCAGCGCATGGCAACTTCCGCGCTCGACCTCAAAGCCCACGCCATCCAGCGCCAGCACGCCGGGAAAGCGTTTCGTAATCGAGCGGAAGGAAAGGAAAGCCATGGCTAACTGGGTCGCACCCGTCAACCGATCTCCCCGAGCACTCGCCTCAGGTACGTTACCGAAGCCTTGACTCCTGGCATCGGATCATCCGCATGGGCTTCGTATTCGAGAGCAACGTGGTACCGGTACTTTATTCGAAGCAGCGCCTTGAGCACGCCGGGAATGTCAATCACGCCCTTGCCCACCTCGATGGCGGCGCCCTTGTCTTGAGCAGCGGTGACGTCCTTCATGTGAAAATCATGCAGCCGGCTGCTGCATTTCTCGATCGCGGCCACCGGGTCTTCACCATTGCGCACCGTGTGGCCGACGTCCATGCAGCAACCCATCCGCGCGTCACGGTCCTTGACGTGGCGAAGAGCGTCGAGCGGCGAAGGATACAGTTTGTCTCCCGGGCCATGATTGTGAATGGCAATTCGTATGTCGAATTCCCTGGCGACACGCTCGACCGTGTCCAGCGCGGTAGGCTCCGGGCTACAGATAATCGTGGGCATGCCAGCGTCCCGCGCATATTCGAAGACTTCGCGGATTTGCTGTTCGTTGTTCTTAATCGAGATAACTCCGCCGCCCATGAGAACCAACTTAGCTTCTTCGAGCTTTTTGTGTGCTTCCTGACGCTCCACGCGCGTGCTCTTGAGAGGCAGGTGCATATCCTTCAGGGAAATGTATTTGAGCCCGGCCTCCTGCGTCATCGCGACGGCCTGGTCCAGGCTGAACTTCCGCAGCGTGTAAGTCGTTATTCCCAATTTCAGGCCGTGATCGGGTTCGTTTCGCGCGCCGCTATCGGCCGACAGGACATCGGCCGGCCCGCGGCCGATGGACATCAGGGCAGAACCAAGCAGGCTGTTACGGATGAAACTACGACGAGTCAACGCGTCAGACATTTTCATGCGGCTAAATGTGGTCAAAGGAGCCGCAATATTCCAGATCGAAAAACCTGTTGACCAAGAGGGACGAGGCGCGGCCGCAACACCTCACACCAGTCCAGATGCTCAGACACATGGAAAGAGGTTGACGGTGCCATGGCGACAGCGGTAAGAACGACTAGTCGCCGTCAATAGACTCTCCAAAACAACGCTAAACGTTTTATGAACGCAAGTATCACTCGCAGACGCTTCCTCGAAACGACCTCCTGTGCAGGTGCAGGACTGACGCTGGGTCTCGCCAACACCGCACATGGCGCCGAAACGCTGACAGGCAAACCAGCCGTGCTGGGAGGGAAACCGGTTTGCAGCGCGGGTTTTCCTGGCTGGCCGGTCTTCGACCAGACCGAGGAAAAGGCCCTGCTCGAAACCTTGCACAGCGGCCAATGGTATCGCGGCAGTGGCCGAGCAGTTTCACATTTTGAAGAGGCATACGCCAAACTTACGGGCGCAAGGCATTGCCTTGCCACTTCGTCGGGCACGAGTGCACTTACTACGGCCCTCGGTGCCCTGGAACTCGGTCCCGGTGACGAAGTCATTCTCCCGCCTTACACCTTCGTGGCCACCTACAATGTAATCGTGCTAAATTACGCGCTGCCGATCTTCGTGGATTCCGATCTGGAAACATTTCAGATTGACGCAAACAAAATCGAGGCCGCGATTACGGAGCGAACCAAGGCGATAATTCCAGTCCATCTGGGAGGTTCCTCTGTGGATCTCGCCAAAATTCTCCAGGTGGCGAACCAGCATAAAGTTCCGGTCATCGAAGACGCGTGCCAGTCACATCTGGCGGAGTGGCGGGGACGCAAAGTCGGGACTTGGGGCACGGCCGGGTGTTTCAGTTTTCAGGCCAGCAAGAATCTCAATTCCGGCGAGGGCGGAGCCGTGCTGACGAACGACGACGCGTTTGCCGAGATTTGCCGCAGCTTCCACCACCAGGGTCGGGCGGCTCAAACCAGCGATGGCAAGTTTCCCTATTCGGGCACGCGCGGCTCGAACCTGCGTTTATGCGAGTTCCAGGGCAACTTGCTGTTGGCGCAAATGACGCGCCTGGAAGAGCAATCGAAGCGCCGCACTGAGAATGCGACATATCTCACCAAAATGCTCGCCGAGATTCCTGGCATTCTGCCCGCCAAAATGTACCCCGGCTGCACGCGAAACGCGTATCACCTGTACATGTTCCGGTACCAAAAGGAACATTTTGCGAATATGCCCCGCGCGAAATTTATGGCAGCGCTGAACAAAGAGGGTGTGCCTTGCTCGGGCGGTTACTCTCCGATGAATCGCGGCGCGTATGTGCTAGGCCTCGTCAAGTCGCGCCACTACCAAAAGCTCTACCCGTCCGAAGTGCTGAGCGGATGGGCCGAGCGCAATGCCTGCCCGAGGAACGATCAACTCTGTCAAGAGGCAGTTTGGCTTACACAGAATATGTTGCTGGGACCACGAACGGACATGGAGCAGATTGCCGAAGCCGTACGCCGCATCCATCAACATGCCGGCGAAGTTGCGCGAGTGTGATGCCCTTGTCGGAGAGAATCGGCCAATGGCTCGACTCGTAGCCGCCGACGTAACGAGGCGGAAGCGGCTTCTGAATTTCCGGGAGATCCGCCTCCTTACCTTGGCGGCTACGTGCTAGCGCCACTCCAATTCGTCGCGGCTCGGGAGTTTGGGAAATTTTTGATGCGGCTCTTTTTGGTACCAATATCCGACCGAAGCAATGTCATCCTGCAACGGCAGGTAGCGTCCGCCAGACTGCCAGCCAAGGGCTTGGATCGTAACTTTCAAGTCGCTTGCAAATCGAACGGGATCCGGTATGTGCCAGCGATACAAGCCAAAACGGGTCTGGGACTGATAGGTGCCATCCGGCCGGATGACCTGCGCCAGCCCGGTGTAAGGCGTATTGAATTCGATGTACTTCCCTTCGCGCTCAAAGTCGTAAGAGCCGCAGAAATAGTCCTCAGTGCCGGTGCCACAGATGGTCGGAAACTCCCGGTCGCCATCGAGATAAAATTTGATTTCGCCTTCTCCCCACCAGCCGGCGTTGTGAACTCCCCAGGCCAGGTAAGTTCCTACGTACTGACCCGCGCCATGCACACCATCCAGGATCGTATAAACGCTCTTGTAAGGCAACGGGCTGACCCGGCGGAACTGCGCATGGAAATAGGCGGCGTCGGCGGGAAGTTCTGTGAGCGTATAGTTGATCTGGTAATAAATGACCATGTCCTTGTCGTCGAGGTTTTCCACGGTAATCTTGGCCCGCTTGTGGAAGGGCATTTGCCAGTAGCAATTGAAAGCGCTGCCCGGATTCACACACACGGGCAGCGAGCTGATCTGACAATACTTGCCCCAGCCGCATGCGAAAAAATCTCCAACGGGACACTCAACAGAAGGCTCGGTTTCATCGTCCCAATAGAAACGCAGGATCGACCAGCGCCAATTCCCGGTCGGTGTCATCCAAATGCTCTGAATCGCGCCAGTGCCCTCGATGTTCGCTAGAGTAAAGGTTTTCTTGGATTTGATGACAACTGACGGCGAAACTTTCCAACCCTGGCCGAGCTCCCGCGCGGCGTTCTTGCCAGTGCCTTCGGTGGCCATGCCGGCCTTGCCCTTTTCGCCCGTGAAATTTTCCGGGCTGATCGAGCGCGACCGCGCGTTCGAGACACGAAAGATGTTGCCAAGATTCACGCCCAGCCCGTCAGAGGGGGCCTCGGCCGCGAAGAAATTCGCGGTGGGGCCAAGGAAACAAAATGGGAACAGTGTCAAAAGAAGAAGTCCTCTTTTCATAAAAAGTTTATGCAGGTAACCGAAATGAACTGACGATTTTGCTCGCGAAAACGCCGCGTTGGCGCACCGAAGACGGAAGCATTTTATCTGACTCCGCTTACCCCCGCAAGGGCAGGCTCCTCTCGCGCCCAACTTCAATTCTCCTTGCTCCTCTCGCGCCTTTATGTCCTACTCTAATCAACCAAAACCTGGATCGATGCGCACTGAGACTCAACCGTTTGTCGAACCGAACCAGTTGTCGGCGGAATTTCCCGGGACGGTTTGGGTGGAGGTCACGGATCACAAGATGGTAATCAACCGGTATTTCGGCGCATTGCGGCTTTATCTAAGTGGTTTGCTCTCGCGATTTCCGGACTATCGCAGCGAGGCGGATGACTTGTTGCAGGATTTTATTAAAGACAAAATTCTTCACCCGGGCTGGCTCGAGAAAGCCGACCCAAACAAAGGGCGGTTCCGCGACCTGCTGAAAAGCTCGCTTAGAAACTTTGTCGCCGGCGAAATGCGCAAACGCGAAGCCGCCAAGCGCGGCGGCAAACAGGAGGTTGTGGCTCTGGATGACCTCGAGCAGGAGCTCGCCGAGGCGGAGCCTGTTTCCGCCTCATTCGACATGGCCTGGCTGCAGATGCTGCTGGCCGAGACGCTGGAGCGGATGAAACTGGGTTGCGCGGCTTCCGAAAACAGTCGGGTCTGGGAGATTTTCGAGGTCCGCGTCCTGCGTCCGGCGCTGGAGGGCGTGGCACCTCCGCCGTACGAGGAGTTGGTGGCGCGCTTTGGTTTAAAGTCGCCCGCCCAGGCGACCAATGCGCTGGCGACAGGCAAACGCATGTTCGCGCGCCATTTACGCGCGGTGATTGCGCATTACGAAAAGGGCGACCAGGCCGTTCGTGCCGAAATTGAGTCGTTGCGAGTTTTCCTGGAAAACCTGTTACCGCCCCAAAGCAAGGAACGCGAAGGGTCACCCCGCGCGACTTGATCTCACCCTTTATGGACGAAACAGATTCTACTAATACAATTTTCCTCAGTGGTCCGGCCGGGCTGGCTCGGATCCTTGCCCAGGATCAACCGGGTGCCAGTTTGTGGGCCATGGAAGAGATGCGAGCAATGTGGGAGCACCAATTGCGGACTCCCATCGAGACCGACCTAGGTATGGTTCAATCGCCTACTGCCGACAATGATAGCCAGCCAAAGCCGGCCACTGCGTGCGCTGCCAAGAGCTTCCGCGAGCTTCTCCACGACCCGAACCCGCCATGGGCCTTGCTCAAAAAGGCCAAGGATTTTGCCAAACAAACGCACAAGGAAGCCGAAGATTCCCAACTGAAAGAAATTGCCGCGGCGCTCTATTACGCCAGTTATGCTGCCGGCATGACTCGTCGCGGCAAAAAGCTCGGGGGCATGGGCAAGCTCGAGCTGCGCGAGGGATTTGAGTGGGCGCTGGGCCGGACGTGGCTTGATGAGCAGACCAAGGAACTGATTGCGGAGGGTCGGCAGTTGATCTTGGCCTGACTGGTCCGACTAGTCTGACAGTCGGTAAATTGCCGAGGCGACGCCCCAAAAAAGATCCCGGAGCTTGTCAGGTCCAGGATTTCTTTGAGACTGCTGGCAAAACTAGTTTGCCTGATTTTGGAGCAACGCCACTCCACGCGGGTTAACGAAACTGTCGCTTCCTCGCGCAATCACGTGTTGCTCGCCGGTATTCTTGTCGATGCGAATGATCGCACCGTCGAACGCGGGACTGCCGTCGGGTTCTACTCGGTCAGGATTAATCGTGTACGGATCGCCAACGATCAGGTTGCCGTTGGACTCGATCGCAATTCCCACCGGCCCGACGAGGTTCGCGCCTTTCGAAAGTTCGGTCTGTTCGCCGGTGTTGATGTCGATCCGGATAATCCGGCCGACGCCGAAGTTCATGTCTGGGGTCGCCACATCCGTGACATAGAGGAAGTGGCCTTTGACGGCGAGCCCCTGCGGTCGTTGGAGCAACCCTCCGCTGGCGATGAGCGTCTGCCTGCCAGTGCCCGGATCCACGCGAAAAATCGGCCCCAATGCGTCGGCGACATAAATGTCGTTGTTCTCGGCCACCGTCACCGCCAGAGGATATTGGAACAGGCCCTGGAAAGGAGACGGAGAGGAGACTACGGTTTGGTTCCCAGTCGCAGGATCAATCCGGAGCAATGCCTGGGCGTTGGCCACCAAGATCATTCCACTGCTCTCCAGGGCAATGCCGAACGGGACGCCCAAGCTCCCGCCGCACGTGAGTACCGTCTGAGACTGATTTTCGGTATCGATCCGCAGGAGGCCGAGACAACCAGTGTCGGAAACGAACAGCTCGCCACCTTGGCCAACGGCAATACCAAACGGTTGAACCAGCTTGTTTTCGCGGGCTATAACGCCGTTGTCCCCTGTGAGGGCATTGGCCCGGAGCACAGCAGCCTGTGAATCTGTGAACACGATCTCGCAACGATCGGCCGCTGACGATGCTGCCGCAGCCGAAGCGCATAAGCCACTGATTACAAGTAACTTGCGAACATCGAATATCAAACCCAGGCCGCCGTGTGCAACGCGGCCCAGTTCCGTTCTTCCCATCCAAGAATCATTCAAAGCTTGTCTCATTCAGTGTTATATACGCGGTGGGATTGAGGATCTTGCGCGGGCAGGGAGAATTTTTGTCGAAAAATGCAGCCCCGGGCGGAACCGCCTGGACGCCGGGTGGATAGATTCGAAGTTGCGAAGTTGCTATTTCGGCAAATATGGCCGCACGCGCTCCACCAGGAGTTTGTAGCCTTCAGCGTTGAAGTGCAGTTTGTCAGCCAGAAACAGTTCCGCTCGGGGCTGGCCGTCGGCGCCAAGGGGTATGGACCATGCATCGACGAGTTTCACACGTGGCGTGTGCCGGGCGTAGTCCTGAATCAGTTTATTGACGGCCTTTTCATTGTCCGCTTGCCGCCAACGGGCAATGCTGGGACTCAGCGCGATGAACAGAACCTCGGTCTCCGGAAGCTTCGAGTGGACAGTCGCGACGAACGCTTTGAAATCCGCGAAAACTTGTTCTGACGATTTCCCGGCCCAAAGATCGTTGCCTCCAGCCCGGAGGAACACCATGCGCGGCTGATACGGAAATATGATGCGGTCTGCGAAATGAGTCGCATCCACGATTTCCGATCCAGCGAAACCGCGATTGATGACTCGCTGTGGCTGAAAATCCTCCGAGAGCGTTTTCCAGAGCCTTATTGTCGAAGAACCGATAAAGAGCAGCGCCCCTTTCGGAGGCGGGTTCGTCCGATCCTGCTGCTCAAAGGCAAAAATGTCCTTCTCCCATCTTGCGAAGTTGTGCGCCACCTCTCCGCAGCACGCTAACTGCCGGCTGATGATTACCAGGACGGAGAGGCAAAGAGATAAAGGAACGCATTTCATGAGCCGGATGGTGGGGAAAGTATCAGCACGCCGCAACCGGTATTAAAAAGGGGGATTGACCGTGGTTGATGCGGCTCGTTTCCTATGTACATTGCAGCGGTGCAAACCTTTCAGTTCCATCCCACGATTGCTCGTTGGTTCGAGCAGAAGTTTGGCTCGCCCACGGAGCCGCAGCGTCTGGGCTGGCCTGCCATTCAATCCGGGGCACACACGCTAATTGCCGCGCCCACTGGCTCGGGAAAAACGCTGGCGGCTTTTTTCGCCGAACTCGATTTGTTGTTCCGGGCAGGTCTGGACGGGACGCTGAAGGATGAGACAAGCGTAGTTTATGTTTCGCCGCTCAAAGCCCTGAGCAACGACATCCACAAGAACCTGGAGGAACCGCTGGCGGAGCTCCGCGCTGCCTTACGAGCGAGCGAGGGCCGCGATGTGGACGTGCGCGCTGCCGTTCGCACTGGTGATACGACCGCGGCCAAGCGCCAGGCGATCGCCCGCAGGCCGCCTCATATCCTGGTGACAACCCCGGAGTCGCTCTATCTGCTCCTGACGGCCGAATCAGGCCGCAGACTGCTCAGGACCGTGCGCACGTTGATCGTGGATGAAATTCATGCGGTAGTTGCTAATCGGCGCGGCTCCCATCTGGCGCTGAGCATGGAGCGACTGGCGGCCTTGGTGCAACAGCCACTCCAGCGGATCGGCTTGTCCGCCACGCAGAAGCCGATTGAGGAAGTCGCGCGTTTTCTTGTTGGTTGTAGCAGCCGACGTAAGGAGGTTCGGATCGAAAAATCCAAAATCCAAAATCCAAAATCCAAGATTGATCAGAGCCTCCTTACGTCGGCTGCTACAAGGATCATTGACGCCGGATACAAACGCCAACTCGACGTAACCATCGAATTGCCAGGCTCGCCACTCGAAGCAGTGATGTCCAACGAAGTCTGGGCTGAGGTTTACCAGCGGCTTGCCGAGCTCATTTTGGCTCATCGGACCACGTTGGTGTTCGTTAATACGCGGCGGCTGGCTGAGCGCGTCACGCAAAACCTGTGCGAACTGCTTGGCAAGCATCAGGTGACTTCACATCATGGAAGTCTCTCGGCACGGTTGCGGTTGGAAGCAGAGGTTCGCTTAAAGCGAGGCGAACTTCGAGCGCTCGTAGCCACTGCTTCGCTGGAACTGGGCATCGATATCGGCTCCGTTGATCTTGTCTGCCAGCTTGGACCGACCCGCTCAATCGCCACGTTGCTCCAGCGAGTTGGCCGCGCCGGTCATCACCGCGGTGGCATGCCCAAAGGCCGGATCTTTCCACTTAGCCGCGATGAGTTGGTTGAGTGCCTGGCAACCGTGCGCAGCCTGCGACAGGGTGAGCTGGATTGCATTGAGATGCCGGACAAACCGCTCGATGTCCTTGCCCAACAGATCGTCGCTTGCGCCGCCTGCGAGGACTGGAATGAGGGGGAACTGTTCGAGTTGATTCGAGCCGCCTGGCCGTACCGAGACCTCACCCGCGAAGAATTCGATGACGTTCTGCGCATGTTGGCGGACGGCTTCAGCACCAAACGCGGCCGCCGCGGCGCTTTGGTTCATCACGACGCAGTGAACCATCGTGTGCGCGGCCGCCGCGGCGCCAGACTTGTGGCCCTGACCTCAGGCGGCTCGATTCCCGATAATGCGGATTACCGAGTGGTCCTGGAGCCGAGTGAAACCTTCATCGGCACGGTCAATGAAGACTTCGCCATAGAGAGCATGGCGGGCGACGTCTTCCAGCTCGGGAACGCTTCCTGGAGAATCTTGGGCCTGGACTCCGGCGAGGTGCGCGTTACTGAGGCCAACGGACAGCCACCGAGCATCCCCTTTTGGTTGGGCGAAGCGCCGGGGCGAACGGCGGAACTCTCCACTGCCGTTTCGGAGCTGCGCGTAGAGATTGAAAGAATGGTGGAGCAGACGCCAATTAGCCCCTCGCAAGACCTCGCAAAGCGAGCAGTCGCTGATTTTCTCGTGGTAGCGACCGGCAGCTCCGAACACGGCGCGCAGCAATTGTCGGACTATTTCGTGGCTGCCTATAAAGCGCTCGGCGTAATCCCCTCGCAGCGGAAAATCGTACTGGAGCGATTCTTCGACGAGTCAGGCGGAATGCAGTTGGTCATCCACTCGCCGTTTGGAATCCGCCTGAATCGGGCGTGGGGCCTGGCTTTGCGGAAGCGCTTTTGCCGCTCCTTTAATTTCGAGCTTCAGGCCGCCGCGACGGATGATGCGATCGTCTTATCGCTGGGAACGCAGCATTCGTTCCCTTTGGATGAAGTCTTCCGCTACCTCAGCAGCAAGACCGTGCGGGAGCTGCTGGTCCAGGCGCTGCTGGATGCGCCGATGTTCCCGATTCGCTGGCGCTGGAATGCCTCTCGCGCGCTTGCCCTGCCCCGGCACCGCGGCGGCCGCAAAGTCCCCGCTCCGCTGCAGCGCATGGAGTCGGAGAACCTGCTGGCAGCGGTCTTCCCGGATCAGCTCGCCTGCCTCGAGAACATCGCCGGCGACCGCGAAATTCCTGACCATCCATTAGTCCGCCAAACGATCGAAGACTGTCTGTCGGAGGTCATGGACATCAAGGGCTTGATTGCTCTGCTTCAAAAAATCGAGCGAGGGGATGTCCAATGCATCTCGCGTGAGTTGCCGGAACCCTCTCCCCTGGCCCACGAAATCCTGCGCGCCAGACCTTACGCCTTTCTGGACAACGCTCCGCTGGAGGAGCGCCGCACTCAGGCTGTGTACACCCGACGCGCGAGCGAGTCCTCCGCCTCTGACGCGTTAGGCATACTCGATGCCGCCGCGATTGACAAAGTCTGTTCTGAAGCATGGCCGCGCGCTGCCAACGCTGATGAGTTGCATGAGGCCTTGTTGCTGGCCGTCGTGATGACCGATGAGGAAATCCAACGAGTGGTTTCGGGTGTACCTGTCGAGGGCAATGTGCTGCGGGCGGAACACAATTCCTCTTGGCTTGAGGCTTTACTGCACGAAAAGCGCGTCGCTCAGCTTCGCGAGGGCAGAAGATTTTGGCTGGCCGTGGAGCGGCTCCCCCTGCTGCACGCGGTTTATCCCGAAGCCGGAGTGGAGACGGAAGTAATCCCTCCCGCATCCGAGTTGCGCAGCAGCTGGGCGCGCTCTCATGCGGTCCGCGAATTGGTGCGGGGGCGGATGGAAATTATCGGCCCGGTCACCGCTCAAGAACTCACAAGGTTGTTCGCATTACCACAGACTGAGATCGACGGTGCCTTGCTCGCTCTGGAGGCCGAAGGCTTCGTTCTGCGCGGCAAATTTCATCCAGGCACGTCTGAGCTCGAGTGGTGCGACCGCCGATTGCTGGCTCGCATTCACCGGCTGACTATCAACCGTCTGCGTGCTGAGATCCACCCGGTATCGCTCGCGGAGTTTCAGCGGTTCCTCGTCGTCTGGCAGCGCGTGGCTGCCGAGCATCGCGCGGCCGGGCCGGACGGTCTGGAAGCACTTCTGGAGTTGCTGGACGGCTATGAATTGCCGGCTGCCGCCTGGGAACCAGAGGTGTTATCGCTGCGCGTCAAGGATTACTCGCCTCAATGGCTTGATCAGCTCTGCTTCGCCGGTCGCATCGGCTGGGGCCGGTTGACTCCTCCGCACAATCGCAATGGCCGGCCTTCCATTCCAGTGCGGTCCAGTCCAGTCTCCTTCTTTCTCCGCTCCCATTTGTCGGACTGGCTTCAGCTCTCCGGTGAACCCGTCTCCGCCGAGCAGGCGCCCGACACCAAACGCGTCCTGGAATTCCTGGCCGACCACGGCGCGATGTTCTTTGGCGAGCTCATGCAACAAACAGGTTTGCTCCCGTCGCGCGTCGAGCAAGCCCTGGCTGAGTTGGTCGCGCAAGGCTGGGTGACGTCCGACAGTTTCGAGGGCTTGCGCGCCTTGCTCGTGCCTCAAGAGAAGCGCGTGCACTTTGCCGATCCTCAACGCAAGCGCAGGCACAAGGCGGTTTCGAGTGTGGAATTCGCAGGCCGCTGGAGCTTGCTCCGTCGTAATCCGAATCCGGAGCAGAGCCCGACGCCGTTGGCTTCAACGAACTCGAGGGCGCATGCCCGGGAAAGCGCCCTGGAGACTCTCGCCCGCTGCTTGCTGCGCCGGTACGGACTCGTGTTTCGCCGGCTTTTGGAGCGCGAGTCGTTCAATGTCTCCTGGTATGAGTTGGGGCGAGTTTATCGCACGCTGGAAGCGCGCGGCGAGATTCGCGGGGGTTACTTCGTCGGCGGTGTCAGCGGCGAACAATTCGCGCTGCCGGAAGCCATCGGGCTCTTGCGTTCGATACGGAAAGCGCCCGCTCAGGGCGAATTGGTCACAATCAGCGGGGCAGATCCGCTCAACCTGGCTGGAATTCTCACCCCGGGTCCACGCCTCACGGCGATCACTGCGAATCGGATTCTGCTTCGTGACGGAGTGCCGGTGGCTGCGTTGGAAGCCGGTAGGACTACGCTGTTGAATGGGGAGCCAGGTGCGCCCGCTCACCTGATCGAACGTGCCCTCTGCGTCGGAACCATGGCTCCGTCGCTGCGCCCGTATTACGCGTAGAGAAGGTTCGTAGCCGCGGACGTGAGTCCGCGCTGATCTTCGCACTCGAGTGAGTCCGCCGACTCGCGTCGGCGGCTACATGTTGTCGACTTTACTGCAGCTTGTAGGGCAGCTCCGTCACCATCGTGTACAGAATCGAGAGCGTGTCGCCGGTGTGCTGTTCGCGCATGTTTTGGCCGAAGCGCAGCGCGGCCGCCGCGTCGAAGTTGTGGATCATCATGCAATACGTCGCGTTGGCCATCACGCCCAGCAGCTCGCCCGTTTTGCTGAACACCAGGTCCCCGCGCGAAGGATTGAACTTCCCGAACAACCCTTTCAGAAAATTATTGTCGAGCTTCACGTATGCCGGTGTCGTCAGATCGATTTCGAACCGGCACTCGCCGTAGTACCCTTCGCGCGCTCCGACCAGTACTGCGTCCTGGAACTTATAGGGCTCGGCAGAGATGCGATAGACCTTGCACCCAAGCTGGCGCGCTTCATTCGTGCTGACCGGAATCAGCACCACGCGCGGGTCGCGCAAATAGAATGAAACCGACTGAATCGGAAACCCGGCCGTGTTGCGCGACAGGGTGCCGGAGAGCTGCTCCCAATCCGTGCCCGGGTTCCAGAGGGTCAAAGGCGTATCCTGCACGTGGCAAAGCGCGAAGATGTTGGTGCCATCCGTGGCCAGCACGGTCTGCGTTTCCCGGTGACGTGTAGTTCCGATCAAACCGGGTCGGCTTGCGTCGATGCGCGCCTGCACGCGATTCGTGACAAACTCATTGAAAATGGTATTAGCCGCCAGAGGCCGGTTATCCCGGATCTCCTTTGTCAGCTCGCCGGATTTGCTCGCGAGCGCCTTGACTCCTTCGGCCAGTTTCGCCTTTTCTTCACGCTCGACCTTCACCTCATCCTGCATGCGGGCGACCTGTTCCGTAGCAAGGCGCTTCTCAGTCTGGGCGACCTGAAGCTGGCCTGAAAGTCGCTGCTGTTCAGCCGCGGCCAATTCATTGCTCTTCGTCAATTGGGCGATTTGCTGTTGCAACGCCGCGGCCTGTTCGGCTTGCTTTTTCCTTTCCGCTTCGAGGGCCGCCAGCCGCTCCTTCGAAATGATGGCGTCGGATGAGCTGCTTTGCAGTTGCTGGGTCAAAGTTTGAAGGTTGGCCTGCGCCGCGGCAAACTGCTGTTGCAGCGCGGCCTGCTGCTGCTCGAATCGTTGGGCCTCTTGTTCCTTTGTTTGTAGCGCCTGTTGGATTGTCTGAACCTGTTTCTCCCGCTGAGTCGCCTCCTGGCGCGTTTTTGTCAGTTCGCCGAGCAACAAGTCGCGGCTCTTGCGCTCTTCGGTCAGGGCCTGTTTCATCACCGCCGTCAAGTCACGGCCGCTCTCGAGCTGGTTCGTGACAATATCCACCCTGACGTTTCTCTGAGTCCCTTCGTCCGCGACCTTGTTGATGTCCACGGTCGAAAACGCCAGCAGACTCACCAGCAGGAAGTCGCAGATGACAATCAAAATGCTCCGGTTCATAATGGTAATAGCTCAGCAACGCCGCATCGCGGTAGCCGGGAGAGCGCCCGTCCTCGGGCGTAGCAATTCAGAACTATCCCAACACCGCCGAGTCGGAATGCGCTTTGCCAGACGGAACTTGCTGCGCCCGAGGACGGGCGCCCTCCACCATTCACTGGGGGGTTATTCATACCGAAGCCGGGACCGGGCGGGTCACGGTTACCGAGCCAGGCTGCGCCGCCTCGGTTTCAGCCGCCAGCAGCAGTCTCCGACGCTCCGGTCGCAGATGGAAAATCTTGAAAATGGAGACGAAAATGATGCCAAATGAGGTGGACGAATAAGCCGCCATCAAGCTCGGTTTGATGACACCCATGGAAACCATGATGAGGGAAATTATGGTTCCGGCAAAGCCGACGTACAACCCGGCATCGAACAGGTGATCTTCGTTTTCGAGCAGCTTGAGCTTCATGCGGGGCGGCACGCGTTGGCGGCGGATCTCCGCCAGCTTCACCAGGCAGGCGGTGTAAATCAGCGCCTGGAGCACGAAGAACAACAATAAGGTCAGCAAACTTTTTGGTTCCATAAACGATGCTTTAACGCCAGGTTTCCCCGCTGCGACTGCGCTGCCCACCATGGGCAGGCGCAGCCGAAAAGCGAATTCTGCTCTCTGGCTTTCCTGAGCGAGAAACGGCTCGCTCAGAAAAAGGACCACGACCAGGAATCCCAGCGCAAACAAAATCTCTCGGGCAAAATGAAAGCCCCGCACCTGCAACGGCCGCTCCAGCATTGACACCGCCGGCAGGACAAAATGCAGCGCTAACGCCATCAGGAATCCTGCGACCAGGTAAATCAACCACTTTGCCGCCAGTGCCGCCTGGGGCTGGTGCCAGCTATAACTTACTGCATTTTCATAAAGAACGCCAAGCGGCGTATTTGCCCACTGGCTCTCGCTAGACCTCGAAGGGTAAGGACGTTTGACTTGCTGCAACAGCACCTTCAGGCCGCCTTCGCCGAATCGCAGGCTCGCGCCCAGGTCGCTCAGCCCCGTCTTGCTGTAACTCACCACGTAGCGCCCGACCTGCCCGGGCTGGTCGGTGAGTTCAACGGCGGCGAAAAGCACTGGCAATTGTTCTTCCTTCGTGCGGGCGATGTTCGACAGCAGCCGCAACGACTGGGGATCCTCGACCCGGCTGAGGAACGACGACAATTGGCCCCAATTGAATCGCTGGCCCAACGACATGAAATCCAGCAGCAGTTCCTCGAGCGGCTGCGAACTACTCCCCCCATTGGCAACCCGGGCCAGAGTGAACACTGCGTTGCTGACCGTACCGCTCATCCTGCCTTCAACCAGCAGCAGCCCGCAGACCGATACCGCCGCGTCCAGCGCCTGCCCCGAGGCAGAATCTGACGGAGGGAAAATAACTGTGTTGGTCAAGCCGCGGCAGCGCAGAAGTTCCTGAGCCGCTGCGTTCGGCGAGGCACTCAATCGCTCCAACACCGGCCCGCGATTTTCGAGCCGTATCGCCCATTCCGTCAATGGCACCGAGACCGAATGCCGCCCAGTCGCCGCTTTCTCTCCTTCCAGGCCGCGCGCGGGTTCGGCAGGAGCGGTCGATGCCGGTGCAGTCGGCCTGCCCTCCAAAGGCTTTGCGACGGAGGGAGTGCTGGACTCGCGCCTCGCCGTGGATGCGAACAGCGCTTCGAGGTCAGGCTCGCCACCGCCCCAGACCTGGAAGTCGGGATGCTCGCGCGCCAAATTGGTCACTGCCAGCCCGAGCTCGCCGCGATCCGCCAGGCCCTCCTCCCTTGCTGTCTGCAACAGCATCTCTGCTGCTCCTAAATTTTTCTCCTTTACCAACTCGAGGCCACGCTGGACGAGCGAGGGCGTCCGCTCGCCGGCTCGGCGCAACACGGCGCTGTCAACCGCGCGAAGGTGCACGGGCATCAGCCAGCCGCTGACCAGCAGCAGCAGGCCGATAATTGCGCAGAGCCAAACGCATACCCAACGTCTCATCGTCCCCTATATTCGGGTCGAACGCTTCCGTTCGCAAGCTGCGATGCCGGTCTATTCCACAAAGGATTCTACCATGCGTGCGCCGGCGAACGGTCGGCTTAATGATAGATACGTCGAATGGATTACCGGTAGGAACGTAGAAGCTGTTCAATCGGTCAGCGCCGTAAGGTTCGCGCGCAAAAAGACCGCCGTTGCGGTGAGGGAATGCGGGGCGAGGTCCATTTCCGAGCTTGGAGCACAGTTTGGCGCAGACGACCGGCTAGGTACTCTCGTCGTAAAGGCCGCGCCGCCGAAGAACAAAAAGACTAATTTGTGGCTTTCCGTTGCTGTAAACAGGCCACCACCACGGGCCTACGAGGTTTTGAGCAAGCCCAGATCGTTGCAATTGAGCGGAGTCGCCTAGGGCATCTCCGCTCTGCCATCGCCTGGCCGTCGCGCTGACTTCACCCCGCGTGCTTACCCACGGCCTTGGAGGAACCTTATGGCCGCTGCATGCGTTTCTTGTTGGCAATCGTTCGTATCCTTCTGATAATTGACTTGCTGAACTATGGCTGAGAACAAGAAGCACACTTACGACGAGAGCAAAATCAAGACGCTTTCTTCGCTGGAACATATCCGGCTGCGCACGGGCATGTACATCGGCCGCATCGGCGACGGCTCACATTACGATGACGGCTGTTACATCCTGCTCAAGGAGGTAATCGATAACGGCATCGATGAGTTCATCATGGGTTATGGCAAGGAGCTGCAAGTCGAGATCCGGGACAAGGCGGTGACGGTGCGCGATTTCGGCCGGGGCATCCCGCTGGGCAAGGTTGTCGATTGCGTCTCGAAGATAAACACCGGGGCCAAATACAATGACGAGGTATTTCAGTTCAGCGTCGGTTTGAACGGCGTAGGCACCAAGGCCGTCAATGCGCTCTCGAAGGAATTCTTCGTCCGCAGTTTTCGCGAAGGCGAATTCGTCGAGGCCGCTTTCAAGCAAGGCAAACTCAAGCAAGAGAAGAAAGGGAAATGCGCCGAGCCGGACGGCACGTTAATCCGGTTTGAGCCGGACCCGGCCATTTTCAAGGAGGTCGAGTTCAAGCCGGAACACGTTGAACGGCGGCTGCGGCATTACAGCTATCTCAACACGGGGCTGAAGCTCGTTTACAATGGCAAGACATTCCAATCCCGCAACGGGCTGCTCGATTTGGTGATGGAAGATTTGCAGGCGGATAATAGCGAACCGATCTATGCGCCACTGCATTACTCGGAAAAGACGCTGGAATTTTGTTTCACACACACCAACAGCCGCTTTGGTGAAACTTTTTACTCCTTCGTCAACGGCCAATACACGACCGACGGCGGCACACACTTAAGCGCCTTCCGCGAGGGCCTGCTCAAAGCGGTCAACGAGTACGGCCACGAAAAGTTCGAAGGCGATGACGTGCGCGAGAGCATGGTCGGCGCAATTGCCATTCGCCTGAAGGACCCGGTCTTCGAGTCACAAACCAAGAACAAGCTGGGCAATACCGAGATCCGGACCGAGTTGGTGAACCGCGTGCGCGAAGAACTGCTGCATTTCTTCAATCGCAACAAAGAGATCGCCGAGAAGATCATCGCCAAGGTCCAGGACACCCGCCAGCTCAGGAAGGAATTGCAGGAGGTCAAGAAACTGGCGCGGGAGCGGGCCAAGGCGATTACCATCCGCATTCCGCAGCTCAAGGAATGCAAACTGCATTACGACAAGGCCAAGGGCAAAGGCAAAGGCACGATGATTTTCCTGACCGAAGGACAGTCCGCCGCCGGCTCAATCGTCAGTTGCCGCGACGTTAACACCCAAGCGATTTTTGTGCTGAAAGGCAAGCCGCTCAACGTCTGGGACCTCAAACGCGATATCGTCTATAAAAATGACGAGCTGTACAACCTGATGCGCAGTCTGGATATCGAGGACAATCTGGAGGGTCTGCGCTACGAGAAAGTAATTCTGGCCACGGACGCGGACGTGGACGGCCTGCACATTCGGAATTTGCTCATCACTTATTTTTTCCGCTTCTTCGATCAACTCGTCCATGACGGCCATTTGTTCGTGCTGGAAACGCCACTGTTCCGCGTCCGTAACAAGGAACGGACGATCTATTGCTACTCCGAGGCTGAACGCGACGAAGCCACAAAGACACTGGGTAAATCGTTCGAGATAACCCGCTTCAAAGGGCTTGGAGAAATTAACCCGTCAGAATTCAAGCAATTCATCGGCAAAGAAATGCGCCTCAGCCAGGTCGAATACGCCCCGAAAGTGGATGCTACCGGCATCCTGAGCTTTTACATGGGCAAGAATACTCCTGAGCGCAAAGACTACATCATGGAAAATCTCGTCGTCCCGGTCGAGGCTTAGTCAGGGTTGCACGTCGGCGGGAGGAATTGGACTAACAGGACGGGTGAGACGAATGGAGCGCACCACGCGGATCGCGCGCGTTTGTGGGCTGGTACAAGCGATACGCACGAGCGGTGTCGTGCGCTCCGTGCAAATAGGATTTCCCCCCGGGTCGAAGATTGTGCTATTCTCATAAGGCTTTCAAACAGGAAGTGTTGCCGCGCGTCTTGATTGAGGCAAATAGGACTGCCGAGAGGCCCGAAAGATGACGACACGCATTCATCCGCTGCTCATGATCCTGGCTTTGGCAGCGGTTTATTACGCAACCGCGATTTTCGGTTTGTCGCTCGCGTTCGTGAACGCGAGCGCCTCGGCGGTCTGGCCGGCGACCGGTGTCGCCCTGGCGGCGCTGCTGTTGTTCGGTCCTCGCTTTTGGCCAGGCATTTTTCTTGGTGCGTTTCTGGCCAACATCATCACGCAAGGCACCTGGGTGACTTCGCTGGGAATCGCGACGGGAAACACTCTGGAAGCCGTGTTGGCCGCGCGGCTGGTGAATGAATTTGCGAACGGCCGCAATGTGTTGGAGCGGGCGGGCGATATTTTCAAATTCATTCTGCTGGCGGTCATAGCGAGCCCTACGGTGAGCGCAACCGTCGGCGTGACGACATTGGCGCTAGGTGGATTCGCCAGTTGGTCGGATTTTCCTGTGGTGTGGACCACGTGGTGGCTGGGGGATGCAATCGGGGCCCTGACAGTAACGCCGCTTATCCTGAGTTGGAGCGCGCCGCAGTTTTCGAAGTGGAATCGCCGTGGAATGCTGGAGGGCGCGGCCATTTTCACAGGCGTCCTGCTGGTGAGCTTGATTGGATTCGGAGGCGGACCCGACAGACCCTGGAGCCGGTATCTTCGGCTGTTGCTTTATCCCTCCGCGCTTTGGGCCGCATACCGATTCGGCCAGCGCGGGGCCATCAATGCGGTGGCCACCGTAGCGTGCGTAGCGGTTTGGGGAACGCTCCACGGCCATGGCCCGTTTGTGTCCATCGATACGAACGAGTCGTTGCTGTTATTGCAAACTTACCTCGGCACCTTCACGGTGACGAACCTGGTCCTCGGGGCGGTAGTTTCGGAGCGCAGGAAGGCCGAGGCGGCCTTGGTCGATGCGCAGGTCGAACTGACAAAGTTCAATGAAAAGCTCTCAGAGTCGCACACGAGGCTGATTGTTGCAAACCAGGAGCTGACTGCGGCTAAAGGCGAATTAGCGGAAGCCAATCGATGGCTGGAAACGCGGGTTCGTGAACGCACGGTGGATTTAATGCAAGCCAACGTAGCCCTGGAGGCTGAGATTGAGGCGCATAAAGAATCCGAGCTTGCCCTGCGAGCCAGCGAATCCAAATTCCGCGGCTTCGTGGAGTCGGCGCCGGATGCGACGGTGGTTGTCGGTCAGGATGGGCGGATTCTGCTGGTAAATTCGCAGACGGAAAAGTTGTTCGGCTACGACCGCGCCGAGCTTTTCGGTCAGCCTTTGGAGACTTTGATGCCCGAACGCTTCCGGCGGCTGCATACCGGCCATCGGTCGGATTTCTTCGGCGACCCGCGCGTGCGGCCGATGGGGACAGGTCTAGAGCTTTTCGGCTTGAGAAAGGATGGCAGGGAGTTTCCAGTGGAGATCAGCCTTAGCCCGTTGCAAACACCGGATGGGTTGGTCGTGTGCAGCGCGATTCGAGACATAACAGAGCGAAAGCACGCGGAAGCAACACGCGCCCGCTTGGCGGCATTGGTTGAGTCTTCCACGGATGCAATTCTCAGCAAGACCCTCAACGGCATCATTACGAGCTGGAACAAGGGAGCAGAGGAGCTCTTTGGCTACACTGCCGAAGAGGTCATTGGTCGTTCGATCTCGCTGTTGCTGGCGCCTGATCGAAACGACGAGATGACGCAGGTAATGGACGACCTCCGGCGCGGCCAGACGGTCGCGCCGATGGAAACGGTCCGCGTGCGGAAGGACGGTCGCAGGGTGGACGTTTCGCTGACGCTCTCGGCTATCAAAGACAGCGCGGATCGTGTTATGAGCGTGTCGGCGATTATGAAGGACATCAGAGAGCACAAACGGCTTGAAGCGGAAATCCTGCGTGTAAGCGAACGCGAACAGCACCGAATCGCGGAGGATTTGCACGACGGCGTGGGGCAGCAGCTCGGCGGCATCTCCTGCTTGTGCGACGCGCTGAAGAAGGACCTGACCGAACGATCCGCGCCCGAAGCGCCCGCCGCGGACAAAATTTCAAGGCTGCTGAATGTCGCGGTCGGCCAGACCCGCAGTCTGGCGCGAGGGTTATATCCGGTTCCGACGGAAGCTAACGGGCTGATGTCCGCCTTGGAGCATCTAGCCGCCCGCCTCAGCGACCTTTTCAAAGTTTCCTGCCATTTCGACTGTCCTGAGCCTGTGCTGATCCAGGATAACGCGGTCGCCACCCATCTCTACCGGATCGCGCAGGAGGCAACCAGCAATGCCATCAAGCACAGTCGGGCGCGACAGATTGACATCCGGCTCTCGGCCTCGGCGGAACGGATTGCGCTGGCCGTGGATGACGATGGCATCGGCCTGAACCACGCCGGACAGCCTTCGACAGGCATGGGTCTGCGGATTATGAACCACCGTGCGAAAATGATCGACGGGCAACTGGTGGTGCGAAACAGGCCCGGCGGCGGAACCAATGTGCTTTGCACGCTCCCGAAGGAAGGCGCGTAAGCGCCGCATTTCGATATGGCCAACCCATCGGCAACACGCCAGGAGCGCAAACAAATCTTCATCGTTGATGATCATCCGGTTTTTCGTGACGGCCTGGTCGTGCTGGTCAAGCGGGAATCGGACCTCGCGGTGTGTGGCGAGGCCGATAGCGCCGCAGCGGCTCTGACGGACATCGAGCGGTTACGGCCGGATTTGGTGCTGGCGGATATTGGCTTGCCGGGCAAGAGCGGCCTGGAACTGATTAAAGACCTGCAGGCTCTGTTTCCGGAAATGCCAATCCTGGCGATTTCGATGCACGATGAGACTTTGTACGCCGAACGCGTTCTGCGCGCTGGCGGTCGCGGGTACATCATGAAGCAGGAAGGCCCGGAGAAAATCCTCCAAGCCATCCGTCAAACCCTCGGCGGCCAACTCTATTTGAGCCCGAAGATGTCGGTCCGCATCGTGGACTCGTACGCTGGCCGCCAAACGGGCAATCGTTCACCGATCGCCCGCCTCAGCGATCGCGAGCTGGAAGTCCTCCAATTCATCGGCCAGGGAAAGGACAGCCATGCCATCGCTGCACAACTCAACCTGAGTGTGAAGACCGTGGACGCACATCGTGGAAACATCAAAGAAAAACTCAGTCTGGAAAGCGGGACCGAACTGATCTGTTTTGCGGCACGGTGGGTTGAGACACAAAGAACGGGGAATGCGTAGCTCTTCTGCGTTCGCGCGTGGCCCAGCCGCTCTCAGAACCTTTTTCAGGTCGAACAGCGGGGTTTCGGAAGCCGGACACGCGCCTCGCAGATTCCTTGGTCAGCCGTGTGTAAGAAAACTCCCCACCGTCACTCATCTCCTTTCTTAAAAAGGAAGCGGAGCTCTCCCAATTGTTCGCGCCCCTGCGCACGGGTTATCGTTGGAGCGCGGAAGAATCTGTTGTTCGAGCGACGCGGCTTGGATTGCAGCCGCGTCGGCCAGAAAGCTCCTGCCACCGAGCGAGCGATTTTTCCGCGAGTGTGAGCTAAACTGAACCGTTGCAGGAGTTCCCCATGCTACCCTATGCCATCGCCGTCGTGATGATTCTCCTGTGGCTGCTGGGGCTGGCATTATCGTGGACGTTTCACGGCCTGATACATCTCCTGCTGGTGATCGCGGTGGTCGTCCTCCTGCTCAAAATTGTCAGTAGCAAAGGAAACCATTGACGCGCAGTTTTTATCGTCGGCCTCAACGACTTTCCTGGGCCGGGCAGCTTATTCACCGCTAAGAAAATTCCTTACCGGTACTTCGCCTGTCACTTAGAGAGAAACAGAAGCTCTCCCAATTGTCGCCACCCTGGCTCCATTTATACTTCTGGTCATGCAGCGTGTCACGAAACGCCCAGTGCAGGGTGCCAACGTTACACCCAGGAGGACTCCAATATGGCAAAACTCTTAAACAAACAACTGTGTCATCGGGTGTTCACCCCGACTGAGTTCCTAAGCACGGGTGTGCGAACACTTTGGCAAAGCACTTCGGCGGAGCTGGCCCAGGAAATTCAAATCCTGAATTCGCCTGACCCAAGCCCCCCCACTCTGGTTGCCGGCGCTTTGGCCGCTGGAGTGGCGATGTCCTGCCAACAAGCGGAGGCGACTTCCGCTGTTCCTATTCCAGATGGCGTTCGGGGGGAGTGAAACCATTCTGGTGGTAGATGAAACGCCGCTGAAGCGTGAGGCAGTGGCCGCAAGCTTGCGAGAAATGGGCTATCGCGTTTTGGAAGCGGCTGACTCACGGGAAGCCCAACGCCACGCCCACACACAACGAACAATTCATTTGGTGGTCATCGACCTGCCGGCGCCCGAGATTAGACGCTTTGAATTGGCCCAGTGGTTCCGGGCGATTTACCCCGCCACTCGATTGCTACTTGCCACCGATTGGCTCTGGGGCTTGAACCTGGACCTGGACCGGCAGCGACGAATTGTAGTTCTGGCCAAGCCGTTCTCACCCCTCGAACTCGGGCGGATGGTACGCCTGGTTCTGGATGATACCGGCACGCCGAGGGGCTGAGCGGCGGAAACGGGCGCTTGGATGGTGCCTTCAGCTAAGAGAGCCAAGTTTCGCGACCGAGCCAACGGCCCGTGACCACACGAAGGTTCGCGCCGACAACGCTTCGTTTCTCAGGTGATGGCAGACTCAAGGCGCTCGTTGAACCAGCCTTGCACGCGGACTTCCAAGTCGCCTTTCGGCGTGCTGTTGTGAATTTGCTGGCTTCGGCCGGATGTTAAATCAGCGACCTCGGCAAGGCTAAGGCGGAGTTTACTCCTTCATCGGCTCGGCCATTGTTGGCACACGAGGATTGCAATCCGCGCTCGTTCGAACGATGCTGTCGCTCGGCAAGGACGCGCCAGACCTGAACTGCAGTGGCGCCTCAAGACATGGAAACGGCCTCAGAAATTCGAAAAGTCGCATTCCTCGGCGATTACGCGCCGCGTAAATGTGGCATCGCCACCTTCACCGCGGATTTGCTGTCGGCGATGGCCGCCGAGCATCCCAAGCTTGACTGCTTCGCAGTGCCTGTGAACGACGTCGAGGGTGGGTACGATTACCCGAGCACCGTGCGATTCGAAATCGTCGAGCAGGATCTTTCCTCTTATCGCCGCGCGGCCGATTTCCTCAACATCAGCAACGTGGACATCGTTTGCGTCCAGCACGAATTCGGCATATTCGGCGGGCCGCTCGGCAGCCATTTGCTGGCGCTGTTGCGCGAGCTCAGAATGCCGGTCGTCACCACACTCCATACTCTGCTGAAGGAGCCGACTCCCGACCAACGCCGCGTGATGCAGGAATTGATCGCGCGCTCCACGCGCATGGTAGTCATGAGCGACCGCGCTCGCCAAATGTTGCAGGAAATTTACCAGGCGCCGCCGGCCAAGATCGATCTCATTCCCCATGGTATTCCGGACATGCCTTTCGTGGATCCCAATTTTTACAAAGATCAGTTCCACGTCGAAGGCCGACCGGTCCTGCTTACCTTCGGCCTGCTTTCGCCCAACAAGGGAATCGAGCACGCGCTCAAAGCGCTCCCGGAGATTGTGGCGGAAATTCCCGACGTCGTGTATATCATCCTCGGAGCGACCCATCCCAATTTGCTGCGGGAAAATGGAGAGGCCTACCGCCTGAGCCTGGAACGGCTCGCGAAGAAGACCCGGATGCAAAAGCATGTCATTTTCTACAATCGGTTTGTCGAGCTTGAAGAGCTGAAAGAATTTATCGGCGCGGCGGATCTCTACCTCACGCCGTATCTGAACGAAGCGCAAATCACCTCCGGCACGCTGGCCTATGCCTTCGGGGCGGGCAAAGCAGTGATCTCGACGCCCTATTGGCACGCCGCCGAACTCCTCGCCGAAGATCGCGGCGTGCTGGTGCCGTTCGGTGATTCGCGGGCCATTTCCCGCGAGGTCGTCGGCTTGTTACGCGATGAAACGCGGCGAACCGCTATCCGCAAGAACGCCTACAAGCTGGGCCGGGAAATGATCTGGAGCAATGTGGCGCGGCTTTATTTGCGCTCCTTTGAGCTGGCCCGGCTGGAGCGCGCGGTATTGTCACGAAAATCGTTTGCCACCAAAACACTCGATCAGGAGCCGCGCGCGCTGCCGCGGTTGAAGTTGGACCATTTATCGCGGATGACCGATTCGACCGGCCTGTTTCAGCACGCCATTTTCAGCGTGCCGAACTTCTCGGAAGGCTATTGCACGGATGATAACGCCCGCGCGTTCATTCTCGCCGTGCTGCTGGACGAGATGGAGGAAGAGCCGGACCGGGTGCGCACCCTGGCCACGACCTATGCCGCCTTCCTGCATCACGCCTTCGATCTCAAAACCAACCGGTTTCACAACCTCCTGAGCTTCGATCGGCGCTGGCTGGACGAGCAGGGCTCCGAGGACTCGCAAGGCCGCGCACTGTGGGCCCTGGGCGTCGGCGTCGGTCGCTCCCCGTACCGCAGTTTTCAGGTGATGTCCGGCCAGGTCTTCGCCCAGGCATTGCCTGCGGTGGCAGAGTTCGGTTCGCCCCGCGCCTGGGCCTTCAGCCTGCTTGGTATCCATGAATACTTGCAGCGCCTCAACGGCGACCGGGCGGCGACGCAAGCCCGCGACACCCTCACCGCGCGGCTCATGGAGCTGTTCGACAAATCCGCTCAGCCGGATTGGCCGTGGTTTGAGGACGTGCTGACCTACGACAACGCCAAACTCTGTCACGCCCTGATCTGCAGTGGGCAGGCCACGGGACAAAAGTCGGTGCTTGAGCGGGGCCTGCAAACGCTGCGCTGGCTGGCTGAGGTGCAAACTTCGGAGAGCGCTGATTTCCGGCCGATCGGCAGCAATGGTTTTTATCCGCGCGGCGGACAGCGCGCAAGCTTTGATCAACAACCAGTTGAGGCCCAGGCCATGGTTTCCGCCTGTTTGCAGGCTTACCGCAGCACCGGCGAGGCCTGGTGGTACGAGCAGGCGCAGCGTGCCTTTGACTGGTTCCTCGGCTGGAACGACCTCGGCCTGGAACTCTACTCTTCCAACACCGGCGGTTGCCGCGATGCCTTGCACGTGGATCGTGTCAATCAGAACCAGGGCGCAGAGTCCACGCTGGCCTTCCTGTTGTCGCTGGCGGAAATGCGGTTAGCGCAAAATGCCGAAACCGTCTTCAACCATCGCAATTCACCACCTGCTTCGCCATGAAGACCTTGAAGATCCAACGCACCAATGTCCGCTTGCGCCCCGACCCGGCGCGCGTCCTGATGCGGCCCTTCAACCCGACGACCGACCAGCGGGCGCTGAAGATCTGCGCACGCGTCATGGCCCTGACGGAAGCCGACGTCGTCATGCTGCTCGATCACGTTCTGGCAGAGTTCGGCGAACGGCACCTCAAGACTCGCGAGTTCCTGCGACGCCGGTTCGAGCAAGTGCGGCCTTATCTGCTCACTGACCAGAAGCTGTCGGCCGAACGAGAGTTATTGCTGGCAGCCTTCTTCTCGCACGAGTATTCGCTCGAGGCCGCCGCGCTGTTTAATCCGTCGATTGTGCCGCACCCGGATCAGGGCGACCTTCCTCCCGGCGCATTGCGATTCGTGCTGAGCCTGCGCGCCACTGGCGAAGGCCACATCTCCTCGGTGACCTTCCGAACGGGAATCGTGTACGCGAACGGTGGCATCACAATTAATGAGCCGACGCGTTTCTGTCTTGAGCCCGTGCAGGTCCCCAGCGCGTCGTATGAGAAAAGCCTGTTTGCCCGAAAGCTGGGCGAACTTGGCCTGGCAGGTGATTTCAGCCGCCATCTCCTCGAGGGCCTTGGCGATTCCTTCACGTTGGAAGAACTGCGCCACGCCATTGGCCAGACCGTGGGGGAACTCCGGGCGCGAGACCAGGAAGCTGAAGTGGCGGCCCGAAAAGTCCTGACCTTTGCTCAATCGAATTACGAAGTGCAATTTGCGCCAGACTCACGGTTGTCCGAGCGCGTGCTCTTTCCCGTGACGCCCTCGCAGAGCAACGGCATCGAGGATGCGCGTTTTGTGCTGTTTCAGAACGACGACGGCACGCGGACCTATTACGCGACATACACGGCCTACGATGGCAAGTTCATCCTGCCGCAATTCATTGAGACTCCCGATTTTCTGCACTTCAAGTTCGTCACGCTCAATGGCCCGGCGGTCCAAAACAAGGGCATGGCGCTGTTCCCGCGGAAAATAAGTGGCCACTACGCCATGCTCAGCCGCCAGGACTACGAAAACATTTATCTGATGTACTCCGACCACCCGCATTTCTGGCACAGCCCGCAGCTCCTCGTGAAGCCGGCTTCTGCTTGGGAATTCATCCAAATGGGCAACTGCGGCTCGCCCATCGAGACCGACGCGGGCTGGCTCGTCATCAGCCACGGAGTCGGCCCGATGCGAAAATACTGCATCGGCGCCTTCCTGCTCGACCGGGACGATCCCAGCAAGGTCATCGGCCGTCTGCCGGAACCACTGATTAAGCCAAACGAGAGCGAGCGGGAAGGCTACGTGCCTAACGTGGTCTATTCCTGCGGCAGCCTCGTGCACCGTGGCCGCCTGATAATCCCCTATGCCATGTCCGACTACGCAACCACGTTCGCCACGCTCTCGCTCGCGCACCTGCTGGCCGCGATGGCCTAGCTCATGGCTGGAGCATCAATCAAGTTGTTGCGTTTGTCCCTGGCCGCGTCCGTGCCTATGGTCGCTTTTTTCGCAAGCGGCGCCGAACCCAATTCGCCGAAGCTGCGGCTCGGTTACTTCCCCAATCTGACGCACGCACAGGCTCTCTTCGCACGAGCCACGGGAGAGTTCGAACGTCAGACCGGCGCGCAGGTCACCTGGCTGGCCTTTAATGCAGGCCCCACCGCCATCGAAGCCCTCTTTGGCGATGCGGTCGATGCCACGTTTGTCGGCCCCAGCCCGACCATCAACGGGCATATTAGATCGCGCGGGGAAAAATTCGTCATCGTGGCCGGCAGCGCCAGCGGCGGCGCCGGCCTGGTTGTGCGGAAGGACTCCGGCATCCGCAGCGAAAAAGACTTTGGAGGCAAAACCATTGCTACGCCGCAGTTGGGCAACACCCAGGATGTTGCCGCGCGCGTCTGGTTTGCCGACCACGGTTATCGCCTGCGAGATCGCGGTGGAAACGTGGTTCTCGTGGCGCTCGCCAATCCCGACCAACTCACGCTCTTCAAAAAGAAGCAGATCGACGCCGCCTGGACTGTGGAACCCTGGATGGCGCGGCTAGAGGTTGAAGGCAATGGCGAATTGTTCCTTGAAGAAAAATCACTCTGGCCGGAGGGAAAGTATGTCACCACGCATTTGATCGTGACCAGGTCCTATCTCGCCGACCATCAGGAGACGACTCGTAAATTGCTCGCTGCGCTGGTTGACGTTACCGAGCGGATTAACTCGAACAAAACGGCAGCGGCGGCCATTCTGAATCGCCAACTCAAGACTGAAACGGGCAAAGCGCTTAAAGACGAGGTGCTCGAAAAGGCCATAGCTCGCGTCGAATTTACCTGGGATCCGATTTGCTCCTCGTTGAAACAATCCGCCGCGGCCGCCAGCCGTCTCGGCTTCATCCATAAAGACGCGGGGCTTCGGGGAATCTATTCCCTCAGGCTTCTGAACGATGTGTTGAAGGCGAAAAACCTACCTCCAGTCGAGGGCCCCGACGTCTGATGCGATGGACCAAAACAAAGGCAATTCACCCACATCCGCCGCTCCAGTGGACGAGCATCCCGTCAAACTCAAGCTGACCAGCGTCGCCAAGACCTACGGCAAAGGAGTGCAACAGATGGCAGCGTTGCAGCCGGTCACTACTCAGGTGCGCGAGGGCGAGTTCGTCATTTTCTTCGGCCCTTCCGGGTGCGGAAAGACCACTTTGCTGAACATGATTGCTGGTTTCGAGGCAATCAACGAGGGTGAAATCACGCTTGACGGCAAGCCGGTCGAAGGTCCGCATCACGATCGACTCATGCTGTTTCAGGAACACGGGCTCTTTCCGTGGCTGACGGTGATCGAGAACGTCATGTTCGGCCTCCGGCGTAAATACCGGTTTAAACGAAGGGCCCGCCGCGAGCGAGCGCGTCAGTTTCTCCAAATGGTTCATCTCGAGGAGTTCGAACGCGCCGCCATTCATGAACTGTCCGGCGGGATGAAGCAACGCGTGGCGCTGGCTCGGGCGCTGGCGCCCGACCCAAAGGTGTTGCTCGTGGACGAACCCTTCCCCGCCCTGGATGCGTTGACTCGCGCAAAGCTCTACTGGGACATCCAGGAAATTCACCAGCGCACCAAAAAGACCATCATCCTGGTCACGCATGACCCCCGAGAAGCCGCCTGTCTCGGCGATCGTGTGCTGGTGTTTTCCGGCCGGCCGGGACGCGTTCGAGCGGACATCACTATCGATCTGCCGCGCTCGCGCGATATCAATGATCCTGCCGTGGCCGAATGCGCCGCGGGCATCATGGCGCAGATGGAGGCGCCCGGCGAATGAAGTCCCCGCAACGCCGCGTCAAGTATTACGTCCTCCTCTTTTACCTGCTGATCCTCGCTGTTTGGCAATTGGTCATCTCGGCCCGGCGCATCCCTGATTATCTTTTCCCATCACCCTGGCAGGTCGCCCGGCGCCTCTGGGAGCTCACAGCCGACAACTATCTCTGGCCGAGCGTCGAAGCCACGTTCCAACGCATGGCCGTTGGCTTTTCCATCGCCGCTTGCGTGGGCTTGATCGTCGGACTTTTGATGGGCATGAGCCGAGTGGTCAATGGCTGCCTGCGCTCGCTCTTCCTTGGTTTGCAGACGCTTCCTACGGCGGCTTGGGTCCCGGTGTCGTTGCTATTCTTCGGCCTGAGCGACCATGGCATCTATTTCGTCATCATCATGAGTTCGGCGCCCGCCGTCGCCATTGCCACTTCCGATGGCATCCAGCATATCCCGCTGATTTATCTACGTGCCGCTCGTACCTTGGGCACGCCCACCTACGCAATGCCGATTCGAGTGATCCTTCCCGCGGCACTGCCAAGCATCGTGACCGGAGTCAAGCTGGGCTGGACGCTGGCCTGGCACGGCTGCGTCTCGGCCGAACTCATTAAATCGCCTGTCGGTCTGGGTTACTTGTTGCAAATGGGACGTGAGTTGAACGCCGCCGAGCAAGTCATCGGCATCATGGTCCTGACGATTCTGTTCGGTCTGCTGCTGGATCGTTTCTTTTTCGGCCTTATCCAAAAGCGAATCCTCATCCGCTGGGGCCTGGCCCAGGAGGCCTGAGGCGACGCATTCCAGCGATTCTTCTCGCGAGAGCCGTCATATTCGCTATTTGCTACCCCATCGTCTGGACCGACGTCCTCCAGTCCTTCACCACCACCGCTGCCGCCGACACCCCCATTGCCGTCTTCGGCGCCCTCTCCTTCTGGTGGATGGGCGAGCACGGCACTTCTGTTACGCGCTTAAGTTTCTGAAACCTTCCTGCTGGCTCCCGTGTATTGACCGTCACGGGACCGAGCCCGAATCGAGCCCCCGCAAGGAACAAACATAAACGGCAAAAAATACTGAGCCCGCGATGGACAAGCCCCACAGCACCAGGCTGCGACGCTTCTTCGTGCGTGAGGACGCCCTCTACGAACAGTATGCGTCCTCATACCAGGCGAAGTCAACGGAAGCGAAAGTAATTTACCTCCTGTTGTATTTGCTTCCGGGCATTTTCGCCTTTGCGTTTCTTAATATCGAGCCTGTATTCCGGACCTTTCTGCGGCTGACAGGGCTCTCAGCGAAGAACCTGCAATTCGCCGCGTTCCTGGTCGTCACCTACGGCTGGCACATCCTCTTGCCATTCGTAATTTTGAAGACCGCGGACAGGCTGGCACTGCGCCAGAGTTTGGAATTTCTGGGCTTGAATCGCGTTGACTGGCGAGGGTTGTTGCTGGTGCTGCCAGTATATTATGCCGCGTTTGCGCTAGTGTCAGCGCCGTACATAACTTTCATTGGTAATCCGCTTACGCGTTGGCTGGCGACTATTCCAGCCTTCCGCATTCCGAATTACAGCATGTTCGCGACATTCTACAGCTTTCCGCCGCTGGCTCTTGCCCTTATTTTCGTTGGCAACTTCCTCGGTGAAGAGCTCTACTTCCGCGGCTATCTCATGAAAAAGACCGCTTTTCTTGGCAATTCTAACTGGGTGGTAAATTCCGTCCTCTTCAGCCTCTACCATCTATGGCAGATTCCCCAGACCTGGCCTCTGACTGGCTTGGTCCTGGCATTTGGGCTCCTGATGGCCCTGCGAAAGGACCTGTACGTCTTGGTAGTCTTCCACGCATTTGTGAACCTGTGGCTCGCATTTGGCGAGTATCGCTTTGCTCACCTGCTCGGCCTGCGCTGATCGCGGACCTGCCGTTGAGCTTGCCCTCCGTTACGAGTAGCCTTCGAGCGGCTATCGCGAGGTCAAAACAAATTTTCTCCGCAATCCGATAACTATGCCAAACCCTCTCCCCCGGGGCCGTCCTCAAGAAATATGCACACTGGAACATGTAACATTCTGCACTCCGCACTCGCCACTCCACACTGTCCCAGCGGCCCCCGCCGTCCTCAAGAGACACCAAAGACTCGCTCTCTGAAGGCCCCTCCACCAACGCTGTCGGGGCGCGATCAAAAGTGCACAGCGTGCGATCAAAAGTGCACAGGGTTCGGACCGGAGGGGTGCCTTGCCCGGCTGTCCCCGAATGGGGTAGCGCCGACCTGAGCCGGACTCCCGAACCTTAGTTGGCGGCTCAGGTCGTGCGCCTGGGTCCCATTCGGGGGCAGCCGGGCAAGGCGGGGAGCGGGGCGGGGGGCGGCGCCGCGCCGACGTTCTCGTGATTGGAGCAGTGGCGGTTAATTTGGTGCGATGAAAAATTCACTCAAGTGTTAAAACGATTTTGTGCCCCTTTTATCCGGGACGTGATGGCGAGGTTTCGTGCTCGCGAAATTAAAGCTCCTGAAGGTGCCGCTGAACTGGGTCTGGGTAAACGCGGCTTCTACAAGCTTTACACCTCGTATTTGGTGGCGGTCGGGCGACGCCAGGCAGATCGCTGGAGTCCAGGGACCTCGGGCGGAAATCGGCGCCAGCCCTGGCCCAAACCAGCACAAGCCAAGGCCTGCCAGTTGCTCAAACACGGTTGCGGCTACAGTGCGGTAGCCTCGGAGCTGCTGCGCCGATTCGGACTCAGAACCCATCGTGCAACGGTGCGCCGTTTTGCTTTGGAGCACGGCTTGGCCTCGCATAAGCCCAAGCCCAAGGCCAAGCCTGTTCGCCGCTGGCAGACTCAAAGAGTGGGTCAGCTTTGGCAGTACGACGCCTCTCCCCATCGGTGGTTTAGTGGCCAGAGCTTTCAGCCCACTCTGCTGCACATGCTCGATGACCACAGCCGAGTTATTGTTGGCGCGCGACTCTGTGAGCGCGAAACTCTCTTGGCTCATCTGGAATTTGCCGGTCTGGTCTTCCAGAGCTGCGGCCTACCCCTGTGCCTGTATGTAGACTACCACAGCTTCTTTTTCACCCACACGCCCGGAGCCCACACTCAGTTCGCTGCGGCCTTGCGCTTCTACGGCGTATCGCTCCGTTTTGCCCCAACTCCTCAGGCCAAAGGAAAGATCGAACGCGGGCACCAGTTTTGGCAACGTCGTTTGCCCAGCCTGTTCGCGGCGGAGGACGTCACGGAGATCGGCCAAGCCAACCCGCTGCTAGACCAGCTACGCAGGCACCACAACCAAATGGAGAAACACCGGGAAATCGGCTCTACACCTCAGTACGCTTGGGACCTAGCCAACACGGAGAACCGCTGGGCTTTGCGTCCGGCTCCACGCTGCCCCTGGTGGCCTTACGTTTTTGCCCAACGAACCCGCGTTACTGTTGGCAGCGACGGCAAGGTAGCGATCGGCTCGCAACGGCTCGCCCTTGATGTCCCTGCGGGAACAAAGGTGATCCGCTGCCATCATCCCAACGGCGACATCAGCGTGCTCAGAAACCCTCCTGAGCATGATACCCTGCCAATCGTACTTCTCAGTACCCGGCTATGCTGACTGGGCTACACCATTTGCTTGTGCACTTTTGATCGCACCAAAAAGTGCACTTTTGAACGCATCCCCACAGCCCCTCCACCAACGCTTGCTTCGCGGTCCTGATTGAATTAGCTTCGCCGTCCCGATGATGGAAAATCCAAACCGGCAATTCCTTGCCACCGGAACAATGCCGGGAGCTAGCGCTACGGAGGGTTTCTCCTGAGCCGGCCCCGCTTCCTGCCCAACCTTTATGAGGGATTTGATGAGTCCATCGCCCGCAACCGCAGCCGTTAGTCCTTACTCGCGCAAGAACCCGTTTCTGGCGGAGTTGACGCGGCACGAGCATTTGACCGGCCCGGGTTCGGGCAAGGACACGCGCCATTTTGTCGTTAACCTGGCCGGAAGCAGCTTGGCCTATACGCCGGGCGATTCTCTCGGCGCTTTTGGCCGCAATCCTCCGAAACTGGTGGCAGAGGTCATTGACTTGCTCGGTTTCGATCCCGAAACCACCGTGAAAAATCCCAAGGGCGAGGAAACCGCTCTCCGACGCACTTTGAGTGAGGATTACATTTTGAACCGGGCCAATCGCAAATTCGTTTCCGGCCTGGCCGAGCTCTGCCCGCAAGGAGAGCAGCGCAATCGGCTGATGGAGATCGAGAACAATAGCGAAGTGCTCAGCGAGTACATTTTTACTCGAGATTATGTCGATATCCTCACGGAGTTCGATGAGGCGCGATTCGAGTCGCCCGAAGCGGTGCTGTCGCATCTATCCCCCGTCGTGCCGCGGCTTTACTCGATCGCTTCGAGTCTGCAGGCGCACCCGAACGAGGCGCACCTGTGTATTTCAGTGGTCCGTTACGAAACGCATGGACGCGCCAAGACCGGGCTGGTCTCGGGCTTTTTTGCCGACCAGACACGATTACACGTGAGGGAGATCCCGGTTTACGTCCAGGAATCGCGCACATTCCGGCTGCCGACGGACAATTCCACCGACATCATCATGGTGGGCCCGGGAACGGGCGTGGCACCGTTCCGCGCTTTTCTGGAACAACGCGTGCTCGAAGGCGCGAAAGGAGGGCACTGGCTCATCTTCGGGGAACAGCACAAGGCGACAGATTTTCTCTATGGAGAAGAACTCATGGCCTATCAGAAACGAGGGCAGCTCCACCGCTTGGACCTGGCTTTCTCGCGGGATCAGGCCCACAAGATTTACGTCCAGCATCGCATGTTGGAGAATGCGAAGGAACTCTGGTCTTGGCTGCAGAATGGCGCGTATTTCTATGTTTGCGGTGACGCCAAGCGCATGGCAAAAGATGTGCATCAAAGCCTGATCGAGATCGCAAAGACCCAAGGCGGCCTGTCGCCCGAGGCGGCCGCCAGTTACGTGAACCAAACGTTAATGAGGACGGAGAAACGGTATCTAAGGGACGTGTATTGAGCGCGGGCAGGAGCGTTGAAGCATTTACCACGGATAGACCCAGCACGGCTGAGCCTAAGCCACCTCGTCCTCGTAATCGAAGGTCGGAAAGTCGAGGACGAAAATCTTCGTAGGACTTGCGCAAGCTTCCGTGATTGTAGTTGCGGATGCCAGGCAGTTAAAGCAGGCCCAACAAGTTTTGAGTCAAGTTTGACTGATCTCAGCCTGTGGGACAGCAGCAGCCGAGGCATCGAGGCGTGCCAGAAATTCCTGCGCGAGCAGCTCATAGGCGGCGGCGCCTGAGCTGTATTTATCATAATGAATGATCGGTTTGCCGAAGCTGGGAGCCTCGGCCAGGCGTGTGCTGCGGGGGATTAGAGTTTCGAAGACACGATCGGCAAAGTGCTCGCGGACTTCGCTGACGACCTGCTGACATAGCTTGGTGCGGCTGTCGTACATCGTCATTACCACTCCCATCAGTTCCAGTCTCGAATTGACTCCATTGTCGTGCAACTGCGACAGGATGCGGTTGAGCATCGAGATACCCTCGAGCGCATAATACTCGCACTGAAGCGGCACCAGCACACCGTCGGCCGCGGCCATCGCATTCAGGGTCAATACTCCCAGCGAAGGCGGACAGTCCACCAGCACGAGATCGAATCGCAGTGAGTCCAGTACCGGCTGCAAGGCGCGAGCCACCTGGTGCAGGTGGCTTTCCGCCTTCGGCAATTCAATGTCGAGTCCGCAAAGATCCATCTCGCTCGGGATCGCCGCCAGCCGCTCGAAAGACGTATTCTGGATCTTGTCGAGCAAGTCGCCCTCGCCCAGCAGCACACGGTAGGCGCTGGCCCCTTCGAGTTTGTCCAATCCAAGGCCGCTGGTGGCGTTGGCCTGTGGATCGAGATCGAACAACAGCACGCGCCGGCCCACCGCAGCCACGCATGCGGCCAGATTGACGGCGGTAGTGGTCTTGCCGACCCCGCCTTTCTGGTTGGCTACTGCAATGACTTTGGTTGGCACGGGCCGCATCTTATGAAATCGCGGCAGCGAAACAAGCTTTCCACTGGATTTTGTGGCAACGACGCTGCATCCTATCACCATGAATTTGATCCTTTCGACGCATAACGTGACGCTGACCAAGGCCATCGAAGACCACCTGATTACCCGAATTAACAAGCTCGATCATCTCAACCACTATGCCACCAATATCCGCGTGACGATGGAGCATGACCGGACGAAGGCGCCCGAGCGTCAATTTTCCTGCTCGGTTCGAGTCTCCCTGCCCGGGCCCGATCTCTTTGCCGAGGACGTCGAAGCGGATCTCTACGCCGCAATTGATCTGGTCGCCAAAAAGATTGAACAGCAGCTCCGCAAGCGGCACAACAAGTACAAAGCCCGAAAACATAAAGTCGCCGCTCGCACCAAACGAACGCGCCAGGATGCGGGGCTGTGAGACAGTCGATAGTCGGTGGATGATGGTTCAGAGTTGAGAGAAGACGTCAAGAAGCCGGGAGTCACGGGTTGAGCGCTGCGCGAGAACAGAGCGTGCCGTCAGATATTCGCACCCCGCCGCGTGGTACCCCGACCGCTTCATTCTTGCTCAGGGCGCGCGTCGTTTTGCCGATCTCTTGTGCGCCGATCTCAGATGGCGTAGTAGCGATTGCGGGCGAGCGGATTGCCGCTGTTGGCCGCCGGCGTGATCTCACGTCGAAATTTTCCGGCCCGATCTTCGACCTCGGTGAAGCTGTCCTCCTGCCTGGGCTAGTCAATGCCCACTGTCATCTGGACTACACGCACATGGCCGGACAATTCCCGCCTCCCAAAGCTTTCACGGATTGGATCAAACTCATTACGACCACCAAAGCTGGCTGGGCCTACTCCGAATTTGCAGAATCATGGCTGGCAGGGGCCCGAATGCTTTTGCGCGCTGGCACCACCACTGTGGGCGACATCGAGACGGTCCCCGAGTTGCTTCCGGAGGCGTGGGAATCCACGCCGTTGCGCGTGGTCTCGTTTCTGGAAATGACCGGCATCCGGAGCCGCCGCGAGCCGAGAGCCATTTTGCAGGAGACAGTCAAGCGCATCCGCGCTCTACGGCCCTTCTGCGGGAATGTGGGGCTCTCGCCGCACGCGCCCTACTCGACACAGCCGGAGTTAATGCGATTAAGCGCTGGGCTGGCTCGCCGCCGAAATTGGCCAATCGCCATCCACGTGGCCGAATCCGCCCAGGAATTCGAGATGTTCATGCGCGGCGAAGGGGAAATGTTTGACTGGCTGCGGCGCAACAACCGCGACATGTCTGACTGTGGTCTGGGCTCTCCGATTCAGCACCTGGAGCGGTGCGGCGCCCTGCGCCAAAACCTGCTGGCCATTCACGTCAATTACTTGGCGAACGAGGATGCCGCGCTACTGGCGCGGCGCAAGGTCAACGTCGTCCACTGTCCGCGCAGCCATGTCTATTTTCGACACGCTCCCTTTCCGCTGAAACCGCTGACTAAAACGGGCGTTAATATCTGCCTCGGCACCGACAGCCTGGCCAGTGTCTATAAGACGCGCCGCGAGATTGCCGAGTTGAGCCTCTTCGAAGAAATGCGCGCCTTTGCTTCCTGCCACTCAAACGTGCCGCCACGAAATATTTTGCCTATGGTAACTTCGAATGCGGCCCTTGCGCTGGGACTCCAGGGCCAGAGGGGGCAACTTTCAACCGGAGCCTGCGCCGATCTTATCAGCGTGCCCTTCACAGGCAAAATGGCCGGCGTGCACGAGGCCGTGCTGCAACATCGAGGCGACGTGGCCGCCAGCATGATCGGCGGCCAATGGGCCATCGCGCCAGGAGCGCAATAACCCGGACGTTTCAACATCGGTCCTATGCGACAGGTCAACCCTGCACTATATTGATCAGAGGAAACGGTGCGCAAGGGCCGGCGACATACCGCTGGGCGTCTAACTGACTCAACTTTTTTGTATGGACAAGCCAACGATTACTTTGCCATCGACTCCGAAACGGCGCCGCTGGTTTCGAAGCCTGGCCTGGATTTTCGGCGTTTTGGTTCTCCTGCTGGTCGCGGCCTATTTCGTCGGGACCAGCGCAGCGTTTTTCAAAGGAGTCATCCTGCCCCGTGTTGGCCAGTCGATCCACGCGACGGTAACGGTGACTGATGCTTCGATTAGCCCATTCAGCGAAGTTGTGCTGGGCAATCTAAAGGTAATGACCTCGGGCGAGGAACCGCTGGTTTCGGCAGCCGAAGTCAGCGCCCGTTACAGCCTCATGGACATTCTGCGGGGCAACATCCACGTGGATGATGTTACGTTGTCCTCGGCGACTGTCATAGTGGTGGAAAATCCGGACGGAACCCATAACTACGATCCACTACTGAAGGCGCCGGGTGAGAAGCCGAAAGAACCGAAACCAGCGGTAGCGTCGCAGGCAACGAAGCCCCCGCGGCTCGACGTGAGAAGAATTGCGTTTAAGGACGCCACCGTGCGCCAAATCAAGCGCTACAAGACCGGGACCAGGGACGTCAGGGAGCTCGGCCACGTCGATATCACCGCGGAAGGAGTGAAGAATGGGCAGAGCGGCAAGCTGTCGATCAACGCGGAGCTTAAGCTCGAAAACAATCCACCGCCGCCGGCAACCAACGGTGTGCTCCAGGGGAAGATTTCTGGAAATTTTGCATTCGCACTAACCCCAGAGCTGAAACCCGCCTCCATTCAGGGAAAGGCGCTCCTTAATGTAATCCAGGCCGGCGGGGGCATGGCGGATTTGGCGGCGCTCGGAATGGAGTTGAACTGTGACATTACGCCAACCGACATCAAACAGGTGGCGCTGCGCTTCCAGAAGAAAAACGCGCCGCTCGGCCAGGTGCTGGTCAGCGGGCCGTTTGATCTCGCGAAAAACGAGGGCAAGCTGAACGTCCAGGTTCTTTCGATCGACAAGCACGTGCTGAACCTGGTGGGCGCCTCGAGCGGCCTGGACTTTAGCACAACGATGGTCAATGCCTCGAATGAAGTCTCAATTAGCAAATCAGGTTCACTGATCGCTGTGAATGGCCAGGTCAAGGTGGATAGATTTCAACTGATCCGGAAAGGACAAGCAACTCCAACGCTGGATCTAATGGCCAGTTACGACGAGACCGCTGATCTTGCCGCTCGGACCAGCCTGCTGAAAGCGCTCACGTTGACGGGCCAGCAGGGACAGAATCCGCTGCTCCGGGCCGAGCTCACCAGCCCAATGACCATCGCATGGGGAAACTCGACCAACGCCGTCGGCGACTCGGCCCTCAATCTGACCGTAACGCATCTAAACCTGGCTGATTGGAAACCATTTATCGGCGACGTTGGCCCCTCCGGGGACGCGAACTTGAAGCTCACGCTGCTTTCGGAGCAAGCCGGCAAGAAGCTCACGTTCGATTTGGACTCGCTTACCGACAACCTCACCGCCGGCACTGGCACCAACCAGATCACTCAGGCGAGCCTCCTTTTACAGGCGCGCGGCCAGGCCACAGATCTCAAACAATTCAGCCTGTCCGATTACAAACTGCAGGTGAGCCGGCAAAACGAGCCTTTTGTCTCTGTCTCCGGCTCCGCTACTTACGACACGGCGGCAAAGAATGCTGACGCCCAGGTTAATGGTCAGATCACGCTCGCGAGGTTGGTGCAGGCCTTGTCGCGTCCAGACCTGACCATCTCCTCCGGCACGGCCGAACTGAAGGCCCACCTGTTGCAAACCACACTGGCGCCGGGCACGAAGAACGAATCATCGGTACGAAACGTTTCCGGCAGCGTGTCGCTGGCCGGTTTCACCGGAAAGGTCGGTAACAACGAATTCCGCGGCTTCGGCAGTACGTTGGATCTCGAGGCCAGTATGACGCCGCAACAAATTCAAATCCGCAAACTCACCGGCAAGCTGACGCAGGGACCCAACGACGGAGGAAGCTTCGACCTCGCCGCGACGTACAAGCTGACCGACAGTTCCGCTCAGTTCACAGCCAAGGTGGCCGGCTTCAATCAAGCTGGATTAGGACCAATTCTTGAGCCAATGCTGGCTGACAGGAAATTGGTGTCAGTCGGCATCAACGGCACCGCGTCGGGCGAATACCACACGAATGGCGAATCTGGACTGAAAGCCGATTTGCAAATCGCGAATCTGGTAGTGCGCGATCCGAAAAACCAGTTTCCTGAGACTCCGCTCGAAGCCAAGCTGCAAGTCGATGCGTCGATGCGCAACCAAGTGGCAGAGGTGCGCCAATTTGTGCTCGGCCTGGCTCCGACGACCAACGCTCCTAAAAACGAGGTGCGGCTCCAGGGCCAGGTCGATTTGTCCAAAACCAACACGATACAGGCCAACCTGAAGCTGATCGCCGATTCGTTGGATCTGACCCGGTACTACGACTTGTTCGCTGGAGAAAAGAAAGGACCGGCCAAGCAGACTTCGCCTGCTCCCAGCCAAACCCGGCCTGCGGCTGCATCTGCCCCGGTCTCGCCTTCTGGCAAGGAGCCGGCAGGCAGAAAGTTCAGCAACTTTACCGCCGACGTGAATATCAAGCGGCTTTACTTGCGCGAGCTTGAACTGACCAATCTGCAGGCCAGCGCCAAGATGAATGGCCGCAGAGTCGCGGTGAAACCGCTGCAGGTGGCCGTCAACGGCGCGCCATTGAATGCCGTGGTGCAAGTGAACCTGGGCGTTCCCGGCTATTCCTACGATCTGAACCTGAACGCGCAGCACGTGCCGTTCGCCCCGCTGGTCAACACGTTTGAGCCTGAACGGCGCGGGGAGCTCAAGGGCACGCTGACCGCGACAGCACAGATCAGTGGCACGGGAACCGACGGCGCCAGCCTGCAAAAGACGTTAACGGGCCAGTTCGACATAGGCGCGACTAATCTGGATCTGGCGATCAAGCAATTGCGCAGCCCCTTCATGAAATTGCTGGTGAACGTGATCGCGATCGTGCCGACGCTGGTTAAGAATCCAACCGCCGGAGTCGGTTCTCTTGTCGGCTCGCTGGTCGGTGGCCCCGCGGCAGGCGGCGGCTGGGCAGATGAACTTCAACAATCACCTATCAATGTCGTCCAGGCGCGCGGCGTCATCGGCTCCGGGCGCGTGGATTTGGAACGGGCGTTGGTTCAGAGTCCAGCGTTCCAGGCGGAGACGCATGGCCCAATCACCCTGGCTGAAGTGTTAACCAATTCCACGTTGAACCTTCCGCTGAGTATTTCTGTGCGACGTGGTCTGGCGGAGAAGATAAATTTCGTCCCGGCCGGGACCCCGACCAACGTGGCCTTCGTCAAGTTGCCCGAATACGTCACCATCGTCGGCACCGTCGGCAATCCGAAGGAGAAACTCAACAAGACCGCACTGCTGGGGACCGCTTTGCAACAACTTGGCGGCAACATCCCCGGCGTCAACAAACAGACTGGAAGCCTGATTGAGGGCCTTGGTGGCTTGCTCACCGGCCGGCAGCCAGCGGCTTCCAACGCGCCGCCGGGCGGCAACACGAACCAATCGCCGGTGAACAGTCTGCTCGACCAATTCCTCAAGCCGAAGAAGAAGTAGCGGCGGCTGGCTGCGGCAGATCCGGATGGTCGAATTGATGAATGGCCGAAAGCCGTTCATCGCTTCACGCTGGCACAGTTCGCTTTGCTTAATCCGCAGCAGGCTGCTACAACCCTCGCAATGCAAGCTGTAATCGACTACCTTAAAAAAAACCAAGCCCGCTTCATCAACGAACTTCGAGAGTACGTTCGATATCCCAGCGTTTCGGCCCAACCGCAGCACCGGCCGGACTTACGGGCTTGCGCTGAATGGATAGCGGCCCACTGCCGGCGAATCGGCCTTGAGGCACAGCTCTGCCGGACGCAGGGCCATCCAATCGTTCTCGCGAAAACGCGGCGCGCTGATAAACGGCATGCACGGCGGCCGCATTTTGTGGTTTATGGGCATTACGATGTTCAACCTCCTGAGCCTTTCGAGCTGTGGAAATCTCCGCCGTTTGAGCCACGGATCGTGGGCCGATCGTTTTTCGGCCGCGGCGCCTGCGATAACAAAGGCCAGAACCTGGCGCACCTCAAAGCCGTCGAAGCTTACCTCAAAACAGGCTCGGCTTTGCCGTGCGACATCACTTTCGTGATTGAAGGCGAGGAGGAAGTCGGCAGCACCAGTCTGACGGCGTTCCTGAGAAAGCATCGAAGGGAACTGAGCTGCGATGCTGTTGTGATTTCGGACACGAGCATGCCCACGCGCCGGCACCCGGCCTTGACCTATTCTTTGCGCGGCATCGCGGCTTTTGAGGTCATCCTGCGCGGGCCGGACCGCGATCTGCACTCCGGCCTGTTTGGCGGCACGGTGGATAATCCGGCTATGGCACTGTGCCAACTGATCGGCAAGCTCAGAGACAAGAACGGCCGAGTGGCCATTCCGGGCTTTTACGACGACGTCCGTCCGCTTTCAGTGTTCGAGCGGCGGCAACTTCGCCGCATTCCTTTCAATGCAAATGAATATAAGAAATTAGTCGGGGTGCCGCGCCTGTTTGGCGAGCATGGTTACACGCCGACCGAACAACGGTCAGCGCGACCAACGCTGGAAATCAACGGGCTTACCAGTGGTTACCAGGGCGAAGGCAGCAAGACCATTGTTCCGTCCTGGGCGCGCGTCAAGATCACTACTCGCCTGGTTCCGAATCAAAGTCCGAGGCGAATCACGAGTCTGGTAACACAACACTTGAACCGGCTCTGTCCGCCAACTGCGCGGATCGAAATCCAACCCGGCCACGGCGCCGAGCCCTACCTGGTTTCACCTACTGGCCCGCGCGCGCAGGCGGCTTTGCGTGCGATAAGGGAGGCTTTCCATCGAGAGCCGGTGCTGATACGCGAAGGCGGCTCAATTCCCGTCGTCAATGATTTCAAAAAGATTCTTCACGCCGACGCGCTTATGATCGGATTGGCGCTGCCCGACGACAACGCGCATTCACCCAACGAGAAGTTCGATCTGGATTGCTTCGGCAGAGGCCAGTTGATGAGCGCGCACCTATGGCGGGAACTGGCTCGGACGTGACATTCTGCTGGCAGCGCCACCCTGGGTTGCCGCCGGAACCAAAGGAATTCCTCTCCAGGCGGGCGCGCCTTTAGCCCAGGCACGCAGTTCGCTCGTCACGCGTTCTATCGGCAGTCCTACGACATTCGAGTACGAGCCGGAGACGCGCTCAATGATTTCGTCGCCATGCTCCTGGATGCCATACGCTCCGGCCTTATCGAGAGGATTCACCTGTGTCAGATAGCGCCGGATCTTGACTGCGTCCAGGGAGCGGAAGGTTACGGCGGTACTCTCGGTGGAGATCCGTTGGCGATGGCTGCGCAGGTGTAACAGGCAAACCCCGGTCACGACCATGTGCGTGCGGCCTGCCAGCCGTTCCAGCATTTCATAGGCCTGTTCGAGAGTCCTTGGTTTCCCAAAGAGCTCCGTCTCCAGGGCTACCAGAGTGTCCGCAGCCAGGACCAGCGCATCCGGATAGCGCTTCGCCACCGAGCGCGCCTTGCGGTAGGCGTTGATTTGCGAAATCTCGCGCGCGGTCATTTGATCGTGATGGATTTCTGCCGCGTCGCTCGGCACCGTCTGGAACTCGATGCCTGATTGGCGCAGTAATTGTGCTCGGCGTGGGGAATTTGAGGCGAGAATAATTGCAGGCAATTTCATTTGTTTTGAGCAGCAGCCGGTTAATCCGGCCCGGCGCGCCAAAAAGAGACACCCATCCTGCCGGCGCAGCCGTAAGCATGCACCGCAATCTAACGTACCTGAGGGACTTATGCAAACGGCGTTAATCCGCCACCTGCTTTGCCCGGGCGCGCCGATGGCCTGTCACACATTATTCCCGCCCGCAAACCATCTTGCCAGTGGCCCAACGTTTACCTACTTTGGGCCGCCACGAGCTATGAACAAAGCGACTCATCTCAAGCTGTTCCTGATGATGGTGCTGGAGTTTTTCATCTGGGGAGCGTGGTTCCCGTTGATTTTCGGCTACCTCCCGAACTTGGGCTTTTCAACGACCCAACAATCCTGGATTCTCAATTCGTTCCCGATCGCCGCCATTGTTGGCATGTTCTTCAGCAACCAGTACGCTGATCGGCATTTTTCCGCGGAAAGATTCCTGGCGTTCAGCCACCTCATAGGAGGGTTGGCGATACTCGCGGTGGGAACCATCAAAGCGCCGGGCCCTGCCGAGGGGCTGGCTGCGGGCGCGGCGAATCCCAGCGCTCCTTTCGCGCTGTTTTTCGGCTTGATGATGTTGCATTGCCTGCTTTACGTGCCGACGATATCCATCGCCAACTCGGTAGCCTTCGCCAACATGAAAGATGCCCAGAAAGAGTTTGGCATCGTGCGCATGGGCGGGACCATCGGCTGGATTCTGGCAGCTTGGCCCTTCACGTTTATTCTGGTGGATTGGTCGGCAGTACACAGTGTTCAAACCCACGGGATCAAAGACTGGCTATACACTGTTTTAGGTTCTGGCCTCAAGGGAGCCAAGCTCGTCGAGGGCACTCGCTGGACGTTTTATGTAGCTGGCATAGCTTCGCTGGTCTTGGCCGGCTTCAGCCTTACGCTCCCGCATACCCCGCCGAAAAAAGTCACCCAAGGCGAAGACCGCTTCGCCTGGCTGGAATCAACCAAGCTTCTCAGACACCCGTTTATGCTTGTGCTCTGGCTGGTGACTTTTGTGGACTCGTTCGTGCTTTACTCATACTTCAATTGGACGGGAGGCTTTCTGCTGAGCGAGGCTGCGAAAGGCGGAGTCGGCATTGCCAGCAACTGGGTGATGCCCGTAATGAGTATCGGGCAGGTAGCAGAGATTCTGACCATGTTCATTCTCGGCGCCACCCTTAAGCGGCTGGGCTGGCCCCCCACCATGGTGGTCGGGCTTCTGGGCCACCCCGGCCGTTTCGCGGTTTATGCTTTCTTCCCTGCGCCGTCCGCGGTAGTCGTCATCCAGATTCTTCACGGAATCTGTTATGCCTTCTTCTTCGCCACGGTGTACATTTTCGCGGACGAGTATTTCCCGAAGGACGTCCGTGCTAGCGCCCAAGGCCTGTTTAACGTAATGATTCTCGGCCTCGGATTTGCCGCAGCCAACTTTATTTGCCCATGGTTGCAGCAGCAAAAGTTCACCCACGACGGGCTGATAGATTTCAAGTCGCTTTTCCTGGTGCCGTTGATTGCTTCAAGCCTGGCCGCCGTTGCCCTGGCCCTGTTCTTCCGGCCACCTCCCAAGTCGCAGCCGGCGCCAGCGGCAGCCGCAGCTATGGCGGCTTGAACCCCGCTCACAGCTCGACCTTGCTCATGGTGGCGTCCGGTGGCAACGATTGCAGCAATTGACTTACTGTTTCAGACTGGCCGAGAAGTACCAACTCGGGCGCAATCTCACTGAGCGGCTGGAGCACAAATCGCCGCAGATGCGCCCGAGGATGCGGCAAAGTCAATGTTTGCGTCGCGCGCCGTTCGTTGCCGAAGGTAATGAGATCCAAATCGAGGATGCGCGGCTCGTTCAGCACCTTCTTAGGCTGACGCCCGAATTTCTTCTCCATCACCTGCAGTTTCGCGAGTAAGGACTCGGGAGTCTCACCTTCGCGCGGCGCGAGCCCGGCAGCGGCGTTTACGAATGTCGGCGAGCCCGGTGGACAATCCACGGGAGCAGTGCGCCACATGGAAGACTGCAGCAGAGGCTGTTCGGAGAACTGCTGAAGCTGTCGCAGTGCTTTGAGAATGTTCTCGGGCGCATTTCCCAGGTTAGAGCCAAGTGCGACGAATGCCCACGTTTCGATCTTGGGCCTAAGACTTTTACTCTTCGAACCCATCTATTTTCATGTCCTGGCAAGTGCGGCCGAAACCGGACTCGGGCCAGGACGCGCACGTCAAGTCAGGCCCAGCACGTCCCGCATGTCATAGAGGCCGGGAGGCTGCGTGACCGCCCATTGGGCGGCACGCAGCGCGCCGTTGGCAAAGGTGTCGCGGCTGGACGCTTTATGCGTCAGCTCCAACCGCTCGCCCGCGGCAGCGAAAATCACTGTATGATCGCCGACGACATCTCCACCGCGGACGGAGTGAATTCCAATTTCGGCGGCCGTGCGTTCACCCACCAAACCGTACCGGCCATGGCGGGCGACTTTTTCGAACTGCTGCCTTCTCGCATGGGCCAGGATCTCTGCCAGGGTCCTAGCTGTACCACTCGGCGCATCCCGCTTCAGCCGATGGTGCATCTCGACAACCTCCAAATCATATTCCGGCCCGAGCAGTTCCACGGCTTTTTGCGTCAGCCAAAACAGTGCATTGACGCCCGTGGAAAAATTGGACGAAAGCACGATGGGAATTTGAGATTTGAAATCCACAATTCGAGATCTTCCTTCTTCCGAGTGCCCGGTCGTGCCGACGACAAGGGCTTTCTTGTGTTCGGCGCACAAGGAAGCAATTCCAGGCGTTGCGCTATGCGAACTGAAATCGATAACGACGTCCCCCTGCCCTATCACAGATCTTAGCTCGTCGCCCTGATCGATTTGACCAACCACTTGCAGGTCGGGATGATGCGCTGCGCACGCGAGCAACGTTCGCCCCATTCGGCCCTTCGAGCCGGTGATGATCACTTTAGTCATGTGCGTTTATCTGTGGTTGGTCTTGTCCTTCACCTTTTACTTGAGAATTCCGCACGCTTTCATCGTGGCCCTCAACCTCTCGCGGTTCTTGGGGCTCAGGGGCACCAGCGGCAGCCGATACTCCTCTTCGATCTGGCCCATCATGGCCAGGGCGGCCTTGACCGGAATAGGGTTGGTCTCGATGAACAAATCCTTGAACAGCGGATAGCATTTTTGATGGAGCCGCAAGGCGGCCTGAGCATGCCCGGCGGCGAACGCTTTGACCATCCGCGCCACCTCGCGCGGAATCACATTCGAAGCCACGCTGATGACGCCCTGCGCCCCCACCGCCATAAACGCCAACGTCAACCCATCGTCGCCGCTCATGATCTCAAAGCGAGGTCCCAAAGCCGCTCGCAACTGACTGACCCGATCGGCGTTCCCGCCGGCCTCTTTGATGCCGATGATGTTTCGGCATTCCCCTGCCAAGCGCTTCGCGGTTTCGATGCCGATTTCGACCCCGCTTCGACTCGGGATGCTGTAAAGCACGATTGGCAGCCTGGTCTTTTTCGCGACCGCTCGGAAATGCTGGAATAGTCCTTCTTGCGTCGGCTTATTGTAATAAGGCGCCACTTGCAGCGAACCGTCCGCGCCGAGCTTTTCCGCGCGCTCGGTCAGATAAATGGCTTCGCTCGTCGAATTGGCGCCCGTTCCGGCGAGCACCTTGATCCTGCCCGCGGCGAATCTCACAGCCAGATCGACAAGATGGATATGTTCGTCGTATGTTACGGTGGGTGATTCGCCAGTGGTGCCTACCGGCACGATGCCATCGACGCCGGCTTTGATCTGGATTTTGATGAGCCGCTCGAACGCGGCTTCGTCAATTCTCCCATTACCAAACGGAGTAACGAGTGCGGTGTAGGTTCCGGTGAACATTACGTATTCCGTTGCAAGTTAGAGGATTTCGATGGAGTAGGATGTCATCCAAATGTCCAATTGCTGAAATCTCTTCTTCACTCGATCCTTGAACGCGAGAAAGAACGCACGGTTGCCAGGCAAGTCGGGAACATCTACGAACACGCGCATCAAGTCATCACCATAGGATTGACCCGCCCGCTGCCAGGCACCGCGAATGATCTGAGTTTCCCAGGAAACGGCTCCAAACTGTTGTTCCAATTCGAGCAGTGCATCCGCCAATAAATCCTCCGGCACCGCCTGTCATCATTAAACCGCAGCGGTAGCAGGATCTCGTAGCGACGCGATGCGCTCATTTGTAGCTGGTCCCTCGACAACGAACGAAATGCCCTCAGTGGCTAAATACGCCAACGCCGCCTCCGGAACCATGACATCTCCGGACGCCCAGCTCTTGCCTGAAAATCTGCCGGCTAGCTTTCCCAATGCCCGCCTCTTGGACTCGGCATCTGGAAAATGAATAATGATGTTCATGGGATGACTCTAGCGTCAGTGTCTGGCGGGGGCAAGCAGGCTCTTGCCTGACTCGCGATGGCTAAAGATCGATTCTTCCTTCGAACACAAACTCCGCCGGTCCCGTTAACTGCACGTTCTCGAAGCCGGCGTTGTGTTCCTTAAAGCTGACTTCGAGTTGAGCTCCGCCCTGGACCTGCACTTTTACCGGCGAGCCGAATTGGTGCACGCGTGAAGCGACCAGCGCCGAAGCCGTAACTCCCGTGCCACACGCCAGCGTCTCGCCCTCAACGCCGCGTTCGTACGTGCGAACACGCACCCGACCCGGCCCAAGCACTTGAACAAAGTTTACGTTCGTGCCCTTCGGGCCGAAGTGCGCGTGCCTTCGAATCTCGGGCCCGAGCTCCGCCACCATGGCGCGGTCTGCATCTGCCACGAACAGTACCGCATGCGGCACGCCCGTGTTCAATGAATGAATCGTTTGTGCGCCGGTAGAAAGGGACACGTATTGGTTTAACCTCAACTCCTTGGGTTGCGTCAGGCTGACCGCGACACGCTCTCCTTGAAGTCGGGCCGTGATAATCCCGGCCCCAGTCTCGAAAGTGAATTTCCCGCTTGCTCCGGCGTGAGCCTCCACGAACCGCCCGAAGCATCGGGCGCCGTTGCCGCACATTTCCCCGGCGCTGCCATCGCGGTTGTAGAATTCCCACGCCCAATCTGCCTTGCCCGAACGGCAAGGAATGAGCAGGATGACGCCATCTGCTCCGACGCCACGATGACGATCGCACAGCCGGACGATTTGGTCGTGGGTCAGCTTTATCGTTTGCGCCCGATTGTCGATGAGCACAAAATCGTTGCCCGCGCCGTTCATCTTGGTGAATTCCAAAACCATCGCCGGAGAACCTATCGTGACCAAAGCCGAGTGACAAGTTGGCAGTAATAATTCCTTTACAGCCCGGCCTCTCTTCCGCACATTACTTCACTGGAAGTCGCCCGTTCCGAGAAAGCATGATAGTGCAAAAACCACGCCAACAGGGGCTTGCGTCGCAGGCCCCACCGTCGCTCGAAACCGCTATTCGGCGGTCTCAAAGTTTCCTGCTCGCCCAGCAAAAGTCCGAGGGATACTGGATTGGCGAGTTGATGGTCGATGCAACGCTTGTCGCGGACAAAATCGCCTATCACCACTGGGACGGAAAGGTGGATGGGCGCTGGCAGAGGAAAGCCGTCAATCACATTTTCTCGATGCAGTTGGCCGACGGCGGTTGGAGCATCTATTACGGCGGACCGGCCGAGATCAACGCGACCGTCAAGTGTTACCTGGCACTGAAGCTGGCAGGCGTGTCGGTGACCGATCCCCGCATGTTGCGCGCGCGCGAAGTGGCTCTCAGCCTGGGTGGCGTACCGCGGATGAACACCTTCTCTAAGCTTTATTTGTCGCTGCTCGGCCTCTTCCCGTGGGAGTACGTGCCGACCATTCCCTGCGAAGTCATTCTGATCGGCAAATGGTTCTATGTGAATTTCAACGAAATGAGTTCCTGGAGCCGTTCGATGCTGGTGCCGTTGGCCATCATCAATCATTTCAAACCCACGCGACCGTTAAAGAGGCGAATCAACATCGACGAACTTTATCCCGAAGGGATCCACGAGCGCGATCTTTCCCTGGCGCCGGATCCCGAGCGGCTCACCTGGCGCAATTTTTTCCTTTGGCTCGATCGCGTTCACAAATTCGCCGAGTGGTTCGCCGAGAACAAAATCCACCCCTTCCGCAAGCGCGCCCTCAAGAAGGCCGAGCAATGGATGCTCGAGCGCTTTGAAGGCTCCGATGGATTGGCCGCCATCTTCCCGGCGATGCTCAACTCGCTCATCGCGCTCAAGGCCCTCGGTTATCCCGATGACCATCCGCAGGTCGTCCGGGCCGAACGCGAGCTCAAGAAACTGGAACACGAGACCGAACACAGCGTCCGCATCGAACCTTGCTTTTCGCCGGTGTGGGACACCGCCATCGTCAATGTCTGCCTCCATGAATCAGGCGTGCCCAGTGACCACCCCGCCCTCGAGCGCGCCACTGAATGGCTCATGACCAAAGAAATCCGGTTCCGCGGTGATTGGCACTACAAGAATCCCGCCAAAGTCGAACCAAGCGGGTGGGTGTTCGAATTCGAGAACAAGTGGAACCCGGACGTGGACGACACCGCCATGGTGTTGCTGGCTTTGCGGAATGTTCCCACCCGCGATCGCCAGAAAAGAGATGAATGTTTACAGCGCGGCTTGAAATGGCTGCTGGCGTTCCAGTGCAAGGACGGCGGTTGGGCGGCCTTTGACAAAGACTGCACCAAAGGTGTCCTCGAGAAGGTGCCGTTCGCGGATCATAACGCGATGCTCGATCCCGAGTGCGCCGACATCACCGCGCGCATTCTGGAATTGCTTGGATACGAAGGCTACACCCTCCAACATCCCCAGGTGCAAAAAGCCCTGCGCTTCATCCGCGATTGCCAGGAACAGGATGGGTCGTGGTACGGCCGCTGGGGTGTCAATTACATCTACGGCACTTGGCAGGTCTTGCGCGGCCTGCGCGCGCTCAACTACGACATGCGCCAGCCCTGGCTCCTGAAGGCCCGCGATTGGCTCGAAAGCGTTCAGCACGAGGATGGCGGCTGGGGCGAACGTTGCAACACCTACGACGATCCGGTCTTCAAGGGCCAGGGCCCAAGCACCGCTTCACAAACCGCCTGGGCCGTTATGGGACTGTGCGCCTTCGATGAACCTCAGCGACCGAGCATCGTTCGCGGGATCGAGTATTTGGTCCGGACGCAGAACCTCGACGGTTCCTGGACCGAACACGAAATCACCGGCACAGGATTTCCCAAAGTCTTTTACCTCAAGTACGACATGTACCGAAACAGTTGGCCGCTCCTGGCGCTGGCCACCTGTCGCAAGTTGCTCGCGCGCTCCGGCTGCGCCATCGAGACGGAAATTCCTGGCGAATCCTATCAGGAGTTCGAGTCATCCGCCACGGTCAGCTCTGCCTGCGCCGTCTCCGATGCTCGGGGCTGATCCTTTCAAAGAGTTCAGAGTTCGCCGTTGAAGGTTCAACGTTCGAAGTTCATTTCTCGGCTGACGAACCGAAAGCCTAAGTACGACTGGACTCCAGCGGACGGCGCTGCCAGCATGCTCAAGAGTTGAGATGAACGAAACCATGAACCGATTACCCACTGCCCTGTTGGTCTGTCTGATTTCCCTGGCCGCCACCTGGACGCGCGCGGAGAATGAGGAGGATAAAATCTACTGCACAAAATCCGCTGCATTCCTCGTTCCGATTGATTCGGCCGAGTATCGGAAGTATGCTCCTGAACGCGACGCGCAGGTGCTCCACCTGGCTCTCGAAGTCACGCCTGATTTCAAGCAGCGCACGATTCAAGGCAAGACCACGCTGCGTCTTAAGACGATGGCCAAATCCGTCCAGGAGTTGAAGCTGGACGCGGTGGATTTGAATGTCCAGACCGTGGATGCAACAGAGAAAGTTCAGCACTATCAAGTCGCCGGCGAGAAGTTGGTCATTACCTTTGCCGCGCCGATTCCGGCCAACAAAGAAGCCGCTGTCACCATCGCCTATTCCGCCGAGCCGAAACAAGGCCTTTACTTCCGCACTCCCGAAATGGGTTACAAGCAGGGCGACACCCACCTTTTCAGCCAGGGCGAGGCCATCCAGGCGCGGCATTGGTATCCCTGTCTTGATTCGCCCAATATGAAAGCCACTTCCGAAGTTACCTGCCATGTACCGGAAGGCATGACAGTGATTTCGAATGGGCGCCTGGTTTCCGAGACCAAGGATGCGGCAACCGGCCTCGTCGTGAGCCATTGGTCGCAGGAAAAGCCGCACGCCAACTATTTGATCACGCTGGTCGCCGGCTACTTTAAGAAGCTTGAGGACAAAGCGGGCACCGTGCCGCTGGCCTTTTACACGCCGGCTTCGCAGATCCAATATGCCCAAACCTCTTTTCGCACGACCAAAGGAATCATGGAGTTTTTCAACCAGGAAATCGGCGTGCCTTATCCCTGGCCAAAATACGACCAAGTATGCGTAAATGACTTTGTCGCCGGCGGCATGGAGAACACCTCGGCAACAACTCTCACGGACCGCACCTTGTTCACCGACGAAACCGAAAACATCCACAATAGCGACAGTCTGGTGGCCCACGAGATGGCGCACCAATGGTTCGGCGACCTGGTCACGTGCAAAGACTGGAGCCATATCTGGCTCAACGAAGGGTTTGCCACGTATTACGATGCGCTCTTCGACGGCCACAAGAACGGCCGGGACGCGATGCTCTACGCAATGTACGGTAACGCGCGCCAAATCCTCGGGGCAGCCAACGACACCAACGCCATTGTGCGCCGCACGTATGATTCGCCCGACAGTATGTTCGATTTCCTGGCCTATCCGAAGGGCGGCTGGGTCTTGCACATGCTTCGCTCGCAACTGGGTGAGGAACTGTACCGGCGCGGCATCAAGACCTACCTCGAACGCCACGCCTATGGCAGCGTAACGACCGAGGATTTGCGCCAGGTCATCGAAGAGCTTTCCGGCCGTTATTACGAGCGGTTCTTTGACCAGTGGGTTTACCACGCCCATCATCCCGAGCTCGAGGTCAGCTACACTTGGGACGAGCGCTCCAAACTCGCCAGGCTCACAATCCGCCAGGTTCAGAAGCTCGGCGACAACGTGCTGCTATTCGATTTCCCGCTCATCGTCCGCTTCAAGGGGGCGTTCGGCACTACCGACCGGCCCCTGCACGTCACAGCAAAAGAAGAAGAATTCACTTTCGCGCTCGATTCTGCCCCGACACTTGTCCGGCTTGATCCAGATTACACGCTTCTGGCCAAGATCACGTTCAATCTGGCGACGCCGATGTTGTATTCGCAGCTTGCGGACACGAAGGACGTTATGGGCCGTCTGCTGGCCATCGAGCAACTTTCCAACCGGCGGGACAAGGAAACCGTCTCCAAGCTAAAGCAGGTGCTCAACAACGATCTGTTTTATGGCGTGCGAATCGAAGCCGCCCGCGGGTTGCGTACCGCGCACAGCGACGAGGCCCTTGAAGCCCTGCTGGCGTCAACCAAACAAGCTGATGCGCGCGTGCGTCTACAGGTCATGACTGCCATCGGGGGATTCTACCGGGAGACCGCTTATGATAGCGCGCACCAGGCGCTGGAGGCTGAGAAGAATCCGGCCATTGTGGCCTCAGAAATTCGGGACCTGGGCGGCTACGCAAAACCCGAGGTGCGCGCGGCGCTGCTCAAATACCTGGCCTCGGACTCGTATGAGAATCGACTCGCTGATGCCGCCATCAATGCTATGCGTTCGCAGGATGACCCTGCTTACATTCCGACGCTGTTGGAGACGCTCGGCAAACGGGAAGCCGATTTCACAACCGGTGGTGTTGCCCAGGGGCTCCGGACGTTAGGCTACCTCGGGCGCAATGAGGAGAAAAAGGATGCCGTCCGGGACTTCCTCCTGGGCTATGTGAGCCACAAAAAGAGAACGCTCCGCTTGGCCAGCATTGACGCCCTGGGTAGCCTGGGTGATCCCCAAGCCATCGCTGCCCTCAATAAAATTGCCACGGCGGCCAAGGAAAGCCCCGAGCGCGTCGCGGCTGAGCGAGCCGTTACCGACCTGCGCGCCGCCCGAAAACCGGTGGACGATTTCAAAAACCTGCGCCAGGAAGTGCTGGACCTCCAAAAGCAAAACCGCGAACTCAGAAAAGATCTGGACGATCTGAAAAAGAAACTAGAGGCTCGGCCCGTCGAGAAGGCGGAATCATCCGGCAGAAAAAAGAAGCCGACGGTTAACGCGCCGAAGTCCGCTCCCTGAAGGCCAACTACTGCGGCTGGTTCTAGCAGCTGGTAATGGCCGAGCAGGCTCTCACTTTAATGCTGTTGTCCGCTCGGCAATCCATCGAAAGTCTTTGTTATTCGCTACCAAATCGCTGTGCGGAATATACTGTGCCGGGCCAGGCAGCTTTCTCTTCGTCCGCGGATCCAGCCACTTATGGGATTCGATATGGTTGTCCGCAAAAGCCAACACGCCCAAACCCGAGTGCAACGTGGAAGGGTAATGGATAATCGTCTGCAAACTCATATCAACGCCAAACCCAGGCGTGCAGATGTTGCCCGGGTTGACGTCCATGAAGACAAAGCGATCGGCAGGCGAGTTTAGGGCCAGTTCGGAAGACTTCATGTAAATCCGGTAGGAGTAGTTCAATCGGAGCGGCACGACGAGGTTTCCCGGCGGCGTGCCGATGTAGGAATTCAGGGCATAGCTGCGCAGTTCCAACGCACTTTTCCCTTCGACCGGCCACAATGAACGATCGGCCGGGCATTTATAAATCTGCGCGGCTTGTATGTAAGGGGCAAAAAGCGCGTACTTGGGGTCCAACAGGTAATTGTAGTTGGTGAGAGTTTGCGGATCACCGTGATTGCCTCCGAACACCCAGAGATAAGGGGCGGACCGGTCGCTACCTGTCTCCCCGCCATTCAACACCAGAAATTCGCGGTTGTCGCCGGAATACAGGGCCCAGGTCAGGATCATCTGCTTCTGGTTATTGACACACTGGATGCGCCAGGCCTGCGCCTTGGCTTTGGCGAGCGCCGGCAGGAGCAGCGCCGCGAGGATGGCAATAATCGCAATCACCACCAACAGTTCGATGAGTGTGAATGCCCAGACGGCCCCGATCTTTGGGATCCTTCTGAATTGCCTGCCGGATGATTTACGGTCAAACCAGTCCACGCTGTGGGGGTTTATATCAGAAGAATTCTTGGATGGCAATGATTGTTTCACTGCACATCCGCCAGCCAAAACTGCGACTGATGTGCGCCTGTCACAGGTTCGCCATTCGGCCTGTCAGTCGTTCGCCCATTCGACCTTGCACGTGTCCAAATCATAAACGGCTGAAACGATTCGAACCTCTCTTGACAGGTCACCCAGCGCTGCTCTTTCCCTAGTTTGAGTTGCGACCTGGCGCGTGCTTCCGGTGATAGACGCGTCCAGGGCATCCCCGGGCTTGCCCTTGGCGGCTCTGTCCGCAGGCTGAAGATCGAGAACCAATGAGGCGATGTTGCCGGGGCGTAGTCGCTGGCTATAGTGGCCTTGAATGCGCCGCAGAAAGAGGAAACGAGAGTTTACAGAAGGAGAGGAAGACAACGAAGAGAGAAGAGGAATGGAGAAGGCCCCGAACACTATCGCGAACACCTCCGCAAGGTCACCATCCAGGCTGCCTACGATCAATTCATTGCCGACAAAGGAAAGCTGAACAGGCGCCCTGATACGCTCCGCAATCTCAAGGGGCGAGTCGGCATGTTCAAAGACTTGCAGGCCGAAAAACTCGGTTCCGACATTTCGCAGCTGACCTGCTCCGATTTCATCTACCGCGAGCGCACATCACCGCGGAATCAAATCAATGACCGGCTGGCCCTCAGCAACTTTTTCAGCTGGGCCGTCAAACGCGAATACGCCGCCGCGAACCCAGTTCAGAAGGTTGACCGCCCCGAAGTGGACGACAACGCGCCGAAGATCCTGGCGCTGGAGGATTGCGGCAAACTCTTCGCCGCCGCCCGCGACCACAAGGACGGCTTGCTCCTGCCTTACGTTACGCTCGGTTCATGCGCCGGTCTCCGCCCCGCCGAGCTATCCCGACCCACGTGGAGCAAAATTGACCTCGAAGAAGGCGCTGTCACCATTGACGGGAGCATGGCCATAACCCGCCAGCGCCGCTTCGTGAAGCTTTCTGACAATGCCATTGCTTGGCTCAAAGATTACGCGGTCGAAAAGCCGCCGCTCGCGTTTTCAAATTTCCAGCGTGACTTCGCGAAGGTGAAGAATGCGGCCGGGTTCGACGGCAAAGAAGACGAGAAAGGGCTGCGCCCATGGGTTGCCGACTGCATGCGGCATACTGCCATCCGCAATCACTTCGCCCACCACAAGCACGAAGACGAGACCGCCAGTTGGGCCGGCAACTCACCGAACGTCATCCACCGTCACTATAAAGCCCTTTTAAAGGCAGTGGATGCCAAAGAGTTTTGGACGATTACTCCGGCCACGGTGAAGCGCAAAATCGCCAAGTTTCCTGGCCAAGCCGCGGCCGCCTGAGAAAGGCAAGTGCCCGTCCGACGGATTCGTTAATGAGGTTGTGGGCGCGTGCAGGCTTTCCCCTGCATCAGGGATGCGATTTCACAAGGAGGTCGTGGATGGACCCCGCTTATTTGAGCGTCCGTCTAGTCTCCTGAGTCATTGATTCCTTAAATAATTTGGTTGTCGGGTTGGCAATGTTTTTGGGCTGCAGCAGGCATGAATTCCGAATTTTGTTATGCAAGTTATTTCTGATTCATGAGAC